>Ga0082335_1002098_pt1 | contig 38589 bp, 34 predicted proteins | sample Subgrocontami58m_FD_72375 | JGI IMG/M metagenome (GOLD analysis project Ga0082335, IMG submission 72375) | Subsurface groundwater microbial communities from S. Glens Falls, New York, USA - GMW37 contaminated, 5.8 m (SPADES assembly) (version 2) ...
TATTCCTGCCCCACTCAATACCGATTACGTTGTGCCCCTTACATATTCTCCTGCTGATGGCGCTTTTATTGTAAGCATTATATTATTGATAATTACGACTATCCTTTTAGTTAAAAGATGCCGCTTTTCAAGGATATGGACTTTTTCAACCATCTGGTTTTTTGTTACCCTTCTACCCGTATTAAATATTATCCCGATCAATAATATCATGGCCGAGCGGTATCTCTATATCCCCGGCATAGGATTTACGATGCTCTTCGGTTCAATATTGACCCATAGCATTTCAGGGCACGGCGTCTATAAACTATTTCGTATAGGATTGATTGCTATCGTTTTCCCCTTATTTATATGGAGTACGGTGAGCAGGAACAGGATGTGGTTAAATGAATTCACCTTTAGCACGGAAACCATATGCCGTTCACCTGCGAGTTTCAGGATATACAATGATCTGGGATTTTTTTACTACCACAAAGGGCTGAATGACGCAGCTATTCAGGCATTTAAAGATTCCATAAGAATACGGTATAATCAACCCAAGGCGCATTGCAATCTGGGTGCTGCATATTCCTTGAAAGGTCTCAATGATGCGGCAATTGAAGAACTTAAAGTTGCAATACAGCTAAGAAACCAATATCCAGAAGCTCACAACAATCTGGGTATCCTTTACAAAAGAAAAGGCATGCTCAATGAAGCAGTCAAAGAGTATATTGAGGCGCTGAAGGTTAATCCTTATTATGCAGACGCCCACAACAACCTGGGAAGTGCATTAATTGACCAGGGAAGGTTGGATGAGGCGCTCTCTGAGGTAGAAAAGGCCGTAAAAATACGAAGGAATTTTGCCCTTGCTCATTATAATATGGCTGTAATTTATTTTAAAAAAGGACAACTAAGCGAGGCCTATAATAAACTTTTAGAGGCTTATCAATTAGACCCAGCAAATGCCGATGTCCACATCAGTCTGGGCGTTGTATATCTGGATCATTTTCATGATAAAGAAAAGGCATTACATCATATAAAGGAAGCCCTACGGCTCAACCCCAAGCACAAACAGGCGGAAGAAATGAGAAAAACTATAAACAAATTGTCATCTGCAGAATAAATGCCTTAATAGTTCGTAAGTTTAGTTTTTTGAAAACATCAATAGTTGAAAAGCATGTATGGCAGTATGTAGAGGTAATTCATGAATTGCCTCTACATTGTATGATAACAGCATTATTGCTGGAATTTTCAAAAAACTAAACTGTTACCATTTCTCTGTGTTCGTTCGACTAAGCTTACGACGAAGTCTCCGCGCCCGTTTGCGGTGAATGTATACTATTTAAAGCTCGATCTCAAGTCCATCAAAGGCAAATTCGACTCCTGCCGGAAGTTTACGGCTGTCCTCCTCATGTTCAATATCATGACACATATGGGTAAAGTACGCCTTTTGTGGCTTTAATTGTTTAACGATGTGTAATGCCTGATCGATACAGAAGTGTTTTACATGAGGAACATAACGGAGCGCCCCAAGTACAAGCACATCCAATCCCTTTAGCTTTTCCAATGATTTTTCCGGGATTTCACTGGTATCCGTAACATAAGCAAATTTCTCAAACCTGTATCCTGTGACCTCTCCATTTCCATGAATAGCCTCAATCGGCTCGATTGCAAGACTGCCTATTTTTAAATTGCTATTGATAGGATTCAGAGAAAACCGGGGTTTATAACCACCGGGGTCTGGTTCGTTATTAAATACATACGAAAAGACGTTACGTATGGTGTCGAGTGTCTCTGAAGTACCGTAAATGGGGATATCCATGCGTTGTACCATGTTGAAACGGCGAAGGTCGTCCAAGCCGAAGATATGGTCTGCATGGGGATGGGTAATGAGTACGGCGTCCAGTCTTGTGACATGGTTCTTAATACACTGGAGTCGCAACTCCGGTGTGGCATCAATGAGGATGTTGTAACCGTTTTTACTAACAAGAACAGAGGTGCGCATCCGTTTGTTTTTGGGATTGTTAGAGGTACAGACCTTGCAATTACAGGCGATCATAGGGACTCCGTGAGAAGTCCCTGTTCCCAGAAAAGTTACCTTCATAAATTCCTTAATATTATCCATGGTTTTTCCACTATACTATAATGATACAATTCTGTTAGTATTATATGAGTAATTTTATAATGATTTCAAGGAATCTTTTAAGGTATGGCGAATAAAAATGGGACGAAAGTTTCTTTTGCTGTGGATATTATTTCTGTTTATTGTAGTTTCTGAAAATGCACATGCCGTATACTATAGTCTGTCCGATGAACAAATCAGGAGGGCTATTGAGTACGGTGAAAATAGTAAAGATACGGACTATTTTGCATTTTTGGATGAGTGGACGACTGTTGCAGGCGATGGTTATGAATGGGCAACATTAAATACAAAATTCAGCTTACTCGCCTATGAGGCAAGGCGGGCGGCTTTGGAGTCCAGAAAATTAACACAGACAGAGATAATTCAGTTTCCCCTGGAAGCGGAGGATATCCTGTCATTTCATGTCGTTTTGTACGGAAATTCTTCTGATTTTACAAAGGATTATCACGCCGTATTGGTGTATAAAAATAAACCTATTCAACCGATCATTGAACAAAACGATACGCACGCCAAGCCTGCTAACCTGGGGGTAAGAATATCTACGTCTTATCGTGCCATTTGTAAGTACGAATTCCCAAATTATTATGTGGAACCTGATGCGGAAGTCATTCTTGTGATTATTAGTCCGTTGAATAAAGAACGGATGTTTGTCTTTCATTTAAAGGAAATGAGATGAGGGTGGGATTATTGCAAACATTTCCTGTCTTTGGTAAGAAGAGCGAAAACGTAGATAAGGCCTTTTTACAGATGAATGACTTAGATGCCGATTTGATGGTGTTGCCTGAATTATTTAATACGGGTTATCAGTTTACCTCAAGAGAAGAGACCGTCGCCCTGGCTGAAAAAGTTCCTGATGGGCAGACGACACAATCATTGATAAATCTGGCAAAGAAAAAACACCTGTATATCGTGGCTGGCCTGGCTGAACGGGAAAATAATTGTTGTTATAATTCAGCCGTGCTGGTAGGTCCGGATGGATTTATTGCTTGTTATAGGAAACTGCATCTGTTTTATCATGAGAAAAGGTGGTTCGAACCGGGAAATGCCGAACTGGGAGTTTATGACATTGGGCACGCAAGGATCGGTATGATGATTTGTTTCGATTGGTTCTTTCCTGAAGTGGCGAGATACCTGGCTTTAAAAGGAGCGGACATTATCTGCCATCCGGCCAATCTTGTACTTCCTTATTGTCCGCAGGCAATGATTACGCGGTGTATCGAGAACAGGGTTTTTGCTGTTACCGCTAACCGTATTGGGGTGGAGAAGCGTTCAGAAGAATTACTTACCTTTATTGGCACAAGCCAGGTTTTGGGAACGAAGGGGGAAATTTTATATCGTGCCTCTTCGGATCAGGAAGAATCAATAGTGATTGAGATTGATCCAGGCAATGCCCGTGATAAACATGTGACCGCTGTTAATCATATATTTGATGACAGACGGGTTACGTTTCTATAAGATGCTGGAGTCTTTGACACGAAAATACTCCTCACCCAGACCCCCTCCCACAAGGGGCGAGGGAACTTTCCCGCCCGCGACTTCGTTGTGAGCTCAGTCGAACGAGGGATTAAGGGAGGGTGATATATTTATGCTCTTTTGTGAGCACTTGGCTCATGAGGGTTTACCGTGAATATTCTCATTGAAATTGACTATCGGGAAAGAGATGGTGGAATTCCAGAGATATTGCGTAAAAGTAACATTATGGTAGAAGAAAAGAGGTTGTTTATTGGAGATTATCTCATAAACAGACATATTGCGGTCGAACGAAAAACAACAAAGGACTTTGTTATATCAATTATTGATGGAAGATTATTTTCTCAGGCATCCCGATTAAAGCGATATGCCGAAGTTCAGTTAATGATAATAGAGGGTACAGATTTATTTTACACGGGTTATGAAATTGATCCGCAGGCGATTAAGGGAGCGATTGTTTCATTGTCAATTTCATGGCAGATTCCTTTGGTCTTTTCAAAATCACCTGACGGCACTGCTGAAATATTGGTAATGGCTGGTATTCAGGATGTCAAATGCCGTGATGAAATATTAAAGAGGGCAGGCAGACGACCGAGGCGCTTACTGACTAGGAAGTTATTCATGCTTCAGGGATTGCCAGGGGTAGGTCCAAGGATAGCCAAAAGGATGTTAGAGCGTTTTGGAAGTGTGGAGAAAGTAATTACGGCCAGTGTGCATGAGCTTTCTTGCGTGGAGGGTATTGGCAGGAAAAAGGCTTCTCTGATTCGTGAGATCGTTATATAGTAATCGTTTTAATTGCGATAATGATGTCCGACATTTTTTACATATCGAGTTATAAAATATCGTATTGCGTCCATGTAATATTTTAATTGCAAAAAAGAAGGTGGCAATGTATAAAAAGGCAAATACATGGTTAGTTTTGTTGTCATAATTGGTGTGTATTAAAATGATGAATGAATTAGTTACTACAATTAAAAAAATCCTTGTTATTTCTCTCGGTGGCAAGGATACAGAATACGCTACTTTGCGTGATTATTTTGTCCAGGAGGACTATGAGGCATCTTTCGTTTATGATGAGCGGGATTTATATGGATTGCTGAAGAACAAGAAACGCTTCGATGTAATTCTGCTAGATGTGGAGCGAGAACTCGACAAACAGATCGTCTCTATCCAGAGCTTAAAAAGATATTGTCCCCACACCGTAGTAGTTCCTATGACTAAAGAGGGTGATATGGACATTACATTAGAAATGAAGATGCTGGGCCAGGGTTTTTATGAGCGTATAACGAAACCCGTTCACTGTGAAAGTTTGAAGGGAATACTCAGAAGGGTATTTCAAAAGATTGATACAGATCGTATCTTAAAAAGACTGGAACAGGAACGAGAGATTGCCAAAAATATAAACCGACTAGTGCTTTCTTATCAGACGTACAAAGATTTTTGTAATGCGCTATGCCTTGAGCTTAGAAAAATCGTTGAGTTTGATTATTTTAGTATAATATCGAGGTTTGAATCGAGCGGTGAATACTATACCTATTTACTGGATTTAGAGCAAAATATACATAACTTTCAAATAAGCACAGAATTAATGACAAACCTGGAAAGATATTTTTATGAGGATGTGTCAAAATTCGGGAAAGCCGTTATTAAGAACGAATTGTATAAAGATAGAGACCGTGGCGAAAAGTGCATGTTGGATAATGATAAGATAACCTCATACATGGTCTATCCACTATTTATTGATAATGCCTTATCTGGTTGCATAAATATTGTAAGTAAGAGCGGCGCTCAGTATACGGAAACCCACCGTAATCTCATAGATCAGGTATCAGCACAAATTACCGTTGCTCTGATGAATACCATGCTCCTGGACAGTCTTACTACATCACAAAAGAAATACAAGGACATGGTTGAAAATGCGCCTGAGATTATATTTAAGATGGACAGTCATGGAAAATTTCTGCATGTGAACAGGCTAGGACTCGATTTACTTGGATATAGCGCAAAGGAAATGTCCAGGATGTACTTGTTCGATCTTATTCCCAGCGAGAATGTAGCGGTTGTTAAGGAACAATACAACGTGTTGATAAGCGCGCCGAAGGATAACCGCCTGGTTACGGCTTTGTTGACAAGATACGGCAAAGTATTGGACGTTGAAATATTTTGTTCCGTACAATACGATACTTCTCATAAAAATTATGTTGTAAGTGCATTTGTTCGTGATGTAACAGAACGGCATGATTTGGAAAAAAGGGTATCTGAATACCATGAGAGTTTAGAAAATTTGTTAAGAGAAAATACGCTGAGATTGAGTGAAACTAAAAAAAAGATGTACAATCAAAAGAAATTCCTGGATGCCTTGATACAAAATACGAAGGTGTACGTAGTGACGATAAATTCAAAGGGGAAAATAGTGTTTGTGAATCGTGCTATAGAGAATAGGTTTGGATATACGCTAAAAGAAGTTTTTGGAAAATCGGTGGTAGATGTTTTCATCCCCAGGGACAGAATGTCAGATTTACTGGATGATATTCAAATGCTCTTGAGTGGTGATAGGGGAGAACAGATAGAGATGCCTTTTGCTACCCGGGATCATCATGTCCGTGATATTTTATGGAATGTAACCTATTTTAAGGATGAGTATGATGCCGTTTCAAACATTAACCTGTTTGGTTATGATGTTACAGAACAAAATGTATTGCGGGAACAACTCATACAGGCTGAAAAGATGAGCAGTTTGGGGACGATGATTTCTGGAGTTGCCCATGAATTGAATAACCCGCTGTCGATTATTTTAAATTTTGGTGAACTCATGATGATGCGTGAAAAATTATCAAAGAGCGCAACGAATAGATTACAGCATATTATAGACGCATCCCAGCGTTGTGCCCGTATTGTCGAGAACCTCCTTAAATTTGCGACAAAGCGTAAGACCGTTAGAAAGGAACAATTTATTAATATTAATGAAGTGTTAAAAGAGGCATTAGCTTTAAAACTTCACGAACTGCGGGTTAATAATATTAAGGTAGAACAATCGCTTTCCCAGGATTTGCCTATGACGATTGCCGATCGGGTACAGCTTATGCAGGTCTTTATCAACCTGATTAACAATGCTTATGATGCCGTGAAAAATATTCCTGATAGAGGGATATTGACTCTTCGTACGTTCCGGAAGGGGGGGGAGATTGTTATTGAATTTGAGGACAACGGGCCAGGTATACAGGATATGGAAAAATTATTTACACCCTTTTATACCACAAAGGCGGTGGGAAAGGGTACGGGTCTGGGATTGGCTGTAAGTTATGGCATCATAAAAGAGCATGGCGGAACGATTATAGGTAATAACACTCAGAAAGGCGCTATATTTACTGTCATGCTTTCCATTAAGGAACAAACGAATGAAGATATCAATTTACCTGTTATTAAAAGGAAATATAATTTTAAGGGTTTACAGTTATTATTGGTGGAAGATGAGGTCAGCATTGCCGAGTCTTGCACTGAATTGTTGACAACAAAAGGCTGTCACGTAACGTCAGTATCCAATGCAAAAGATGCCATAATGGCTATCCAGAAAGATCATTTTGGTATAGTTGTTATGGACTTAAAGATGCCCGGAGAAATGTCTGGAATTCAACTCTATGAGTGGATGATGAGCCATATACCAGCCATGAAAGGTAAAATAATCTTGATGACAGGGGATACTTTGTCTCCAGAGTGCAGCGCATTTATTGAAATGAGTAAGGTGGATTTCATTTCGAAACCGTTTCATTTTAATGATTTTCTTGAAAAAATAGATGGAATGGCAAGAAATACTGGGGCGCTTCAGGCGTGATATCCTGAACGTGCAGGAACACCGGCTTATTTGTAATAGTTCACCGCAGGCGCAAAGAGCGCAAAGGTAGTATTTTTTAGAAAGTAAATGCTGAGTAACTTAATTTTAATAAATAACATATAACAAGAAGTGAAAAATGTTTAAGTGTTTTTTGACGATTTATTTTTTCGGGCAGTTTCTCTACTTCTCACAAAGATTGAAATCAATTCTTTGCATTCGGTAATACCTTTATCAACTTTTGTAAAATCTTCGATAAACTGAATCAGCCGCTCTTCCAAATCATATTTTTTATTGCCGGCACTCATCCTTTTTACTTTTTAATTGTTCATTTCTTGTTATATGTTATTCATTTCTTTTATAGTAAAAAATAACACCTGCTGAGCAGTAACGTTTTTTTTTGCGTCCTTTGCTTTGCGGTGGGCTGAACTGTTGCGCCTGTTCTAAAAAATCAGTTCCCAGTTGTATATCTTCCTGTATTATTTCCAATAAGATTTGATTCTACGAGTTGTTTAAATATATTGGTAATCGTGGGATCAAAATGAATACCAGAATATCTCAGGATGATATTCATGGCATCTGTTTTAGATGCGCAGGGTTCATAAGTGTTTATTAATTCCGGCCTGCAGGTACCTGTGGGATAGGTCAGATTATCAAATATATCAGCAATCCTGACGATACGCGCCGCAAGAGGAATAGCTCCATTTTTAATACCGTCTGGATATCCTGTCCCATCCCAATTCTCATGATGATGTAATGCAATATCCCGCGCCATTTGGAAAAAGGGTTTTTTACTGAAAAATTGTTCGCCATAAATGGTATGTGATTTCAGGACTTCTAATTCCGCCTGTGTTAAAAAATCTGCCTTTTCTCTGATATACTGTGGAACGGCTACCAGGCCAATATCATGCAGGAGGCTGGAATATCGGATGGTATCTATAAAAACAGTATCAAGCCCCAGGTGTTTTGCAATAACCGTTGAATACTCACTGGTGCGTAAAAGGTGCATAATCAATCCTTCTTTTTCAAAGCCTCTGCATATTTTTATCAGCGTATAAATAGTTTCAAGGTGAATTTCTTTTAAGGTATTGTTCATTGACTGCAATCGTTTACGCATGTCGTCGAAGAGGAGGACGAGTTTTCCCAATTCGTCTTTTCTGCTGGTTTTGACAGGGTGATCGAATTCGCCTTCAGAGATCTTTACGGCGGCAGTTTTCAGTTTATAAATGGGTCTCAACAGGCTCTTGGATATCATCCATGATATAAAGAAAAGCAGGATAACGACCGCAATCGTTGTGAAGATAGCATGCAGGGTAATTCGGTTTACAAAGTAAAAAAATGTAGACTGCGGCATGGTATAGATAAGCTTCCAGTCCTTTTGCTTTAAGGCAACACAAAAACCGTGATTAATTTCGGGGTTTACAAATAACCTGTGTTTAAAATAAATACTTTCACTGGTGTTTTTCAGGGTGTCGGCTACTTCCTGATAGTTGGTAGACCCAATTTCGGTAATACATTCTCCATAACTATTTTTTGAGATAAGTTCTTTTTCGACGGCGGGAGGGAGAGGTATCCATGATTTAAAGAGAAGATTCCTGTCTGAAGCATGCGCAATTCGAACTCCCTGTTTATCAGATAAGACACAAACTACCCCCTTGCCCAGACGGTCTTTTTCTTTTTCGATGAGTGTGTAAAGCCACTTTGCATCAGTGGCCAGTATTAATACTGCAATGGCATTATCTTCCGCATCCTTCACAGGGGCGCTGCAGTAGATGTAAGACTTGTTGCCATCCATCGATGGCTCAGAAACATAAATATTCCCCTTTAATGCTTCTTTAAATATATCTCTTTGTGAAAAATTGTATTTAAATGCCGTTGAGGTTGAAAACCTTTCTTTTCCGCCTTTATCTAAAAGGATAATACCTTCATAATAAGGAGATAGTTTTTGTAATGTATTCAAACATTGGATAGCGCAATTCTTGATTTTTTGTTTGGAGATACGATTCCCTTTAAGATAATCAATGAGGGTATGATTATTCCTTATATTGCAAACAAGCGTTTTGTGAGACAATAAAAGGTCGTCGATATTGCTGGCAACCCTTTCTGCATCACCTTTAATGGTATTTTTGTTGGCCTGTATAAGTATATCCTTGTCTTTCCAGTCATTATATGCAATCAGACCCAGAATCGGTAATAGAGTTACCAATAAAAAGGTAAAGAAAATCTTTAAGAAAATACTAGTTCTCATTGCTTATTTTTCCAGGTCTTAACCCGAACAAGTCGGAAATTGTAGAGCGGGGGTTTATCCCCATACCATAAGCGCCAACTTAAAATGACGGATCAATTTAGCTGTGTGTTGAATAACACCTCCCCCTTTATCCCCCTCAGGAGGGGGACATAGGGGGAGGAACAAGGAATTTCGAATTATGAGGTTTTCTTATCCTTATTCGATATTGGAATCCTCATGAAAATTAATAGCGCTATCCAAACCTGATAAATAGAATTATCGGTTGTTTTATCTTTTGCCTTAACAAAAAGCAAACAACTGTTTTTAATCTGGCTGTGCGGGTTTGTAACAGCATAGCCTGTTTCGGCCAGTCTCTTTTGCCATATATAACGCTTCATCCGCCCTTTTTATAAGGTCTTTTGCATTATCTGCGTCTTTAGGAAAACAGGCAACTCCGATACTTACAGATAATTGAGATCGTATTCCATCGTGCCTGATTGGGTATGCGTAAACAGTGGAACGTATACGCTCTGCGAGTACAAGGGGATAAAAAGCAGCGTCATCTCTCACTATTACAGCGAATTCTTCGCCTCCATAACGTGCACATACATCAACGGTTCTGACTTGTGATTTTATTACAGCAGCAACGGTCCTTAATATCTGGTCTCCAACCTGATGACCGTAGGTATCATTGAACTTCTTAAAATGGTCAATGTCGATCATGAGAAGTGAGACCGTATAATGATAACGTTTCGAACCCTCAATCGTTTCATCCAATCGCTTGTGAAATTCCTTATGATTCAGTAAACCGGTAAGTCCATCGGTAACGGCAAGCTGTTGTACTTGTCCATACAGTCTTGCATTTTCTATGGCAACAGACGCCTGATAGGTTATGGTAAGGAGAATTTCTTCGTCCTCTAACGTAAAACACTCGTTGTTAGCCTTGTTGGCCAGGAATAAACCCCCGCTTACCGTACTACTATTTGTTACGAGTGGCACGCCCAGAAGCGTACGGATCGGCGGGTGATTTTCTGGTAATTTTATAGAACGCAGATCCTTTGTTATATCATCTAATCGAATGGTTTGTCCTTTCTTTATCACTGCGCCTAAAAGCCCTTTCCCTATGGGTTGTCCTTTAATCTGGCAGGGATTTGGCATGGAGACCTTGAAATATTTAATATTTTCACCTTGTTCGTCTAGTAAGACTAAGCTCCCAATCTCGGCATTAATTATCCTTCGGGAAATGTTGACAAGGTCTTGAAGAAGATGTTCGATCTCAATGTGAGAATGTATCTCTACGGCTATATCATTAAGATACCTGAGCTGTTCAATCTTTTGTTTGATAGATGTGGTCATGATATTAAAGGACTTCCCTAACTGTCCAATCTCGTCACCATTGGTGAAAGGGACTTCATTGGTAAAATTACCTCTGGCAATTTCTTTGGATATTGAAGCGAAGGCATGGATACGTTTTGTACTGAGCCGTCCAATGATAATAGATGCCGCGATGACCACACAGGCGATAATACCGCTGATAATGCTTATATAAAATATACTGGTATGAACAGGTTCAAGAAAGGTCGCTTCTGGTATGGTAGCGATGATTCGCCAGCCATTGTTCATAATCTTGATGACCGAATGATAAGTTCCTTTCCCTATAACAAGTTCGTGTTGAAAATATTGCGGGGGTAATATCCTGGTTACGGCATCCATTACCTCTGGTCTGTCAGTTGACGCTATTTCCTTGATATCACTTCCATACCTTTTTTCCTTCTGGATTTGTTCTTTGACTTCTGGTTTTAAAGGTATCCATGACTTGAAAATCAAGTCCCTGGTTGTTGAATGTGCAATACGTACCCCGTCTGAATTGGATAGTATCACTGCGTTTCCCGCGCCCACCCGTCCGGTTTCTGTTTCAATAAGTTTCCACAATTCTTCTGCATCACACTGTGCTACCAGAACACCGACGATTTTATTTGTATGTTTGATGGGTATACTAAAGTAGATAGATGGTTTGCCTTTGTCCAGTGAAGGTGGCGAAACGTATTTTTCACCTTTACTCGCCTTATAGAAGAATGGCCTGTCTCGAAAATTAGTATCGGCTTTATCGCAGGTGCCCATCACTGCATTGCCCTCTGTATCCAGAAGACAGAAAGATAAAAAATCAGGGTCAATTCGCAGTTTGGCTCGAAGCGAAGATGCCGTCTGCCGGATAACGTGAGGTTGTTTTTCTTTTACCGTCTTAAGAATTAAGATGGTACTTAGTTGGGGCATATCAACTATTTTCCGAAGGTGTTTGAATTTATAATCTACGAAGTGATTAATGGAGGTTGCCACATTTTCGGCCTGAACTTTTAGGACACGTATTGTTTGCTCTGTTAACCCGGTTTTCCCTAAACTGTGAAAGCCGTACGTTATGATAAAAAGTGGTAGTATGGATATAAGCAGGAGGATGATAAGGAGTTTTTTACCAATTGATAAATTTTTAAACAGGTTCATAGATACTCGTTCCTAATTCCCTACATGATTTCCTTCTTGAATAGCCGTTTGAAGGCCTTCTGCTACTTGCGGATCAAAAAGACACTACAAATCTTTATCGCAATGTGTGTGCCAAGCATTATAGAAAAGAATAGGTTTAATTCTTTTGATATAAGTCTCTATTTCAGAAATATAAAATTGTGTAATATTTACATTGTATAATTATAAATATTACAAATAAATCGAAACGAGAGTATGCATTCAGTATTCAGCTAACAGTAGCATGATAGGGAAATATTTTCCTGTGTTAAGATATTTTTTTAAAAAAAGATTAAATTATTTCAATAATATGCCGATATAAAGAGAAGACAGGATAGTGTAACCGCATTGCAGACAACTGTAGTTTTGTAAATTTCGCTAATAGTGGTTTTTAGAAACAGGCTCATACTCTCTCGGAGGAAGTGATTCTTGATTGGAAAGGTGAAGTGTTTGTAGTAAAGATACCTGTAAAGGAATAAGATGGAAATGAGTCGGAGAATGCGATATAATTTTCACCGTTTTACGGGTAATGGCAGTCATTAACTTTATGGGAGATTTAAAATGTCAATAGAAAATATTTCCAAAACTTCTCTAAATGCCAGAGTTGCAAATACAGGTCGTATTGAGGCCAACCAGTCACAAGGAAAAGCAGAAAAAGGCAAGAGCACTGCTCATGCGAAACTCGATACCGTAGATATTTCAAAGGAGGCCAGGAATCTTGAACAGACGGTTGGTCACTTGAAAACCATTGTTGGTGAAATCCCAGATGTAAGAGATGCAAAAGTGGAGGAAGTGAGGGCAAAATTAAAAGATGGTTTTTACGACCGTCCGGAAGTGATTGAAGAGGTGGCAAACAAAGTTGTAAATGCTTTTAGTATTAAAAGACAGGACTCATAGGCGATGCCCAATCATAAAACAACAGGTACTCAGAGAATTGGCAAGCGCTTTATAGGAGTAAAGTTTGACTGTTGTCAGGTATATACAAGGATTTATATAAATAGTGAAGGGACAGCGTATGAGGGAAGATGCCCGAGGTGTTTACGGGAAGTATATGTCAAGATACGCAAGGAAGGGGTAAATTGTAGGTTTTTTTCAGCATTTTAATGCGATGCTTTTATTCTGTGGGGCGTTTACCGGAACCTAAGAAGCCTGTCTATTTGTGTGATGTTGAAATACAAATAAACAGGCTTTTTTATTTATAAGAGAGCTTTTGATAAGAAATTTAGCCAATGATAAAAATTAATTTTACATTATATCAAAAATTATTAACGGCATTGATTCTCTTTCCGATTGTTGTTGGTAGTGTCGGCTATGGAAAGGATATAAAGTCAAAGGCTGTTATTTTCCCCTTTAAAAACAATGTTGATTCAAATACTCCTATGAAAGGAATCGAAGATGTCATACGAAGTGAACTGATTCGATCCGGATATTTTACGATTGTAGAACAAGAAAGAACCTTTGAGTTTGTGAAAGAGACCGTACTCAATAGTTTTTTTAAAATTGATAATGTGGATGTTAAAACAGCGATACCTAAAGCAAACATCGTTGATTTGTTTGCAGGTGTTGATCTGAAAATAGTTGTTCATGTCTCGGAAAGGCTGAAGGCAGATTTTGCTGTTAAAGGCACTCTCAACCAGTTTGGGGATAATTTCAGGGCAGATATAGAAGTTGTTCATGTAAGGTTAAAGGAGACAGTGAGTGCACTGGTAGGTGAATGCGAATCGAAAGAGAAAATTTCTGAAATGTTGGAGCTACTTTCACAGCAAATCGTTAACGTTTGTAAAGGTGTGAATGTACAGAATGAGGTTGATTATATACAAAGCGGTTATCAACAAGGAAAATTAACCTATGAAGAAACCTTGGATAAATTAAAGAAACTTTCTTCCGAAATGCCAGGTGTATTTGCAATTCACTGCGCATTATTTTCAAACTATTTAGGACATCCGGAGCTGAGGGATAACTTGATTGAAGAAGGTGAAGAGATACTCAATTTGTTCAATGCCGATAATGAGGAAGACATGAGATTCTTATCCTCTCTCGGCATAGACCCTTTTTATGAACTGGCAAATGTTTATATTGTAATGGGGAAGTTGGACCGTGCAATTGAAATTTACAGGCGAGCGATCCAGGTATATCCCATGAATCATGCAAAGTACTTTAAGCAATTAGGGATATTATATAAATTAGAGGGTGAGACCGAAGCCTCTGTAGATGCCTTTAGACAAGTGTTGAATATGAATCCAGCAGATTGTGAGGCTAGATTCAAGCTGGCCTCCGTGTACGAGGCTATAGGTGATATGTTAAATGCTCTTGAACAATATCAGGCTTGTTTGAAGTATACAAAGAATGCGGCAGAAAGTTCGAGAGTAAAAGAGAAGATGAAACAGTTACAGCCAAAAGAGAGTATTATTGGTAAATAATTGAGCTGGTATATTGTTTGCGAGTATCTTGATGTTCAGGAATTTCAAAGTTGCCGAAGGTCTAATTTAAATACTTTATGAATAAATGGCTGCATGGCTACATGGTTAATAACCATACAACCATCTAGCCATTTAACCATTCAACATCTAAAACTTGACTCATTTGTGAAGAGAAACCGCAGACAAAATATTTAAATCTAATAACAAAATGTTGAATTATTAAACATTCTATGATAGCCTTCTCAGTTGTTTGTCTAAAAAATAAACATTCTTGACAATACCAGATGATTTTTACTAAGGGAAAGGGAGGGTAGTGAATGATATCAAAAGGAGTAATTCTTATTGTAGATGATGAAGAAACGATTCGGTTTTCTATAAAAGAGTTTTTAGAGGGTCATGGGTATGAGGTTCATGTTGCAGAAACTTGTGAGCAGGCATTGGAGAAGATAAATGAACTCTTGCCTGATTTGATACTGTTGGATTTACGGTTACCTGCCATGGGTGGTATAGCGCTTCTTGAGAAAGTAAAAGTAAAAGACCCCAATGTTTTAATGATAGTTATGACAGGATATGGAAGTATTGATTCTGCTGTAGAGGCGATGAAGATGGGTGCATATGACTATTTAGAAAAACCGTTTAAGGTGGAGCATTTAAGGCTGGTTATTGAAAAGGCCCTGAGTACCCAAGCCTTAAGGCGTGAAGTGTTGGAATTAAGGGCACAGCAGTGGACTTTTACCGATGAGCCAGGTGGCATAATTATTGGAAATAGTCAACCGATGAAAGAAATTTATAACCTTATTAAACAGGTTGCAAAGAGTCCTTCAACGACAGTATTAATACAAGGTGAGAGTGGTACAGGAAAGGAGCTTGTCGCTGGAGCGATTCATCGTTTGAGTTCGCGAAAGAATGGGCGTTTTGTAGATATCAATTGCGCTGCTCTTACGGAGAGTCTTCTTGAGGCAGAATTGTTTGGCTATGAAAAGGGCTCATTTACTGGCGCTACTGCAACTGGGAAGTCTGGTTTGTTTGAAGTTGCCGATAAAGGAACAATCTTTTTGGATGAAATAGGTGAGATGGGAATTGCATTACAGGCAAAGCTTCTCAGGGTTCTTCAAGAAAGACAATTCAAAAGAGTAGGTGGAATTAATGATATTAAGATTGATGTCAGGGTTATTGCCTCAACTAATAGAAATGTAGAAGAAGAAGTGGATGCAGGTAATTTTAGAAAAGATCTTTATTATAGATTGAAGGTATTGCCGATCTATGTTCCACCCTTAAGAGAGAGAGGGGAGGATATTTTGCTTTTGATGAAACATTTTGTACATAAATATAATAATGAATTTAATAAAAATATTCATCATATACCCCCAGAGACAGAGAAACAACTTTTGGAATATCATTGGCCTGGAAATGTTCGTGAGTTGAAAAATGTAATAGAACGAGCCGTGTTGATTGCCACCAATAGTACATTATTACCGGAATTAGTCGCTCCCATCAGGTCAGAGAAAAAAGTTGTCGTAAACGATGGTTGCGATAGCGGGGAGGGGAATGGAGAATTAAACGTCCGTTCATTGGCACGCATTGAAAAACAACATATTCAAAAGGTCCTTAATGAGACTTCCTGGCGAAGGACAGAGGCTGCTAAGATACTGGGTATTAACCGAACGACTTTATACAATAAAATAAAAGAATATGGCATAAGTCAGTCATAAATTTAGCATTAATACAGAGAAACATGAAAAAAAAGATTTTGTTGGTAGATGATGAAGAAACGTTATGTTGGGCTTTACACGAAGCCTTGTCGGAAGAAGGTTTTGATATAGAGAACACAAATGATAGCGTTAAGGCTTTGGAGTTTACGAGAAAGACCAAATACGATTTGGTGATTAGTGATTTGAAGATGCCTATAATGGGCGGACTACAGTTAATATCTGAGATAAAGAAACAAAATCCAGACACTAAGGCTATTATCATCACTGCTTATGGTTCTATAGAAGCCGTTATAGAAGCTATGCATCTCGGCGTATTGGACTTTATTACAAAACCATTTAAAATTGAGCAGATTAAGCGCGTTATTTACAGAGTTCTAAGTGATTCAGCAATCTCATCTCTTAATAACAATATTAGTAGCACAAAGAGTACTGATAATGAAGGATTGAAGAATGATCTTTGTAGCCAAACGGATGTGTTTTTTGTCGCAAAGGATGTGACAGAAACTGCAAACAATATATTTTATGACGTTGTTGAAATTGGGAAGTTAAAGGCATTTATATCCGGGAGTATTTCCCATGAAATGGACATAAAAAATGTGGAGGTTTTAGTTAAAACAATCTTTCGTTACGTATTAAAAAAGGGTAATTCCCCTGCTTTTTTGTTAAAAGAGATTAATCAGTATCTCTGTAAAAATATTTTAAAACGCCTTCCGGTATCACTATTTTGTGCCGTTTTGGATGAACGAAGGCAAACGCTTTGTTATTCAATTCATGGGGAAGAACTAACGTGTTTCATAAGTCTGCCTGATAAAGAAGTAGCGCGGTTAGAATCTTCTCCTTTTCCCTTAAATATGTTCCCCGGAATAGTAATTATGGAAAGGAATGTACCCTTTGTTGCAGGCAGCAGAGTAGTTATGATACGAAATAGTGCATTGTCAAAAGTTTTGAAAAGTGGGACAATTACGGCAGATAGATTCAAGGATGCAATATCTGACGGGAGTGCGGCAAATTGCGAGGATATGGCAAAGGGTATAAAGCTTCAAATAGAAGGACTCGATGAATCAATTGCTGGGGGGGGAGGTTGTGCAGTAATCGTTTTAGGCAGTGGATTCGCGACGCAGACATCTGCATTGTGTGAGGAAGTCATGTCTATTCCATTACCCATCGGTAATTACGGAGAAATATTAGAACAATTTGATAGAAAGTTGGTACCTCTCGTAGCAGATGATTGTAAGAGAAGCGAAGTTGTTACCTCTGTTAACGAAGCAGTTTTGAATGCAGTATATTTCGCATATCATAAAGACGAAAAGGGAGATATCTTTTTGAAATTTTCGCTGTTAGGGGACGAGGTTATTGCAGAGGTTTCAGATCATGGTTGTGGGTTTGATATGCAGACTTATACAGAACCAGACATTACGTTATATAAGGACTTAACAAAAAAAACCGGCAGGGGGATATTCATAATGAAGCAATTAATGGATAGAGTGGTGATACAATCCTCCAAAGAAATGGGAACTGCGGTCCATATGGCAAAGCGAGTTAGCTGTAATGAAGATTGAAAGACGAGAAAAAGAGAAAGCAACAATATTATCACCTACAGGGGATTTGGTTTACGAGGGAATAGATGAACTTGAAAATCAATTTAAGATATCGTGCGATAATGCCCATCATGTCATACTGGATTTTGCACACACAAGATACATTTCCGCTAAGGCATTGGGCATAATGGCATTTTATCTAAAGAACTTTAGAGACAGGCAAAAAGGGTTAAAATTAATTCATGTTAATGAAAATATAAATAAATTACTTGTCATTACAGGTTTATTAAAACTTATCGAAATATTTGAGACTGAGGATGCGGCTATAGCCAGCTTAGGACATCAGGTTGGGAAACTAGAGAAAATGCTTTTATGGTCCAAAGAGAATTTAACTCAAGAATACCCTTAATGAGGTAAATACAAACATGTCAGATTTGATAACACAGGATCAAACACAGTCCCCAATAGAAACGCCCAAACAACTTACTGAACCATTGCAAGATGTTCAGAAGGGATCGGAGAGTAAAAAATTCTCACTCCCAATAGTTAATATTTCTAAGATTGTTTCATTTGTTCGGCAAAATGGAGTTTCGATTGCCATGAATCTTGTAATTTTGGGAGTGGTCTGTCTTTTACTCTTCTTACAAATGAATCGGAGTAAAGGAGGGGATAAGACCGCGGGATACATCGAGGAGGAAAAGGTAATTGAATACCTTAAAAATAATTTAGATTTAGATAAGGATACAAATAAAACAGTCAAACAAAATCAGACAAAGGAAAATAACCTTGTAAAGCAAGAAAAGGAAATACCCGATTCGAAGAACGAATCTGGCGCTGTGAAAGTGGACAATTCAAAATACGTAATCGAGGCAAATAGATTATACGAACAGGGAGATTATAGAGGGGCAGCAGCCTTTTATGAAAAAGGGCTGGATAAATCAATGCCCTTTTTAAATGAGGATTTTGTAATGTACCGATTGGGAGATTGCTATTTAATGTCTGAAAGTTATGAAGAAGCAGCGAAAGTGTTTCAGACATTAAATAATGATTATATTAACAGTCCCTATTATTTTAAAAGCCGGCTGAAAGCGGGGGAATGTTATGCAGGAATGGGTGAATTTGAAAAAGCAAGAAAAACGCTTTATTCGGTTGTTGCACAAGAAGGGAAATGCAGTTCCAGTGACGATAAGTTGGTCGTTGTAGACGCTTATTTTAAGATAGCAGATTATTATATGAAGGAAGCACAACGACTTCGTAAGGCTACCGTGGTAGGAACCAGCAGCGCTATCCGATCGTTAGCTTCAAAATAAATTGATTAAATTTAAGGTTGTTTGAATAAGAAAATGAAGAGAAAATTACTTGTTCCCTTGTGTATGTTTTTATGTGGTTTCATGGGGATATTTACTCTTTTCCTGGTAAATGTCACCACATTACAGGGAGAGGGAACGCCAGATAATTCACATAGTGTAAATGAAATACTGAATAGAGAAAAACGTAATTTAGAAAAGCTCCAGACGCAATTACAGATACTAGAAACACAAAAGGATGAGGAAAAACAGATTCAGAAAAATGAGCCTCAAAATGTTGAGCACGTGAATAGGAAACAATTAAACAAGGCTCCGATTGTAATCAAACCTAATGAAAATATTGTGTTGACGAAAGAAATAGGTGAATATGAAGTGCCCGTATATTCGATTGATGCAACCCAAGTAAAGATAGCAGATATATTGCAAGCGTTATCCGCAAGTTTTGGTAAGAGTCTTATCGTGGACGAAGATGTTGATTCTGCCTATTTATCTTCTTACGTAAATATTTCAATTCAAAAAAGTCCTTTACGAGATATATTAGAGGTGGTTCTTGGGATACGCGGGTTGGAATTTATTCAGGATGAGGATTCCATATATGTTATTACCTTGTCGAAGCTCAACGAGGATACGGCATTTGAATATTATCGAGACAAAGGTGTCCAGCTTTATCAAAAAGCACAATTAAAATATCCAAATGATCGTAGGGTTGCAAAGGCATATTTAGAATTGGGAAATTATTATTACGATCTCGGCTTTAATTTTCTCGCCTTGCAGGAATATAAAAGCGTATTAGGAAAATATAAAGAACCTCCATTAGTAAAAGAAGCATTGTTCAAAATAGGTCGGTGCTATGACAGCCTGAAGGATTATGAAAATGCCAGAAGGGTTTATTTCCAGTTTATGTATAGTTATCCAAAAGACCCTTTAGTGGATGATGCCCTTTTATCAATAGGAGATTCTTTAGTTGAACAAGGTCTTTACCATAAAGCAACAGATATCTATGAAAGAGTTATTCGAGAATATCCTAAGGAAGATACCGCTTGTAAAGCCCAATTCAATATGGCAAAGACCTATGTAAAAATGGGTAATTATAGAAATGCACTACAATCTTTTTTGCAAGCAAGAGAAAAATATTATTCTGGTCAAATGAGAGTAGAGTCTGATCAAATGAGAGTAGAGATTGAATATCAAATTGGTAATTGCTTGTATTTCTTGAATGAGTACCAGGATGCCGGCAGTGTTTTGGGGAATCTCTTAGTGAGCGCACCAGGGGGAGAAGGAGAACTTGTGGAAAATGCTAGTTTCCTGCTAGGCGATTGTTTCTACAAACAAGATAATTATCTGGCTGCATTTCAAATATTTAGAAAAACAATAGAGACCTATTCAAAGAGCAATAAGGTCCCCTGTGGAATGTACTTTATAGGGAAAAGTTTACGTGCTATGAATATGTCAGATTCAGCAATACAAACATTTCGCGATGGAATACAAGCATATCCTGATGACAATTATGCCAGCAAAATGGCGTTAGAGATTGGGAATTGTTATTTTGACAGCGGTGATTATAATTTAGCATATCATGCTTTTGATAATTTTGTAAAGCAGTATCCCAGCAGCGAACTGGTGGTCGAAGGTAGGAGAGGGACGGCGGATGCGCTCTATCATGATAAAAAATATGAAGAAGCAATAAATAGCTATCTTGAGTTATTAAAGACCAATGATGAAGAGAGGATAAGGCTATATGCATTTAAACGCATTGGCGACTGTTACAAATCCATGGGGAAGTTAGAACAGGCAATAAAGTCGTATCTCCTGAGTTTGGACAAAAACGAAGTTGCCCCCAAGCCTCTGTTGCATACAGATGCCCCCTTGGGTGAGACAGCTAGTAATACACAGCCTTTGTAAAAAGACTAAATTCACCTGACTAAATAATACCACACACTTTAAATACTTTATCTGCGGCTTCGCTTCGATAGAGATTCATTCCTAGGGGTTCCTGGCTTTTCTTTTGTGCTAATTTTCAACTGCTCATACAATGCGATGTCGATAATTTGATTGTTTCTACATGTCCCGATTAATTATTTTATACAAAACATACCGTTCCGTAGGTTATAAAGCATGTTTTCATATCAATTATTGCTTTGTTATTAACCTGTTTGTCTGCTGTAAGATAAGATTCGAATTTATACATTAGTTTCTTATCCACATATCTAACCAGATATATCCTAGTAATAATGTGGCATTTTGTTTGCTTCCCTCTTAATTCGTAGTGCTTATTTTAACATCATAAATTATTGTCAAGGTGTTGTATGGTAGCGAAAAAAGGACTAATATTTGTTGGAATTATTTTAGGGTGTATGCCGTGTCTTTTTGGCAATGATGAAAAAATTGCCTCTCATAAAACAAATAGCTTGCCTACCATACCCCAAAGAGTGGATGCAAAAATAAGTGATGATATTGAAAGACCATTGTTAAGACCCGTTGTATACAAAAAAGAAGAGGGTGTTTCGAATTCAAATAATCAAAAAACTGAAGAATTGCTATCGGATTCTCATAAAGAAGATAGTGTGGAAAGTTTATTATCCCTTCTCCGATCCGAAAGGGAGAAACTACAGGGACTGGAAAATCGATATAGAAAAATAGGAAACAATGTGCTTGCAGAACCAGATGGCACGAAAAGCAAGGATGGGGATGTGAGTAAAATAACCGAATCGTTACCTGCTGCCCCAGAGAACGATCTTTCACCATTGGGTAATCTACAGGCTAAAATCGGTACGTCAAGAGAAACATCCAATGGAGATTCAATAAAAAACGTAAGGGTGGAAGAGGGAAGTTCAACTGCGCAACTATACGTAATGAAAAATAATAAAAAATCAGAGTTGGGTACAAATAATACTATAAATCAGCGGTTGGAGAAGATAATTAGGAATGTGAGTCAAGTAGATGTCGCGGAGTGTTATTATAAACTATGTGAGTATGATAATGCACTCCAGATGTATAAATTGTTTACTCCAAACAATACCTCTTTGGATCAATATACTTGGGCCCAATACCAAGTTGCAAACTGCTATAGAAATATGAAAAAGTACGACATGGCTCTCGGCGAATACCAACGGTTTGTCAACCAGTTTCCTGAAAGCGATTTGATAGACCAGGCAAAATGGTATATGGAAGATATTGGTTGGTGGAAAGCATGGTCCGAAAAGAATACTTTGACCGACAATCAATTACTTACAGCATCAAACAACCATATATCCAAGTAAGTGAAGAGAATGGGGTGAAATGATGGAAAATACAACGATAAGTGAATTTAAAAAGAATTGGGGGACAGAACTTGCCTCTGCCTTTCATTTATTTAACGAGTACACACAGCGACTTGAAGAATCTTATAATCACCTTCAAAACAGGGTTAAAGAAATTGATAAGGAAATGGCATACACAAATGCCTGTTTGAAGGACAAAGTACAGGAGTTAGATAGCCTTACAAAATATTTAAACAACCTTTTAAGCAGCATTCACAGTGGAGTTATAGCGGTGAATTTAAATGGTGAAATATCTACCATGAATAAGGCAGCAGAAGAAATATTAGGATTAGACGCAGTGTATGTAATGGGAAAGAAAGTCGGGACCATTTTTAAAAATAGCGACGACAGTACACCTTTATTGCTCCTGGCGCTTGAAAAAAGAAAAAATTGTATAGATGTAGAGCGAAAGATAGAAACAATTCGAGGGGAGTTGAAATGGATAGAAAGCAGTGTGTCTTTAATTAGAGATGCTAATGAAAAGACCATAGGAGCGGTAGAGGTATTTAGAGACTTGTCTGAAATCAGAGAATTGGAGCTGCGTCTTAGAAATGCGGATAAATTAGCCGCCATTGGCGCGATGGCAGCATGTATTGCCCATGAAATTCGTAATCCCTTGAATGGAATAGAAGGGTTTTCTGCATTACTTGCACGTGACTTCGAGGATTCAGATCCAAGAAAGAAGTTAGTGAAGAATATTATACAAGGTACAAAAAATTTAAATAAGACGGTGACTGAATTGCTGGTATTTGCCAGGCCTCTCAAATTGAAATTAAAAGACAATAGTATTTCAGAGATATTGGATAAGACCCTTTTCTTTGTGACTGAGGATATAAAACAAAAAGGTATTAACAATGTTCGCATTCAAAAAGAATATAATTTAGATAAAGATATTGTAAGGTGCGATCCAGAAAAGCTACAACAAGTTTTTTTAAACTTGTGCTTAAATGCAATTCAGTCCATGGCGTGCGGGGGAGATTTAACCGTGTTTACCCGTATATTGGGAGATGATTACCGTAATGAAGATATACAGGTTGGAATAAAGGATACTGGCGTTGGCATCAAAAAGGAACTTGTTAATAAAATCTTTGACCCGTTTTTTACGACAAAACAGGAAGGGACAGGTTTGGGACTGGCAATTGTGAACAAAATCATTGAGGCGCATAACGGCAAAATATTTGTGGAGAGTGCGGAAGGCAGCGGTACGACATTTTTTATTACCTTGCCGAAAAAAAATATTTACGATACTGATTCTTTTGACGATAGGTACTCACAAAACGAAGCTTTGATACCACAATTTTTATCATGATGCATATTATTAAGAAATGGTTTGCACGTATTTTAAAGTTCTATTATTCATCAGGGGAACAAAATGAGTGTTGAAAAGATAATGGTAGTAGACGACGACTCATTAGGGCGAGAATATCTTTGTGAAACTCTAATGAGAGGTGGATATGAAGTTGTGTCTGTAAGTAATGGTCAGCAGGCGATAATCAAGATAAGCAAAGAAGCGTATGATGTAATTTTCCTTGATATGAAAATGCCAGGAATGTGTGGCATGGAGGTTCTGGAAAAGGTAAAAAGCATTTCTCCTGAAACGGTTGTAATCCTTATGACGGCCTATGGTACGGTAGAGACTGCGGTAGAGGCAATGAAAAAAGGGGCGTATGATTATATGATAAAACCATTTTCACCAGAGCAGATAGAACTCTTAATTTCAAGGGTGAATGAACGGCAAAAGTTAATTAGGGAGAACAGGTATTGGAGATCTAATTCAAATATTGATGGAAAATTAAATTCTGTATTTAGCCGAAATTCCAAGATGTCCCTCATATATGAACAAATTAAAAAAATTGCTCAGAGTAAGGCAAGTGTTTTGATTCAAGGAGAAAGTGGCACGGGGAAAGAACTCATTGCGCGTGCTATCCACGTTCATAGTCCTCGATGCGAGAACCCTTTTATTCGCGTTAATTGTGCAGCTTTGGCTGAAACTCTTTTAGAAAGTGAACTGTTTGGACACGAACGGGGGGCTTATACCGGAGCCATTTCAAAACATACAGGACGTTTCGAATTAGCGAACGAGGGTACTCTGCTCCTTGATGAGATCAGTGAAATATCTCCTAATATACAAGCTAAATTGTTGAGGGTTCTCGAAGAAGAGGAAATTGAGCGGGTAGGCGGTGAAAAGACGATAAAAATTGACGTAAGGATTGTGGCAACGACAAATAGGAATCTCATGAATGAAATACAAAAAGGCACATTTCGTGAAGACCTTTTTTATCGCCTGAATGTTGTGCCAATTTATTTGCCGCCTTTAAGAGAAAGACGAGGGGACATACCGCTACTCGTAGATTATTATCTCAGAAAATATAGCCTCGAAAATAATGCCGTTGTGAAATCCATAGATAAAGAAGCTATGGATTATTTGTGTCAGTATAATTGGCCGGGAAATATAAGAGAATTAAAAAATATTATACAAAGAGCAGTGGTCATGGGATCACATGAGGTGCTGCAATTAGAGCAATTTAACTGCCTTTTTACGCATCAGGATGTGGAACGATCGGGAAACACATTGACCGCAGGAAAAGCTATTGAAGATGTGGAAAGAGACTTAATTTACAGCACACTAGAAAAAACGGGTGGAAATAAAACTAAGGCTGCAGAATTACTTAAAATTACCGCAAGAACGTTAAGGAATAAGCTCCATAAATATAATGAAGGGTCAAAACCAGTTTTTGAAACGGAAACTATTTCCTGTGCGGAATGAATATTTTACCTGACCGTGAAATGCAATTGTTTTACAAACGATAGAAAGAACTTGTAGTTGCAACACTTAGGTAAGATAATCAGAGACGTATCGATTATAGAGTAAATGGCATTTATTTTGCTCATTCTTAAAGGAGTGGAAATTATGAATATTGGTATAGACAAAAGTGCTACTTTATTAGAAAAGATGTTGGATGTTTCATCAATAAAACACAAAGTTATTGCAAATAATATTGCCAATGTAAATACTCCGGGCTATAAGAAGATGGAGGTGAGCTTTGCGGATCAGCTTGAGAAAGCGGTTAACGAAAGCTCTGTGAATAAATTTGATACTTTACAACCCAAGATTGTAATTTCAAAGGAAGATGCGAGTGATACCGTACGAAACGATGGTAATAATGTAGATATGGATAAAGAAGTTTCGTCATTGGTAAAGAACACACTTTCCTATAGTATTTTCACACAATTACTGGCAAAAAAGTATGAAGGAATAAAGTCGGCAATAGAGGGTTCTCGAGGTTAAAGGAGTAATATATGGGAATGGATAATATGTTTTCGGTATTTGATATTAGTGGTTCCGGGCTTTCTGCTGAACGGGTGCGTATGAATGTAATTGCCAACAATATTGCCAATGCAAATGCCACAGATACTCCGGAAGGAGGTCCGTACCGTAAAGAACAAGTGGAATTTTCGTCGTTACTGAGTAAAACGATGAAAAACAGTGGTATCAAAGGTGCGGAGAGATTGGGTGGTGTTAAGGTTCAGCAAATTGTCAAAAGTACAGAACCTTTTAACAAAGTATACATTCCTGGGCATCCCAAGGCTGATGCAAAGGGATTTGTGAACATGCCGAATGTGAGTGTTATGATGGAGATGGTAGATCTTGTAACGGCATCAAGGGCATATGAAGCGAACCTTGCAGTAATAAACTCGTCAAAAGATATGAACAATAAAGCGCTGTCAATTATTGGAAAATGATAGGAGATTAATCTATGGCTATTTCACCTGTTCATAACAACGGGAATATCCCGGTAAACAATGAGCTTATTAATGCTGTCGAAGGGGGGGAACAAAATTCCTCATTTAAAAATACTTTAGGCGGCTTTATTAATGAAATCAACGATCTTCAAACAAAAGCTAATGCGAGTATTGAAAATTTCGCGACAGGAAAGGTTGAAAATGTTCATGAAGTAATGATTGCTATGGCAAAGGCAGAAGTGAGTTTTAAATTTATGATGGAGGCACGCAATAAACTCGTTGAAACTTATAAAGAAGTAATGCGCATGCAGATGTAGTATTTTAAAATGTGGTTATACGGTAATTCGTTACTGCTCAGCAGGTGTTATTTTTGACTATATACGAAAATGAATAACATATAACAAGAAACGAATAATTAAAAAGTAAAAAGGCACTTAAACATTTTTCATTTCTTGTTATATGTTATTTATTAAAATTAAGTTACTCAATATGCTGAGTAGTTACAAAGCAGATAGATAGAGCATCCTTGGTAAATCCTCCGGCGTTGCAAATTTCCTCCAAATTGTATAAGTCCCATTTCTTACCCAGGAATTTCAGATGCAGATTCCTTTTAAAAAAATAACGTCTCAGTTTTATCCAATAGTTCATAGTAGTATTTATGGTACCGTTGTTAAAAAAATATACAGTGAATAGCATTTTTATTGGAATTATCAACTTCTGGATGCAGGGGAATTAATTCCGAATAGCAATATCAATTCTCATGAAATTATAATATTTATGCCCATAAAGCGTTAAGACTAATTTTAACCTAATACCTTGATAAACTTTCTTGGTACTAAAATTGCTACTTCTTTTTTTATAACAAAACTAAATAGTGTTAAACAATTAAAAATGGAGATAAAAAAGAATGAACCTCGATTTGAAGAATGCGATGGGGCAGTTTGGCAATATCTGGAACGGGATCAGCTTATCGCACAAATTTATTATGATCATGATGACAATGGGGTTTATAGGCGGAATCATTGGGGTGACACAGTGGGCGAGGAAGCCTGATTTTGTGCTGCTGTATGGAGAGCTGGGGCCGAAAGAAAGCGGTGAAATTGCCGATTTGCTTAAAGAAGAAAATGTTACTTTTCAAATCCGGGGGAATGGGTCTGCGATAGCAGTTCCCAGTGAAAAAGTACACGAAATGAGGCTTAAACTTGCAGCGAAAGGATTACCAAGAGAAGAATCAGGGTATGAGTTACTTGACAAGGTTGGCTTCGGTACCTCAGATTTTGTACAACGAGTAAATTATCGAAGAGCGATTCAGGGGGAACTTGCGAAAACAATCAGACATTTAGACTATGTGGAATGGGCACAGGTACATCTTGCATTGCCTGAGGGTTCTCTGTTTGTTGAGGAGGAAAAACAACCAACGGCTTCTGTCATCTTAAAACTGAAAAGCCGAAGTGCTGGTATATTAAAGTCTGAGCAGGTTGCCAGTATTGTTCATCTGGTAAGCGCGAGTGTTGAAGGACTCAAACCGGAGAATGTTACCATTACCGACACCCGTGGAAACCTGCTTTCCAAGAAGGAACTACCCGCATCGATGATAGGTGCGAGTAACGATCAGTTGGAGGTAAAGAAAAAGCTTGAGGAATATTTTGTGGCGAAGGCCCAGGACATGATAGAAAAAATCGTTGGTGCTGGTAAATCAGTTGTGCGTGTAAGTGCTGATTTGGATTTTAAACACGTGGATGAGAAACTTATTGAATTTGATCCAGAACGCAGAGTTCCTAAAATTCAAACGGTAACGACAAGAGTGTCTGGCGGTGCACCATTTTCTGGGGGAGGCGGTGTGCCAGGGATGCAGGCTAATCTCAATCTGTCACAATCGGGAATTATCCAGTCTGTTGGATCTTCAGAACAAGAAGAGACGGCCCAAACGCAATATGAGCTGAGTAAGACGGAACGGATTATCGCAGACCATGGGGCATCATTAAAGAGATTATCTGTGGCAGTGCTTGTTGACGGGATGTACGAAGACCAGAAGACTGCGGATGGGAAGATTCAGAAAGTTTACACTGCAAGGAATAAAGAGGATATGACACGAATTGCGGCACTTGTAAAACAGGCAATTGGAATTGATGAATCGAGCAATCGTAACGATAGTTTTGAAATACAAAATGTGCAATTCTATGAACCGTCTTTTGAACAAGAAGACGCATCTTTGAAAAAGGAGCAGCAAAAAGAATTTATGTTGAAGATGGCAAAGAATGGGTCGCTTGCAATTACCGTATTGGTTTTTCTCATATTTGTGATGAGGGGTATGAAGAAACTGAAAAAGGCTAAAACAGTAAACAAGCAGGATTACTATGCACAAACATCGCCTAGGAATACGACGATAGTAGAAGAAGAAACAGACGAAGAAGTTGATGACCAAAAAAAGTCAAGACTGCGGGAGAAAGTCATCAAAAATATTCAAAAAGATCCGGGCGTAACTGCAAGTTCATTAAAGAAATGGATTACCTCCGATTTGAAGGCTATAAATAATAAATGAACACGGCAAGAAAAATATCGGGAATACAGAAAGTAGCTATCATCTTGTCAACCCTTGATGCCGACACTGCTGCAACTTTGATCAGGGAGTTTGATGATGAGCAAATTGCAGCGATATCTGGCGAGATGTCGAATTTTGAGCGTATTGATAAGGAACTCGTAGAAACGGTACTCAATGACTTAGCGCAAGAATTAAAATTAAATAATGCATCTTTAAAATATGATAACAATCAGTTCAAAAAACTTCTTGTACAGGCTGTTGGTTCGCAAAAAAGTGCAGATATTCTGTCGAGTGTGGAGGAGGGGACTTTGTTTCCCGTGCCTTTTTATCTTCTCAGGGAAGCAAGTGAGGAAGAATTGCTGCGCATACTCGTGGGCGAACATCCTCAAACAATTGCACTTATTTTAACTTATGCCGATCCACAGCGTTCGGCAAAGGTGTTGTCTCAATTTCCATCGGAAACACAGGCAGATATCATTATGAGAATAGCTACGATGGAACCCCCTCCGGTGAAATTACTCTATCGGGTAAACGAAGTTGTTATGTCTAAGGTAAAAAGCGATGACCGACGTCAGAAAACACCGACTAAAAAAAAGTTTAAACTCGCTTCAGACATTATCAGTGGTATGGAAGGACCGGCAGATAAGAATGTGGTTGATCTGATAAGCCATAAAAATCCGGAATTGGCTGATGAAATTAAAAAATTGTTGTTTACCTTTGAGGATGTTATTTATGTTCAGGACGATGCTTTTAGAAAAATTCTTACAGAGGTTGATAACGGTATACTTGCTTTGGCGCTCAAAACTGCAACTGAAGAAATTGCGAAGAAGTTCTTTAGTAATATGTCGAAGCGTGTCGGCGATGCTGTTCGGGAAGAGCAGGAGTTGCTAGGGCCAAAGCTTTTATCTGAGGTGGAAGCAGCTCAGCAACAGATTGTCGAGGCTATAAAACGACTTGAAGCGAAAGGGGAATCAGTTGTGAAAAGGAAAGGTGCAAAAGGGAGCGTCGAAAAATTCGTATGAAAAACAAGAAAGTGTATGCGTCGCCAGATGTAAAAGGCATTTATGTATTACAATCGTTAAGATATCAAAGTACGTCTCATCATAGAGATGAGAAAACCGAATGGGAAACAAAGGAAAAAAGTGACGAAGAAGAAAGATTGAGTGCCCTTGAAATAGCGAAGGATGAAGCATACAAAAAGGGGCGGCTAGATGCTGAAGATGACCTTAAACGGGAAATAGAAAAAATAAAAAGTGAATATGCATCGTCAATGGCTTTATTTCAGAATGCGGTTAATCAGCTAATAGACAAGCGAGAAAAAATATGGCAAGAGAGTGAACTTGAGATTGTAAAACTTATTTTGACTGTTTCAAGCAAGATGGTCGGGGAAGAAATTAGTAACAGGGGTAAAGATGTCATAAAATACGTGGTTAAAGAGGCTCTTTCCCATGTAAGCGGAAAGAAGATTGTTGCCGTACGCCTTTCGCCCGACGATGCAAAGAAAATAAATTTATCGGAAGAGATGAAATGGGTAGATCCGAATATAAAGATACTGGAAGATGGCACGATTACTTCTGGTGGGTGTATAATAGAGACAGATTTTGGGAGTATAGATTGTCAGATAGAGACCCGTTGGGAAGAAATCAGAAAAACCCTCGTGGAAAATAAAAATGAGTCAACTGTGCATTGATTTCAAAAAATATCAAGAAAGGGTATTTGCCGTAGTTCCATTCAGATTTACAGGCAAAGTGGCTCATGTTGCCGGCCTTGTGATTGAATCAAACGGTCCGTCCGTTCCGGTGGGAGATTTGTGTTATATTCAGTTAAACAATGGACATGCGCCAGTGCCCGCAGAAGTAGTAGGTTTTAAGGGGAAAAAGATTCTCCTGATGCCTATCGGTGAGTTGGATAGAATCAGCCCGGGAAGCAAAGTCATTGCATCAGGAAGTCCTTTAACTATAGGAGTCGGTAAGGGACTCCTGGGTCGGGTTATTGGAGGCTTGGGCGAACCAATAGACGGGAAGGATCCAATAAAAACCGAAGGGCATTGTTCGATATATAATTCTCCACCAGATCCTTTAAAAAGAAACCGAATAAAGGAACCGATAAAAACAGGACTCAGAGTAATAGATGGGTTATTTACCTGTGGCAAAGGACAACGATTAGGTATATTTGCAGGTAGTGGCGTGGGAAAAAGCACATTAATGGGAATGATTGCAAGAAATTCAGAAGCCGAAGTAAACGTAATAGCCCTTATTGGTGAACGAGGACGGGAAGTTCGTGAATTTATCGAGAAGGGTTTAGGCGAAGAGGGGTTAAAAAAGTCCGTGGTCGTTTCCGTTACCTCTGATAAACCAGCCATATTAAGAGTAAAAGGAGCGTATATAGCTTCTGCCATTGCAGAGTATTTTAGAGATCAGGGAAAGCAGGTAATGCTCATGATGGACTCTGTAACACGATTTGCCAATGCACAGAGAGAAATTGGATTGGCACTCGGGGAGCCTCCTACGTCTAAGGGGTACACACCTTCTGTCTTTGCGTTATTGCCAAAACTTTTGGAAAGGTCTGGTACCAGTTCAAAAGGGAGTATTACGGGTCTCTATACTGTGTTGGTTGACGGTGACGATATGAATGAACCGATTGCAGATGCTGTTAGAGGCATCCTTGATGGTCATATTGTATTATCAAGGGCTTTAGCCAATCAAAACCATTATCCTGCAATTGATATTTTAGAAAGTATTAGCAGAAGTATGGATGATGTTGTTACGCCAGAACATAGAAAAGCAGCTCATAGGTTGAAAACGGTGTATGCGACTTACAAAGAATCTGAGGACATGATTAATATAGGGGCTTACACGAAGGGCAGTAGCCAGAAAATTGATTTTGCTATATCTACGAATGAGCAGATAAAAGATTACCTGCAACAAGATGTGACGGAAGATGGTGATTTCGATGACGCAGTTGGAAGACTTTTAAATATGTTTAAAAATAAATAACAGGTGCTGAGATTCATGTTACCGCTGAATTCAAGGAACGTATAACGATACTATGATGAGATTCCACTTCAAATTTCAGAAATTGTTAGAAATCGAAAAATGTAAAGAAGAAAAACTCATTAAGGAATTAAAACTCATACAAAAGCAACTACACGATGAGGAAAAAATGCTGGTATTCTTGAAATCTGTGTTAACGGTACAGCAGTTGGAAATGGGAAAAGAGTTGTGTAAACAGGCGGAGGCAAAGGTATTTGTTTTATTTGAGTCGTACTTTTCAAAACTGAATCGTGATATTGCCATACAAATCTCTAAAGTGGAAGATACTTCTAAAAAGGTAGTGCATGCGCGGGAAAACCTATTACATGTCTTTAAAAAGAGAAAGGTGCTTGAAAAACTACGTGAGCGGTACGAAAAAGGGTATAAAGAGCACGTATTAAAGATGGAAAATAAACATTTCGATGAGATTGCAATATCAAAATTCTATTACCGATCTAAAAAGTAACAAATTTATTAATAATTTCGGAGGAGGTAATTATGAAGCTTCCAATAAACAAAAAAATGATGATGCTGCCAGGGATAGGAATTGTTGTTTTTGGAGTTTCTGTAATGGGAATGCTTTTTATGAAAGGTTCCAAAACTACACCAACATCTCAGGTACCGCAGACAGCCCCACAATCTGAAGAAAAGAATGAAGACCCAGATGTGAATCATAGTGGTACAGCGACCACAAAGCTTGCAAAGGCTGATAAGGAAAAGAAAGAAAAAACGACAACAAAGATACCGTATGTGTATAAACAAAATGCCGCAACGATATTTAAGCCTCTTTCGTCAAATGAAATGGCCAAGATGCTGAAAGAAGTAGAGGAGAAAAAACGCGAGTACGAGAAGAGAAATGAATTGTTAGATTTTAAGGAGAAGACACTCGAGTTATTACGTGCTAATATGGAGACAGAAAGGAAAGATCTCGACACTCTTAAACGGGAACTGAATAAGATTCTTGACTCTGTAACTACGCAAAATGTAGCGTTGAAAAAAGAAACTATTCAACTGGATGAGGCAGAATCTAAAAATATCAAGAAATTAGCAACCGTTTATGAGGGTATGAAGCCAGAAAAAGCGGCGATAATTATAAAAGAAATGGATGAGGAAACTGCAGTTAAATTATTAACAATGATGGATGGTAAAAGTTCAGGCAAGATTTTAGAGTCATTTGAACCTAACCTTGCCGTCAAATTGAGTGAAAAGTTGAAATTATTGCGAAGCGATTTCAAAAGCGTCAAAAAATAATTAAGATAAAATATAGAACTCCATGAATTAAAATGTTAATATGCTGATGAAGATTTTGTTAAAATAACTGGGGAGTTTTATGTAATTTAAAGAAATAGAGGCAAAGAATTATGGCAGAAAAAAAAGAAATAGTAACGAAAGAAGAAAATAAAGCTACAGAGCAGCCAGCGGCAGAGAAGAAAAAAGGCAACAAAACTATTATGATGATGGGGATTGTTATCTTGATTTCGATAGGGGGGGCATTTGTATTTGTTTCGAAAGTGTATCCATCTTTAGCTGGGAATGTTCAGCCTGATGCAGGGGTACCGGAAAATCCAGAAAATCAAGCAGTGGTAGAAACCGCAGACGTCCAAACGGAAAAACATCCAGAAACAAAGAAAGAACCAGCCTCGGCATCGAAAAAGAAGGAAGAAAAAGGAAAAGAGGGTCATGAAGGCGCTGAAAAGGAAGAATCCTTGATGGTTCCTGTGGATACGATCGTTGTTAATCTGAGCGGTTCCAATGGGAGGCGGTATCTAAAGACGAAGATAAATTTAGAGGCAAAAGATAGTGACGTAAAAAAATTGATTGAAACCAAATCTATACAAATAAAAGATCGATTAATTTCTATCCTATCCTCAAAAACATTAGAAGAGATTGATGGGCTGGAAGCACAAGAGAACCTTAGAAAAGAAATAAAAGATGCTGTGGATGTTGTATTAAAGGTGGAAGGTGTATTACAAGTCTATTTTACGGAATTTGTTGTTCAGTAACCAAACGATTGAGGGGTAATGAGATGTCAAATTCGATACTAAACAACGAAGAAGTTGACGCACTGCTCTCTGCGATTGAGGGTGGACAGGTTTTAGTTGGGCAGAAGGTAGAACCAAAAAAAGATAAAAAGATTCAACACTATGATTTCAGCCGTCCCGATAGGTTTCCTCGGGAACAAAAACGTCGCTTACAAAAGATTAGTGAAGAAGTAGCAAAACACATGGGAACTACTCTTTCTCGGTTTTTAAGATCCTCGATAGTTGTTGAACTCATTGCTATTGAGGAATTCAGTTATGAAGTATTTGTAAATTCCTTTACGGATATTGTGTGTGCAAATGTTGTGAATTTAAAACCTCACAATGGGGTAGGTTTTTTGACTGTCGATGTGGGTTTTTGTCTTGCTATTATAGATCGGGGACTGGGTGGCCCTGGTAAAATACCACAAAAGATAAGGCCGCTTACCCTGATTGAGGAGTCTGTGATAGGTAGTGTATTATCAGATATTATGGAAGATATAAAGATATGTTGGTTAAAATTGGAAAAGCTGGAATGGAGTATAGAGAAAATGGAGATGGAGATAAAGTCATTGCAGCTAATCCCTGTTACAGAACTTATGATATCGATCAATTTTGCGATAAGCGGAGATCTTGGCAATGGCACATTCATTCTATGTATACCAGTTGCAATCCTGGAAATGTTAATGATAAAAACAAAATTAGAGAAAATTGGAAGACAAAAGGAGATTGCCAATATTGAAAATGTTATTAGGGAAGTAGAATTAAATGCTTCTGTTGTTTTTGGGGCAACCCAATTGTCGCTTAATGAACTTGTGAAGCTCAAGACTGGGGATGTGGTAATGCTTGACAATAAGATTACCGAAGATTTATGCTTAATGATTGAGGGAAAAGCAAGACATTATGGTAAACCAGGTGTAGTTGGCAAAAAGATGGCATTTCAGATGTCATAAGTCAGTTAATTGATTATTGGGTTTTGAATTTGTTATGGAGAGATAAATATGGAACAGATCAAGGAAAACGTTTTGAATGAGATTGCTGAAACACAATCCCAGATACAATCAGTTCAATTTAGTCCGTTGACCCCCATGAGTACCGATGGGTTCAAAGGTGAAGACAGACGTAATTTAGACCTGATTCTTGATATTTCGGTGCCTGTTTCGGTTGAGTTGGGTCGGACAAATATGCTTATAAAGGACATTCTTGCCTTATCACAGGGCTCTATCGTGGAATTAGACAAGGTAGCCGGAACACCTGTCGACCTGTTTGTTCGGGGGAAACTGCTAGCCCAGGGGGAAGTGGTGATTATTGATGAAAATTTTGGAGTGAAAATTACCAATATATGCGGTTCAGCAGAATTGGTTAAAAATCTTGGATAATACATTTAGCAGAGTCAATGTGCACAATCTCCTCTGTGTGAATTTCATTCGTGCAGTCAACTCCTCAAATAGTAAAATATAGTCAGACCTCATTTAGAACCGCAAATTCAAAACCAAAACAATATCTTTGTCCAAAAGTCCTACCAAGCAGAATGATCGTTTAATATTTCCACAAAAAGTACAAAAAGCCTACGATAAATAACTCTCCAAAACTCCATCAAAATCAAGAAACTCAGATAACTTATAGACAGTTAAGGAATATTCAAAATAATTCAATTGTATATATTTTAAGGGTATGTACTTATCTTCTGAACAGACGCAAACAAAATTATCTTGTAACAAAGAGAAGTGACGAGGCACATTGTTTGCGTAAATTAAAAAAAGTTTTTTGGAGAAAATGAGATGAAAAATAAGTGCTTGATAGTATTTTTGCTTTTACTGCTATGTGTCAACCATGCGTATGGTGATATTGAACCAGTGCAAAAGTCTGAAAAATCAGGTAGTGATACAACAGAATTCGATAGTATAGGAATTGTCTCACCTATTAATTTCTCGAAGATTACTAAGGTGCTGGAATCAACAGGGATCGTAATTGTAATCATAGTTGTTATGGTATTTTTCTTACGCAGGAAATTAGGAATTAAAACGAGTATGAATAGAAGAAAGCGATATATCCATATCGTTGATACGGCGTCTTTGGGTTCAAAGAAGCATATTCATTTAATTAAAATACCTGGGAAATTATTGTTGGTTGGCGCCACGAATGAGAGGATTCAGCCGCTCGCAGAAATAACAGAAAAAGAGATTGTGGAATCAATTGACACTGAAACTCAAGGAACTGAATTTATGAAGTTCTTTAAACGCACCTGTACGGAGCGTACATAATCTTTCATGGTTGCACAGGGATAATAATATGAGAAAAAGGTTGATAATTTTGACTCTATGTGGAATGGGGATAACCTTTGGCTGTATGGGTATCATTGAGGCTGCCGGTGAATCGGCGAGTCCGCTAAACTTGACAATGAGCATCAATAATATGGGAAAGCCTAAAGAGGTAGCCGGCACCTTAAAGATTGTACTCTTCCTGACAGCGCTTTCTTTATTACCTGGGCTGTTATTGACGATGACCGCCTTTACGAGAATCATTATTGTGCTTTCCTTTGTTAGAAAGGCGCTTTCATTTCAAACGCTTCCACCCAATCAGATACTTATTGGTATTTCACTCTTTCTCACATTTTTTGTGATGGCGCCCGTATGGAAGCAGGTCAATTCTGAAGCGCTCCAACCATATCTCAAAGAAGAGATCACACAGAACGAGGCACTAACAAGAGGCATTGTGCCATTCCAAAAATTTATGCTCAAACAGACCCGGGAAAAAGATATTGCCCTGTTTGTGAATATTGCAAAGATGGAGAAGCCGAAGTCGGCGAAAGACATTCCTATACACATATTAATTCCAGCTTTTATCACGAGTGAACTGAAGACTTCATTTCAAATGGGTTTTCTTCTGTTTCTTCCGTTTCTTGTGATTGATATGGTGGTAGCCTGTGTGCTAACAGCCATGGGCATGTTCATGCTTCCGCCGGCTATGATCTCAATGCCATTTAAATTAATCCTTTTTGTTCTGGTAGACGGCTGGCAATTAATTATTCAGTCTTTGATTTCAAGCGTGGCATAAAAAAGTAGCGAAGATCAGGCATTTACCGAATATTCTTTTACAAAAAATTACTACGGGAGTTGGCAATGACAACAGAAGTAGTTACCAATCTGGGTAAAGACTTATTACAAACAACGTTTTTCCTTATGGCACCCATGCTGGTGGTTGCAATGGTGGTTGGTTTGGCGATAGGCATATTTCAGACAATCTCAAGTATCCATGAACAAACAATTACTTTTTTGCCAAAAGTGCTTGGAGTTCTTGGGGTGTTTTTATTTTGTATGCCTTGGATGATGCGCATGATGACCTCCTATACCGTAAATTTATTAGGAAATCTGACAAGATACTGTCAATAAAAGTTCCTATGGAATATCTGATAAGTTTCGTAAATGACTTGCCATTCTTTATGGTTGTGTTTTTTCGCATTGGAGGAATGCTTCTTTTTGCCCCGGTCTTCGGTAATGCTCTCATTCCTCTGCCTGTACGAATCGCCATTGCCTTGATGTTTGCATTCATTTTATACCCAAGCATAAACAAAAATCAGACCCTGCTGCCTTCTGATATTATTTCGTATGCCTTTATTGTTCTCAAAGAGATAGCGATAGGCGCTGTAGTTGGTTTTGCAGCTTCAATGATTTTTGCGGCCTTTAATATGGCGGGTTATTTAATAAGCAACCAAATGGGGCTTGATACGGCAATGGTTTTTGATCCATCATCACAGACGGGAGATGAAGAGTCAATTATTTCAGTAGTTTATAATATGATTGCTATTTTAATCTTTCTTGTAATTAACGGGCATCATTGGTTTATTAAAACAACGGCACAAAGTTTCACAATGATTCCCCTGGGAAGTTTTAACTATACTACGGTAACACTTATGAAGGTACTTGAGATCTTTAAATCTCTTTTTTTGATGGGCATCAAGATATCTGCTCCTGCGTTATTGGTTTTGTTATTGTCCGTAGTAGCGTTAGCATTGATGACGAAGGTTGCACAGGAGATCAACGTGTTTGTAATTGCCTTTCCCATAAAAATAGTTATAGGGTTTTTTGTACTTATAGTGTCGATTCCGTTTGTAATCAATGTAATGAAATCGTATATGCTTCATTTCGAAAAAGGCATGATCTCCTTATTATCAACTATGTGAGGTTGGAAAGATGGGATTTAGTTCTGACACAGAAAAAACTGAACAACCTACCGGCAAGCGTATAGGTAAAGCGCGTAGTAAGGGAAATATTGCATTTAGTCCTGACCTTAATAATGCGGTTGTCTTATTGGCGGGCATAGTGCTCCTATACGTTCTTGGTGTAATTACCTATAATAGCCTAAATAACACTATGAAGGTAACCCTCGGGAATCTGTTGCTTAAGGATTTTAATCAAAGCACTGCGACAGAGTTATTCACAAATCATATCTACGGGTTAGCGAAAATCCTTTTGCCTATTCTTGGCGGATTACTGCTCATCGGATTAGTCATATCGTATTACCAGACAGGTTTTATTCTTAGTTTTGAGGCTTTAAAGTTTGATATGAATAAGCTCAATATTATAACCGGTGCAGGAAAGCTGTTTTCAACAAAGTCAATTGTAAAACTGTTCTTTTCGGTGTTGAAACTCCTTGTGGTTGGAGGGTTGGCTTTTTTAATAATCAAGAAGGAATTCAACGACCTCATGCATGCCTTTGACCTTGGTCTTGCACAAATATTTGGAATGCTGACAAAATCGATGTATACACTCAGTTTGCGCATATCCGTGGCATTGTTGATTCTGGCAGTTCTGG
>Ga0082335_1002099_pt1 | contig 38558 bp, 26 predicted proteins | sample Subgrocontami58m_FD_72375 | JGI IMG/M metagenome (GOLD analysis project Ga0082335, IMG submission 72375) | Subsurface groundwater microbial communities from S. Glens Falls, New York, USA - GMW37 contaminated, 5.8 m (SPADES assembly) (version 2) ...
CTCAGTTGCCCCAGCTTGCGACCAATGTTATTCTGCATCCGGATGGCTCCTTCTAGATAAAGCGTTTTTTTCTCTCGCTTATTCTACAGGAGCCTTCCTTATTCCCCATACTAATGACAGAAAAAGAGGCTGGAATGACACGGTAGCCAGTCGTAGACTGGCCTAACCTGTGGCCAACCCTCTAGCCAAACATGAGCAGGCTGAAATCGAGCGTGCTGATCTAGATAATCGAGCTAGATAATCCGGGACGCCGGATGCTGTCTTCCCAGGCTTGACCTGGTCTGCATGGGCTCTGCCGGACTGTTTTGTGGACGGCACAAAGGGCCATCCTCGCACAGGGTTACTGTGCCGGCCTACTAGCCCTCAACTCGACCTGGCTACGAGTGAACGCCTGGCTCGGATTAGAAGAACGGGACACTGAGCTTCACGAAGCACACCCCTTGTTACGGCAGCATGTGGTGGGCCCCAATGTCCCCGCCATTCGAGCGCGATAAGATCGGCGTCAAGTTCCTGCGCAAGCTGTAGGATTTCATTTGCCGGGTCGCCTCGCCGCAAGAAGAGCCTCGCAGATGTTGGAAGCCGGTGCTGGCCCAGAGAGGTGCCGAATCGGCGGAGGAACTCCTTTGCCCATGACGGCCATTCGTATTGGGGCTGATCAACATATTGCGGCGTAGTCAGAGTACCCTTCTCTTGAGGACGCCTGGCCTGGGTCGCTACGTACACGACATTAACCCTGGCCCCAGTATGCTGAGCCAGCTCCAGGACCGGGCCAATAACCGCCGCTGATGATGGCGCCCCGTCCAGCGGCAGCAGGATCTGCCTCACTGCCGGCCTCTTGGTCAGCCACTGGCCAATTTCCGGTCGGATAAGCAGTACCGGGCAGGGCGCCCCGCCGATTATCTGCTCCACGACCGGGCGCACGGTCCGGCCAAGGTAAGCTGTGTGTCCTCTGGTAGTCATGACGATCAGAAGTGCGCCGCGCTCTTTCGCCAAACGAACGATGCCCTCCGTGGCTTCGCCAACCGCCTGGTCAACGACCAGTCCACGAGTTTCCTCCCGGTTCAATGCTATCCTCTGCAACAGCTCAGAGTGAGATAGGGTGTCTTCCGAAGCATGGACGACATGGATCTTCACATCGAGGAGTTGCTCAATTACCCTTGCGGCCACCAGCCCTGCTTTGGCCTCTTCAGAGCCATCCAGCGGCACCAGAATAACAGGGGAACGCCGATGCCAGAAGCCTCCCTCGTCCGGATTGACGTCTTGCCGTTCGGGGACTCCTTCGCTTCCGGGTGATGTCCTGCTCATAGTTGCGCCTTCTTCTTGAAGCGCCAACTGCCCTTAGACCAATCGGCGCCAACTCGTTGGCCCATGCTGATTGTTGTCGAGGCTTCGCCGGTGTCACCCAATGATATAGCTACCGGATCGCCGCTCGCCAGGGTCACGTTAACCGTTCGGGGCCTGCAACGAGCATCCAGGCGCATGGTCCTTCCCCGCCATTCCAGTGGGAAGCTCAGATTCAACCAGTGGCGTGGCAGGCGAGGGTCGAAGGTGACCGCCCTCTCTCCCGGCCTCATCCCTGCAAAGCCAAACACAACGGCCTGCCAGAGGCCACCCTGCGCGGCTGCGTGCACGCCTCCCGACGCATTGCCCATGTTGTTCGCCAGATCGATCTCCAACGCCCGCCGAAAGTAATGGCTGGCAAGTTCGCTTGCTCCGATTCTTGCAGCAACCAGGGCATGAATGCTGGGACTTAGGGAACTGCCATGCCCGCAACGGGGCTCGTAGTAGCGAAAGTTAACTTCTCTCACCTCGGGCGGGAAGCGATCCCACAGGAGGTGCATCAGCAACACCACATCGGGCTGCTTGACAATCTGCGTCTGGGCGATACGCTCACGGCCTAGCAGAACATCCATGGGAGCCGTGCGAGGCTCGTAGGCCTTCAGGTCAACGTGCTCCAGTTCAAAGTAGCCCTTGAATTGTTCGAACAGGTTAGTGTCTGGGTTGAAGCCGGTGTACATTGACTGGGCAAGGAGCCCCCACCGCTCGATTTCTCCAGTTGTTATCTCCGCCTTCTCGGCCAGCTCATTCCACCGTTCCGGCCAGCGCTGTCGTAAGACCTCAGCAGTCTCAACGCCTCGCTCCAGGTTCCACTGAGCCATAACGTTGGTATAGGCATTATCGTCCACGGTTTCATGGTATTCGTCCGGACCGATCACTGAGCGGATATGATAGCGCCCGTCGTTCTCTAGCTTCCCGCGGCTTGCCCAGAAGCGGGCAGTCAGCAGCAGGATTTCGGCGCCGGCATCCTGGAAGAATGAGTTATCATCGGTAGCCTTCCAGTACTGCCAGACCGCGTATGCCACATCAGCGCTGATGTGGTGCTCCTGCTCTCCAGAAAGAATAGGGACTAATTCCCCATCCGGGGCTGCGCCAAAAGGCGGGGTCGCCTCTTCACCGGTATCCGTAGACTCCCAGGGGTAAAGAGCGCCCTGGTAACCTTTGGCGCGCGCCTTTTCGCATGCCGCGGACAGGGTATGGTAACGATACATCAGGTTAGCGCGAGCCGTGGGCGGGTGAGTGAAAACAAAAAACGGAAACATATAGATCTCGGTATCCCAGAACACGTGGCCCTTGTACGCCTCTCCAGTTAGAGCCCTGGCCCCAATAGAGGTCCGCTCATCCTCAGGGTTGGCCGAGGCAATGAGGTGGTACATAGCAAAACGCACGGCCTGCTGCACAAAGTCGTCGCCTGCAATGGTTATGTCGGCCTTTTCCCATCGCTCTCCCCATGCCCTTACGTGGTCCTGGAGGATCGCATCGGCGCCCCGAGAGACAAGCTGGAGCAGGTGTTCAGAGGCCTTCTGCTCTGGCTTCGGGGCATCCCTGGAGGTGTAGATAGAGACCAGCTTGTGTATCGTGTAGGTCAGGCCGATATCTGCAGTCCACTCCCAGCGGTCTCCCATATGGCCTGCCTCGTCCACGAGGCCGTGAGCCACGTTGACGTCCTCTCCGGAGCGAAAGATGCCTGCCCCAGCGAGGGCAAGTGCCGTCTTTCGTACAAGCGTCCGCGCCGTCAGGACCTGCGGCTCGACTGTTAGGGTCGACACAGGGCCAGTTCTGGCTGGGGCAGGCGTGATATGCACCGCTTCCAGTAAGCTTACACCCTCCGTGCTGGCGACCTGTGCGTCGATGGCGCTTTCAACAGTTACCCGGCCACTGTAGTTTTCTGCGGTTAGCTCGAGCGATTCAACCAGGGCATGCCGGTCAGCCAGTGAGACGAAACGCCTGAATCGCAGGCGAGTAATTCTTCCGGATCCATTGCGATGGCGCCATTCGCGTTCAAGTAATCCGCGCCGCATATCAAGCCTGCGCCTGTGCTCCAACATGGTGGCCAGGTCGAGGCGCAGCTCCTCACCTTCCACCAGTACTTTGAACTGTGCCCAGTCGGGTGCTATTGCCAGCTCACTGAACCCGTCCACCACGCCATAAACACCAGCCACAAACGTGGCCGGAAGCGACATGTCACTTCCCTCCTGAAGAGAGCCTCGGGTCCCGATATATCCATTGGACACGGTGAAGAGGGTCTCGATCTCACATTCCCGCTCCGGCTCGAATCCCTCTTCTTCGAGAAACCAGCTTGAATCGGGGGTCAGCGGCTGCTCGACTCGGCCATGCCGGAGCTCGTGTAGCTGGGCCTGCTCCTCCAACAGCATGAGGAAACGAGGTGGCCCACCCCCAAGTTGTATTACACCCGGAGGCACGCCGTTAGGCTCGCTTCCTACCGAGGCTAAGACTGCTCCCCGCGCCGCTGAGGTGCACATCTTGTAATCGCTTCCTTCGAATCCGGCAATAGGGCCAAACTCGTCGCCCAGGATGAGGACTTCCTCGGCCGGGATGCCGGCTTTAGCCGCGAGGTCGTTCATCATCCATTCGACGGCTTCCCTCTTATCGGTAAGGCCGACCTCGATGTGCTTTACATCTGTTGTAATACGAGCCTGCAGCAGTCCCTTTTCCCTGGACAGCTTCTCCGTCAGCGCGTATACCTCATGCAGACCACCGGCTATGCCCGCCCCCTTTAACCGCTCCTCAACCGCCTGGAGCAGGCTGCCGATAGCTGATTTAGGTGGGTCTTGCCACTCGGACAATGGGATGAGATCTATCTTTCTTCGATTGAGGCGGTTGTAAACGATGCGTATGTCGAGGCCTGTTCTCTTTTGCACGTCACGCTGTACGCCCTCAGCGATCTCGGTAAGAAGCCGGTTTTCATCACCCGTAGCGTCTCTCCTCCACAGAAGCCGTGGACGGGATTGGGCATCGAACCCGTATGCTTCTGAGCCCCGGTTGGCGCATACATACATGCGCCTCTTGTAGGTGCCAGTTACGGCTGAAGTGAGCTGGCGGTCGATGTTCTGGAAATTGGTCCCCGTAATGACCACAACGTAGACCCCAAGTTCCAATAGCCTCTCGATAGCCTTCCGGACACGCGCGGCGTCCTCGCTCCGGCTTGCCACCGCCGTACCGTCCCAGTCGAAGGCGATTAGCCCGAAAGGCCGCTCCGGCAGTGGATCTTCCAGAGACATCTAGACCAACCGCTCGATCCGGACCTGACCCAGGAGCCTCTGGACATCGGCATGCGTGCCCAAAGTCGATCCCTGTACCATTGCCGTAGCGGCGCCGGCGGCTGTACCCAACCGCAGCCCCTCTATAACGGTCTCTTTGCGGGCGATGCTAACCGCAAGCCCGGCAACCATGGAATCACCTGATCCCACCGTGCTGCGCAGCTCAACCTGCGGCGGTATGGCCCGCCATACCTGATCTTGATAGGAGCAAATGGCCCCCTGCGCACCCATTGACACGATTACGACCTCGACTCCTTCTGCCTGCACTTCACGGGCAGCATCGATCACGGATGATGTATCCGGTAGCGTTCTCCCGACCAGTCTTTCCATCTCACCCAAATTGGGCTTTATCAGGTATGGACGGGCTTTTATACCAAGTCGCATCGGCTGTCCGTCGGAATCCAGGATGGTCTTCGTTCCCGTGGAGTGGGCGAGCGTGATGTAGTCGGCATAAACGCTGTCCGGCACTCCTGGAGGCATGCTGCCCGCAACAACGAGGACTTTGCAGGCTGGGAACCACGGCTTGATGTCATCCTCCAGTTTTGCAAGGTGCACCTGTTCTACCGTCGGACCGCTATCGTAGAAGCTTGTCCCCGTTGCTGTATCCTCATCGTATACCGTGACATTCAAGCGGGTCTGGCCCGGCACCCGTACGAAATGGCTCTGTACTCCTTCCTCCTGAAGCACCCGTTGGTTCAGCAGGCCCATCTCCCCTGCCAGGAAACCGAACGCTATCGACGGACATCCCATGCGGTCGGCCAGACGCGAGACATTGATGCCCTTGCCGGCGGGGTCAAGGTACGACTTACTGACTCGGTGCACCTGGCCGAGAGCAAACTTGCTCACGATGATGGTCTTGTCTATGGCAGGATTGAGCGTGAGGGTCAAAATCATATTACATGTCTCCTTGAGAGGCTTGAGCGTTACTGTGGTGTTCCGCTTCCATCAACCCCAATCGACAATGGACGTAACCTCGCCCGACAGGGCGTCGACGACGATCTCGCTACTTCGGCGAGCCGGGGAGCCTGGATCAGCCTCCACCTGCCCCTCCAATATGACTGTCCAGCGCAACATCTGCCTGCCCGTCAGCTCAGGCCCGATATCCAGAGAGATGGACTTTTTCTCCGAGTTGTACTCGACCGCTGCCCTGGCGATCTGTAGCGCCCGATCTGAATCGATCTTTGGACTGGTGGGGACGGTCACCGGTGCAACCCTTGCCGAGTAGATGGCCACCCGGCCCTGCCGGTCCATGATAATCTTGACTGCGTTCGGTGTCGGGACGTCGTCCTGGTACTGCCTCCACTTGAACACGTAGCCGTCGATAAAGGGGCTGGACTCCTCGGCGCCCCGATCCGGCTCGAGGTTGTTGCTGTCAAAGCCCGGGTAGTGCCTCTGCGCGAAGTCGCGAGCGATACGTTCTGCATCTTCCTTCTTTATCCGGTAGTCTGAAGTTGGAAGGGTCCTCTCAGAGAACATCGAGACGACCAGGAAGTTTCCGGCATCCACAAAATAGTAATCGTATCCGCTCTTGAGAATAATATCCCGGTATCCGTGTTCCTCCAGATGGACGTACGAAAGTTGGAGGTCCCGTCCCAAGAAGGCGCGTACGCTCGCCCTTGCCCTCTCTATCTGCACCGGCGTAACGTCGTCATGGGCCTCCGCGGACATCTGCATTCTCGGAATCATCGGTTGCGAGAACATCCAGAGAAAAACGAGGCTTGTTCCAAGGACCAGGGCAACGTGAGGCAAAGGCAATAGAATGCGTCGCAGGGAATCTGCCCGTAACGCCGGGGAGTGGCTACTCACACGGTGGTCCGCAACACCTCTCGAGGCGAGCCGAAGTACAACCAGGACGGCCAGTAACGTCCCGATCAGGATAACCACATATTGCAGCACCTGAATCGTAGCGGCGTCCAAGAGAGCCGGATGAAGATTCAGCGTCTGGCCCACCAACGACATCGCAGCCTTGAGGACGGACAACGCTTCACCCAACAGATGGTTGAGGTTATGGGCCAGGTGGGCTGCCAGGCCGAGGGGAATGAGTGCGTAAGCGTATCGGACCATCTCAGGTGTAAACCTGGCACGGGACAAGGACCCCGAGATCGCTGAGGCCCCAGCCAGGGCTGCTACCCAGAACGCAAGGGCGCCAAGCATTGCAAGGGTAAACATAAGCGGGTAGCTCTCGATTCCAAGGCGGCGAAGGGATGCCTCGAAGCCACCCCATGACTCCAGCATCACCACGGTCTGCACGGCGACAAGCCCCAACAGCAGCGCGGCGAAGAGCGCCTCTTCCCAGCGCCCCTTGCGCAGATTCCACATCTCTTCACCCGGAAGCCGCGCTCTGAGGCGAAGGGCCTGGCGCTGGCAGGACTTGATGCAGTTTCCGCAGAGGTTACAGTGCCGGTTGGAATCCATCGTTTTGGGGAAAACGAACATCGGGCAGCCGCCGGCCCGATCGTTCCCTCGAACGCACTCGAACGTGCGGCATTTGCTGCACACTTCCTCGTCGGCCCGCGGCTCCAGTATTGAGCTCATGGCGTAGTTGCGGGACATACCCCCAATGAAACACAGGTATCGGCACCAGGCGCGCCGTTCGTAGAGAACCCCGCAAAGCAACACCCCGGCGACCACCGAAAGGAGTAGCAGGGCGCTGCCCGCAGGGGACCCGACCAGGCCGCTGACCGCGTCCAGCCAGGTTATGAGCAGGAAAGCTGAGACGACAATCCAGACCCCCCAGCGCTTGATCCAACGAGGAACAGTCTGACGCTGCCCGAAAAAGCGCTGCACCAGGTCGGAGAACCCTGACATAGGACATATCCCGCACCAGAAACGGCCAAGGAACAGGAAGACCAGAGGCAAGACCGGCCACCAGATTACCCAGACCAGGGAAGATCCCAGATTGTCGTGGGCATTACGCGGTCCGGCAAAGAGCAGGTAGAGAATAAGCAAAAACACGAACGCCACCGGAACCTGAAACGCAGCCGGGTACCACCGGCTTCGAATGAAGCCCGAGAGCCGGGAGCTGCGAAGCAGATCAACCGGTTCCCCGGGAGACGAGGCCCGCCTGCCTCGCTTGAGCAGGCCGGTAGTTAAGAACGTGGCGGCGACTGATGCGAGAAATGCACCAACAACGGGCCAGTTCATCTGCTGCGGCGGGGGTTGGGAGATTACATCTAACTCCAGGCTGGTCTTGCCCGTTGCTCCCGCGCTGTTGACCCAGACCTGCACCCTCCACCGGCCGCTCATCGGCAGGGCGCCGGTCGCGAGATACTCGCCCGCTTCCTTCTGGGGAACGGCGGTGATCCTCACCGCATTCGCGAGGCTGGACCCGGCTCCGAGCATCTGGGACATCCCCGGGTTGTCCATCGGTTCCATCCAGACGGCGGCCACGACTTGCGCCTTATCCAGCCGGCGTTGCTGTTTGTCCGTCGCCACCACAGCCAGACGAACTTCCTGGCCAGACACGGGGTACGCTGGCTCTACTTTGACCTGGAGCCTGACCTGACTATCCGCGGTTGCGATGGGAGGCAGCAGAACGCCGAAGGCAAGTACCAGGGTTGCGATCGCCAGGACGGCTCTTGCCAGTGAGACTCTGCGCACTTTCTCTCCGGAATCGTATCGACATTCGACATCTTCTATTATATCACTGCCTGCTTTTTCATCCCCGACCGACGTCACGGCGGCGGAACCCGGCCAGTCCGGCGGCGGTGAGCAGCACCGCTGCACCAAGCAGCCAGACCAGGGGCGCCAGCGACACGTTGCCCACGAGGACCGCCGGAACGTGGGTAAACGGTGACATGTTCAGGAGCCACTGACTGAGCTGCAGCATCTGGCCAACCTGCCCAAGCAGAAGGAAGACCACCAGAGCGGCCCAGATCAGGGACGCCAGCCGTGGGAGCAGGCCATACAGCGCTACAGCGATCCCAGTCAGCACCCACACGGCTGGCAGCTGCACCATCCCGGCGGCCAGAACGCGAGGCAGATCGCGCCCCACGTCGCCGATACTCAACCCGTAGGTCAGTCCGGCAGTCAGGCCAACTACCGCCAGCAGGACCGCCGGACCGATCACGGCGAAAACCAGGTGGCTGGTGGCCCAGCTCAGCCGGCCAACCGACGTGGCCAGCACCGGCTCGGCACGCTGGCCCTCTTCCTCAGTGCGCAGCCGGAGAGCGGCCTGGACAGAGTACGCTGAGGCCACCAGGGCGAAGAGGCCCATGGTCGTGGAGAAAAACGCGTCGATGAGTATGGCCTGGCCTCCGATCCGGGCGAACAGGCCCTCTAGTTGTGGAGCACTGCGCAGGATTTCCGATAGGCTTTGGGCAACACCGCCAATTACCAGGCCCATTACGGCGAAACCGGCAATCCAGGCAATCAGCCCGCCCCGTTGCAGGCGCCACGCCAGGGCCAGCGGGCTACGCAGTCCGGGCGACCCGGTAGCAGGGCCGAGCCGTTGAGGCAGCATTCCGGATCCAATATCCCTCCGTGAGGACAGTGCATAGGCCGTGGCGGTCAGCGCCAGGGCACTCCCTATAAAGAGCACGAATGGCCACCAGCTTTCACCGGCGAACGGACGCACCCGCTGTGCCCAACCGATGGGCGACAACCAGGAGAGCCAGGCTAACCTCCCGCCTTCACCGGCCCCGTCTCCGGCGACCCGCAGCAAGAACGAAAGGCCGAGGACAATCACCGCGATCCCCCTTGCGGCGCCGGCGCTCCCCGCCAATTGTGCGGTCACACCTGCGACAGCGGTAAACATCCACCCGGAGGCTGCGAGCGACAACCCCAGGGCTACCGACCCCGAAGAAGGAAGGCCGAGTCCCATCAGTCCAGCCGCCACAAGCGCAGCCAGCGCCAGGTTGGCCCCGCACGTCATGGCCAGAGCCGCCGACAACTGCGCGTGGCGGCCAACCACGGTCGATCCCAGCAATTCGCGGCGTCCCGCCTCCTCTTCGGTCCGGGTATGTCGAATGACAATGATGAGGCTCACCAACCCAACCAGCAAAGCCATGATGCCGCCTATCCGCCACGCGGTGAGCCCCCCGATGCTGGTGTCGTACAACGGCCCGACAAGGCTAAGCAACGCCGGATTCCCCACTACCGTGGCGGCGAGCGCCTGGCGCCCTTGTGGATCAGGGTACAGCTGGGCGAAGCCAGCGGCGGTGGCGATCACGACGAAGGCCAGCAGTCCGGTCCAGGCGGGCAGTGTCAACCGGTCTCGTCGCAGAATCAGGCGGATTAGCGAGCCGGTTCCGGTCAGACCGTTCATCGTGGTGTCTCGTCGTCAGCGCGGGCGGCGGAGACGCGAGATGGCTGTTCCGTCTCGTAATGGCGGAGAAACAGCTCCTCTAGAGACGGTGGCTGGCTGGTCAGGCTTCGCACTCCGACCGATACAAGGTAGCGGAGCACGCTGTCCAGCTCTGCATTGTCCACCGCGCAACGCACTCGCGTGCCGTCCACCTGCAAATCAAATACCCCGGGCAACTCGGCCAGTCCGGACGGTGGGTTGGCCAGCCCGGCAGATATGGAGGTGAGGCTGAGATGACGCAGCTCCGTGAGCGTGCCGGTCTCTACAGCCCGGCCGTGACGGATGATCGTCACCCGGTCACATACCGCCTCCACCTCGCCCAGGATGTGACTGGATAGCAGCACGGTCCGCCCGTTTTCTCGATCCTTGAGGATAAACTCCCGGAACACAGCCTCCATCAACGGGTCGAGGCCTGCGGTCGGCTCGTCGAGCATCAGCAGCTCCACATCGGAGGCCAGCGCTGCAACCAGGGCGACCTTCTGACGATTGCCCTTAGAGTAAGTGCGGCACTTCTTGGTCGGATCGAGATCGAACCGTTCCAGTAGAACGGTCCGGCGGCGCTTATCGAGCCCGCCCCGCATTCGGCCCAGCAGGTCGATGACCTCACCCCCGGACAGTTCAGGCCACAGGGTGATGTCGCCGGGCACGTAAGCGAGGCGGCGATGCAGTGCTACGGTGTCCCGCCATGGATCGCCGCCGAGCAGGTGGGCCTCGCCGGCGTTCGCCCGCATCAGGCCGAGCAGTATACGAAGCGTTGTGGTCTTCCCGGAGCCATTCGGGCCCAGGAAGCCATGCACCTCACCGGTGCGGACCGCCAGGTCCAACCCGTCCAGCGCCCGAGTCCGGCCAAAAGACTTGAACAGGTTAGACACCGAGATCGCGGTAGCAGTCGCAGACATTTCATACCACCTTCACATAGTTCACCCGCCAAGACCGCTGGTCATCAGGTGAGGCCGGGGGTCGGGCCCCGAGCGTCCAGTGCACATATATCGTGCCCTTGGCTACGCCGGCCTGCCTGGCTATGTTCACAGGTGGAGCATATCGTGCCTGAGAGTAAGATTCAAGGGATGAGCGCGGAGGCGCGGGCAGCGAGCCGCAAAGGCATCATGGTGAAGTTATCAACAGGTGGGCGGACTTCAGCCCTGGGGCAGGTGATTCCCGGAGACCTGGCTACGCCAGGGGCAATGTAAAGTAGAAAGTGCTGCCTTTGCCCAGCTCGCTCTCGACCCAAATACGGCCACCGTGAGCCTCTACCAGCAACCAGGTGATATAGAGACCCAACCCCATCCCCCCAGCCGAAGATGGACCCTTGGCCCGGAAAAACCGGTCGAAGATATTGGGCAACTTGTCCGGCGATATCCCTTGTCCTTGATCGGTCACTGACACAACCAGCTCGTTATCCACCCTCCGTGCGCTAACGGTTACCACTGTGTCGGGTGGAGAGTACTTGATACCGTTGCTAATGAGGTTGATGAAGATACGCTCAAGGCGCGCCGGGTCGGCCTTCACAAAGAGGGTTGTCACAGGGAAATCCATGACCACTCTGCGCCAGCCCGGTACGGCCGCCTGGCGCTCCAGCAGATTAGCCAGGAGGGTCTTTGCACAAAGGGGTTCTGTCTCAAGCCTCAACTGCCCGGATTCGAAGCGTGCTGAATCCAGCAGGTCCCGGATCATCGCATGAATACGGTCTACTGACGCAGTTATGGCATCCAGGGATTCAAGCTCTCGTTCGGTTCCTTTCAGCCGTCTTAATGACCTCTTTAGCACCTGAGCGTGGCCCTGGATAACCGCCAGGGGATTACGCAGATCATGCGATATTAGAGACAGGTATTCTTGCCGTAACTCTTCCAACCGGCGAAGAGCAGTTATGTCCGGGAAGATCAGGATTGCCAGGCTCACTCTGCCCATAGCATCAGTTACGGCGCTGCCACTCATAAGGATATGCCTTCGAGTGCCGTCCGGCCTGACGAAAGTGTATGGCTCAGAGCTAATCCGCTCTCCCCGAGAAACTCGCTCGATAGGCCATTGTCCATCAGGAACTGGTATGCCTTGCTCGTCAAGCACATCGAAGCCCAGTGACCGCAACACCACCGGTGAATGGAGCTCCCCGTCGGGAAGACCGGTGATCGCCTTGGCAGCAGGATTGCGAAAGACAATACCACGCTGAGGGTCGAGAACAGTCACGCCCTCGGCCATATTCTCCAGTAGGGCGCTCAACTGATTGGCCAGGCGCTGGGACTCCTCCGCCTGCCTCACGTTCATCAGGTTGGCAATGGCCAGCTGCTCGTTGATCGTCCGCATTTGCTCCGCCAGACGCTCCTGCTCTAGCCATCCTCTCTTGCGCTCTGTAATGTCATGGGCAATCCAGGATACGCCGATCACAACACCACCAGTGTTGATGATCGGTGATGCGCTGAGATCGATATCAATGTGACTGCCGTCCTTGCGGCGTTGAACCGTCTCGTAATGACCAAGCCTACGGCCGCGCTTCACCCTGACCAGGATTCGCCACAGTTCACGAGGCCGGTCCGGCGGGATAACTATTGATATGCACCGGCCCACGGCCTCTTCAGCCGTGTACCCATACAGGCGCTCCGCCCCTGGATTCCAGTGCAGAACGATGCCGTCGGTGTCTAAGTCGATGACGGCGTCCTCACAGTGCTGGACGATAGCAGCCAGCCGGTACAGCTCCTCCTCAGACCTCTTATCGTCAGCTAACATCGCGGAAGCGAAGACCCCCTAAGCAATTATATATCGGCATCAGAGGCGCAACATGACATTCTCGCCGTATCCTTGCACGTTCGCGAGCGCATTAATCGCACCTCTTATTCGATAGAAGGACAAGGCCCTGGCAACGGCTGTTCAATCCTGGCCAAATTCTTGCTCACCTACCACATATACGACGGAATTCGGCGTCTCGTTGGACAGATGCTAATGGCAGGTGATAGGATTTTCATAACAGCGAGCAGGCATAGCCCGGCGCCGGCATCGGATTGGCCACGGTACGGCGTATTGGCAGTCGCCACGGCGGGCGCGTCTGGGCGGAGGGAGAAGTAGATAAGGGGGCCAGTTTTTACTTCACCTTGCCCGCAGCTACGACAGCGGTAGCGTAAGGTAGAAGGTTGACCCCTTCCCGATTTCGCTATCGACCCAGATCCGGCCGCCGTGCGCCTCGACGAGCATCTTAGTGATGTAGAGACCCAGACCCAGACCCTCGGCTCTACTGGCGCTCCGGACCCGGTAAAACCGCTCAAAGATATGAGGCAAGTCCTCGGACGGTATGCCAATACCGCTGTCTGACACCGATACAACCAGATTCCTGTCGCTTCTCTCCGCACGTATCAGAACTGGGGTCTCAGGCGAGGAATATTTCACGGCGTTCGTGAGCAGATTCATCATGACGCGTTCCAGCCGCTCTGGATCGGCGGAGACCGGGGGCAGCTCCGTTGGGATCTCGACTCTTACTCGCCCAATATCGATTATACCCTTCGCCCGCCCGAGCAACTCCGTCACAAACCCGGTCAGATGTACGGACTGTCTTGCCAGATCTAGCTGCCCAGTTTGCAGGCGGGTTGAATCGACCAGGTCCTGGATCATGGAATTAATTCGCCGGGAGCTTACAAAGATAGCGTCGGCGCCCCTGCGTACTGTGTCCAATCTATCCGCATGCCTCTGAATTATCTGCGCTTGCGCCTGGATAATCGTTAGCGGGTTTCGCAGGTCGTGAGAGACCATGTGGATGAAGTCCTCACGCTGCTCCTGTAATTCGTGGATCGGCGTGATATCGGTGAAGACTGTGACTGCACCCAGTATCTTACCGTCCGGTGTACGAATTGGCGCGGAGCTATTGGTGACCCAGATAATCTCGCCAGTGCGAACCCTATGAATGACCATTATGACCCCGTGTGTCGTCTTACCACTCAAGGCCCGCTCGCTCGGTATTCTGTTGACGGGGAAAGGCTTGCGCTCTGGCGTCTCAAGTCGAACCAGCTTGATACGTTCTTCAAGCGGCAGCCCGGCCTCCTGGGGAGTATAGCCCAGAATCCTCTGCGCCGCGGGATTCATGCGAACGATCCGTCCCTCCAGGTCCGAGATGGTAACGCCGTCGGCAATCGCTGTTATAGTGGTGTCCAGCTCAGCCGCCCGGCGCTGGACCTCCGCCAGCAAGCTCTCCCGCACGACTTCTGCCTCTTTGCGCTCAGTGATGTCGATGATATTCCCAACAACTTTCTTGATCTTCCCGCCTTCAAAAACCGGCCTTCCGCTCGTTCGCACCCATTTTCGGTTTCCGTCACCTGTAATGAGCTGCAGATCCAGGTCGTAGGGTTGACCGTGACTGACGGCGTTGCTGAATGCCAGCTCGATGGTCTGCTGGTCTTCTTCCGAGTAATAGCTGATATCATTCGCGACGTCGCTGGGATCATGGTCGCTGCCTACCCCATAGATCCGATAGACCTCAGCGGTCCAGGTTATTTGCCCAGTCTCAGCATCGTATTCCCAACCCCCGACCTTGGACATCGCCTGCGTCTCGTTCAGAAGCTGTTCACTCTCGCGCAACGCCTGTTCCGCCCGTTTCAGGTCACTGATATCACGGGAAGTAGTAGAGAGGAATCTGGTAGTTCCATCGACCTCTTTGTGGGCCAGTAATACCATCGAAATAGGGATCTCACGCCCGTCGCGGCTCAACACCGCGGTTTCGCCTTGCCAGATGCCCTGTTGAACCGCAGCAGGGAAACCTTCGTTCATAATGATTGCGGTCGCCCAGGCGGGATGATTGTCGCTTACCATCCTGTTGGTGATATCTTCATCGCTGGAAATCCCCAGCATGCTCCGCGCTGCCCTATTCAAATAGAATACGTTTCCGTTCACATCGGCCATTCCAACGAAATCAGGGGTTGCCTCGATAACTTCAGCCAGCCGGTCACGTTCCGCTTCGGTCTCCTTGCGTGGAGTGATATCGGATACGATGCCGCGAGCATACCTGGCACCATCTCTCTCGAAGGTAACTACTGACCTGTCGTGCAGCCAGATCCATTTACCGTCTTTTCGTCGGAACCGGTATTCCAGGTCAAATGGTTGACCATTCCTGAACAGCGATCTGAACGCATCCCTCACCCTCCCAACATCCGCGGGATAGACCTTGCCCTCCCAGGTGTCCGCTCCACCCCCGTAGAACTCCTCCGGCTTGTAACCGCAGATTCGCTCTATGCTCCCGGAGATGAACACCGTGTTACCTGCTTCGTCGCCCACCCAAACGGCATCCGGTATGCTCTCTAACAGCAGGCGATATCTCTCCTCGCCCTCACGCAAGTCGTCTTCAGCCCGTTTGCGCTCCGTAATGTCTCGAAAATGCACGGACAAACCGTTTGTCGAAGGATAGGCGCGGACTTCAAACCAGGCGCTGAGCGGAGGATAGAAAGTCTCAAAGCTGACGGCTATCTGCTTGGAGACCGCCCTGTGGTACTCCGTGTCAAAGACCGTCCCCACCGCCTCGGGGAACTCGTCCCATATGCAATTCCCGAGGAGCTCCTCACGGTTTCTTTCGAGAGCCCGTTCAGCCTCTCTGTTAACGTAAGTGAACCGCCAGTGGCGGTCCAGGGCCAAGAATCCTTCCGCAATGCTCTCCAGGATGCCGGTAATGCGCTGGTTCGCCAGGTCGGCCTCCGCCCGGGACGCCTGCTCTCGAGCCTGCCGCACATGTTCTTCCTCGGCTCGCTGGCGCTCAGTGATGTCCTGGACCTGTACAAGGTAGCCGCTAAGAGGGTGTCCATCGTTCAAACGTAGTGGAGTAATGAGGTAGTAAAGATAAATGATGCCTGACTTAGTGGTCTGGTATAGCTTACGCTCCTTGACCCTCGTAAAGTCAAAGGGCCCTTCGTATCGAACCGTCTCTCCTTTACGGAGGCCTTCCTTTGAGGCTTCAGTGACATTCGGATCATCAAGCAGACTGAAGCCCTTGACCTCCTCTACATCAGAGATGCCGAATATCTCCAGGGCGGCCCTGTTGACGTTAACCAACAGGCCGTTGGAATCGTAGAGCTCAATTCCGATAGGAGAATCCTCAAAGAGGCTTCTGAACCATTGCTCCCTCTCGTGTAGTTCTCGCTGCACCCGTTCGATATGGGCCATGTTACGACGTCCCACCTCACTAAGCTGTTCCAGTTCGTCCGCTTGCGCCGAGAGCCTCTTTCGTCTGGTCGTCATGTTGATGCCCTGATGGACGGGTCATGTCGCTATTATTCTAACAACAGCGAAAGACGTAGCACACGCAACTTAGCGTGATAGCATACCGGCACAGCGTCTGCCCAAGCCTGGCCGAAAACGTCTGTGACCGATACAATTCCCTTTTAATAGTAGTGCTTGTCTGCAACCGAGTCAACTGCTGCAGCATCCCCGGCAGTCCATTTTAGCTTCGACTTGACGAAGGTAGCTGAGGCCGATGTTACCAGTTCTTGTTCGAAATGCCCTATACTGTATTGGGCAGGCCTTTGTCTGGCCAGGGCCGCCGATTTGGGACGTTAGCGGGCGCTTTCAGCATCAGACTGATGGGAAGCAAGAGAAGAATTAGATTCCCGCAACTGAGCTTGATGATCAAGCTCTTGGCGAGCTTCGCACTGATCCTGGTCCCTGTCCTGGCCCTGCTGATCTACGGCTATCGTGATGCGAACGAGCGTCGCGTCGAAGCAGTTCTCGATGATCAGATGCAGACTGCGCAGGCCATCGCTGCTCTGGTGGATGCCAGCTTCGACCAAGCATTTGCTCTGGCATGGGCACTAAGCGACGAACCGCTGGTACAAACTCTAGATCCTGCCAGGCTGGACCCCCGGCTCGCTCCTCTGGCCCCTCACTTTCCGCAATTCGAGGCAATCAGCGTCCTCGATAGAGACGGTGACAACGTAGGCTCGTCGTTACCGTTTCCTGCAGGATCCCAGAGACTTGGGCTTGCAGCAGACCGGCCATATTTCGAGAAAGTGATGGATACGGGCCAACCAGTGGTATCGGAGGTATTGATATCGCGAAGGACGTCCAGGCCAACTATCATTGTGGCGGTGCCTCTCCAAGATGCCGAAAAGAAGACAACCGGCGCGATAATCGTAACTCTCTTCTTGGATACACTGGCACAAAGACTTGAGGGAGTGGCGCTTGGGCCGGAGCAGAACATTCTGCTCGTAGATCCCGCAGGGACAATGGCCTTCTACACCGCTATCAAAGACCTGCCTTGGGAGAAGCGTGATATCAGCGAATTTGGGCCAGTCAATGCGTCCTTGCAGGGTACACCTACTCAGGTGAGGAGCTTCGCAGCTCCCCTCTCTGGCGTGTCCAGCTTAGGGGCATTTACTCCTACTCCCAAGTACCATTGGATAGTTGGCGTTACCATTCGAGAGGACGTAGCGCTGGCTCCGACCAGTATAGCTCTGAGGGATCAGTTGCTCGGCTTTGGGTTAGTCGTCATGCTGAGTATCGCCATGGCGCTCATCGCGTCTCGTACTCTCGTTCAACCAATTCGCGCTCTGGCCGGACACGCTGCGTCGTTGGGGCGGGGAGACCTTACCCGCAGGGCAAATATCAATACGGGCGACGAGATGGAAGAGCTTGGAAAGTCCTTCAATGAAATGGCCGGACGCCTGGAACAGATGCTAAATGAGAGGCAAGCTCTGGCAGAGGTTGCGGAGGCGCTGGTGCGCGAAAGGACACTGGAGGGGGTTGCTGAAGTGGTTGTTGAGCAGGGCCAGCGCGTCATGAGGGCCAATACTATCAGCCTATTCCTGGCAGACCTGCAACAGGAAGAGTTGCGGCTGGTAGCCCATCGCGGGCTTAACGCACAAACAATCGCCGAGCTTAGCATCGTGCCGTTCAGCGCCACGTTCCAAACGGCGGTCGCAGCGCGTACCGGTCGCGCCCAGATGTGCGACGACATCACAACCCTCGATCCCGAGTTATTGCGTGCTCGCCAAATGGTCGAGAGGGAGGGGCAGCGGAGCTTATTCTCGCAGCCTCTGTTCGCCAAGGGGCACCTGGTAGGCGTGGTAAGTGTATCCAGGAGAGTTAGCCAACGTCTCAGGCAGTGGGAGCAGGAGTTCCTTAAAGAATACGCGGATCTCTGCGCCATTGCGGTCGAAAACGCCCGTCTTTACGAAGAAGTACAAGAGACGCTACACCTCCGGGACGAGTTCATGTCAGTGGCGGCGCACGAGATGAAAACACCGATAACCTCCATTCGCGGGTTTGCACAAGTACTCCTGCGCTCAAAAGCGACGCGTCCGCCAGAGGAACAACACGCTCTCGAAGTGATTGAGCGCCAGACCAGGCGTGTCGCCCGCCTGGCCGAGGACCTCCTGGAGACGATCAGTCCTTCCGCCAGACCGCTCGAGATTCAGAATGTAGAATTGGTGTACCTGGCTGAGAAGATGGTACGCCAGGCGGAGCAAGCGAGTGAGCACCACCGGCTAATGGTGTGCCGTGCCGGACCGGTGGAGGTTGACGCCGACCCAGAGATGATAGAGCGCGTGCTATTAACGCTACTGGACAACGCTATTCGTTTCTCGCCTGAAGGAGGGCGAATTGAGGTGAACGTCGCGGCCGAAGAGGACACGGCTATGGTGTCGGTCCGGGATCACGGCCAGGGGATTCCCAAGGAACGGCAACCTCATGTCTTCGAGCCATTCTACGAGCCGTTTCCAACGGGGACTCCCGGCTATTACGGAGCGACAGGGCTCGGGCTATATGTCGTCAAGACAATCATCGACCGGCACCGCGGCCGGATGTGGTCTGAGAGCGAGGAGGGACAGGGAAGTACTTTCTATTTCAGCCTTCCCATCCGCCAAGAATGAGGTTAGCCCTGTCGTGTCCGGCCTTCTACTGAGTCCTACAATGAATTGCCATCCAGTCTTACGCATGCTAATCTCCGGTTCGACTGGCTGCCATTGTTCGTCCTGTCATTGAATACCGAGCCCGTGCATGAGGAGGAATCGTGACCCCCGTTCTTTCGTCAGACAAGGCAGGCGCATACTTACGGCAATTGTGCCTCGAAATCCCCGGCCGGAGTGTTGGAACCAAAGGGAACCAGGCCGCTACCGATTTCTTCGCCAATGCAGTGGCGCGTTTTGGGTTCGAGATAGAGTTTCAAGCGTTTGACTGTATGGACTGGACCACTGACGGCGTCAGTCTCAAGGTGGGCTCTGCCTCTTTCGAGGCGTATAGTAGCCCATATTCGCTCGGCTGCCAGGTACGCGCTCCACTGGTAGTTGCTACTACCCTTGAGGAGTTGGAAGCCTCCCAAGCTTCCGGCATGATTATCCTGTTGCGTGGGGACAGCGCCAGAGAACAGTTAATGCCCAAGAACTTTCCGTTCTATAACCCGGACCACCACAAACACATCATCCGATTGCTCGAGACAAAGAAGCCCAGCGCTATCGTGGCCGCCACATCGAAGGATGCGGAGATGGCGGGTGGCGTGTATCCGTTCCCCCTGATCGAGGACGGGGATTTCGATATTCCGTCAGTCTATATGACCGAAGAAGAGGGAAACAGACTGGCTGAATACTCCGGCAGGTTAGCCTCACTTGAGAGCAGGACGGGCCGAATCCCTGCCAGGGGACGCAACATCATTGCGCGCAAGAGCGCCAGCCCCTCACGAAGGATCGTGCTTTTTGCCCACATTGACGCCAAGCCCGGAACGCCTGGCGCCATCGACAATGCCAGTGGAATTACCGTACTGCTTCTCCTTGCACAGTTGCTGGAGGACTATTCCGGCAGCCTTGGCATTGAGATTGCGGCCTTGAACGGAGAAGACTATTACTCCAACCCGGGAGAGCAGCAGTACCTCAGTACTAATTCGGGCAGATTTGCCGAGATTACGCTTGGAGTCAATCTGGACGGTGTAGGTTTTCATCGGGGGAACACCGCCTACTCCCTGTACGATTGTCCACCCATTATCGCCGGCGCGATTCACGGGGTATTCTCCGCACACGAAGGGATAATCGAAGGGGAACCCTGGTACCAGGGGGACCACGGCCTCTTCTTAATGAACCAGAGACCTGCACTGGCAATAACCTCAGAGCTAGCCATGGAACTCCTGACCGAAATCATTCACACTCCTGCAGATAGCCCGGAGGTTGTGGATACCACGAAGCTTGTCGGAGTTGCCGTTGCCCTACGGGACCTGATACTGCACCTGGACCGGCTACCGGTGTAAGCGCTACAGGGCGTTGCAATTTAGTTCGCTCTTCCCGTGAGAGACTTCAAGTGACGTAAAGAGCTTCGCTCGGACAGTCTTCCATCAGGGAGAAAGCTACGCCTCCACTAAGGCCCCTGGCCATGAGAGGCGCCGACCTTCGGTCGGCCAAGACGGAGATAGAGGGTTATCATTGCCACGAGCGGAGCTGCTGCAGCCACCGCCGTCATAATTCCGAACGAGGTAGCGGACAGCAAGAACCCCATAGCGATGGCGCCGGTCGCCATCCCCAGGCTGTATGCCGCATTGAAGGTAGCAACAGCGGAGGCCCGTGCCCCAGGTCCCGCCCTGTCTACCGCCAGGGCCAGGAGAGCGGGGTGGGCCGAGCTGTAGCCGAGCCCGTAGATAAAACCGAGGCCAAGGGCCAGGGTCGCGTTCTGGGCCTGACCCAGAAGGAACATGGCCGCGCTGACCACCAGCAGACCGGGCAGGATCACCGGCAACCTTCCCGCCCGGTCGGAAACACTTCCCGCCAGGGCCCGAACCAGCACCGAAGCTACCGCGAACATGGCAAAGAAGAGCCCCACGTTCTCCAGTCCCATACGAGGAGCGCTGACCGGCAGGAAGGAGACCAGCGTGCCATAGGTGATGGTGATGGTAAATATGCCAAGGCCCGAGAGGAGGGCCGGCTTGCTGAAAAGCTGGACGGAGATTTCTGACGCCTTCTGCCGGGCTGGTTCCCGGATCAAGCGGGACAGCGCCAGGCCTGCAGCGGCCAGCGCTGCGGACATGGCGAAAAGCGTTGGAAACCCGCTGCCCTGCATCACGAAGGTACTTACGGCGGGGCTGATGGCTACCGAGGTGACGGTGAAGGTACCAAAGATTCCGATTGCCTGCCCGCGCCGGTGTAGCGGGGCAAGCTCTGTCACCAGCGTGTTGGAGCCAACCACAAAGCAGGCCAGGGCTACTCCGCAGAGGGCGCCCATGACCACCAGCAAGGGCAGCGCCGAGACGTACGGCAAGGCCAGGCCCTCCACCAGGAGAATGCCCATCCCCAAACTCATGAACGTGGTCTTGCCGAGGCGCTCCACGTAGCGCCCCAGGTAAGGCGCAGCAATAACCTGGACTACGCTGGAAGAGGCAGTCAGCAGTCCCGCCTGTCCCACGGCGCCTCCCAGGGCCAGCACATAGACCGGCAGAGTAACCAGGAAAGAATAATCAACCACGAAGAATAGCAGATTAGTCAGACAGAGGAGAACAAAGTCCTTGCTGAAGAGCCGGTCCTGCTGAACGGAGGACGCCTCCCGCGATGCTATGTCGCGAGGCACAGACGAGCTAGGCTTCCTGTCATGACCAGCCTTTTCCGCTGATAGCCGGTACTGCCATATTATTCATACACAAACAACTAGCCTTCGCAGCTTCGCCCGCCGCAGGGACGTATGGGACAATGCGAACATGCCTGACACGTCCTCTAACCAACTAAGGGAAAATGGGAATGGGACCTCTTTGTTCCTTGAGTATACCCTCGTGCCTGGCCCGTGGGCTCCCCTCCAGGATGCACGTGATTATAGCACATGCCAACCAGCAGGAGAACTCTATCGTCCACATCGTGTTCATACGATAATCAGATACCAGGGTGTATCCTGTCTAACCAGACAACCTTGTTCGAATTGGCCCTGCGTGGGGGTTTAAAAGGCTGACCCTATCAATCGCCGCCTGTCTACAAACGTGAGACATAACCACTGACGACCAGAATCTGATACCGGGACAGCGGCAAGGCCAAGGAAGGAGGAGAGATGAGTGAGAACAAAGCCATGAACACTTTGCCTGGGGGCTTTTCGGGGGGATGGGTCTTGCCGGACAACCCGGACTACGACGAAGCCCGCAAGGTGTTCAATGCCATGATCGACAAGCGGCCGGCGGTTATCGCCCGCTGCGCAAACGCTGCGGATGTCGCCGCTTGTGTCAACTTCGCCCGCGAGAACAACCAGGTAGTGGCCGTCCGCAGCGGCGGGCATAGCGTTGCCGGCCTGAGCGTCTGCGACGGCGGTATCCTAATCGACCTTGCCCGCCTGAAGCGCATCGAAGTCGACCCGGCGGCAAGGACGGCGCGGGCCGGCGGTGGCGTCTTGTGGGGCGAGTTCGATGCAGCGACACAGAGACATGCCTTGCACACCCCCGGCGGTCGCGTCACGACTACCGGAATTGGAGGCTTCACCACTGGTGGAGGCTACGGCTGGACCTCATCGAAACACGGCCTCACCTGCGACAACCTGATCTCTGCGCAGGTGGTGCTCGCCGACGGAAGGATCGTCACCGCTAGCGAGCGGGAGAACTCCGACCTTTTCTGGGGTATCCGGGGAGGCGGAGGCAACTTCGGCATCGTTACTGACTTTGAATTCCGCCTGCACCAGCTTGGACCAACCGCGCTCGCGGGGCTTGCGCTGTGGCCGGTGCACCGCGCCCCGGATATCCTCCGCGGCTGGCGCGATTACGTCGACCGCGCTCCCAACGAGCTCTCCACGGGGGCTGCCATAATCACGGCGCCCCCCGAAGAATTCGTGCCCGACCATCTCAAAGGCCGGCCTGCCGTCGTGGTAGTAGCAATCTACGTCGGCGACCCCGAGGAAGGAACGCAAACGGTCCGGCCTCTGAAGGACATGGGGCCCGAAGTTGATCTGATCCAGCCGATGCCGTACACGGCGTTCCAGGCCATGCTCGACCCGATGTCTCAGAAGGGCTACCGAAGTTACTGGCGGGGCGAATATATGAACGGGCTTTCAGACGAGGCAATCGACACCTTCTTCGAGTTCGCGCCCAAGCTGGTGTCGACGGCTGCCCCTTTCAGCCAGATGGTGATCTTTCGTATCGGTCAGGGCGTCACCACCATCCCCGACGATGCCACAGCCTTTTCCCATCGCGATGCGAACTACCTGTTCCATCCGATCACGGTCTGGAACGACGCGTCCGAGGACCAGAGGCTGATGGCGTCCAGCCGCGCGTTCGCCGAAGCAATGCGCCACTTCGCCACCGGCGCCGCGTACCTTAACTTCACCCCGGAGGCGGATCGCGTTCGCGACGCCTACGGCGGCAAAAAGTACGAAAAACTGGTAGCGCTCAAGGACAAATATGACCCCAACAACCTGTTCCGGATGAACCAGAACATCAAGCCGAGTAAGCAGGCAGGGTAGTCAACTCCGTACTGAATTGAGTGCCGGCCCCGATCCGCTCGGGGCCGGCACTACCCGTGGACCGCTCAGAACTAGTTTGACGGCAAGCCGGGTCACTCCAGTGCGGGGTACATCGCCGTGTGAACGAGGCCCGGATGCCGGTGACCGTACACCGCCGGGATATCGCGTGTCGCGTCACTGGGGATGACGAGAGCGACAACCAGCACTGCGGCAATAGCCAGGCCTCGCCACCTGAGACCCCCACCCGGCTGCCCGGTTGGCACCGGAAGCGTAGGCGAGAGTGGCGCCGGCCACCGAATCCAATTGAGAAGCAAGAGGATGGCACCGGCGACCGACATCAGGATGTTGAAGGTCTGTCCAGCCGGCAATCCCATCAACGTGACAGGGTACTCTCGGAGCAAGTCGATCGGAATACGAAGCGTGGCATACAGGAACACGAAGAGCGCAGTCAGCCGTCCCGGCGGCGCCCCTTGCTTATGCATCCATAGCAGCACCGGTATGAGCAGGAGGTTCTTGAGCCCGTCATAAAGGACCACCGGATGGCGAAACCCGTCGGCCTCGGGAAACTTGACGCCCCATGGCAGGTCCGTTGCGACCCCGACGATCTGTCCGTCGATGAAGTTGCCGATCCGGCCGGATGCCAGAATCAGAGCGACGGGTATCGCCAGGGCATCGAACACCGGCCGGAAGGACTGGCGATGGATGGCACAGAATACGAAGACGCCCACGGCCCCGCCGATGATAAGCCCGTGGGTGGCCAGCCCACCGATCCAAATCGCGGGCGTCAGCGACAGGTGTTCCCGGTAGAACGTCCACTCGTTGTTCACAACAACCAGCCGTCCGACCACAAGGCTCCCAATCATCAGCCACAGCGTGAGGTCGTACACGGCCGCGACCGAAAGCCCGAGCCGGGAGCGCTGTCGCCTCAGAAAAAGGTGAACGTTGAGGAAGCCGAGCGAGTAGCTGAGGCCGTACCACCACAGGTGGATGCCCAGTACGGAGGCGATGATAGGGTCCAGATTATGGATATACGGGCCGAACAGGGCCACTGGCGCCACCTCAATAAGGCTTTGGAGTTAGTCTGAGCTTTCGGCTCGTCCCGTCACGCGCCGGTCGCGCCTGCCCCGCCGCCATCATACAATCCGCATTATAGCATCCCCCAGAGGGACACAGGTCGGTGGCTCCAGGACTGCTCGGTACGGGGAAGACGCCTGGCCTCGTGTTTACTGTTTTGTATCCTCTCACAAGTATGGTAATATTCTATGGGCAGACGGTACTTACCGTATGCCATTTCTACGGGGGTAGGATACAGGATCTTGCGCTCATAGCTAGATTTGAGGGTCACGCGGGTTGAAATCGGTAGAACCGGAAACCCTACATGAGAATACGCATCGCACCGCTACCAGTTCCCCCCCCCACTTTCCATAACGCGTGAGATCGCCCGTGCTTGAAACTGGCGTTCCCAACCTGGATCGCATCCTGGGCGGAGGCATCCCCGCGGGTGATATTCTCTTGGTGACCGGACCGGCTGGATCCGGGAAGACCACCCTGGCCCTCCAAACTGCATTCCATACGGCATCTCGTGGCCAGAACGTCTTATACGTCTCCACCGCATCCGAGTCCCCTCCCCGGCTCCTGAAGCATATTAGCTCCTTTTCCTTCTTTGAGGAGAGCCTGATTGGAAAGGGCCTGTTCCTGGTTATTCTCCATCCACTGATGACTCAAGGCATCGAGAAAACGATCGACACGATCCTGCACCAGGCCAGAGACCATCAGGCCAGGCTAGTGATCATAGACGGACTAATGAGTGTCCGCGACCTTTTCCCCCAGACAACGGAGATGCGGGCCTTCTTGTATCAGTTGGGCGCAACGCTGGCGGCCCTGGATGCCACTACGATATTGACAAGCATTCCTCTCGACCGCGCGGATGAGAGCCTGCTACCGGAGCTGGCTATGGCTGACGGCATCATTGAGTTGGACCAGCAGGATCAGGGCACTTTGACCGTGCGCACGATCAGGGCCCGCAAGATGCGCGGACTTGCTCCCCTCCTGGGACAGCATACCTTGCGCATTGATGACGGCGGACTGACGGTCTTTTCAAGGATTGAGTCGGTCTTCCAGTTCCAGGATGCCGGGCTGAGCCTGGAGAGGGTGCCAACGGGCCTGCCGGAGCTGGACGAAATGATCGCCGGCGGTTTTCCGGCAGGCAGCGTCACCGTCCTGGCCGGAGCAATGGGGACAGGAAAGACCCTGGCCTGTTTGCAGTACATCGTGGAGGGGACGCGGCGGGGAGAGAAGAACCTCTTCCTGGGTTTCAGGGAGAGCCCGCGCCAGTTGATTGACAAGGCACGTGCCTTCGGAATGGACCTGGAGACGCCGATCAAGAACGGCCTTGTAACCATCCTTGCCCGCCCGCAGGTCAATCTGGTTGCCGACGAGGTAACGTGGGAGGTCTGGCGCGAGGTAGAGCGCCTGGCTCCAAAGAGACTGGCAATAGACAGTGTCGTCGAGCTGGAACAGGCCGTCGTCGATCCACACCGTCGGCGGGGGTTTATGGCTGTCCTGACAGGAATGCTGCGCCAGGCTGGAGTCACTTCGCTTATCACCACCGAGATTGCGCAGGTGATCGGGCCGGAGCTGGACTTCTCCGGTACACCGCTGGCCTTTCTGGCCGAAAACCTGCTCCTGCTGCGCAGCGCTGAGTTCCGCGGCGAGCTGGTCCCAATACTCTCGGTCCTTAAGATGAGGGATTCCGCCTTCGATCGCTCGATTCGGCAGTATTCCATTACCAATACAGGGTTCAAGGTCCTTGCGAAGGTGGACAGCGCCGAGGGTGTACTTACCGGCATCGCCCACTTGACTACCGAGATCCGCCGGAGAGGGTCGAGGTAGAGAGGTTGCGGGGAGGGCTGGTGAAATGATTCAATCCGCGCCGGGGTTTCGTCCATTGGCCGCGCGGCTTCTGGGGCATGAGGCAGCCGGGCAGAAAGAGGCGCCTGAGCTGACGGATGCGGCGGAGCGAATATGCGGGAAGCTCTACGGGGAATTGGCCCCACTGATAGGGATAGATGGACTGACGGCGATCGTCGCCCATGCCCTTCACCTGGTGCAAGCTGAGTTTCCCTTTCTCCGGGGAGCTAAAGTCGAACGCCAACCGGAGGATTGCCTAAAAGGGCTCCGCGAGAGCGCCCAGGGACTGGAACCCGCAGAATTAAGACGCGGCATCGTGGCTTTCCTCGCCAGTGTTGTTTGGCTACTGGCAACCTTCATCGGCGAGGCGATGGTTCTACGGCTAATTGCAAGGGCATGGCCAGACGTTTCGTTGGATAACGAGGGCCAAGGATCTCAGGAGGTGATGCAATGAGCGATTCTTGGAGAGTGCCGATCAACAAGCTGCCAACGGGTGTACCCGGTCTGGACGCGGTGCTCGGAGGGGGACTGCCCGAATACTCATTCAACCTGATCGCCGGAGGGCCAGGGGCGGGCAAGACTACCCTGGCCCACCAGATCTTATTCTCCAACGCCTCGGCGGACCGCCGGGCGCTCTACTTCACGGTGTTGGGAGAGCCACCTCTCAAGATGCTGCGTTACCAGCAGCAGATGAGCTTCTTCGACCCCAGTAAGGTAGAGAATACCATTCGCTTTGTCAACTTGAGCCGGGAGGTCCTGGAAAAGGACTTGAGCAATGTCCTGGAGAGCATGATACGCCATGTCAACGAGTTCGACCCAAAATTAGTCGTGGTGGACTCCTTCCGCACTGTGGCCCGGACATCTACGGCCTCAGGGGCCGGGGAATTGGAGCTGCAAGCCTTCGTTCAGCGTCTCGGTCAGTACCTGACGGGGTGGCTGGCTACGAGTTTTCTGGTGGGCGAGTACGGCGAAGCCGAGGCGGAGAACAATCCCGTGTTCACCGTAGCCGACGGCATCTTCTGGCTTTACCAGACCATGGAGCGGAACTCCATCGTGCGCAAGCTGCAGGTGATGAAGGTGCGGGGTCAGGCGTCTATGCCGGGGCTGCACACCTTCCGCATCACGTCTGATGGTCTTCAGGTCTTCCCGCGTATTCTCCAGCGTGCCCAGGTGGAGGAAACATCTCGACCGGACCGACGAATGTCCACGGGCGTCAAGGGCCTGGACGAGATGATGGGCGGGGGAATTCCCGCCGGCGAAGCCGTGCTCGTAGCCGGTCCATCAGGAGCGGGCAAGACCGTGTTCGGGACGCAGTTTGTCGCCGAAGGGGTCGCTCGCGGCGAGCCAGGGATTATCGCCGTCTTCGAGGAGCATCCCCAGGAGTACATCAGGCGGGCCAGGTCGCTGGGGGACCTGGAAGCGATGGTCAAACAGGGCAAGCTGAAGGTGCTCTACCTGCGCCCGCTGGACCTCTCGGTCGATGAGACCCTGCAGGAAATTCGTGACTCGGTGGCGCAGATAGGGGCGAAGCGGGTAGTCATCGACTCATTGTCCGGATTCGAGCTGGCCCTGGCGCCTGCCTTCCGCGACGACTTTCGCGAGTCGCTCTACAGGATGGTGGGAGCGCTGCTAGGCACCGGCGTCACCGTGCTGATGACGGTGGAAGTTACCGAGTCGTTTTCTGATTTGCGCTTCAGCCCCCACGCGATTTCCTTCCTGACCGACAACATCATCTTGCAGCGCTACGTCGAGATCGATGGCCAGCTCAGGAAAGTGATGACGGTGGTCAAGATGCGCAGCAGCCAGCACAGCAAGGACCTGCGAGCCTACGAGATCACGTCGCACGGACTGGTGGTTGGTGAGGTCCTCAGCAATTACCGGGGTATTATCACCGGTGTGCCCGAAATGCGGGAAGTGGCGCCGGCGGTGTTTCCCGGGTTGACCGATCAGGAAGCCCTGGTGTTGCAGACACTGGTCGATACTCAAGAGGGCTCGGCCAAGACCATCGCAGAGGCGACCGGGCTCCGGCAGTCTGATCTGGGACGTGCCCTTTCAAGGTTGCTGGCGCTGAGATATGTGATCAAAGCGACTCAAAACCAGGAGACCGTATACCGTCCTGTGGCCCGGCCGTTGTGATAAAAGCAGTTATCGTGGGAGACATACCGGCGCCAGTAAAACGGATACTGCCATTATTGAACAGAATCATCGGCGCGATGTCCGAGGCCGTGCTTGTCATCGACCGACGAGGTCTTGTAGTATCAGCCAATGATGCGGCTGCTGCGCTTCTCGATCTCCCTGACAAGGCAGCTGCGCTGCGTCCTCTGGACGAGTACTGCGATCTCATTCGCGACTGGAACGTGGCCGGCGAGTCGTATACACCGGAAAAGCTTCGTGAGTCCTTGCTGGGGACGGCGATACAGCGCCAGGTGGCAACTGTGACGACAGCGGCTGGGATCGAGCACGTAATTCAATTCACCTCCAGTCCCGTTACGGATGAGAGCGGTAAGTTGATCCTGGCAATGTTTGTGGCTTCAGATATCACGCATGCGCAGCGCATTCAGGCGTACGAGGAGATCCTGAGACGAAGCCGGGAGATGGAGCAAGCAGCCAACGACATGCGGGAGATCAACGAGCAACTGCTCATCGCCGGAGTGCGGGAGCAGAAACTGGCCGAAGAGGCCGAAGCAGCCCGCCAGTCAATCAGCAACATTCTGGAAAGCATCGGTGACGCCTTTTTCTCACTGGACCGTCAGTGGCGATTCACTTACGTCAACATCGAAATGGAGAGATTAGTCCAGAAGAAGCGGGCAGATCTTCTGGGCTCGAGCATCTGGGACCAGTTCCCTGAAGCCGTTGGAACCACATTTGAGAAGGAATACCGGCGTGCGGTGTCGGAGCAAGTAACCAGATCGTTTCAGGCGTATTATGCACCATTCGACGCCTGGTACGAAGTTCGAGCTTACCCTTCGGCTGACGGGCTGTCGGTGTATTTCCGCGACGTGACCGAGCGCAAGCGCACAGAAGACCTCAGGGAGGACCTTATCCACACCGTGTCACACGACCTCCGAAACCCTTTGACGGTCGTTAAGGCGCAGGCGCAAATGATAGAGAGGTTAGCGGACAAGCCTGACCGAGTTCGGGAGAGCGCCCTCGAAATCAGCCGGGCAGCGGGGAGCATGAACGGGATCATTGAAGACCTGCTGGACGCGGCGTTGTTAGACAGCGGGCAGCTGCGTCTGGAGAAGGAGCCTACAGAGCTGCGAGCCTTTGTGGGTCATTTGCAGAGACGAGGCGGAGACGCAATCGATGTGAGCCGAGTCAGGGTGCGAATACCCAAGGAATTACCGCTGGTCTCCGCCGACCCTGATCGTCTGGAGCGTATTATCCTTAACCTGACAGGTAACGCACTAAAGTACTCACAGCCTGAGACTAAAGTGCTAATCAAGGCGCAGAAGGTCGATGGGGAAGTTCAGGTGTCGGTGGCGGACCAGGGCGTTGGGATTGGGCCCAAGGACCTGCCACACCTGTTCAGGAGGTACTTCCGCGCGGAAAGCGGACGCCGGACGGCCAGGGGTCTGGGACTTGGCCTGTACATAGCCAAGATGCTGGTGGAGGCCCACGGCGGCCGCATCTGGGCCGTAAGCCAACTGGGAAAGGGCAGCACCTTCTTTTTCACATTGCCCCTTGCCTAAACTGGATCCAAGGTGGAAACGCGGAGGGGCTGGTGTTCCGTTACAGATCAAACGACCACTGCCATTGGAAGCCGGAGCCGCAGCGGAGGCGTGGCAATCTCGCGCCCCGCCGAGATTGCTTCGTTCCTCGCAATGACCTGTTGGGTTATGAGATTGCTTCGTTTCTTCCAATGACACCCACCAAGACATCTGTAACAAAGCGCTATCGGTCATTGCCATAGTTGTGGTCAGTGCCATGGTTTAGTGGTCATTGCGAGGAGGGACGACGAAGCAATCTCCCCGCCCCACCCCTCTGGATTCCAGCCTTCGCTGGAATGACAGATTGGGCTGGATTCCCTCCCTTCGCGGGAAGTGACGGACAAAGAGCGGGAATGACGGACAAACGGCGGGAATGACGGACAACGGGCGGGAATGACCGACTGGAGATGAGATTGCTCCGTTGTCCCTCCTTTCAATGACACCCATGTCATTCCATTTCTCCGGCAGCCCCAGGCTGCGTATAGAGCTTCCAATGACATAGGATGTCACTCCAGATCTCCGGCAGCAATCCGCTGCCTACCAAAGCTCGCAATGACACCGGCCAAGACATCTGTGACAAAGCACTAGTGAGGGAGTTGATCAAGGCACGGAGCTGGTTACGCCGCGGCAATTCTTGGATATTCCGAATCAGACGGCCGCGAGCTGAACCCCATTCCGGATTGGGTCTGGTCTCTAGACGCGGAATGTGGGTCTGGAAGAAACTGGGCAGAGGATAAGCTGGCGACCCCGAAGGGATTCGAACCCTCGATCTCCACCGTGACAGGGTGGCATGTTAGTCCGCTACACCACGGGGCCGCTGAAACAGCGCTTCATGCGCCATTAGATTATAGCAGATGAGGCAAACAGGGTCAAAAACCCGCTGGCCGCCAGCCCGTTACGAGCCGGTGGCCAGCCTGCCTGAAACTATATGACGATTCTCTTAGAAGTACTGATTCCGGACTACTTGCCGCTCCCGATCCGGAACATCTTGGTCCCGCATACCGGGCAGGTACCCTGTGTTGCAGGACGGCCGTTCTTCATCTTGATCTGAGCGGGGTTCTTCATGTCCCTCTTGGTCCGGCACTTCATGCAATAAGCCTGCATCTTAAGTCTCCTTTCTAGATTGGTAGCTACGTTCCTACCTAGTGACTCATACTACAGGAAGGCAAGATTAAATGTCAATACGTTTGAAGAGTGAATTTCCGAAGTTGTGACATTTCGCGCCCTCGGAAGATTACATAATGTCGTCCAAAAGCCTTTTGGGAAAGCCCCCAGGAAGGGCTCTATGTCCCCCGCCGACGCCCCCCAACGCAAAACTTCGCGCACCAATCGCGCTTCACAGAGTAGGTGATACGAGGGTGAAGAGCTCAATAATAGGGCATCGCATGATTTCAGTTGCCGGTAGGCCGCTCCCCGGTAAGATATCATTCATCTGCGAAAGCGGCTGTAAATAGTGTCAAAAGCACTACAAGTTTGCAATCCTACACTGCCTACCGTATAATATTGCTGAGCCAATTACCTTACTTTGGGGTAGTATGACCAAGCTAATAGAAATCAGATGGCATGGACGCGCCGGCCAGGGGGTCGTAACAGCCTCCGAGCTTCTGGCGCAAACCGCACTGGGCGACGGCAAGTATTTCCAGGCATTCCCGGAATACGGCCCAGAGCGAATGGGAGCGCCGGTCCGGGCTTACACCCGTATCAGCGATCGTCCGATCTATAACTACAGCGGAGTCGAAGAGCCCGACGTGGTGGTTGTCCTGGATGCCAGCCTTCTCGGGACCGTGGACGTAGCCAGCGGCCTGGACGGAGATGGCGTCCTCCTGGTTAACACCTCCATGAACCCGGACCAGGTACGGGCCAAGACCGGTTACAAAGAGGGAAAAGTATATACGCTGGACGCTACGCGTATTGCCCTGGATACCATAGGAAAGAACATCACCAACACTCCCATGCTTGGGGCGCTTCTGCGGGCCACCGGAGTAGTGAACCAGGAGAGTGTCATTGTTACTTTCCGCGAGAAGCTCGGAGCAAAGCTGAAGAGCAAAGGCGTGGAAGCAAACATCCAGGCATTTGGCCGCGGATATAGCGAGGCGAAGGAAGGCTAGTATGGCGCTCAAGGGTTGGAGAGACATCCCTATCGGCGGAGTCGTCCCTGCGGGAGGCACCGCCGTTGAATATAAGACAGGAGGCTGGAGGTCGCATCGGCCGGAGTTGGACCGTGCGAAGTGCAATAATTGCCTCCTCTGCTGGTTATACTGTCCGGATTGCAGCATCAACACCAAGGATGCCAAGATTACGGAGTTCGATTGGGAACACTGTAAGGGTTGCGGAATCTGCTCCGAGGTCTGTCCTATCGGGGCTATCAAGATGGTCGAGGAGGCGTTGGTAGAAGAGTAATGAAGCCTTCGCTTACATCCACCGAGATACAGGTCAAGGGTATCGCGGTAGCCCTGGACGGGGCCAAGATCGTGGCTCAGGCCATGAAACAGATGAACCCCGACGTGGTTGCAGTCTACCCCATCACCCCACAAACAGAGATTGTGACTACCTTCAGCGAGTTCGTGGCGAACGGCGAGGTAGACACGGAGATGATCAACGTAGAGAGCGAGCATGCCGCTATGAGCGCATGCATCGGGGCCTCGGCCGCCGGAGCTCGCGCCCAGACGGCCACGACCTCGGCGGGAATGGCCTTCATGTGGGAGGTGCTCTACGTTGCCTCGGGCACCCGGTTGCCTATCGTTATGCACTTCGTCAACCGGGCCCTGTCAGCCCCTCTTAACATTCACTGCGACCACTCCGATTCCATGGGTGCGAGGGACGCGGGCTGGATTCAGCTCTTCGGTGAGAATGTTCAGGAGGCATATGACAACGCCATTCAATCGCTGCGTATCGCGGAGCACCCTGATGTCATGCTTCCCGTGATGCACACCCAGGACGGCTTCGTCATAAGCCACGGAATTGAGAGGGCGGAGATTCTGCCTGACGAGACCGTGAGGAGCTTCATCGGCACCTTCAACCCCCAGTATTCTCTACTGGACCCCTCCAAGCCGACTATGTTCGGCCCGGTGGCGCTCCAGGACTATTATTTCGAGTTCAAGCGGCAGCAGGTAGAGGGGATGGACCGGGCGCTAGAGGTCATCCCGCAGATAGGCGAAGAGTATGGTCGCCTTACCGGCAGGAAGTACGGCCTGCTGGAGCCTTACCAGATGGACGACGCCGAGGTTGCCGTAGTGGCAATGGGTTCGGCCGCGGGCACCGCCAGGGGAGTGGTAGATACGCTCCGTGAGCAGGGGATCGCCGCCGGCCTGCTGAAGATACGCTGCTACCGTCCTTTCCCGGCCCAGGCGATAGCCGAGGCTCTGCGAGGGAAGAAGGCTGTAGCTGTGATTGACAGGGCCATCGCCTTTGGATCTCAAGGAAACCCGGTCTTCCTGGACGTTGCGTCAGCTCTGTACACTCACAGACTGGACGTTAAGGTATTGAACTATGTTTGCGGGCTGGGCGGCCGGGAAGTGCTGCCTCGCCACTTTGACCAGGCCTTCCAGGACCTTCTGGAGGTGGCTCGCAGCGGCGAGACATCGCCCGTGGTCAGGTACCTGGGACTACGGGAGTAGAGGATCAAATGGCCCTTAGTCTTAAAGAACTTAGCAACCAAAAAGAGCTCTTCGCCTCCGGGCACCGGCTGTGCTCCGGATGCGCTGAGAGCATCATAGTAAGGCAGGTCCTCCGAGCCGTAGGTGAGCCCGTGGTCGTAGCCAATGCTACGGGTTGTCTGGAGGTCGCAACCAGCATTTACCCCTTCAACGCCTGGAAGGTTTCCTGGATTCATAGCGCTTTCGAGAACGCTGCTTCAACTATTTCCGGTGTTGAGACTGCCTACCGGTCCCTGGTTAAGCAGGGAAAAATGGAAGACGTGGGAATGAAGTTCCTGGCCTTCGGCGGGGACGGAGCTACCTACGATATCGGTCTGCAATTCTTGAGCGGTGCGCTGGAAAGAGGACATAAGTTCCTCTATGTGTGCCTGAACAACGAGGCATACATGAACACCGGCATCCAGCGCAGCGGCAGCACTCCCCGGGGGACTTGGACAACCACAACCCCTGTCGGAAGTGCGATGCCAGGCAAGAAAGAGTATCCCAAGAACATGACGGCCATCGTGGCCGCCCATGGCATCCCCTTTGTCGCTCAGGCCATCCCCAGCAACTGGCGGGACCTGATGGGCAAGGTAGAGAGGGCAATGGCGGCTGATGGCCCGGCGTTTATCAACGTACTTAGCTCCTGCAACCGGGGCTGGAGGCACGATACGTCTGAGACCATCAAGGTCTCCCGCCTGGCTTCAGACACCTGCGTGTGGCCGATCTACGAGATAGACCACGGCGTCTGGAAGCTCAACTATAAGCCCAAGAAGAAGAAGCCCCTGATTGAATGGCTGGAGTCGCAGGGCAGGTTCGCCCATCTGCTAAAGCCGGAGAACCAGCCCCTGGTGCAGCAACTGCAGGAGAAGGTCGATTCGGACTGGGAGGCCCTGCTGGAGAAGTGCGGGGAGACGGCCTGACGGGACGTCCCGACCAGGTAGCGCCGAATACTCGTAGGGAACTTCGATACGCGGGGCATTGTCGCGCCGCCGTCTGTGAACATGTCGGTGAACGTCACGGCGATGCCCTTGATAACCCGTCCTGGGGGCTCCCGCGAGAAACCCGTAATTCCTTAACAGGTTCTTAATAACTAAACTTCAGAATATATCTTGGGTTATGTCACAGTATTTCATGAACAAGAATAAGGCAAAGACAAGTGCGCACGCGGTAGCTCCCGGAGAGGTCTCTGAGGAACTGGTAAGCCAGGCACTCGAACTGGATCCCCAGGGCGAGGACTTTGGTCGTTTTCTCTCCCAGTTACAGGAGATGAGTGCTGCCCAGGTATCCCAGCTTGCTTCATCCCTGGCCCGGGAGGGTCAGGAACGAGCAGTCCCCATCCTCATGGCAATGACTATCTTAGAGACAGCCGCGCCGGCCGCCGCCGAGGCCCTCGGGATGATAAGGAGCCAGGAGGCGGCCAACCAACTCCTGCAGCTTACCGATTCCGGCAGTACCAAGGAAGTGAAGAAGGCCGCCGGCCGCGCCCTGCACCGGCTTCGCAGCCTGGGCTTCCGGCCGGAAGCCTCTCCTGCGCCGGCTCCTACCCAGACGCCCCAGACAGCTCCTGCGCGCCGGCCCAGCTCCCGGGCCTGGGCCAGTAGTATCGATGGAGCAGGCAGCCGGTTTCTGTTCATAACGGTGCCGGAGCCCCTCGGAGGCCACCTCAATCTGGTCTTTCTCATGCTAAATGATTCGGATGGCATTAGAGAGACGCGGGTAGGCCACGCCGGAGATCATGACGAGGCATCGTCCAGGGTGGAGACAGTGGCCAGGGAAAGCGGGCTCCCTCACGTAGAGATACCTGCTGAATATGCCCGTCATTTGATCAGAGAGAGCAAAGAGAAGGCCAGCGCCGCGGGACACCCTCTTCCAGTTGACTACATGGTCTGGAGAGAAGCGATCGGCGACCCGGAAGAGGCGTGGGAACGTCCGCCTATCTACCAGGAATTGAATGCCGCCCAGATCCTGATGGAGCCCGGGCTGCTGGAGGAATCCGCCAGACTCCTGGACCTTAAGGAATTCTGGAACTGGAGATTGGATACCGAGCAGATGCGTCCCTATGCCCAAGACCTGGAGCAGGCCAAGCGGGGTAGCATCGTCCTCCCCGAGGCCGCCCAGGCGGAGAGGGAAGAGAGGGTCTTGGAGAAGGCCCTGAACGACCTATTGCAGGATGACGGGCGCGCCCGGTACAGGCGCCGGTTTGAGGAGATGAGCTATGTCTTGCTCCACTCCGGAAGGGAGCGAGAGGCCCGTTCAGCCTTCGCTGCAGCCCTGGCGATGGAGCAGGAAGCCCAGCACAGCGGTCTCTATCTACCCGGCTCCCGAGCGACCGATTTCATGCTTGGCGACCGGTCGCCTTTCGCAAGACACCCATTCTTCCGGCGGCTGCTTGTGGAGAGCCTGAACCGGGCCCTGGACCAGATCTCCAGGGGAAGAAAGCTCATCGTAGCCGGCTAGCCGCTTATTATCAACGAAGTCGACCATAATTAACTGGAAAGGCAAGGTGAAGACTGATATGCCCCGTTGGATACGAGCCTTATCGGTCGTCGTACCCCTGGCGCTGGTCATAATCCTGGCCACGGCGGCTTGCGAGAACCAATCGCCGCCGGCCAGCAGCCCGGCCCAGGGAAGCGTCGCCGGAGCCCGGATATCCGTCGACTCGGATACCAAGGACTTCGGGCAGGTAGCCCTGGATAAAGAGGTCCGCCATTCGTTCAACGTTACGAACGCAGGCAGTGAAACCCTGACGCTGAGAAATGTCAGCGTCAAGGTCGTGGAAGGCTGTTGACCACCTGAACCGGTTGTAGGTTCTACAACCCTCAAGCCAGGCCAGTCAACCAAGATCTCGATTGCCACTCAGATGCACAAGGGTATGGAGGGACCGCACCTCTTCCAGATAGACGTCCGCTCTAACGATACCCAGGAGCCCATCAAGAAGCTCTATGTAAAGGCGAACTTCGGACCTTAAGTATGTCGATAAAGGGAGGGGCCGTCCGCAAGGTGCGGGAAACGGTCCCTCAACGGGACGGGTTGATGCGGTGGGGGCCCCTGCGGTCCCTCCTTCTTAGCCGCATATACCCCAACTTATTCCAGGTAGTCGGAGTCGCCTTTCTCGGGCTCCTCCTGTATTTTGCGTTCTTCGGGACCATGCGGGCCGCGCAGAACTTCAGCACTTCGGTCACCTGGATTATCTGGTGGGCGCTATTGCCGTGGTCGTTCCTGCTCCTTGGCCGCGCCTGGTGTGCGGTATGCCCGGTCGGAACCCTGGGCGAATGGGCGCGGCGCATAGGAGGATGGCAGAGACGTTTGCCCGGCGCTTTCCTGAAGAGATACGGCGTCTGGCTAATGGCGGTAACCTTCCTGTTTCTGACGTGGGCCGACCGTGTCTGGAACGTAACCGGATCGCCCCGTGCTACCGGGATGCTCCTCATGATCATACTGGCGGGATCGCTGATAACAGGCCTTGTCTTTCAGAGAAGGGTCTGGTGCCGCTACCTCTGCCCGATCGGCGCATTCAGCGGCCTCTATTCCATGACTGCCGCACTGGAGGTACGGGCCAGGCCGGAGCCGTGCCGCGATTGCACGACAAAGGACTGCTATTCCGGGAACGAGAAGGTTGAGGGCTGTCCGTTCTACCAGTTCCCGGCCGCCATGGACAGCAATCGCAACTGCAGCCTGTGCGCCAATTGTCTAAAGAGCTGCCCCAGTGGAGCGACAGACCTCTACCTCCGCGCTCCGGGCCGGGAGCTCTGGTCTTTGCGCCGGCCGCTCGCCGGAGAAGGATTCCTGGCGGTAGTCCTTGTTGCCGTGGTCTACCTGCAGACGATCAACATGACCACGGCGTTTCCAGCATACATGAAATGGTTGCTGGAAAGCACCTGGCTGGCGTCCTACGAGATAGCAATAACTCTTACTTTCGCCGTCTTTCTCGCTGTCACTTTGGGGTTGTACGTGCTGGTATCCAGAGTGGCGGGACGGACCGGAGGCGAAGGCTTTGGGTTCGGGTTCTCCCGGTTTGCCTATGCCTACATCCCGCTCGCACTGGCAGGACACTTGGCCCACAACCTGTTCCACCTGATAATGGAAGGCCCCATGGCCCTGCAGGCAGCCCTCGATCAACTGGGGTGGAAGACGCTGGAGGCTACTGAGATTCCGATGGATACTAACCTTATGACCGTAACCTCGGTGATAATGGTCTTGATCGGGCTGGGTGGAGGCATGTACATACTGTACCGCACCGGTGAAGCCCATGCTTCCAGGGGCTGGCGCGCCGCCGTGCCCCATGCGATATTTCTTCTGGCCATGGGAGCGCTCTACCTGCAGATGTTCATTCTGCCCATGAACCCGAGACACAGCCATTAAGGCAAGACTGGGGATATGATGATAAAGCTGAAATGGATACTTCTGGCAACACTGACCCTGGCATTCCTGGCCGCGGCCTGCAGCAACGCCGCCCAGGGGCAGGAGGGCCTGCCTTCGTTCGCCTATAACTCAAGGGAGAGCACCGAGGGGTACAGATTTGCCGTGGCCAACCAGGACCTCATCTCTCAGATACCCTGTTATTGCGGCTGCTCTAACCTCTCCACCGGTCAGAATCACAAGAGCCTGCAGAACTGCTACATAAACGACGACGGCAGCTTCACTGACCACGCTTCGACATGCGACATCTGCAACAAGATCGCCCTCGATGTGAAGTCCTGGAAGGAACAGGGCTCTACTGTTAAGGACATCCGGGAGCGTGTCGACACCAAGTACAAGGACTACGGCAAGCCCACAGATACGCCACCGGTGCAGTAGCACCAGGCCAACCACAACTACCGCCGGCATTAACCAGGCCGAGGCACTGTGGCAGCAGGATTGATCATGCGGCCAGCGGGCGAGGCAGTGCCACATCTAATCCAACTATTCATTGCTCATGTGGCCGTCTAATGGCGCATCCGGAGAGTTGCTGGCACAACTGTCTTCGATGTCGTGCCAGACCGCAGCGGTTTCCAAAACCGCAGCGGTCTTA
>Ga0082335_1002100_pt1 | contig 38527 bp, 27 predicted proteins | sample Subgrocontami58m_FD_72375 | JGI IMG/M metagenome (GOLD analysis project Ga0082335, IMG submission 72375) | Subsurface groundwater microbial communities from S. Glens Falls, New York, USA - GMW37 contaminated, 5.8 m (SPADES assembly) (version 2) ...
CAATGTGACCGCCGATCTCCTGCATTTCCTTCTCCTTCATTCCGCGCGTCGTGACGGCGGGCGTGCCGATGCGGATGCCGCCGCCTTTGAACGGACTCTGTTTGTCGAATGGGATCGTGTTCTTGTTGACCGTGATCGCCGCCCGATCGAGGGCCTCGGAGCAATCCTTGCCGGTCAAGCCCTTGGGTTGGACGTCGACGAGCATGAGATGGTTGTCGGTCCCTCCGGAGACGAGCCTCCAGCCCTTCTGCATGAGCGTGTCGGCCAGCACCTTGGCATTTTTCACGATCTGCCCCTGATAGACCTTGAATTCGGGCGAGAGCGCCTCTTTGAGAGCGACGGCCTTTCCGGCGATGACGTGCATGAGCGGGCCGCCCTGCTGACCCGGAAAGATCTCGGAATCGATCTTTTTCGCGAAATCCTTCCTGCACAGGACGATGCCGCCTCGCGGTCCGCGCAGGGTCTTGTGTGTGGTCGTCGTGACGAATTCAGCGTAAGGGACGGGGCTCGGGTGAAGCCCTGCAGCCACCAGACCCGCGATGTGCGCCATATCGACGAAGAAAACCGCGCCGACCTTGTCGCAGATCTTGCGGAAACGCGCGAAGTCGATGATGCGCGGATAGGCGGAGGCGCCGGCCAGGATCATCTTGGGCTTGTGCTCGAGAGCCAGCGATTCGACCTCGTCGTAATCGATACGCTCGTCCTTTTGGGACACCCCGTAAGGGACGATCTTGAAGTTCCTCCCTGAAAAATTCATCGGATGGCCGTGCGTGAGATGGCCGCCGTGGGAAAGATTCATAGCCAGCACCGTGTCGCCGGGTTCGAGCGCCGCATAGTAGACGGCGGCATTGGCCTGGGAACCGGAATGCGGCTGGACATTGGCATGCTCAGCGCCGAAGAGCCGCTTGGCACGCTCGATCGCGAGCGTCTCGGCGATGTCCACAAACTCGCACCCGCCGTACCAGCGCTTCTCGGGGTAGCCCTCGGCGTACTTATTTGTCAGCGAAGACCCGACGGCCTCCATGACGGCGAGGCTGGTGAAATTCTCGCTCGCAATAAGCTCGATGTTGCCGTTCTGGCGCTTCGTTTCGCGGAGGATCGCGTCGTAGATCTCAGGGTCGGTGCGGAAAAGCTCCTTCATCGAGTCCTCTTGATTTTTTTGGATGACTTCGTTTTGGGTTTGGCGGCGCAGGACATCGGGCAAATTTTCCGTTCGATACCCTTGATCTGGTCGACGCGGCGCTTGTGGCGGCCGCCTTCGAAACGGGCCTGAAGCCATGTGCGGATGATCGTCTCCGGCTCGTCGAACACGTGTTCGGAGCCGAGAACGAGAATGTTGGCGTCGTTGTGCTGGCGTGAAAGCGAAGCCACGTCCTTGTCGAAGCAGATCGCGGCGCGGACACCCGGCAGTTTGTTCGCGACGATCGCCATGCCGTTGCCGCTCTTGCAGATCAGAATACCGAGCTCCGCCTTGCCGTCCGAAACGGCCTTGGCCACCTTGTAGGCAAAACGCGGGTAATCGCACGGATCAGCTGAATCGGTCCCAAAATCAAACGTGCGGTGGCCGTCGGCCACGAGGAAATTCTTTATTTCAGACTTGAGGCTGAATCCGCCGTGGTCGGCCCCCAACGCGATCTTCATTGCGATCTCCTTTTCCCGGTCTCCCGGGCGCTCGTTCATTCCAGTTCTTGGGCGATCCTGGTCACACACCCGCGAATCACTGAAAACACGTTCCTGTAAAAATGTTCGGGCATGCGGATCGGATCCGGCACATCCATGTGGTGGTTCTCGAAATCTTCGGGTGCGCAGTATTCCGTGATCAGCTGGACCTTGTTCGCCTCATCCGGAAGCGCACGCACGATCCACTGGCGCTGCCGCTCCTCCATGACGAACACATGATCGGCCGCATGCACCATTTCGGGCTTAAGCTGCCGGCTGCGGTGGCCGGTCACGTCCACTCCGGCCTCATTCATGACGCGCACGGTGTCTGCTGACGCCGGCATGCCGTCCGCGGTGCTGACACCGGCCGAGGAGACCGAAAATTTGCCCGGGCGCACATCCCCGATCTTCCTCAAAAGTCCTTCCGCCATCACCGAACGGCAGCTGTTTCCGGTGCAAACGAAGAGGACTCTCTTCAAATGTTCACCTTCTTGGCGAAGGTCTTCTCGGCGGTTTTCTTCTTATGGTTCTTCAACGCCTCGAGAAGTTTGGGATCCTGCATCGCCAGAATACGGATCGCCAGGAAAGCGGCATTGCGTACGCCGCCCGAATGCACGCCGACGGTCGCGACGGGCGTGCCGGCCGGCATCTGTACGGTCGAAAGCAGCGAGTCGAGTCCGCCCATGAACTCGGTGGCGATGGGAATACCGATCACGGGCAGTTCCGTGTGCGCGGCCACGACGCCGGCCAGGTGCGCGGCGCCTCCGGCAGCGCAAATGAGGACCTTGAGACCCGATCCAGCGGCTGCTTCAGCATAGGCGCAGGCTTCTTTGGGTGTGCGGTGTGCGGACAACACGCGCGCTTCGTAGGGCACGCCGAACTCGCGCAACACTTCGCCGCAGGGCTTGAGAGTCTCGGCGTCGGAATCGCTCCCCATCAGGATGGCTACGAGTGGTTTCACGGTCTCCCCTTTCCGGTTTTAGCGGACCACGCGCGTGGCGCGGTACCCGATGTCCTTACGATAATACATCTTGTCAAAAAATATTTTATCGACGGCATTGTACGTCCTGGACAGCGCTTCAAAAATGCCCCGGCCGCAGCCGACCACGTTGAGGACCCGGCCGCCGGCCGTGACAAGCTCGTCGCCCTGGCGCTTGGTGCCCGCGTGGAACACGTTGATGTCGGCGCCTTCTCTGGCCGTCTGGATACCGGCGATACGCTTACCGACTTCGTACGCATCCGGATAACCCTCGGAAGCGATCACCACGCAAACGCAGTCTTCTTCTTTCCATTCGAGTTTGACATCGGCGAGCTTGCCATCCACCGCGGCGACTAAAACCTCGAGAAGATCGTTCTTAAGACGCGGCAGGATCACCTGGGTCTCGGGATCGCCGAGGCGCGTGTTGAATTCGAGCACGCGAAAACCCTTGGCCGTCATCATGATGCCCGCGAATATGAAACCCCTGAAAGGCTTGTTCTGGGCACGGAACTCGTTCACGACCGGAAGGAACACCCGTTCAAGCAGCTCCTTTTCGAGCGCCTCCGTGATGAGCGGCGTCGGGGAATACGCGCCCATGCCGCCCGTGTTAGGGCCATGATCCCCTTCAAAAATGCGCTTGTGGTCCTGGGCCGAAGCAAGGATCCGCACCGAAACGCCGTCGGTGATCGCGATGACCGAGGCTTCTTCACCGTCGAGGCATTCCTCGATCACAATGCGTTCTCCCGCTTTTCCGAATACTTTTTTGACCATGCTCAGATGGATCGCCTCCATGGCCTTGGGCATGGACTGCGCCACGACGACGCCCTTGCCGCCCGCCAGGCCATCTACCTTGACGACGATGGGGACCCCCTGCTTGGCGACATAATTCATCGCCTTTTCCGGGGAGGTAAACACCTCGAATTCGCCCGTGGGGATGCCGAGCTTCCGCATCATTTCCTTGGAAAAGATCTTGGACCCTTCGAGCGTCGCGCCGTAGGCCGTGGGTCCGAATATTTTGATGCCTTCCTTCTCGAACCGGTCGACGATGCCGTCGACCAGAGGCGCTTCGGGACCGACCACCACCAGGTCTATAGCGGTGCGCTTGGCAAATTTGAGAAGACCCTCGATGTCCTTGGCAGGGATATCGACGCACTCGGCCACTTCGGCGATCCCCGCGTTGCCGGGAGCCACGTAAAGCTTGGTGAGCTTCGGCGACAACGAGAGCTTCCAGGCGATCGCGTGTTCGCGGCCGCCGTTGCCTATGACGAGAACTCTCACCCCACCACCTCTTTGGCCGCGCATGCGGCCGATTCGCTTCGCGGATCGTTACAAAAAGGTGGTGGGGTCATTGGATCGTGACCCCGTCCCCTTTGACGATCTCACCGATGACCCATGCGTGCTCTTTGTGCTTCACCAGGTGCGAAACAGCCTTCTGCGCGCGGTCCTTCGGAACGACCATCACCATGCCGACGCCCATGTTGAACGTACGGTACATTTCCCTGGGCTGGGCGTGGCTGGCCTCTTCGAGCCAACGGAACACGCGCGGGATGGGCCAGCTGCCCATGTGGATCTTCGCGCCGCAGCCCGGAGGCAGAACACGCGGAATATTGTCGAAAAAGCCGCCGCCCGTAATGTGGGCCATCGCGAGGATGGGCTCTTTTTTCAGCAAGGACAGGACGGGTTTCACATAGATGCGCGTGGGTTTCAAGATCTCCTCGGCGTGCTGCCTGACGAAATCCTTCTTGAAAACCTTGCGGACGAATGAAAAACCGTTGGAGTGGACGCCGCTGGAGGCGACGCCGATGATGGCGTGGCCGGGGCGGACGTTCTTGCCGTCGATGACCTTGTCCTCATCCACGATGCCGACGCAGAAGCCGGCGATGTCGAAATCCCCGCGGGCGTAGAGCCCGGGCATCTCGGCGGTCTCGCCGCCGATCAGGGACGCGCCCGCCTGCTGGCAGCCTTTGGCGATGCCGCGCACGACCTGGGCCATCATCTTGTTGTCGAGTTTGCCGATGGCGAAATAATCGAGGAAAAAGAGCGGCTCTGCGCCGAGCGTGAGAAGGTCGTTAACGTTCATGGCGACCAGATCTATCCCCAGGCCCTCGTACAGACCGACCGATGCGGCGAGCTTGAGCTTGGTGCCGACGCCGTCGGTCGAACTCACCAGAAGCGGTTTTTTGTATCCCTTGGGGATCCGGCACAGCGCGCCGAAGCCGCCGATGCCGGAGACGACCTCGGGACGGCGCGTCATTTTGGCATAGGGCTTGATGCTTTCGACGAAAGCGTTGGCTTTGTCGACGTCGACGCCGGACTTCTTGTAACTCATCACGTTATGCTTTATTGGCATGGATAATTTTTTCGGCTGTGCCGCTCGCTTTGTTGTCCGATTTCTCGGTGTGGTATTTGTCGACTCCCTCAAAAGGAATGGGGTATTTGCCGCTCCAGCAGGCCGTGCAATAGTTCTCCTTGGGACGGCTGACGCACTTGAGCATCCCATCCAGCGAAAGATAGCCGATCGAATCGCAGTCGAAATACTTGCGCAGTTCGTCGTTGGAATAACGGTTGGCGATCAGCTCCTCACGAGTCGGGAAATCGATGCCGTACGCGCAAGCGTACTTGTGCGGAGGGCAGCTGATGCGCAGATGCACTTCCTTCGCACCGGCTTGCCGCAGGGTCTTGACGCGGATGCGCGACGTGGTGCCGCGCACGATCGAGTCGTCGACGACGATCACGCGTTTGTCCCTCAAGACTTCCTTCACAAGATTGAACTTGATGCGCACTTTGAAATCGCGCAGACCCTGGCTCGGCGCGATGAACGTGCGGCCGACGTAGTGGTTGCGGATGATGCCCGCTTCCAGCGGGATCCCGGACTGTTGGGAGTATCCGAGTGCTGCAGAATTTCCGGAGTCGGGCACCGGGATCACGATGTCGGCATCCACGGGCTGTTCGATGGCCAGCTGCCGTCCGAATTTTTCACGGACGAGATGGACGCTGTCGCCGAATATCTTGGAATCGGGGCGGGAAAAATAAACGTGCTCGAAAATACAGTGCGAGTGTTTTTCTTTTTCGCTTCCCGGAAGACGTTCAGAACGGACACCTTTTCCGTCGATAAAGAGCACTTCCCCCGGTTCGACCTCGCGGAGTGCCTCGGCTTCCATGATGTCGAACGCGGTCGTCTCGGACGCGACGACCCATCCGCCGCCGGGGAGCTTGCCGAGCCAGAGCGGGCGAAACCCTTGAGGATCGCGCGCGGCCACGAGCATGTGGTTGGTGAGAAATACGAGGGAATAGGCGCCTTTCACGCGGCCGAGCGCTTCCATGACGCCCTCGGAGACATTGCGGTACGCAGGCTTGGCCATCAGATGAATGATGATCTCACTGTCGGTCGTGGTCTGAAAAATGGAGCCGTACGCTTCAAGCTCGGAGCGCAGGATGTCGGCGTTCACAAGGTTGCCGTTGTGCGCGATGGCGATCTCACCGCGCGAGTAATCGACGAGGATGGGCTGAGCATTCTTTAAATTGGAGGACCCGGTCGTCGAATAGCGCACGTGGCCGATGGCACGGTCGCCGCCGAGCTGGTCGAGCTGATTGGAGCCGAATACGTCCTGCACGTGGCCCATCCCGCGGTGCGAGAACATCTTGAGGCCGTCGGTGGAAACAATGCCGGCGGACTCTTCGCCGCGATGCTGGAGCGCGTAGATCCCGAGGTACGTCAGATAAGCGGCTTCTTTATGGCCGTAGATCCCGAATACGCCGCACTTGTCCTTCAATTCATCAGACATCCGCGGCCATCCTTCTTTTAAGAGCGTTTCGCCAGGTGTGTTTCAAAACTTCGACGGGCGCATCGAGGAACGGGGTCACGACGAGACGGTCTCCGCCGACCTTGCCGATCGTTTCACAGGGGAACCCGTACGATTCTATCACTTCCAGCGCCTTTTTCACATTTTCGGGGGCCACGGAAACAACGACACGGGAGTGGGTTTCTCCGAAAAGAAGCGCTTCTTCTGAAAGGGCGCCTTTGGTAAGCTCGACCGAAGCGCCGATCTCGGCTCCCCTCTTCGTGAAACAGCTTTCCGCAAGCGCCACGGCCAGACCGCCTTCGGAGCAGTCGTGAGCGGAACGGAGAAGATCTGCGGCGCAAAGCTCCACAAGCACGTCGACGAGCTTCTTCGCTTCGCCCAGGTCCAGCCTCGGAGGAATGCCCGACTTCACGTTGAAAATCGTTTTTAGAAATTCCGAACCACCGAGCTCTTCGCGCGTTTGGCCGATCAAAAGGATCACGTCGCCGGCCTTCTTGAAATGCGACGTCACGGGGTAGCCGCCTTCGATGAGACCGACCATGCCGATCGTGGGTGTCGGATCGATGGCGCCCTTGGGATTCTGGTTGTACAACGACACGTTGCCGCCGGAAATAGGCGTGTCGAAAGCAAGGCACGCGTCGCGGAGACCCTCGATGCACTTCTTGAGCTGCCAGAAGATCTCGGGGTTGAGCGGATTGCCGAAATTGAGGCAATTGGTGACCGAAAGCGGGGTCGCGCCCGAACACGCGACGTTGCGCGCGGCTTCGGCGACGGCGGCTTTGGCGCCTTCGTACGGGTCGAGATAGCAGTATGTCGAATTGCAATCAACGGAGACCGCGATGGACTTTTTCGTACCCTTGACGCGGATCACCGAAGCGTCGGAACCCGGCAGCACCGTCGTCGAGGTGCGGACCATGTGGTCGTACTGCTCGTAGATCCATTCCTTCGAAGCGATCGTCGGCGAATCGAGAAGTTTAAGGAGGACCGCGTTCAAGTCGCCGGCGGAGCCGAGCGATTTGCGGTCAAACGCGCGCGTTTTCTTGAGATATTCAGGCTCGCGAGCCTCGCGGCTGTACAGCGGCGCCTCGTCGGCAAGCTTGCGCGCCGGGATCTCGGCGACGATCTTCCCGTTTTCCTTCACCACCATCATCGTGCCCGCAGTGACAAAGCCGATCTCTTCGGCATGAAGGTCCCATTTCTCGAAAATACGCTTGGCTTCCGCCTCGCGGCCTTTTTTAAGGATCACGAGCATGCGCTCCTGAGACTCGGACAGCATGATCTCGTAAGGCGCCATGCCGGTCTCACGCTGGGGAACCTTCGCGACGTCGATCTCGATGCCGACGTTGCCGCGCGAGGCGGTCTCGCAGGTCGAACACGTCAGGCCCGCCGCGCCCATGTCCTGGATGCCGACGACACAGTCCGTGCGGAGGAGCTCGAGCACTGCTTCGAGCAATAATTTTTCGAGGAACGGGTCGCCGACCTGCACGGCCGGACGCTCTTTTTCGGATTCCGCGGAAAGATCTTTCGAAGCGAACGACGCGCCGCCCATACCGTCGCGGCCCGTTGCGGCGCCGAGATAAAAGACGGGGTTGCCGGTGCCTTCGGCTTTCGCCTTCACGATCTCCTCGCGGCGGGCGAGACCGAGCGAGAAAGCGTTCACAAGCGGATTGCCTTCGTAACTCTCGTCGAAATACACTTCGCCACCGATCGTGGGGACGCCGATGCAGTTGCCGTAATGCGCGATCCCCGCGACGACGCCCGACACCAGGCGCCGGGTGGCCGCCTCTTCGGGATTGCCGAAGCGGAGCGAGTTCATGTTGAGCACGGGGCGTGCGCCCATCGTGAAGATGTCGCGCAGGATCCCGCCGACGCCGGTCGCCGCGCCCTGGAACGGCTCGATGGCCGACGGGTGGTTGTGGGATTCGATCTTGAAAACAACAACGAGCCCGTCGCCGATATCGACGACGCCCGCGTTTTCGTCGCCGGCCTTCACAAGCATGCGCTCGCCGTCACGCGGCAATGTCTTGAGGAGTTTCTTGGAATTTTTGTAAGAGCAGTGCTCGCTCCACATCACGCTGAAAATGCCGAGCTCAGTGATGTTGGGCGCGCGGCCAAGGATGCGCTTGATCTCCTCGTACTCGTCCATCGTGATGTTGTGGCGCAGGATGATGTCGGGAGAAATTTCAGGCATCGTGATCACCCCACCACCTCTCGTATGTTTTTTGAAAAAAATACCACAGGTGGTGGGGTCACCGCGCGGTCTCCATGATGGATTCGAACATCGCGCGGCCGTCGGTCGAGCCGAGCGCGGCTTCGGAAGCGCGTTCGGGGTGGGGCATGAGACCGAACACGTTCCGCTTTTCGTTGCAAATACCGGCGATGTCCTCGCAAGAGCCGTTGGGGTTGTCGATATAGCGGAGCAACACCTGGCCGTTGCTATTGAGCTTCTTCAAAACCTCGGGTTCGGCGAAATAATTGCCTTCGCCGTGCGCGACGGGGATGCTCAGGACCTGGCCTTTCTTGTATTTTTTGGTGAACGGCGAGTCCGTGTTTTCAACGCGCAGAGACACGTGTCTGCAGACAAATTTGAGCGACTCGTTGCGAAGCATCGCGCCGGGCAGAAGCCCCGCTTCGAGGAGGATCTGAAAACCGTTGCAGATTCCGATGACGAGCTTCCCCTTTTCGGCGTGTTTGCGCACCCCTTCCATGACGGGCGAGAAGCGCGCGATTGCACCCGTGCGGAGATAATCCCCATAGCTGAAGCCGCCGGGGAGGATGATGCAGTCGTATTTGGACACGTCGCCGCCGTCCTTGTGCCAGGCGAATTCGACGTCCTGGCCCATGACATTCTTCGCGACGTCAAAACAGTCTTGGTCGCAGTTGGAACCGGGGAAAACCACTACTCCGAATTTCATTTCGAGCTCGCAGTCTGCAGCTGACAGCCATCAATAAGACCAGGATGACGCAATTGCTGGATAAAACCCGTAATCATTGCTGCGATCTCATCGGATTGATCGATCATTCGATTGGCTGCGAATTTAGAGCACATCCCTAAGCGATGAGCAATCTCTAAACCACAAATCACCTCATAATTTGAATTAAATGCAATGCTTAAATAGCGGGCGAATTCCTTGTCTCCATCACATGCGCTGCCTTCCGCAATATTCAGCGCGATGGATACAGCCGCTCTTCTGATTTGAGAGGTCAAACCATATTTTTCCCGATCAGGAAATGATTCTGTTAATCGATAAATATCTGAAATGAAATTCATTGCTTTCTGCCAAATTTTCATTTTTCTGAATCTTTGCGGCGTCTTATTCATATTTTCTGCAGGCTGTTAGCTGCAAGCTACCAGCTCAAAATGGTATTCCTCGATGACCGTATTCGCGAGAAGCTTCTCACACATCGTCTTGACCTTTGCCTCAGCCTTACTCTTATCAGCCGTCGCGAGGTCGAGCTCGATAAACTTGCCGATGCGCACGTCCTTGGCTTCCGGAAAACCCATCGTCGCCAGCGCGTGCTGGACCGCTTTCCCTTGAGGGTCGAGCACCGATTTTTTGAGCGTCACGTAAACCTTGGCCTTCATGGTGCGTCCTCCGGTTTTAGGAGCGCTTCAAAACGCGCTTGAAGATCGTGCTGATATATTTCAAGTGATAATCGAGGCCGAAAAGTTTTTCGAGCTCGCCTTTGGCGAAGCGCGCGCTCACTTCGGCATCCTGCATCAGCGCGTCCTTCAAATTCAACTGCCTGTCCTTCCAAACGAGCAGGCTGTATTTTTGGACGATCTTGTACGCCTCGTCGCGGGAGAGGCCCTTGTCGATCAGCGCCAGGAGCACACGCTGAGAAAAAATAAGCCCGCGGGTCTTCCAAATATTTTCACGCATGTGTTCGGGATATACGTGAAGCCCTTTGATGACATCCGTCATTTCCCTCAGCATGAAATGCGCGAGAATGAACGAATCCGGGAGCACGATGCGTTCGACGGACGAATGCGTGATATCGCGTTCGTGCCAGAGCGCGATGTTTTCGAGGCCGGCCAGCGCGTTGCCGCGCAGGACGCGCGCAAGACCCGCGACGCGCTCGCAGTTGACGGGATTGCGCTTGTGGGGCATGGCGCTGGACCCGGTCTGGCCTTTTGAAAACGGCTCTTCGACTTCGAGCGTTTCGGTCTTCTGGAGATGGCGGACTTCAGTGGCGATCTTCTCAAGCGACCCGCCGAAAATGGCGAGCGCCGTCAAAACTTCAGCATGGCGGTCGCGCTGAAGCACTTGGGTTGAAACAGGGGCGGGCTTGAGGCCCATGATCTTCATGGAGCGCTCTTCGACGCGCGGGTCGATGTTGGCGAACGTGCCGACCGCGCCTGAAATTTTACCGAACGAAATACCCTCGCGGGCCGCCTCCAGACGCACCCGTGCGCGCTTGAACTCTTCGTGGAAGAGCAGGAATTTGAGCCCCATCGTGACTGGCTCCGCGTGAACGCCGTGGGAGCGGCCCATCATGGGGGTCGTCTCCCAACGGACCGCCTGGTGGCGGAGAAGGCGTATAAACGCCTCTGTATTGGCGATAAGAAGGTCGAGGGCTTCGCGGATCTGGAGGCTTAGAGCGGTATCCAGGACATCGCTGGAGGTCAAACCCTTGTGTATAAAGCGAGCATCCGGGCCGACGGACTTGCCGACGCTTTTTAGGAAAGCAGTGACGTCGTGCTTCGTAACTCTTTCAAATTCAGCTATTTCTGATATTTTAAACTTGGCCTTACGGCGGATGGTTTTGGCGGATTTTTTGGGGATCAGGTTAAGCTCCGCCATGGCTTCACAGGCGGATATTTCGACTTCTAACATGGTCTGGAACCGGTTTTCCTCGGTCCAAATCCTGCCCATTTCGGGCAATGTGTAACGGCTGATCACCCTTCCCCCCAGAGATGACTTGATCGGTTAAACCATCCGGAAAAGAAGAGCCATTATAACAGAGATAGGAGTGCCGTCAAAGGGTTCTCCTGAGCGTCGCACTTCCCTCCGCAAAATCAGAATCGGCTCCCGACATGGCAGGTTTTTTTCCACTGCGGGGGATATGGTTCCCAAAGGAAAAGGGGGTCAGCCCCCTTTTCCTTTATAGAGATTCTTTCAAATCAGGAGGGGGTGACAGGCGAAGCAAGCGGGTACTTGAACGAGCTGAGCCGCCATGAGGGGGAACCCTCGGTTCCCCATATGGGGTTTTACGCGGATGAATCCGTGGAGCGCTTGGAGAGCAGGAATGCCTGGAGCTCGGTATTGACGACGGGCGTCGGATTTACAAGCCAGATATAGAAGCCCACTTTTCCGTCTTTGTCCATGACCGGCGAACGGGTGATCCCTAAACCCTCAGGGATCGTAAACTTCGCATCGACGCGCATAAACGAAACGCTAAGGGTCCCGGCAAACGAGACGGCTTGATTCTCGCCGGGGAGCTTCACCGCAGACAAGTAAACATGCTTACTCGCGAGATTCTCGGCTGTGAGGTCGCTCGCTTCGCCGACGCTCTGGATGCCCTCGTCAAAATCGTAGGCAATAGCGAGTCCTGTAGGTTTTATGGACTTCCCCAGCGCGTCGGTAATGCCGTCGGCAAGTTTTTGTGTCGCCGGGATCGTGATGAGCTTAAATTGCACACGACTGCCATAGCCAAGGGCGAGCTGGGTCGCTTGGAGTTCTGCGTTAGCACGGCTTGAGGCCTCGGAGTCGAGCGGATCACCTCGATGGACAAATGAGATGACGATCTGGTTGCTACTAGCAAATGAGCCGGAGCGCTCGAGTTGTGATATAACCTCACGCGTGCCTTCCAACAGATCGCCGGTTATGGGGTAGCCGCGCTTCAAATCGAAATAAGCCTTGAACGGCACGGCCACAACAAACGGGCTACCGGGACCCGACTGCGCTATTTCGCGATGGATATTGCGCTCTTGCAGCGCATTTAAAAATTTAGAATTCCGAGGATCGAAGAACGGTATCCCCGAAAGGTGCGGTGCGTCAGCGACAGCAGATTCAATGATACCCCGCGTAGTAGTGGGGGCCGACAGAGCGGTTGAAACCGTTTGAGAGCTCTCTGTTATGCCGGGCTCTGTGACGATAACGTCGGGCAACGAAAGTTTGGGACTCTGGGCACGCACTTCAGCGAGCGCATTCCGGTCAAGGGTTACCGGTTCGAAAAGATCCGGGCCTGTGAGGAACATATCGTCGCTGACATCCGACGTGCCCAACGTCCGTGAGTAGCCCCCGCGTTTCGTCATATCCAGAGTGTCGCCTGTGACTGTAATTTTCCCGGTAATGGTCGAGGTGGTCCTGAAAATATAAATAGGTTCTGAAAACACATCTGCCCCAAGGGCCGTCGATACGGAATACGTGAACGTTTGGCCGAGGGCCGGCGCGGGGGCTTCTGCAGCCAGACGGGTGCCGATCGTTCTGGCATCGTCGGCGGCGGGGGCGGCCCGGCGAACAAACAGATCGGCATCTCCGGGAGCAGCCGCAAACTTGCTGGCGGGCGCCTGGAGCGCCGTGCGAAGAATGTCGGCGTAGCGCTCAAGAAGCTGGCCGGCAGAAAGATCGGACCTGATCTGCCGCTGATCCAAACGCTGTCTTTCGTTGGCCAGCGCGTCACTGATACGGATCTCGGGGAAACCCTGCGGGTTCTCGGCAACGTTCTTGGCGGAATCCGCATACTCTTGGAGGATCTGCGCGGACGGAAGGCGGACACCAACGGGGGCGGCCTGATAAACATAAAGATCCGCATCATTGGGCGCAGAGGCAAACTTGCTGGCGGACGCCTCGAGAGCCGTGCGAAGGATAGTGGCGTATTGTTCAAGAAGCTGATCGGCAGAAAGATCAGACGTGATCTGCCGTTGCTGCAAACGCTGTCTTTCGTTTGCCAGCGCCTCGCTGAGACGGATATCAGCAACGCCCTGCGGATTCTCAGCCAGGTTCTTGGCGGAATCGGCATACTCTTGGAGGATCTGCGCAGACGGAAGGTTGACTTTATATTCGCGCAGTTGCGCAGTCAAACCGGGCACTGTCGTTTGGTTCACACCAAGGGCGGCAAACATGTTACTGGGCAATGCGGACAGGAGCGCGTTCACACGGCCTTGGAAAACGCCTCCGGCGACCATGAATAAAACATCAGGAAGCGCGTTTCCGATTTCAGCAAGCTCCGTGGCATCAATGATGTTATTGGGCCCGCGGAAATATGGCTTGAGGATCACGCCGTCGGCGCCGTTCATCACTTGGTCGAGGACAGCTTGTTCTATAACATCGCCCGCGAGTCGCTGTTGTGCGACATCCTCGATGGCAACTTCGGAAAATACTACAATCTCGGGATTAAGGTTGCGCGCCGTCCGGACAACGGCCTCAAGTATAGAAGGTTCCGTGAAGATCGCGTGCGCACCATTTTCGACGGCTTGCCTAGCTGCCTCCTCGACGGTCGTTCTGAGTTCTTGGGCTGTTTGCGGCGTGATGAAGAACGCGACAGGCGATGTCTTGTCTTTCTCCCTCAAGAGTTGCAGTGCTTTGAGGTCGTCGAGTGCAGGGACAAAACCATTCTTGATGGATTCGAGCGCAAGCGCAGCGAGCGTCGCGGGATCGACACCGGTGTGGCCTTTGCCGCCCGTGAATGTGTGGAAACCCACTTCGGCGCGTTGGCTGAAGAAGGCAGCGAGTGTGTCGGCTTTTACTGCGGAGGGCAACCGCGTGCCCCTCATCTCGACGATTTGCTGCCCACCAACCCGTTCGATGTTGAGCGTAGGGCCGAAAGCAGCTCCCCCCATCGAGCGATGGGACCAGACCACATCTGTGTACCCATCCGCCGCTAGCCACTCCCTGAACTGCCTGATATTGATCGACCCATCGATGTACACGCCTCCGAGGCCTTCAAAAGCAAGTGGAATTTGAGCCTGTTGCAGCTTGGAGCTGAGACGCGCATACTCAGCGTCATTCAACTGGTTGATCAACTGAATCGTATGGGCAGGATTGTTCTCCTGAGCGTAGACTCGCTGTACTGGGGCTCCTCTAAAATTAAGACGCTCGAGCGTGTCGATCTCTATACGAACGCTGTCTCCGTCACGAGTAACACGAATGTTGCCGTAGGCGCTTGAAGCGGGGAGTGTATTCCACAACGTGTGGCCCAAGGAATAAAGATCCGCCGGAACATGAATTGTGGCCGAATTCTCGGAGCTCGCATTTAAAATCACTCTCGCCGTGCCAGGTTTATCTTCGGAACGATATAAGACCTCGCGAATGAGTTTATCCTTCGACGCACCTTCACGACCCCGGCGGTCTGGAAGCAGGGCCAAGAGGCCGTGAGCGGCAAAAATGTCAGTTACTTTCTCAAAGTTACCGCGGGGGTCAAGTCGGTAGGCTTCGTTGGCCTCGCTCAACGCTGCTTCAACCTGAGCGACCTGGCCGTGGAGTTGTGCGACGGCCGCATCGTCTTTGGGCTCGGCTTTCTGGGCAGCGTCAAGCTGCTTGTTGAGTGCGGCGAGCTTATCACTCAAGGTCTTGATGAGTGAGAGCAAATCGTTCTGGTTTTGAACCTTGTACTCCGCATAGTTACGCTTTTCGATCCCCTCTTCGATGATGTCGCGGGGACTAAAATAATAAAGAGCGCCTGGGCCGAGGGTGACCAGAGCGTTCAACATCGTAGAAATCTGGTCAACGACTTCCCTGGTCTCGACACCGAAATCATCCCTTTCGACTAAAGCCTTGGTCTCGATGAATGTCGGTATCTGCTGTGTAAAATCCGCGGCGAGATAATTCTCCACGCTTCCGATCGGCACAAATCGATCATTGGCTGCCGCAAGCACCCGCTCGAAAATCTCAGGGTCTCGAAGCGCTTCGGACGTTAAGTCTTTGTCTGTAATCCCGTACTTGTTGCCCGGCGGGAAAAAGAAGTCCACTAAGCCCGAGACACTCACGTCCACGTGATTGGTGTTAAAGCCCGGATAACGGTCGGGATTCTGGTTGATTTGAGCCAAGCGTGGTTTTGAGATCAAGAAGCCCTCGACGATCATAGGCTCCGGCTCAGCCGCCGCGCGCTGAACATTGGCAAAAATTCCGCCCTTCTCACCATTTAACGGCGCCAATTGAGCCGCGACGAACGGGACCGGTCGCCCGGCATCTCTAGCTTGCATGCGGCGGCGGTGGAAGTCCCCGACGATCGCGGCCGAGGGCACTGAAAGAAGACCGTTCATGTTGAGTGTGGAAGCATAGACCGTCTCGCGCTGGCCCCGCTCTGTCGCGCGCGCAAGCGCATCTCCGAAGACGCCCTCTAAGAGCGGCTGAAGAATGAGATCAAAGTGCGAAGCGACTCCCAGGCCATCGGGGCTATAAGGCTTGTAAAGGGACCCGTCCCTCGCCTTGAGGATCGGTGTCACCGTCGAACGCACGCGTGTCACTCCCGCAAAGGGTGACATATCTGTACGCGCGTTGGTCATCGACTCCTCGACTTTACTATGCGAGAAGTAGCTCTCGACATAGATGAAGAATGCGCCGTGGAAATTGCCGGCAGCTTTGGCTTGCTGAGCCAAGCGCAGATCGCCGAGGTCTATCCAGCCTAAGCTTTGTGTCCATTTCCTGTGGTTGACGTAGATCGCGCCGCGCCGCGAGAGGCCTCCGCGGCCTTCCACAAAGAGAACGTCCAGATCTCTTTTGGCGATCTCTTCGGCCTCCGCTTCACTTGCAGCGCTCACTATATTGGCGCCGGCCATAGCAACGGCCGGGGCAGGGTTGGATAAAAGCGGCACTGAGGACTCGAAAAGAACCACTCGTTTCTCGGGCCGCGACGGCTCCATGATTCTTGCGTCGGGCAATAACATCGACTTGGGCTTGTCTGGATGTTGAATACGGTCATTAGTGATCGTCTTGACCATTTCGGCCCGCACAGCCACAGAATGGGCTTGGAGGGTATTTTTCAAGAGCTCAGTGATCGAAAGACCCAGATTAAATAATGCAACGTCGAAATACCCCTGTTCGTCTGACTTTGGGGGAATGTAGGACCGAACTTCTTTGAGCGCGTCCCAGATCGCGCCGAATTCACCTTCACGGCGGTATCGGTCGATATCCGCGGACATTTCTGTTGCAAGCGCCGGAGGAGCATTGGCTCGGACAACGCGCTTGACGGCGTCCATTTGGGCGGTAATAAACTCTTCTCGTTTGATGAAGGCAATAATAGCCTGATCAAAACGCTGGTTGGCCTCTTGCACCGCTTTGTCCGCAGCAACCCCTGAGGTGATGCCGATACCATTCAGGTCGTCGCGCACTTCAAGAACGCTCACGTAATTAGACTGGTCCAAAAATTTCCGGAGATCGCCTAGGAGCGGGGCAATATCCCCGGTGGGGATTGCGTTAGTGTACGCTTCCCGGAGAGCATCGAAAGCATCCGCAATCTCCGCAGGGATCTGCGCGGCAAGACGCGTCCCAACAAATAAAGGATTTGGAGGCGCTGGCGCAAGAGGCTCGCCTTGGGCCACCGCGTAAAGATCGGGGTTCCCGGCGACAGGCGTGAACTTGCTGTCGGGAGCCGTGAGTGCGGCGACAAGGATCTCTCTAAACCTTTCGAGCAGCGCGGCCTCCGGTTCGTCAGAGTTGACCCCATCTCTCCGCAGAAACATACGCTGGTTGTCCACAGCCCCGCCGACGCTCGCTACTGCGACGTAAGGCCGTGTCGCGAGGATCTTCGCTGCGGCCTCATAGTCAGTATAGAGTTCTTTGCTCGGCGTAAGCCTGGATCCGGCGAGGTCTAACACTTGGACACCGGACCCGCGAACATAAATAGGCAGACCATTTTCCCTCAGGTCCTTCCCGGTCCGGCTGGCCCCGTAAACCACCCCGTTTTCCGAGACGTTGAGAGAATCCGTATCGTTGAGACCGATCCTGTCCAAGATCGTCTTAAACAGTCCCGGATCCGAGAGGTAGCCGCCCGTCTCTGCGTTCGAATTATTCCTTATCCCGACGTCGATATTAACGATGCGTGTTTTCCCGCCGATCTCCACCGCGTAAACATGCAGGTCGGGGCTCCTTGTATTTTTAAATTTATAAACGTTGGACCCGTCCCTGGCGGCAAGCTCATCGTACTTTGCGACGAGCGCTTTGCGATACCACTCGCTGTACGTACGGCTTTCCGCCCACCCATTGCCGTTCATACTATCTTCCAGAGTCTGCAGGGGGTTTTGTTGGCTGCCTATCCCCAGACTGATCTCACGCAGGTAATCAGCGGACGGGAGCTTTGCATCGAGCATACGATTGAGCGGTATGGACGCGGCCTGATACGATGAGAATTTCCCGAAGTCCGGCGAGTTGCCGTCTTTGTCAGCCTTGAAAAGCCGGTTGAGGCGTGTAAAAACATCCCTGTAATAGTCGGGGTGTTCCCCCAGGGGGACCATGACGCTGCCCCAACCGTGACGGCTCTCGTCGATGACCAAACTATTTTTCTGGAGGACGCCTTCGAGGCCGGGCGGACCCACTTGTATACCGATGATGGTCGACTCCGTGTACCCAGCCGCTTCCGTCCCGATGTCGGAATCCTGGACCTGCACGTCGGCCGCGGCGAGCATGGCGATCTGCTCGGGCTGCGACCAACCGGTCATGGGAATGAAATATCCGCGTTTATTTTTTTCAAAAAACCCGTTGGGTCCTTCGAGGCTGGCCATCGCTTCATCGGTATTTTTTTCAAGCAAGCCCGCTTTCGACATCAAGTCGATGATGTCACGCTGGGCTTTAAGCCCAAGTTGCTGGCCCGCGATATAACGGGTCTGGTCCGGATTCTCTCCGCCAACCAGTTTTCGCTCGAGATCCTGGATACGCCTCATGCGCTCGTCGGGACCCAGGGCATCCCAGTCCTGCATCCCTTTGACGAGTCTCTGCTGGATCAAGGGCTCGTAGACGTTTAACCTGCGCGCAAGCTCCGTAAGTCTGTCTTGCATAGCCTGCGTATGGGACTGGACATTCGCAGCCAAAAGAACGTTGGTCCCTTCTTCGACCATGGCGCGTATATTGTCATCGGTAAACGCACGGTTGCGGCCGGCCTTTTCTGAGACGAGGCGGCCGAAGTATCCCAAGAGCATCTGCCAGGGCTTGATCTTTGCGATGAGGGGGTTGAGCTTGATAAGCGACGCGTTGCTCGACGCAAGGATCTTGGCTTGATATTTTGTATCAGCCACCTGTGTGTTGCTGGGGCGTTCAGGATCCACCCCTTGGAAAAGTTGCTTGAGAGTGGCTATAAAGACGGAGTACAGTGATCTGCGATCGGCTCCATTGGTGACAGCGATCCCTTTGACGCCCGGGTCAAGGTTATTGGCGATCCCATTGACATACCCGCCATGCACGACGGCCACATGAGTCGTCATATCCGCCGTGCGCCGTCCGGCGCTCGTCGGGTCGACTTGTTTCCCGAGTCTCATAAAATACTGCCACATTTTCTGCAAGATACCGGCGCTCCGCAGTTGATCCTCGCCCATGCCGCCGTTGCGGTTATTGACCGTATGGGTCACATACGAAATAAACGCGCCTTTAAGAGTATTCCGCGCAGGATCGCCGGACTCATCAGCCTCCCTCTTTAATTCCGGCAAAAGTCCGAGCTGACCGTCGTTAGGGATGATAACGGGGGAATTGTAAGTGGTGCCCTGCTTTGTAGCTTCAGCCTGCTTTTCGGCTTCGAGGATCTGCATGAGCTGTAGCGACGCTTTGGAGAAAAATTCGGAGAACTCCGCCCAGCTGGCGGTGCCGAAATCGGACCCGTAACGATAAAGCTGCGCCGTGTAAATACCCTGGGCATCTTTGATGAGATAGATATCCATGCCGTGTTCGTTGGTGCCCTTAAAAATTTGGGCCTCGACATCGTTTCTGCCGACCCTCACCGTAAAGGTTCTGACAGGAATCTTCGTCAACCCGGTCACCGGCACCTGCAGGTCTTTGTAATCGAAGTCCTCAAGCTTGCCCTCATGGTTCACCCGCTTAGGGTAAAACGGCTCGATGGTCGCCACGGTGGCTTTATTGCCGACGAGTTTCTTCATGCCGATGGAGTGGTACTGGCTGACGCGGCCAAGACCTCCGGCCACGAGCCAGATCTCCGGCGAAACATAATAGATCGTTTTCCCGACCAGGTTCGGCGCGTTCCTTTCGAGCCAGTCCGCAGGAGGCTCTTCCTGCAGCATCAAAAGGATCGAGTCGATAAGCGTACGGTTGCGAAGCTCTGCGGGAGAGTTATCAAGCAGGGAAACCAGTAAAGCCTGGTCCTCCGCCGACAAGTAGGAGATCGCCTGAAGCACCGGCCATCTGGCTTCCGTCGGCGCCAAGTGCCAGATCCCCGTGATGCCCGAGTATTCCTTCATCGTTTGGCGAAGCGCTTCTTCTGCCGCCGGCCGGTTGGCTTGATTGGCGGGGTCCTTAACGGCATTCACCAGTTGCTTAATATCGTAATGAATGAATTCAGCGCCTGCCATTTTTACAGCGAGGAGACGCTTGGAAACAAGAAGTTTGTAAGAACCGTCGGTCGTCGCCTGGACAAGCTCGAGATCGACCAGTTTTTTAAGATGAACATTCTGTATATTGGCTTCGGTGTCAGGCAGCCGTTTATTGTCCAGCGCCTGTTTGCCGTTCTTCAATATCGTGGAAAGAGGGAGCGTATCGCCGGGCGCGATCAAGAACAACGCGGCCACGACGTTCAAACGCTCCCAATCGGGCGTGCGCTCACCCACGCCCTCGTATAAATTCGCAGCATACTTGGGCCTGGCGGCGGTGGCCAGTCTCGTGGCGGCTGTTGCCAATGAGGGTGTCCCGGGAAGCGCGATCCGGGCGGGGCCTCCAACCGGCGACGGAAGACCGGCCTCGTCGGTCGGCAGGAACAACTTGAGCCCCGGCAGAATTGTATTCGTCGTACCGCCGGCAGCCGCGAGTTCCATGGCAATCGGCTCAAGCGGCCCTTCTTGCCCGGCCGCCAAGTGCCTCTGTCGTTCAACCGCCGTGAAACGCAGCGCCGTCGCGCGCTCCCCTGCGCGCGAGACGAACTTCTTGAGAATAGGATTCCCGGCGCCGAGCTGCGCGAGGAGGATCTCTTCGTAACGCTTAAGATTCGTTTCCTGCGTCACAATGGGTGTGACGACCGCATACGAAACGCCGCTCGATTTGAGAAGGCGCGTGAGATTGAAGGTGTGGTAACCGCCGGTGACGATCACGGCGACCGAGGTGTTCTCCGCATCCATCTTGAGGAACGCCTTCTTGACGAACGCCTCGTCGCGCCGTTCGGTCGTGCCGTAGAAGCTTTCGACGCGTGAGGCGCTCTGATCGAGCAGCGGCTGATAGCGCACGACATCGGCGGTATTGCCCAGGTCATAAAGTTTGCGGTTTAAGAATGCGAGAAAGACCACGGTGTCGAAGCGGGGGTCGGCCTTGCGCGTGAGGTAAGTTTCGTAAATTTCTTTGGAGGCTTGAAGTGAAAAAAGTGTTCTGAGCACCTTCACATGCGCGTCGATGGCATGAAGATACACGGCGTTCGGATCCTTCAGCGACCGCGAATAGATCTCTTCCTGCAGACGCTGCATTTCGTTTAGAAACGCGGCCATGTCCACGCGCGAATAGGCTTTGAGATAGTCGGCATACAAACGGAGGTTGCGGTAGGACTCTTCGGGGATCGACTTCTTCTGGGCCGCTTCGATCAGCGAATCGTAGAACGAAAGCGCGGGCTGCGTGCTCGCATGGATCTTCTCCAGTTTCGACGTAACCGCTTCGGACGCCTCAGCGCCCGCAAGCGACGCGTGCACCAGCTCCGTCTGCTCACGGTTGGCCGCTTCGAAATCGATCTTTTCTTCCTTCGACTTGAGATCACTGAGCGATACGAAATTGGGGAACGCCTCCATCGAAATGCCGTTCTTGACGGCCGTCTCCGCCAGGAGCGCGTGGTACTCCGTAAAATCTTTTTCCTTCCGCTCGAATTTCTCGACGGCTTCGTCGAAGGCCACGACATCCTTACCGTAGAGACGTCGTTTGAGGGTCTGCACACACTTGCGGATCGACTCTATATAGGAAAGGACCTCTTCGCGTTTTTTGAAGACGTCTCCGTACTCCTTCAGATTCTGTTCGTAAAGCGAGCGCTCCTCGACCCCCCACAGTTCGAAATCATGGTTGCTCGCCAGGCTCAGATATTCTTCGCCGTTGAGCTCCCCCTTCATAAGATATTTTTTTGCGATCTGCTTTCGAATATTCGCAGGCGCCAACGGGCGTAAAAATGCGAGGGTGTTGTTTCCGGCGCCGCCTTCAACAAAGACCGTCTTCACGTTATAGCGCGTGACGAGCTCCTCGATGGTGCGGGCGAGATTTTCCTGACCGCTTACATTGGTGTGGGCGTCCTGAATATGGATGAGAAGACGCGGGCGGGTGCCCTTGTGGATTTCGTGGATCTCGGCGTAGGAAGAAGCCAGACGGAGCAGCGAAGGGTTGCTCGCCAGATCGGTCGTCGGACGGACTTCCAGCGCACCCGCCTGAACGACGTCCTGGCATAAAAATGCCGTCAGTAGAACGATAGAGACGCGTTTTATAAAGGTATTACGCCGCATTATCTTAGGGTCGCCTTTTTGGGAAGCTTTTAAAAAGTTTGGCTCACAACCCACAAAAAAAATTTTTGAGACAATACATCACGTGCTTCTTAGACTTAGGGAAAGTTTACGCTACACCAATGGGGAACGTCAAGTGTCTTACTGAATATTTTGTCTATTTACTTTTTACCTAGGTTCTTGCTGAGTCACACAATGAATCGACCCAAGCCCATAAACTAGTGATGTACACTCAATCCCAACTACTTTTCTATCTTTAAACTGACTTTTTATGATTTTTAATGCTTCTGAGTCGTTTCTTTTGCCATATATTGGCACTAAAACAGTTCCGTTAGCAATATAAAAATTCGAATAACTCGCCGGTAGGCGATTTTGGTCGCCGTCACGACGACCACCCGGACCCACGATGCCGGGCATAGGCAATTCGATCACGCGGAACGGCCGGCCGTTCTGATCGTGTGACTTAAGGAGGATGGAAAGATTTTCGTGGAGAGGACCGCGGTTTTTATCCGATCGATCTGTCTCCACGGCGGTGACGATCGTCGATGGGCCGACGAAGCGCGTGATGTCATCCACATGGCCATCGGTATCATCCGCTTCGATCCCCTCTTTCAGCCACACCACATTGCGGACGCCGAGATTTTCAAAAAGCATTTTTTCGATCCCTTCGCGCGTGAGGTCCGGATTACGGGTCGACGTCAGCAGGCACTGCTCGGTCGCCAGACACGTCCCCCGGCCGTTCACGTCGATCGACCCGCCTTCCAGAACGCGCCGCACATCAAAACGCGTCACGTTTTTCAGCGTTCGTATTTTATCGACCACCCTCGTGTCGCGCACGAGATCGGCGTATTTTCCGCCCCACGCGTTGAAGATCCATTTGGTGAACGCTTTTTTCTTCCCGCGCGGGCCGACGACAAAAATAGGGCCGTAATCGCGGATCCATGCGTCGGCGGTTTTTACTTCGTGAATGACCAAACGCGACAGGGGCGCCTTTGATCCGTCGAGGGATCTCATGATGCGCACGGCCTCCGCCTTCGAGGGAACGAGCAAGTTTACGGTCTCGTACGGAAGAAGGGCCGTGATCATTTCACGGTAGATGCGCTCGACGTCCTTGAGAAGCTTGCCAGGCCAGGAAATTTTGTTATGAGGCCATGAAAGCCACGTCGACGCATGCGGCTCCCACTCGGCAGGCATGCGGTAGCCGAGCCTGCCTGCCGGCAGGCAGGCGGCGCCGGAGGCAGGTTTAGTCTTTTTGGGTGATGATGCGCGAGGTGATCGGACTGTAGGCATCGATGCGGCGATCCCGGAGGAACGGCCATTCGCGGCGTGTCTTTTCGACCTTCGCCAGGTCGATGTCCGCGAGAATGATTTCTTCGCCGTCTCCGGCGCGGTAGAGTACGGCGCCGAACGGATCGGCGACGAACGAGTGCCCCCAGTATTTAAATTCGCCTTCACGGCCGGCGCGGTTGGTCGTGGCGACAAAAACACCGTTGGCGATGGCGTGCGAACGCTGGACGGTCTCCCACGCCGCGCGGTAACTCTCGGCCTCTTCTTTCGCGCCCGTTTTCCAGCCGATCGCAGTGGGGTAAAAAAGAATATCCGCGCCATGCAGCGCCGTCAGGCGCGCCGCCTCGGGGAACCACTGGTCCCAGCAAATGAGCACGCCGATCTTCGCATAACGCGTCTGGAACGCGCGGAAACCGAGATCGCCGGGGACAAAATAGAATTTTTCGTAGAAACCGGGATCGTCGGGAATGTGCATCTTCCTGTATTTCCCGAGGATCTTGCCGTCGGCGTCGATGACGACCGCCGTGTTATGGTAAACGCCTTTGGCGCGTTTCTCGAAAAGCGAGGCCACGATCACGGTCTTGGTCGCGCGCGCGACGGCCGAAAGCGCGTCGGTCGAGGGGCCGGGGATCTTTTCGGCAAGGTCAAAGTTGGCGGCGTCTTCGGTCTTGCAAAAATATTCTGTGCGGAAAAGCTCCTGGAGAGACACGATCTTGGCGCCCTTAGCGGCCGCAATGCGCACGTTGGAAACGGCCTTCTTGAGATTCTCGGCGGGGTCTTCGCCGCTCGTCATCTGGACAAGGCCAATGCGGAGGATCTCCTTCTTCTCTTTTTTGGCGCTCATACTCTCCTCCCCGTGTTCCTGAAATTAAGGACCGTCGCCTTCGCTTTCTCCTCTTCGGCGCGTTCTTTCATGCCCTTCTTCATATAGAAGACCGAAAGATTCGTGTGCGCCATCGCGTAATCGGGCTTAAGCGCCGTGAGCCTGTCGGTCCAGGCGATGGCCTCGTCGAGGCGGCCCTGGCGATAATGGATCATGCCGAGCGCCTCGAGCGCATCGGCAAAACCCGGATCGCGCGCGAGCACCGCCTCGAGCGCCGCAATGGCCTCGTCCGGCCGCCCCGCGCCGAACAGATCGATAGCTTTTTCGTGGGCTGCCCGGATCTCGTCGTTCATTTTTTTATTCTAACATAGTCCAAAACTAGGGCCAATCAGGAAGATAGTTCTGTAAATACTGTTTCCGCGAACAGCTGGCCTTTTTCTGAAAGGCGAAGAGTTTTTTCCTCGCGGATGAGCAGGCCGTCTCCTTCGAGCTTACGCACACTCGTCTCTTTTTTCGGCAGCAACCCCGCAAAGCGGGCAATGTCGGCGCCGGTCGCCAGGCGCAGCGCCAAAAGAAGCGACTCGACTTCTCGCGCTTCCGGAGTCAATTGTTCGTCGTCATGCGGCACCCAATCGGCGGCTTCTATTTTTTTAAGATACTCCGCGTACGACGCGGACCCGCGAAAACGATGATTGTCGAAATAGGAATAAGCCCCGGGCCCGAGTCCCAGATAATCCTCGTTGGCCCAGTACAGGCGGTTGTGGCGCGATTCAAAGCCGGGTTTGGCGTAATTCAAAAGTTCATAATGAACGAAACCGTTCTTCTTGAGATATGCGCGGGCCTCTTGCAGCATTTCAAGGGCACGCTCCTCCGGAGGCAAGGGAAGCTGCCCTTTCTTCTGCCAGACCGCGAAAACGGTCCTTTCCTCGACGACCAGCTCGTAGAGGGACACGTGCGTGGGTCCGAGCGCAACCGCGCGCTCGAGCGACCGCCGGGCTCCGGCGGCGTCCTCCCCCGGCAGCGCCAGCATGAGATCGAGGTTCACGTCTTCGATGCCGGCGTCTTTAAGAATACCGAATGTGTGCCCGATGGCCGCCGCGTCGTGCGCACGGTTCATCGAGCCGAGCACAGCGTCGTCGAACGACTGCGCGCCGAGCGACACGCGGGTGACGCCGAGCGCGCGGTAAGCGGCGGCCTTCTCGGGCGTCACGTCGCCCGGATTCGCCTCCCAAGTGATCTCAGCGCCGGGTTCGAACGAGAAAAAATTACGGACCGTCTGGAAGAGCCGGCGCGTTTCATCCGTCTCAAGCGTGGCCGGCGTGCCGCCGCCGATGTACAGCGTCGAAAAACGCGTGCCCGCAAAACGCGGCGCGTGATGCGCGCATTCCGCCGCCAACGCGTCAAGGTAACGCGCGTGCGCGTCCGCACCGCGTGCTGTGGTCACCACAAAATCGCAGTAATGACATTTCTTGGAGCAGAAAGGAACATGCAAATAGAGGCCTGTCATAGGAGGATTATAGCATTTTACTTCTTGCCACCCCTCGGGGATTATGATAGAAGTATTGGAAGTCCGACGGAGTTCATTGCGGATTTTATCGGAAAACAACACGATTTTTAACGAAGGAGATCCATCGTGGCGAAAAAAGCAGCAAATTCGGCATTCATGAAACCCCTGACGCCCAGCGACGCGCTCGGCCAGGTCATCGGCACCAAAGCAATTCCCCGCACGCAGGTCGTCAAGAAGCTTTGGGAATACATCAAGAAGAACGACCTTCAGGACAAGAAGAACCGCCGCAACATCAACGCCGACGCGAAGTTGAAGCCGATCTTCGGCAAATCGCAGGTCTCGATGTTCGAGATGACGAAGCTCGTTTCCAAGCACCTGTCATAAGCACTTAAAATTTGAGGGCGACGCCAAAAGCGTCGCCCTCTTTTTTTTCTTATCTTCGGCTTATTTTGCGATAAGAAACTTATACGCCATTGCCAAAAGGAAGACCCCGAACACACGCTTGAGGAGCGTTTCAGGAAGAGAAAGACTGATGCCGGCTCCGAACCAGCTGCCGATAAATATGCCGGCCGCGACAAAAGCCGCCGCGCGCAGGTCGACGTTGCCGGCCTGATAATATCTCCAAAACGCCAAAAACGCCACCGGCAGAAGGAATGCTGCGAGGATCGTGCCTTGCGCCTTGTGCTGGGTCATCCCGAAGAACATCACGAGCGCCGGGACGACGATGATGCCGCCGCCGATACCGAGCAAACCGCTGAAAACTCCAGCCACAAGTCCAATCGCTAAAAAACCGGCAAGTTCCGCCATGGCAGTCTCCCTTCGTTTATTTTTCTAAAAGTTCCTGCCATTCACTTCAGATAGTCCGTGAGAAGTCCGATCAGGACATCGATCTGCTTGAGCACTTTCGGCGGGAAGTCGAGTTCGTTGATCTGGGTCTTTGCGCCGTTCAGATTGGACAAGAGGCGTTTGACGGTCGCCGTCTTGCGTTCGGCGGCGTCGTCCTCGGAGGAACGGTTGGGGCCCGTGCTTTTGAGCACGTAACGGATCTTTTTCTTGAGTTCGCCTTCTTCCTTCTTTCCGTCCATCACGTCCACGCGAAGATCCTCGTACTGCTTAGGCGTCAGGCGCTCGCTCTCTTTGGCCAAACGCAGCGCGTTGACCGACTCGAAACCGGGGATCTGAACGGGCGTGCGGTCCTCAGATGAAGCCTCCTTGAGGAACGCAGGTTCTTCCTTCTCAAGAAAGTAATATGATTTGAGCATCTTCACGGCCGTCGCCTGCTTGATGCCGACTTCCTTCTGGCAGTACGCCTCGAACGTGAGAAAACCCCAGTCCTTGTACTTCTTGTCCTTCGAAACAGAATAAAGCAGCTGGCCGAGGTCGATCCACGAGCTCTTGAAACCGCGCGCCGCGTCGAGGACGCGGTAGCGGAAAGACTGCGGGTCAAGCTCGCCCATCTGACGTTCTATATTTTGGAGCGATTTTGGCTTTTGCATGGTTTTATTCTAACATCCGGCGGGCGATCTTGGAAACCAGCGCGCGGGGAAAAAAACGCTCGGCGAATTGGCCCGCACGGTTGTGCATGCCGGCGATGACCAGCGGCTTGCCACGGCCGAGCGCATCAAAGCCGAACCGCGCCACGGCCTCAGGCGCCATCATCGCATTTTTCAATATCGCCGAAGCCGGAATGTCGTCCCCGAAAAAAGGCGTTCGGGTCGCGCCGGGGCACAAGCAGGTCACCGTGACGCCGGTGCCGCGGACTTCTTGCGAGAGAGCCTCTGAAAAAAGGATCACGTACGCTTTCGACGCCGAATACACAGCCTCGATGGGGATCGCCTGGAAACCGGCCGTCGACGCGACGTTGAGGACCCGCCCCCACCCCCGTGCGATCATGCCGGGTAAAAATTGTGCGGTGAGCGCGGTAAGCGCGCGGACGTTGACGTCGACGAGTTTTAGGACCTTCGCGGCATCGGCGTCGGCAAACTTGCCGCGGAGTCCGAAACCGGCATTATTGACAAGCACGTCGACTTTCGGAAATTGTTCGAAAATTTCGGGAGAAGCGTTCGGGCCGGAAAGCTCTTTGGCGAAGATGGCCGGACGACGGCCGGATATTTTTTCAAGGTCTGCCGCTGCGCGCTCGAGTTTCAGAGCGTCGCTTGCGACGAGGATGAGCGAAGCGCCTTCCCGGGCAAAAAGCTTCGCGAGCTCAAAACCGATCCCGCTCGAGCCTCCGGTCACGAGGACGTTCCGGCCTGCGTAACCGTTCATCGCGGGCGCGACGAGCCTCCGCGGCTTGGGCCCCCGCCGCTGCGTCCGTGCGGACGGCCGCCGCCTCCATGATGAGGACGACCGCCGCGATGCGCATCACGCCCCGCGGAGGCGGGACTGCCCTTGCGGTAATTGAAATTGGGAAGCGTCACACGCGGCAAGACCTGATTGATCACGCGCTCGATGTCCTTGACCATCTCTTCTTCGTCCGGCGAAACCAGACAGAACGCATCACCGGTCGCCTCCGCGCGCGCGGTGCGGCCGGCGCGGTGGATGTAGTCCTCGGGAGTCTGGGGGATGTCGAAATTGATGACGTGCGAGATATCCTTCACGTCGATGCCGCGCGCGGCGACGTCCGTCGCGACGAGCACCTGGCTCTGCCCCGCCTTGAACGCATCGAGCGCGCGCTGGCGCTCGATCTGCGATCGGTCGCCGTGGATCACGCCGACGCTGATACCCGCGCGCTCAAGCGTGTGCGCGAGCTTCGACGCCATCTGCTTTGTCTTGGTGAAAACGAGGACCGAGGACATGTTGTCTCCCGCGTCATGGAGCAGGCGGAGAAGGAGCTCTGTCTTCTGTTCACGCGGCACAGGATAGACAGCGTGGCGAATACCGGCGGCCGTCGACTGGCGCACGCCGACCTGCACCGTGATGGGGTCGTGCGCGATGCGTTTGACGAGCCTGAGGATCTCGGGAGGCATCGTCGCAGAAACGATGATATTTTGTCTCTTAGGCGGCAGCATGGAAATGATCTTTTCGACGTCCGGTAAAAAGCCCATGTCCATCATGCGGTCGGCTTCGTCGAGCACGAACACTTCGAGCGCGCCGAAATCGATATGTCCCTGATACACGTGATCGAGCAGACGGCCGGGCGTGGCGGAGATGATGTCGACACCCTCTTTCAGCGCTTTGGTCTGAGGGTACATGGACACGCCTCCGAAGATGGACGTGCCGCGCAGAGGCACATAACGCGAAAGATCCTGAAGCTGCTGTGTCGACTGCAAAGCGAGTTCACGCGTCGGCGCGAGAAAAAGCGCTTTCACGCCGTGTTTCCGGTCGGCCCTCTCGATGAGGAATCGATGCAGCGTCGGCAGGACAAACGCCGCCGTCTTGCCGGTACCAGTCTGGGCGCAGGCGATCACGTCGCGGCCGGTCATGACATGGGGGATGGCTTCTTTTTGGATAGGCGTCGGCCGGATGTAACCGAGATCGTGGATACCCTGGAGAATGCTCGGATGCAGCCCCAGCGGTTCGAATTCATTGGACATAAGTACCTCTTTAATAAATGAATAAATGGGCGAAGTAGGACTCGAACCTACGACCCCTTCCGTGTAAAGGAAGTGCTCTAACCAACTGAGCTATTCGCCCGAAATGGTAGGAGCAGACGTCCGCCATTAAAGCACCGGCGGACGCCCGCTGTCGGTTTGATAGCGGGCGCTCTAACCAGCTGAGCTAACCGCCCGAAAGGGCAGACGCGCTACTATACCACGTTTGGGGCGGGGCAGGAAATCAGACGATCCGGGTCAAGGGCACAGCACGCGACAACTCGACCTCCTCGTACTCCGTTTCCGGCGCCACACGGTTGTCATCGTCCTCCGTCCAAGCGCCGACTTCCTTCAAAATGGCGATCTCGTCATCGACGGAAGAAACCGTTGGCCGTGAAGCCAGTTGAATTCTCTCAGCCACGGGTCCCTGGGTCACGTGGACCGGCCTGAGCGCCGGAACGACCGCCACAACCAAAGACAGGGCCAGCGCCGGTACGAGCCACGGCAGAGCCCGCGCACGGCGAGCCCGCGGCGCAGATCCTCCCGCGCGCAAACGTCGCTCGACTTCGGCGGCGATGCCATAACCGCCATCGGAGGGTTTTTCGCGCAATCCTTTTAGAGCGGTCATAAACGAACGGTCCGCTTTTTCGAAATTTTTGTCATCCATGGCTGGACTCCTTTTCAAGATAAGCACCCAGGTATTTTTTCATTTTTTGCATCGCGTGCCAAAGATGCGCTTTGACGGCGCCTTCGCTCAGGCTGAGACTTTCGGCGATCTCCGCCAGCGCCAAACCGTCCAGATACCGGAGCGCGAACACGCTGCGCTGCTGAAACGGAAGTTCGGCAAGCGCCGTGTGCAGTTTTTCTTCGAGTTCGCCGTCGAGCAAAAGCCGCGCGGCGTCGGGCGCCGCCGAGGGCACGGTTTCCACGACCGATTCACGCTCACGCTCTCCGCCCTGCCAGAATGCGACGAATCCCCGCATTTTTTTCCGGCGCAAATGATCGTGACAGGTATTGGCGAGGATCCGATAGAACCAAGTATAAAATTTGCTGGTCCCGCGAAATGAAGGAAGGTTCTGGTACGCTTTCACGAACGCTTCCTGCACCAGATCCTCTCCGTCTTCACGGTTGCCCGTCAGCGACGTAGCAACGCGTACCGCTCTGGCTGCATAAAGACGTACGAGCGCGGAGAAGGACGAAACGTCCCCTCCGCGCGCGGCTTGAACCAGACTTTTTTCGTCAGTTACTGCGTTTTCCACGGCCGCCGCCCTGCTTTGCGCCCCCGCCATTGTTGCCGCCTTGCGGTCCGCGGGCTTCGCCGCGGCCTACACCCTGTCCGTCGCCGCGCCCAACACCCTGTCCATGATCGCGAACACCGCGGTCTCCCATTCCATCGCGACGGCCGGGACCTTCACCACGACCCAGACCTTGCCCATCTCCACGACCCATTCCTTGTCCATGGTCACGGACACCCTGGTCTCTCCTGTCCTCGCGGCGGTCGCGGCGATCTTCATGACGGTCGGCACGGTCTTCTCCGCGGTCACGAACGTCCTCGCGGCGGTCGGCGATATCTTCGAGCTTGTCGGCGCGGCCTCCGTCATGCCGGGCATCCCACACATCTTCACGGCGGTCGGCAACATCTTCGCGGCGATCTCTTACGTCCTCACGGTTATCGCGGACATCTTCGCGCTTGTCTCTAAAATCTTCGCGGCGGTCTCCGTTACGCGGACGATCCCCGTCAAACCGGTCGTTGCGATCTTCCCGGCGGTCTCGAAAGTCCTCGCTGCGGTCCGCACGGTCTTCGGCATGATCCCGCACGTCTTCACGGCGGTCGGCGATGTCTTCGAGCTTGTCGGCGCGTCCTCCATCGTGCGCGGCGTCCCATACATCCTCGCGGCGGTCGGCGATGTCCTCGCGGCGATCCGCGCGGTCTTCTACCCGGTCGCGCACGTCTTCTCTGCGGTCGCGCACATCCTCGCGCTTATCCATGATTTTTGCGTAGCGCTCAGGGTCTTCTTCTTTGAGCCTGGCCAGTTTTTCACGCTTTCCCTGCATCACCTCTTTGAATTTTTCAGGATTTTCTTCGCGAAGACGTTGGAGCTTTTCTCGGCGGGCGTTTTGGATCTTTTCTTTTATCTTGTCGTATTTCTCAGGGTCCGATTCCTTAAGCTCCCCGAGCTTTTCTTTAAGCTTTTCCTTACGCTCGGCGATCACCCTCTGAAATTGTTCGGGATCCTCCTGCTTGAGACGCTTTAATTCCTCTATTTTCCCGCTCCGCACATCCTGAGCCTGTTCTTCTTGCGGCTGGGTGTCTTCCGCGTAGGCAAAACCCGCGCCGAGAAACGTTCCAAGCAAAACCGCCGTCCATACTGATCGGATCTTCATTGCGATGCCCTCCTTAGGAGCGAATAGTGGGTTCCGAGTGTTAGACGCAGGATTGACTGAAAAGGTTTAATGACTTTAACTCTTTTATATACAACAGGTTATATACGATTCCATGACGATTTTATGCCCCGTTGCAACAGGGCCGTGTCGAAAACATGTCACCTAAAGATCACCAGGCTCGAGGTATAGCCGTGGATATAATTTTTACGGCCGATAGGCCCGATCTCGCCGTTAGCGAAAAAACCGCCGAGCGGCATGGGCCCGCGCACATTCTGGATCGTCGTGGCGTCATGGTCGGGCTGACCGTAAAAATTCTTCCCGCGCCCGCAGCTCGACACCAAAAGCGCGCCGCAGGGACCGTCCACATGCTCGCCGACCCTTTCGAGCAGATTTCGGAGGTCTTCCTGCGAAGTCTCGGCGTCGCGCAGCTGAAATTGCAGTGTCTGTCCGACGTGCAGATCCGCGCCGACAATAAGCGCGCCGGTGTCGGGATCAAATCCCATGATGTTGCGGATCAAAAAATCGCCGCATTTGAATTCCTCCTGCTTTTCGTTCATGGCGATGCCGACCGACAGCGAGTGTTCGGCGAGCGCGCGGTCCTTCTGCGAAAGCTCTTCGATGAGATCGCGAATCACGATAAGAGCCGGACGGCCGGCGATCTCATAAAGAATATTGCCTTCGACGCGCGTCATGACGTAGGGCTTTCCGATGGGGCGGCAGCCTTGCGAGACGATCGTCTCGAACTCGATATCACCCGTCATCGCCACGCCCACGGCGCCATCCATGTGGACGCGGCCGTTCAGGCAGAGCCAGTTGGCCGCACCCGTGATACCGCCCGACACGAGACCTCCGACGAGCGGCAAGCCGCGGTAACCGTCGTTGAACGCCTGGACTAATTTGATCATGTCCGCCGTCATCGGATCCGCCAGACAGATGAACTTCGGGCGGTCGGTCGGGTAGATATCCAGGAGCTTGAGAAGGTCCTGTCCTTTTTCGAGCGAAGCCGTCTGATCGGCAGAAAGAGCGAACGGAAAGAGCTTCACGCCCGGCACGTGCATCGCGAGCATGGACACGGCGGGTTCCATCTCGACTTCCGTGTGGTTGGCGATGACGCCGCTCGAGTTGCACCCGAGAAGCACCCGGTACGGCAAAAGATCCGTCATGAACTTCGAAAAGACCTGCGGATCGAAATCGCGGAACCCCTCGGATACGAAGAAAACGCCGAGATCGCAGGAGCTGCCGTTCAGGTCTTTTTTGACTTTCGTGGCAACCTCTTTGGCGGCTTCTTTCCAATTTTTTTGTCTGGAAAGCGCTGAGGTGAAAAGTTTTATGTCCATAACTGATATTTTAACATATTTTTGAAGGACGGTCGGAGGTTAGGGCATTTCCTCAGGGGAAAATGCCTTGACCGCCTCCACGATAAGGAGCGCCGCCAGCACGAACAGGACGGCGGAGACGGCGGAGACGGCGGAGACGGGATCGAACGAGAAAAGACCGGTCTTGAACCGCGCCGCGAGAGGTTTCATAAGAAGAGCCAGCGACCAGAGCGTCATCACCATCATGAACACCATCGGCACAAAGCTCGGCCACCAGAGTTTTCCGGCACGCTTAAGCCACAGCGTGAGCACCATCAGCGTCAGAGCCGCCAAAAGCTGATTCGACGTGCCGAAGATCGTCCAAAAGATCTTCCAAGCCGGCACGACAAGGCCGGCGGCGTCCGTCATCTTGAGACTGACGCAAATCAGCGGAATGACCAGCGAAACCGCCGTCGCGATCACTTTTCCGGAGGTCCCCTTCCATCCGGTCAACTCCTGAAGGATGTAACGCGCCAGGCGCGTCGTCACGTCGAGCGTGTCGTAAATAAACGTGGTGAAAGCCAGGAGCGCGAACGCACGCGCAAAACCGCGGGGGATCCCGAAATGACCCACAAAACGGCTCAGCCCCTCCGCGTAGATCCTGTCCGGAGACGCCGAAACGAGCGCGTCGCCCTTCGCAAGGATCATGACCGTCGAGAGCGCGATGAGCGCGACGAAACCCTCGAGCAGCATGCCGCCGTACCCGACAAGCTTGCAATCCGGCTCACGGGCGATCTGCTTGGACGTGGTGCCCGAACAGACGATGCCGTGAAAACCCGAACAGGCGCCGCACGCGACCGTCACGAAAAGCAGCGGAAAAAGCGGAAGTCCGCCCGGACTCATGAAACCGGTGAACGCCGGGTACTGGACGGTCTCCCCTCCGATGAAAAGCCCGACCACGCCGATCAAAAGCGTCCCATAAAGAAAATACCCGCCGAGATACCCGCGCGGCTGAAGGAGCACCCAGACCGGCGCAAGCGACGCCGCGAAACAATAAAGGACGAGAACGACATTCCACGCTTTTTGAGGCTCGGTGATGAACGCAGGGAATCGGAGCGGCGCATATTGGCCGAGCCAGACCGAACCGAGGACCAGCGGAAGAAAAATGACGGTCGCCAGGCCGATGGGCATCTTGAAACGCACCAGCGCCGCGCCCATGGCCAGACCGATCACGAGATAAAGAAATGAGGATGAAGCCACAGCGCCGCCCAGCTCCGCGTCGGTGAACGACGCGCTCGTCAGATCCGTGAACGCGGTGATCACGTAAAGCAGCGACACCCAGACGAACACGAGGAAGAAGACATGCCCGCGGCGGCCGATGTATTTTTTTACGAGCTCTACGATCGAGACCGCCCCGTGACGCACCGAACCGGCGAGACTCGACAGATCGTGCACCGCGCCGAAGAATATACTGCCGAAAACGATCCACAGAAGGACCGGCAGCCATCCGAACCAGAGCGCGGCTAAAATGGGCCCGACGATGGGTCCGGCCGCAGAGATCGCGGAGAAGTGTTGGCCAAGCAGGAAGGTCTTTTCAGCGGGGACGAAGTCTTCGCCGTCATTCACCGAACAGGCCGGCGTCTGCCGATCGGCGGAAAAGCCGAAGTTGCCGGACAAGAAACGGCCGTACGTAAAATAGGCGGCGGCAAAACACCCGCCGACCAAAACAGCGATCCAGGAAAGCGGCACCGGGGTCAGCGCGGTTTGCTGTTGCGCTGCGCGATCAGCGCCTCATCAGCCTTGGACATCAAGTCCTCGATCGTCATCGAGTGATCGACCCGGGGATCGAAATAAGTGAGCCCGAAGCTCATGGCGAGCTTGTACCGGTTGGCGGCCTGGGTGTTGTAGACCCTGAGCTTTTCGTGCAAACGGTTCGTGATCATGTCGATGCGGTCGCGCGACGTTTCCATCGTGACGATGGAAAAATAATCGGGCCCGATGTGTCCGATGATATCGGACTTGCGGAACGTGTCGCGCAGCGTCTTTGCCGTACGGATGACCGCCAGATCCCCTTCATGGCCGCCGAAGGCTTCCTTGATCTTCCGGAGATTCTCAAGGTCCGCGAAGATCAGGATCAAACCCTCGTTGGTGCGTTGCGCGAGCTTCATGTACTGTTCGGCGAACGTCATGAACCCGCGCCGGTTGTAGAGGCCGGTGAGTTCGTCGATGAGGAGCAGATTCCTTAGATCGACCTCGGCGCGGTTGCGTTCGATCGCATAGGTGACCGCACGCACGAGGATGCGTTGGTCCGTATCATTGAGCAGATAGTCCAGCGCACCCTGACGCAGCGCCTCGACGGCCATGGCTTCGTTCTTGGGCTCAGTGAGAATGACCACCGGCACCGACGGCATCTGTGCGTGGATCTGCACAAAACTTTCAAGCCCATGAGCGCCGGGGAACGCGGGGTCCAGAAGGATGAGATCCGTTTTCTGGCCGCCTGAAAGCTTCCGGAGAGCCTCTTCAGGATCGTTCGCGGCGGCGACCTCAAACCAAACGGACTCCTCCTTCGCCAACGCCTCACGGATCCGGTCCGTGACAGCGGAGTCGTGGGCAACCAGGAGCACGGAGATCTTCTTTTTCATGTCGGATCAGCGCGGGGGGAACTTGACGATGCCGAGCCAGAATTCTTCGATCGTCCGGACCATCTTGGAAAATTGGTCAAGACCGACGGGTTTGGTGACGTAACAATTGCAGCCAAGGCCATAGGTCTTCACAATATCCTCGTCGGCGGAGGACGTGGTGACGACCACGATCGGGATCGTCTTGAGACCGGGATCGGCCTTGACCTCTTTCAGGACTTCGCGGCCGTCCTTGCGGGGCATGTTGAGGTCCAAAAGGACCAGGTCCGGGCGCGTGGCGTCGAAATAGGGGGTTTCGCGGCGAAGGTACGCCATCGCCTTGACGCCGTCCGTCACGGTCTGGATGTTGACGTCCAGATTGCCCTGCTCGAGCATCCGGCGGGTGAGCTCCGCGTCGGCCGGATCATCCTCAACCAGAAGCACTTCCAATCGGTGGTCCATCGCGGTTTCTCCTCGGCTAGCGAACGGGAAGCGTGAAGAAAAACGTCGATCCCTTGTCCGGTTCGGACTCTACCCAAATACGGCCCCCGTGACGCTCGACGATCTTCTTACAGATCGCCAGCCCTATACCGGTGCCCGGGTATTCCTCGCGGGTGTGCAGCCTTTGAAACATGATAAAGATTCTTTCGGCATATTGCAAATCGATTCCGATGCCGTTGTCGGCGACCGAAAAAACCCATTCCTGATTCTGCTGGCGCGCCGACACATGCACGCGCGGCGGACGCTGGCTGCGGTATTTGACGGCATTCTCGATGAGGTTCTGCAGAAGTTGATTGATCTGCGTGCCGTTGGCCATCACCGTCGGCAGCGGATCATAAGTCACGAAAGCGCCCGTCTCGCGGATGGCGTTTTCGAGCCTGGAAAGCGTGTCGCTCATCACTGCCGCGATGTTGGTCGGCTCGAACGCCAGTTCCGCGCGCGACGCATGCGAGTACACCAGAAGGTCCCGGATCAGCATGCGCATGCGCTCGGCGGCGTCGATGACGTAGGAAAAGTGCCGTCCGGTCTCCTCGTCCAAGTGGCCGGAAAGCCGCTCCTTCAAAAGCTGTACATAACTCGAGATCTTTCTCAGCGGCTCCTGGAGGTCATGCGAAGCGATCGTGGCAAACTGCTCCAGTTCGCGGTTGGAACGCGCCAGCTCCGCGCTCTTACGCACCAACTCCTCCTCGATCTCTTTGCGTTTGATGAACTGGCCGATCTGTCGTCCGGCCGTATACATCGTCTGCAGAACGTGTTCGTCCGACGGCCTTATCTCGGTCGAAAAAAATTCCATCACACCCAGGAGTTCCTCGCCTAGAAAAATCGGGAACGCGAATGCCGCGTGGAGTCCCGCCTTCGCCGCGGTCAGCCCGCGGTGAAAACCGGCTTCGCGTAGTACATCGGGGATCCAGGCGGGCTCGCCGCTGGCCCAGACGCGGCCCGGAAGACCGGTGCCGCGCGAGAAAACGCGCTGACGGCTGGCCGTGACATACCCCGAGAGATCGATCTCGGGAGTGTTCCACGACTCCACGCAGCGGAGCAGCTTGCCGTCCGTGTCAAGCCTCCAGAAAAATCCGGCGTCCCAGTCCAGATTTTCGCCGATCGAACCCAGGACGTTGGATATCGCCACCTGGGCCGATTCGGACTCGGCGAGGGCGGTCGTCACGCCCACTTGGATCGCGACACGCTGCTCGTCGCGCCGGTGAGCGCTGATGTCATGAACAAATGCGTTGAATCGATGCGAATCGCCGTCGCGCACCGACCATACCTTCGCTTCGATCGGCAGTTCGCGCCCGTCCCGGCATTTTGCGCTAAACTCGATACGCTTGTTGAGAAGCGGCGCTTCCCCGGTCGTGAGAAACATCTTGAGGCCGCTCTCGAATGTCGCATGGTACCGCGCCGGAAGCAGCAGGGGCGCCAGTTCCGCGCCAAGCGCCTCCACGGTCGTCCATCCGAACATGGACTCCGCCTGAGCGTTCCATCCGATGATGCGTCCCCGGACATCTGTTGCCACAAAAGCATCGTGAGCGGTCTCGATAATGACACGCAAACGTTCCTGGCTCTCCCGCAAGTTTTGGGCCGTCAGTTCGGCCAGACGCTCCGCCTGAAAACGGACCATCGCCAGCGACAGAACGACGCCGGACACAAGGAAGCTCAACAGCGCTCCGAACAGAAGCGTCGAACGCGGCAATTGTTCCTCGTTGGCATTGTGGCCGAACGCCGGCAGGGACATGAAACGCAGCGTCCACGTCTTATCCGCGACTCTCAGCGGGATCGTCGTCGAAAAACGCGGGACGATGTCGGCATCCATGAGCTGAAGTTCGTTGAAATTGTCATAGAGCAGTCTCTCCTTGACAGCCTCCGCCCCTTCGTAAACCTCGAAATCGATGTGAGCGTTCCTCATCACCTCGCCGGAGATAGCGGAAAGAAAATCATTGATATGGAACGCCACAGCCACAAAACCCACGAGCGCTTCCCGGCGCTCTTCGACCGTGGAGACGGAAGCGCCATTGCGGTAGATCGGAAGAAAGATGAGGAACCCGTCCCGGGGCCCGCCGTCGCCCGAGAGGGACGTGGGGTTGGTCGCGGTGGGCTCTCCGGTATCGCGGCTCTTATTGAGAATTTCGCGAAGCGATATGTCGGCGGCGAGGTCGGAGCCCAGCATGCCCTCGTTATCCGCCTCCGGCTGGACGTATTTAACGACGTAATGGTCAGCGGGAGAAGGAGCCCTCGGGTGGAGCGTAAAATCGGGATAGCCCTGCGGCTTCAACGAGGTGTCTCCACGGACTCCCTCGATAAACGCTGCGGCCTCGGCGTCCGGCACGCGCGCCACGAAACACGTTGCGGTCAGTCCCGGATAGCGCCCGCGGACATTCTCCTGATGGATATAGGTGGCCCATTCGCCGCGCTCGACATCCTTCGAAGCAGCGAAAAAAGCCTGCGTGCTGTAGAGCGCGCTCACGTAAAGACTCAGACGTTCATGCAACTGCGCACGCGTGCGGCGTATTTCGCTCTCGAATCGAAGCCCCGAACGCTCATCCGCCGCCTGCCGCGCGAGGCCCCAGGCGCCGAGGGG
>Ga0082335_1002102_pt1 | contig 38519 bp, 22 predicted proteins | sample Subgrocontami58m_FD_72375 | JGI IMG/M metagenome (GOLD analysis project Ga0082335, IMG submission 72375) | Subsurface groundwater microbial communities from S. Glens Falls, New York, USA - GMW37 contaminated, 5.8 m (SPADES assembly) (version 2) ...
TGGTCAGCAGCGCCATGATCGTCGTCGCCACCGCCGCCGTCAGCGCCGTCACCGTGACGAGCGCCGGCTGGTCCATGCCGGTTTTGGCGAGAATCGCCGGATTGACCGCCAGGATGTACGCCATGGCTGCGAATGTCGTCAGGCCGGCGAGCAGCTCGCGGCCGACGGTGGTGTGGTTTTCGTCCAGCTTGAAGACGCGGTTGAGCATGGGGCGTGGGAGGAGACCAGGGACTAGAGACTAGGGACCAGAGACTAGAGACCGGAGACAAGAAACAAGATCTAACGCGCGAGAGGTCAGTCACTGATTTTCCCGTTTTGTGGTTTGAGGTCCCTGGTCTTTGGTCTCTGGTCTCTGCTCCCATGACGATCGACGCCCATGTTCACTTGTATCCACGCGACGTGGACCTCGAGCCGGCGGGCTGGGCGGAGCGGCGGGGGGAGCGGCATTGGGGCGTGCTGTGCACCCGGCGCCGGCGGGACGGCCGGTGCGTGCAAACGCTGCCGACAATCGACGAGCTCCTGCGGGCCATGGACGCTGCGGCGATCGATCGGTCGGTGTTGCTCGGATGGTATTGGGAAAGGCCGGACACGTGCGTGTGGCAGAACCGGTTTTATGCCGAGTGCATCCGCGCGCACCCGGATCGCCTGTCGGCGTTTGCGACGCTCCACGCCGGCGCCGGCCGGGAGGCAGTGCGGGCGGAGATCCGCCGCGCGCGGGACAATGGACTGATCGGCCTCGGTGAGCTTTCGCCACACTCCCAGGCGTACCCGGTGGATGATCCGGCGTTCGGCGAAGCGCTGGCGCTCGCCGGCGAACTCGAGCTGCCGGTCAACCTGCACGTCACCGATCCCGCGAGCCGGCCGCATGCCGGCCGGATCGAAACGCCGCTGGCGGACTTCGCGCGGCTCGCTCGCGCGTATCCGCAGACCACGTTCATCCTGGCGCATTGGGGCGGCATGCTCCCGCTGGTGGATGCGAGTGCCAATGCCGCCGAGTTGCCGAATGTCTATTACGACACGGCGGCGTCGCCGCTGATGTACGATGACGCCGTGTGGTCGCGGGTGCTGCCGCGATTCGGCGCGGATCGCGTGCTCTTCGGTTCGGACTTTCCGCTGAATCTCTACCCGAAACTCGACGAAGCTCCGGGGTTGCACCGGTTTCTCGACGAGGCGCGCCGAGGCGGCGCGGATTCGCGCGTGCTGGGTGGAAACGCCGCCCGGATACTGGGGCTTTGGCGTCAGGCGGAGAACCCGTGATTCGCGTTTGCCCGGGGACCGCGCGCCACGTTCATGCGTGCCTACGCCTCGGCAAACTTGTCCAGCGCCCAGGTGAACACGGCCGACTCGGGTTCCCGGGCGACAATCTGCAGGCCCGTGGTCAGGCCCGAGGGCAATGCCACGGGCACGGTGAGCACCGGCAGTCCGCCGAGGCTGGCCGGCGCCGTGATCGTGAGCAGGCGGTTGCGCAGTTCCGGCGTGCATTCGGCTTTGGTCGGAGCAGGGGTCGGCGTCGCCGGCAGCACGAGAAAATCGTAATTTTCGAAGTACTTCGCCCACACGGCGCGAACGCCCTTGAGCGTGACGTCGGCCGATTCCGTCTGGGGGCGCGTGACATTGTGCACGCGAATGAGCCGCTGCCACACATTGGGATCGTACTTGGCTTGGAACCGCTCGGCCCAGGGATGGTGGACGTGCCAGGCTTCGATTGCGACGATCGTGTGGTAGGCATCGACGGCCGGCGCAAATCCCTGCCGGAGCGTGTCGCGGATCGAATTGTCGGCGACGGAGGTGATGCGGAGTGCGGCGGCCTGACAGGCGCTCGCCACGTCGCGATCGAGCGAACCGAGTTCGAGGTAACAGCCGCGCGGCGCGGTGGTGGTGGTGTGGGCGTTGACGAGGGTGCCCAGCGTGGCGCGCATGTCCGCGGCATTGGCCGTGAACCATCCGGCGGTGTCGAACGTCGGAGCCAGCGGAAATGCGTCGCGAATCAAGACATCGCCCGGCGTGAGCCGGAACCCAAACAACCCGCAAAAGGCCGCCGGCACCCGCACCGAACCGCCCGTGTCGCTGCCGAGCGCGAGCGGCACGATGCCGGCGGCGACGGCGGCAACCGATCCGCTGCTGGATCCGCCGGTGGTGCGGCCGGGAAACTGCGGATGCTCGCAATCGCCATAGTGCGGGTTTTCGCCGGTGATGCCGTACGCGAATTCGTGCAGGTGGGTCTTGCCGGCAAACACCGCGCCGGCCGCCCGCAACATCCGGGCAAACGCGCCATCGTGCGTCGGCGTCGGCCGCACGCTGTCGAGGAAAGTCGAGCCGGCCATCGTCGGCACGTCGGCGAAATCGAAGAGGTCCTTGGCGAAAAACGGCACGCCCCCGAGCGGCGTGCCATGGGGGGCCGATTTGAACCGGGCGATGAGATCGTCCTTCGGGTTCACCAGGGCGATTGCAGCGCGTTGCTGTGCCTTGGGCAGCGCCCGCACGCGGCTGTGGATCTCACGCGCTGCTTTTTCCGGGCTCAGCGCCCGCCAGTCGTGGAAGGTCATTCGGGCAAAAGATGAGCCCAGCACGGCTATGACGCAAACCTTGCGCGATGATGCTGGCGGGCGGGCGCTCGCTGTTGTCTGGTGCTGCATGCATCGGCTTGCGCCAGTCCTGATCTGGGGCCTCGTCGCGGGGTGCGCGATCAGCTGTGCGCGCAAAGAAGCCGCCGGGCCGGCGGCCGCGGCCGGGGCGTCCCGCGCGCTGCGGAAGACCGTGTTGCAAACCGACTGGTTCCCGCAGGCCGAGCACGGTGGGTTCTACCAGGCGCTCGCGAAAGGTTTCTATGCGGACGCCGGGCTCGACGTGGCAATCTGGCCGGGCGGGCCTGGGGCCGGCATCAAGCTGAAGGTGACGAAGGGCGATGCGGATTTCGGGATGAGTCGGAGCGACGATCTGATTCTGGCGGTGAGTCGCGACATGCCCCTGATGATGGTGGCGGCCACGCTGCAGCACGACCCGATGGGCTTGATGGTGCATGCCGAGAGCCCGGTGCGGGCCTTCAAGGACCTCCAAGGCCGGGTCGTGATCGGCAACGTCGGGCTCACGTACATTCCGTTCCTGGAAAGCAAATACGGCATCACCTTCGAGAAGCGGCAAAACACCTATGGGCTCGGCGAGTTTCTCGCGAATCCCGACGTGATCCAGCAATGCGTGGTGACCAACGAGCCGTTCTTCGCGGAGCAGCATGGCCGCAAGGTCCGGACGCTGTCGCTGGCTGATGCCGGCTACGACTGCTACCACACGATCTTCTGCCGGCGGCAGCTGATCCGCGCTGCCCCGGAGGTGGTGCGGGCATTCGTGCAGGCGTCGATCCGCGGCTGGCGCGATTACGTGGAAAACGATCCGGCACCAGGCAACGCACTCATTCTCCAACGCAACCGGGAGATGACGCCCGAACTCCTCGCGTTCTCACGGCGCGAAATGATCGCTCGAAGCCTGGTGACCGGTCGACCGGCGGATGGCGAAGACGTCGGGAAGTTGTCGCGCACGCGGCTCGCGGACGAAATCAATACGCTGGTGCAACTGAAGATTCTGCCGGCGCCGGTGCCGCTCGAACGCGTGATGACGACGGAGTTTCTGCCCGGCGCGAATGCGGATCGCTGAAAGGTATCCTGATCGCAGGGCACCGCTGGCTGTAGGTTGCGCGCTTGCCGCGCAACCCGCCGAAGGCGGGCAAGCGTGGCGCGACGAACCCGCCACCTACAATAGGCGTAAGGTTCCTGGCCTTCGGACAGCCTCGAGCATTGCTTCGTTTTAAGCTGCAGCTTGAGCCCTCATTGGTTTTCAGACGGAGTGTAACGTATTACGTTACACTGTGGATCAGACGATCTTTGCGGGGGACTTACCGCTGGTCCCGTTGCGGCGCAGCATTGCTTTCGCCACGATTTTTGCCGCACGCTGACGCGCTGATGAACCCTGAAGCCAAACTCGCCGAATTAGGTCTCACGCTTCCGCCGCCCCCGGCCGCCGCGGGCAGCTACGTGCCGACGGTGCGCACGGGTAACCTGCTGTACTGCGCCGGCACGATTTGCCTGCTCAACGGGCAGATGACGCATGCGGGGCAGGTCGGGAAGGAGCAAACGGTCGAAACGGCGAAGAAGTCCGCCGAGGTCTGCGCCCTCAACACGCTCGCGAACATCAAGGCGGCGGTGGGCTCGCTCGATCGCGTCGCGCGGATCGTCTTCGTGAGCGGATTCGTCAACGCCGTTGACGGCTTCACCGAGAGCCCGGCGGTGATCAATGGCGCGAGCGATCTCTTCGTGAAGGTCTTTGGCGACGCGGGGAAACACGCGCGCGCGGCCGTCGCGGTGAATGGGCTGCCGCGGGGCTCCACGACCGAGGTTCAGGTGGTGGTCGAGTTGAAAGCCTGAGAGCTTTCTCAAGAAGCTTTCTTGTCATTCCGCGCGCCTTTGGGGCGCCGTCGCGGCAACCTGGTGTCGCCGTGCCCGGCGCGCCGCCGGGCCGAGCCAACGGGGCAGTGACCCAAAGTTTTCCGCCAACATGACCTCAAGACACCACACCAGGGGCGCGCTTCGACGATCGCTCGCCCTTGCTTTTTGGGCCGCGGTGGCGAGCCGGTTGCTCGGACAGGCGGCCCCACCAGTGTCGCTGCCGCCGCCGGAGGAGACGATCACGTTGTCTCCTTTTGTCGTGGCGGAAGGGGACACCGGGTGGTCGGCGAACAGCACGCTTTCGGCGACGCGCACACGGCAGGAACTGAAGGACGTGCCGGTCAACATCGATGCGATCACCTCCGACTTCATGGAGGACCTCGGGCTGTACAGTGCCGACGAGGTGACGAAGTTCGTCGCGAACGTCTATGCGGCGCCGCCGATGGAGAACGACGCCGGCAGCGACAATTTTTCGTTCCGCGGGCTGTCGCAGCGATTCAACGTCTCGCGCAACTACTTCCGGTGGTACATCCCGAGCGACACGTACAACGTCGAGCGGATCGACTTCGGCAAGGGTTCGAACTCGCTGATCTTCGGTGACGTCGAACCCGGCGGGCAGGGCTCGGTCTTCACGAAGCGCGCGCAGTTCCGCAACTTTGCCAGCGCACTCGTCCAATATGGCAGCGAAGACGCGTATCGCGCGCAAATCGACGTGAACCGGAAGCTGACCAAGACGCTCGCGCTGCGCGTGAACCTCGTGCAGCGGCGGGACAAGACGTTTCAGGATTTTTCGGCCTACAAGTTCAACGGCAAGCACGCCGCGCTGACCTGGCGGCCGTTCAAGAACACGGAGGTGCGGATCGAGGGCGAGCAGGGCGTCATCAGCAACCAGCGGGGGTATGCGGGCATCCAGATTCGCGAGCAGTCCGCGCGCTCGACAAGTTTCACGGGCGCGGGCTGGTGGTTCACCTCGGATGACACGAACAACATCTTCGCGCAGGCGACGCTGCCGGCGGCCGAGCGGAGCACGGCCAATGCGCCCGCGGGCGGATCGCCCTCGCTGGTCGAGGGCGCTTTCTTCGACGTGACGATGCGCAACGCCGCGGGGGCGGTCGTCGGGTCCCGGCGCGTGCCGGGTTTTCCCAAGCACTACAACATTCGCGGCACCTTCGACGAGCAGGGCCGGCCCTTCGACACCTACTCGATCGCGATCGAGCAGCGCATCGGCAAACTTGGCGTGGAGGTGGCCTACAATCACCAGAACCAGATGGGGCTGCGGAACGACAATTTCTTCTCGAGCACCATCAGCCTCGATGTGAACGGCCGGCCGTACGTCGAATCGGTCGGCATCGATCTGAAACGCTTCGGCAACGACGTGGATGCGTTCCGGTTCACCGCGGTGTATCCGTGGGAAATCACGCGCTGGATGAAGCAGCTCATCGTGGTGAGTGGCGACTATCGCGAGGACTTCACCAACAACTACCGCTATTTCCTCTACAATCTCGCCGGCGTGAACGCGGGCCGGCCGCTCAGCACGACGAACGACCGCATCCGGTTCCGGGCGTACCTCGACGATCCGCAGTTCTATTCCGCGGCGTTCTTTGAACAGTTTCAGATCAAGAACCTGCCGACGACACCCACGTTTCAGCCGGGGCTGTATGCTTATCAAGCGGCGGGCGCCGGCGATGCGACCGAGTGGCGGCAGCAGTCGGCCGCGGCGATCTCGGCCAGCGGGAACTACTTCAACGGCCGCGTGCAAACGATGTTCGGCGTGCGGTGGGATTGGAACAAGACGCTGGATTACGTCGGCCGGCGATTGAAGCCGGACGGGCAGGACATTCCGCCGCCGAAGCCCCAGGACGCCTTGCCCGGTGAGTACCTGCGCAATCCGAACCTCGATCAGTTCAACACGAGTTATACCGGCGGACTGACCGTGCGGCTGACGAAGGACATCAATGCCTACGGCGTGTATTCGGAGTCGTTCCGCTTCCAGGATGCGCGCACGTTTGACCGGAAGCCGTTCGGGCCGATCACGGGGGTGACGAAAGAGATCGGATTGAAGGGGGATCTCTGGGGCGGCCGGGGATCCTTCCAACTCGGCGTGTTTCACATCGACCGCGAGAACGTCGAGTTTCGCTGGACGCCGTCGAGCTTCAGCGCGGGCGACGCGGAGAGCCTCTTCAATCCGAACGGCCTGCCGGAATCCGACCCAAGTTATTTCCATCCGTGGAACGACGTGAACCAGTACCGCGATGTCGTCTCGACCGAGACGTCGAAGGGCTTCGATCTCACGCTGATGTTCCGTCCGGTAAAGGGGCTGCAGACGCGCTTCACCGTTGGACGCGCCGACGTGCTCACGCGGCCGGACTTTTCGACGTTTCGCGCGAGGTACAACGCAGCCGTGGCCCGCGGAAACGAATCGCCCGCGTTGCTGGCGGAAGCCAGGGACGTGCTCGACCAAAGCGATCTCGAGGACAAGCCGACCGGGGCGCGCGCTGCGCCGTGGTCGTACAGCTGGATCATCGATTATGCATTTTCGCGCGAGTCATGGCGGCCGCTGCAGGGGGTGCGCCTCGGCGCGAACGGCAACTGGCGCGACAACTATCTCTTCGCGATCATCAACGGGCACGAGTACATCGGCGGCCAGCAACACCTCGTGAATGCGTACGTGATGCGGGATCAGAAGGTTTTTGGCCAGCAAGTCAGATTCCGGCTCGGCGGGAAGAACCTCGTTGATCTCGAGAACAGCCACACGCGGCGGGTCGGCACGACCTCGATGAGCGACGGCAGCGTGCGGTATCGGCTCAGCTACGTGATGCCGCCGATGTGGGATCTGACGGCGACCGTGAAGTTTTGAAATGAGCGCCCCAAAAGTCCAGTTGAGCCCATTCTGACCACAGACGAGTGCGCACCATGCGGTATTTCACGAGAATCTGTTCACTGGGTGGGGCCCGCTCTCCGAGCGGGCCTGAGTTTCGCTTCGTCTCGCGATCTTTTTCGCGAGTCACCCAGAGCTCAGGCCGGTCCGGAGAACCGGCCCCACCATGGCATCGGCGTCTAATGTTTCAATCTGGTCCATGCGTCACCTAATCCTAACCACACTCCTCGTCGGCGTCGCTGGCCGCGCAGCCTTGGCGGCCGACACCGCGATCCCGCCGTCGCTCCAGCGATGCTTCACGCCGCCGGCGGAATTTGCCGGCCAGTTCGGAAATTACGCTTCACCGCTGAAGTTTTACGACGGCCGCGCGGTCAAATCGCCCGCGGAATGGCCGGCGCGCCGCGCGGAAATCCTGCGCTACTGGCACGAGCAGATGGGACCGTGGCCGGAACTGATCGCCCGGCCGAAATTCGTCCGATCGGAGCGGCAGATGCGTGGCGACATCACGCAGGATCGGGTCGAGGTCGAGGTCGCGCCCGGTGTGATGCAGCATGGCTATCTGCTGGTGCCACCCGGCCAGACCGACCAACGGCGGCCGGCCGTGCTCGTCGTGTTCTATGCCCCCGAGGTGAGCGTGGCGTACGACGGTCCGCGGCCGCTGGAGGGTCAGGCGAAGAAGATGCTGGAAGGCGGCGAACGCGGCCGCGGCCGGGATTTCGCGCTGCAGCTCGCGCGCCGGGGCTTCGTCACGCTCGCGATCGGCACGCCCGGCGACAACGCGTACAAACCGGATCAGTACGGCGCGAAGTGCCAGCCGCTCAGCCTCCTGGCGTACCTCGCTGCGAATTGCCATACCGCGCTGGCGCAGCGGCCGGAAGTGGACCCGGCCCGCATCGGCGTCATCGGGCATTCGTACGGCGGCAAGTGGTCGATGTTCGCCTCCTGCCTCTACGACAAGTTCGCCTGCGCGGTGTGGTCCGACGGCGGACTGGTGTTCGATGAAAAACGGACAGCCGTGAATTATTGGGAGCCGTGGTATCTCGGGCTGGACCCGGCGGCGACGCGCAAGCCCGGCCTGGTCACGGCGACGAACCCGCGGACGGGCGCGTACAAACGGATCTTCGAAAGCGGCCACGACCTGCACGAATTGCACGCCTTGATGGCGCCGCGCCCGTTTCTGGTGTCCGGCGGCTCGGAGGACGGACCGGCCCGGTGGGGAGTGCTCAATCACGCCATCGCCGTGAACCGGTTTCTCGGCTACGAGAATCGCGTCGCGATGACCAACCGGCCAGCGCATTCGCCGACGCCGGAATCGAACGAGCAGGCATTCCAGTTTTTCGAACACTTCCTGAAGCCGTGAAGACGGCGGGTTGCCGCGCGCGGCCCGCGGGAGACGGGGCGACGCCTCGGCGTCGATCGCGCCGCGACCGGCCCGCCGGCACCAATCCCCGTGCCGCGGCCGGCCGATCATTCCGTTGCCATCGGCGCTCGCGATCGGAAAGCTCGATCGAACGATGACGACTGGGGGACCACGAAGCCTTGAACTGCTCGTCGTTTTGCTCGCGTTGAGTTTTCCGGCCTGCCGCCGCTCCGAGCCAATCGCGGCGACGCCCGGCGCCCAGGCGCGGCCCGCGGCGGCGGAGCTTCGATTCCGCTCCGAGCCCATCGGGGCCCCGCTGGTGCGTCCGCCCTGGATCGCGCACGTCACCGCCGTGGACCTCGATCGCGACGGGCTGCTCGATGTGATCGCGTGCGAGGCGATGGAAAATCGGGTGGGGTGGCTGCGCCAGGTGAAGCGCGGCGCGTTCGAGGAAAAGACGATCGGCGAGAATTTGAAGGCGCCGGTGCACGTCGAGGCCGCCGATATCGATGGGGACGGTGATCTCGATCTGCTCGTGGCGAGCATGGGCTACGTGTTCCCGAACAACGATCGGATTGGCACGATTTTCATTTTGGAGAATGACGGACGGCAGCAGTTCACGCCGCACGCGGTGCTGGAAAACACCGAGCGCGTGACTGACGTGCGCGCCGCCGATCTCAACGGCGACGGCCAGCTCGATCTCGCGGTGGCGCAGTTCGGCTACGACCAGGGCGCGGTGTGCTGGATGGAACGCACGGGACCGTGGCGATTTCGCCGGCATGTGCTGCTCGAACTTTCGGGCGCGATCAACGTCGGCGTGGCCGACTTCAACGGCGACGGAAAACCCGACATCGTCGCGCTCGTGTCGCAGCAGTGGGAAGAGGTGCACTATTTCGAGAATGCGGGCGGCGGGGAGTTTCGGCGGAAGCGAATCTGGGGCTCGACCAACGAGGACTACGGCAGCAGCGGACTCACCGTCGGCGACGTCAACGGCGATGGCCGGCCGGACATCGTGTTCACCAACGGCGATGGCTTCGGCCCGGCCGCCATCCCGGGTCCGCGGCCGTGGCATGGCGTACAGTGGCTCGAAAACACGGGCGGCGGCACGTTTCGTTTCCAACGCATCGGCACGCTGCCCGGCGCCTATGGTCCCATCTTGGCCGATCTCGATGGCGACGGCGCGAGCGACGTGATCGCGGTCGCCGCGTATGCGGATCGCGGGCGCGCGGGATCGGCGGCGGCGCTCGTGTGGTATCGTAATGATGGCCGCGGGGGATTCACGGAGCACGTCATCGCATCGCGGCCGAAGGATCAGCTCACCGTCACGTGCGGCGATTTCGACGGCAACGGCCGGCCGGTGCTGGTCACCGGCGGTTTTTATGTCGGGCCGGTTTTCGAGCACCTGGGCCGGATTACCTTGTGGCGGCGCGAATGACCGGGCACGGCCGCTAAATGACCGAAGGGAAAACGTGAAGGCTTTTTTCAAAGCGCGCGGTCGTCCGACCCTGATCGGACTGATCGGAACGATGGCCCTGGCGGCCGCGATCCTCGGTTGGCGGGCGCACGCGCGAGCCGAAGTCGTGCGCGCAGTGCGGCCGCCGGTGCCGGCGCTGCCGGGCTGGCCGGATGAATTCCGGCAACGCGTGCGCGCAGCGCAGCGCGACTCGGTCGAGGCGCTGGCGCAGCTCGGCCGATTGTATCATGCGAACGGATTCCTGGCGGAGGCGACCCGCTGCTACGATGGTTTGGAGAAGCTCCAACCGGCCGAGCCGCGCTGGCTGCACCGGCACGCGGCGATTCTCGCGGGGTTCGGAGAGGCGCAGCTGGCGATTGCGCGCTGGCAACGCGTGGTCGCGCTGGCGCCCGATTACGTTCCGGCCCGACTCCGGCTCGCGGAGATGCTCGCCAAAACCGAGCGGACCACGGAGGCCGCGCGCGCCTTCGCCGACGTGCTGCAGCGCAAGCCGAACGAGCCTTACGCGTTGCTCGGGCTGGCCCGGCTCGACTTGGAGGCGGGTCGCTGGGCGGAGGCGCGGAAACGGCTCGAAACCGTCGCGACCGCGAGCAACTACCAACTCGGTTACGATTTGCTCGTGACGGTTTATGAGCATTTCGACCAGCGGGAGCCGGCGGCCGCGGTGCGTGGGCGGGCGAAAGCGGCGGGCAGTTTTCGCGATCCGCCGGATCCATGGCTGGATGAATTGATCGACGACTGCTTCGATGCGTATCGGCTGTCACTGGCGGCGGGCGGGGCAAGCCGAGCGGGCGACCGCTCTACGGCCACGCGATGGCTGGAGCGAGCCGTGGCACTCGCGCCGGAGGAGGTCGGCGTGCGATTTCAACTCGCGGGCGTCTATGCGGAGCGGGGCGACGGGGCCCAGGCCCGCGGGCAGCTCGAGCGCTGCACCGTGCTCGCGCCCAATTTTCCCGACGCCTGGGCGCATCTCGCCGCCCTGTCGGAACGCGCCGGCGAGCGGTCCGCGGCCGAACGGATCGTGGCGGCCGGCCTGCGCCATTGTCCGGAATCGCCGGGATTGCATCTGATGCGCGCACGCCAGCTCCGCGAAGCCGGCCGCATGAACGAAGCAATCGACGCGTTTCGCGCCTCGATTCGGTTTCGGCCCAATGAAGCGGACGCCTATCTCGAGCTGGCGACGACGCTGTTCCGATTGGAGCGAGTGGGCGAGGGGATCGCGGAGCTGGAAAAGGCGCTGTCGGCCGAGCCGGGCCACCCGATGGCGCTCGCGCTGCTGGCATTGCATGCGATCGGCGAACACAACGAACTGGCCGCGCGAAAGTGGCTGGCGGCCGTGGTCGAGCAGCCGCGAGTGCCGCGCGAACAGCTGGAACAGCTTCTCCGCGGATTTCGCCAGGAGTTTGGGCGCAGCTTCCGCTAGAACTTGAAGATGTTCGAGAGCGTGAACGTTCGCACCGGTGCGATGCGATACCCGGCGGGCGAGCCGTCGGGCTGGATGGTGATGGGGATGAGCTCGTCACCCTGGAACGCGTTGCGCACATTGAGCTGTATTCGCCAGTCAATGCCGCGGAAGACCTCCTTCTTTCCGTAGCCCACCCACAAATCCACGTTGGTTTCCGCCGGGCCGCGATACGGGTGCGCGATGTCGAAGCTGACGTCGCTCGCGGTGGCGCCCGGCAGCGGCCGGTAACCGATCACGATCGTATCCTGCCAGCGGAGACCGGTGCCGACATTGAAGCCGCGCAGCCTGCCCTCGGTGAAATCATAGTTGCTGATCACGTTGAAACGCCACTTGCGCAGCTCGGGCACGTTGGTGCCTTCCTGCAAGTGGCGGGACGTGAATTCGGAGCCGACGTTCACGTTCCACTGGAACAGCGTCGTCTCGTTGCCCGCGCCGCCCCACCAGATCCGGAGGTCGCCGGCCGGAGTGGTCTTGAGCGCTTTCTCGTATTGCGCGACAAAGTCGGCGAGCGCCGCGCCGCCGATGTTGCGGCGAGAGGCGTCGGTCTTCGCCGCGTTGAACCCGAGCCGCCAGTTCCGCGTGATCTGGCCGTTCAGCTCGAACTCGTAGCCCTTCGAGAGACTGTCTTCGGTCAGCGTGAATCCGTTGGGCGTCGTCGTGGCGAGCTCGCGCACCTGGGTGCTTGGATCCGCGCTCGGATCAAAACGCATGCCCCAGGCGCGATAGAACCGCGGGTCGATCTGCTTCTGCCACGCGCGCCACGCCGCGACCGCGGCGCGCTCGCGCGCGTCGGCCTGGTCCTGGGTCTCGCCGGGCGCGGGGCTGTAGGTGAAACGGCCCGTGCTGCCCTGGTTCCGCGTGTCGAGGGTGAAGCCGCCGAGATCGTATTGGAAGACGTTGGCCCAGTTACCGGCCCAGGCCTGCGACGTGCCGAGGAACCAGGCTCCGCCCAGCCCGCTGCTGCTCGCGTTCCGGGCTTGCGTCACATAACGGTTGATACGAAGCGAGAACCGGCTGTCCTTCGTCTCGAGCAGGATCCCGCGGTCGATCGTATTGCCCTGCGGCGCGGCGATCGGCTCGCCATAGAAGTCGACGCGATTCGCGGCCGGCTGAAAGTTCTCCGATTTGCTGTAGAACAGGCTCACGCGGACCGGCAGCCGCTCGGCGCCGGGGACGAGACGCGAGAGGTGGCCGACCACGCTCCAGCTCTTCGAGGTGACCTCGATCCGGTTTTGCGCGTTCTCCGGCAGGTGAAACGTCGGCCCGAGGTCGACCTGGCCGAAGCCCAAGGCGCCGTTCGAATCGCGCGTGAACGCCCACGCCTTCGCGATGTCGCGGCGGATGCCATAGGTGCCGACGATGGCGTTGTCCCAGAAATGCCCCTGCCACACGCCGACGCGCGAGAACACGCGACTTTTCGTGAGCCGCGCCGACGTGGTGAGCGCGTCACGGCCACCCGGGGTGGCTTCGGAGTCCGTGACCGTCGTCGTGAACGTCCGCCAGCCGACGTAGTTCGCGGGATTTTCCGCCTGCGTCGAATTCCGCGAAGCCGAGCCCTCCGGATAATATTCATTAAGCCAGGGATCGGCGGGATTGACGCCGGGGCGGTTCGCCCACGTCGAATCGAAGGCGCGCACGTTGATCGTGGCGGGCACCGCGACGCGATCGGTCGCGCGGGGAATCGAGAGGCCGCGGGCCGAGGTGCGGCTCGCGACGGACGGGCCGAGATACACCACGGGATTCACGGCGAGCAGATTGTCGGTGAACTTCATCGAGGGCGACGCGCCGATGAACTGGCGGTAGGCCGGATCGAGAATCGCGTAGCGCTGCCAGCTCCGCCGGTCAGTCGTCTGCCGATCCTGGCTGTAGAGACCGGTGATCGTGTGTTTGCCGAGCAGCCGCGTGAGGGTGGTGCGGCCCTGCTCGCGCACGAAGTCGTGCGTGAAGAAGAGCGTCGCGCGGCCGTTCTCGCGATTGCTGTGGTAGGAGTTGTTGCCGAATTGGCCGCTGTCGCTGACGTAGGGTCGACCGACGTTGGGGTTCGGCGTGCCGTCGAGGAACGGCTCGCCATTGCGCCCCGCCGGCGTTCCGTCGACGTAGACGCTGTTGAAGTCGATGTTGATCGCCTGGCGATCGTCGGAGAGCAGCGCGAGCTGGCCGTTCTTGTAGAATTCCTGGTTGTAGCTGAGCTCGAAGCCGACCTTTTCGCGCAGGAACGTTTGCGCGAGGCTCACGTTGTAGTCCCGGAAATTCTGCCATTCGCGCTTGTTCGGGCCATCGATCAGGTTGTCGTAGAAATCGAAGACGGTATCGTCGGTGAGGTTCGTGTTTTTATAGACGCCGAATTCCGCGAACGGCAGCCGCGCGTTGCGGGCCCAGAGCGAATTGGCGGAGATGCCGCCCATCCGGTGAAACGCGATGCCGCCGATGCCGCCGTCGGTCGCACCGGTCGGTCCGATGCCGCGCACCGTGCGCATTTCCTGCACCCAATAGGTCGGCGCGCCGTTGCCGGAGAAGTAGGCGAGTGGTCCGCCAAAGTTTTGCGCGAAGGCGCCGACCCACGGGTTGTAAGCGGGGTTGGGCTGACCGGCATTGGGGCCGCCGTTGATCGAAGGGCGGGCTTGGCCGTGATTGGGTCGGCCCGTGTTGTCGTCCTGCAGCTGGAAGGCGTTGAACGTTTCCCGATTCAGATTGCCGAACGTGCGGGCCGAGCCGTTGAGATTCCGTCCCTGATACGGACCCGAGAAGAACCACGGCGTGATGCGATCGACGGGCGGAAGCGAGCGCGGCCGGTTGCTGCCGATGTTGCCCCATTCGATGTTGGCCTTGAGGATGGTGCGCGCGGAGCCTCTCTTCAGCAATGCCGGCTCATAGCGCATCGCGATGTCCAGCCGCCGATCCAGATCATAGGCGGGCTTCTGTTTGAACCGCTCGTCGTCGTAGAGCCCGAGGACGCGGAACGCCAATTGGTTTTTGATCAGCATGCGGTTCACGTCGAGCGTGGTGCGCCGCGTGCCGTAGTTGTCGAAGCGGAACTCGGTCTCGGCGGTGTTCCGGAAACCGGCCGCCTTCAGGCCGGTGTTGATGATGCCGGCAGGACTGCCCTGGCCGAAGAGGATGGAATTGGGCCCGCGCTGCAGGTCGACGCGATCGACCGCATAGCCGTCCCACGGAATATCCGTGAGGTAATACTCGCGCGTGTTGTCGGCCGAAGTGAGGCCGCGCACGCGGGTGTTTTGGTTCGGGTTGGTGAAACGGCCCGACTCGTTGAGCATCTGGGAATCGCCCACGCCGGCGAAATTTCCCTGGATGTTGCCGACCTCGGTGCCGAGGGTGTATTGCAGCAGCGTCTCGTTGTTGGTCGCGCCGACGTCGCGCATGAACTGCTGCGTGATGACCGAAATCGAGTTGCCGAGATCGCGCAGCTCGGTGTTGAGCCGGTTGCCGGCGAGGGTGGTCGCAGCGCCGTATCCGGTATCCGGTTGCGCGGAGACTTCGAAGGGGGACAGCGTCACGATCTTTTCTTCGTCGATCTTCGAGCTCGCCGGAGAACTCGCGGACGGGCCGGTCGTCGAGCCTGGCGCGGGCGCTTGCTGGGCCGAAACCGCGCTGGCGAACAGCAGCGCCAAACTGAAAGCAAACCGATCGGTGCAGGGGGGCCTGTTGTTCATGTTACATGGGTGGTGGTTGGGGTTGGGCGGGTGGTCGTGACAACGAATCCAACGTCACGAGATGAGCCCAAAGCCGTCCGGAAACACTTCTTGCGGACAGGGGGTGGAGCGTGTCGCAGACAGCTCAGGGGTTGGTGGGTAAATTGTTGGAGAGCAGGCTGGGGCCTTGCACGGCTAAAATTGCACTAATTATAGCGCAGGCTGGGATGCGCCGGTGGGCCTGCGCTACAGTTAGCCCGATGATCGTTTTGCGTCGAAAAAAAGGTTCGCGTGTCTGCTATCGGCGTAGGCGTTCGTTGGCCGAGCGCCCGTGCAGGCCGAATCTGCCCCGGAGAAATCTCATGCGTGCCTCGAGTGTTCCCGCGATGGAGCCGGCGGTGACGACCGGCGGGAAGCTTCCGTTCCTGAATTCCGGCCCGCCGTGTGAGTGGCGGGACTGCTCGATCCGCGAGCGGCCCATGGTCCCTGCGCCCACGGGCAGGGCGACAGCGCGGCCCGGCCACCACCGAATCAGGGTTCGGACGTTCGCGCGGTGGGCCGCGTTGATTCCAGGAGCGGCGGTGACGCTCTGGGCGCAGACCAACACCTATGTCGGTCGCGATCCCAACGCCGCGTGGCGGGCGCCGGCGGCCGCGCGGATCGAGCAGTTGCGCAAGGGCGATTTCACGGTGCGCGTCGTCGATGCGAACGGCCGGCCAATCGCCGGCGCGGTGGTGAGCATCGCGCAGCAGCGGCACGCGTTTCCCTTCGGCTCGGCGCTCGTGATGAGTCGCATCATTCAGGATACGCCGGCCAACCGCATTTACCGGCAGAAAGTGCTCGCGCTCTTCAACGCCGGGACGACCGAAAACGATCTGAAGTGGCCGCCCTGGATCGGCGAGTGGGGCGCAGGCTTCGCGCGCCCGCAGACGCTCGCCGGACTGCGCTGGCTCCGCGATCGCGGATTCGCGCTGCGCGGGCATGTGTTCGTATGGCCCGGCTGGACGAACCTGCCCAACGCGATTCAAGCGCTGCGCGGGACGGCGCGGCAGGGCGAGATTCCGCAGCTCGTGCTCGACCACATCGCCGAGCAGGCCGCCGCCACCCGCGAGCTGCTCAACGAATGGGACGTGCAGAACGAGCCGTTCGACAACAAGGACCTGATGGACGTGTTCGGTCCGGCGATTCAGGTCGACTGGTTCAAGGCCGCGCGCGCCGCGCTGCCGACGGCCGCCCTCTATCTCAACGACTACAACACCGAGGATCAGACGCGCAATCTCGCCCACGTGCAGCTCTTCGCAAACACCGTGCGCTACCTGCAGCAAAACGGCGCGCCGGTCACCGGGCTCGGCGTGCAGTCGCACATCGGCGGCGCGCCCAGCGGCATCCCCGATGTGCTCGCCACCTTTGATCGCTACGCCGCGTTTGGGCTGACGCTGCGCGTGACGGAGTTCGACGTGAACACCAGCGACGAGAACCTGCAGGCCGACTACACGCGCGATTACCTGACGGCAGTATTCAGCCATCCGAACATGGTCGGGTTTCAGTTCTGGGGTTTTTGGGAAGGTGCGCACTGGATTCCCCGCGGCGCGATGTATCGCGCCGACTGGACCGAGAAACCGAACGGCGCCGCCTTTCGCCGCCTCGTTTTCGACGAATGGTGGACCCGGCTCTCGCTCACGACTGACGCGGAAGGCGTGGTGCGCGGTCGCGGTTTCGGCGGCGACTACCTGGCAACGGTGATGGTCGGTGGATCGCGGCTCGAGGGAACGTTTGCCGTGAGCACCGGCGCGAGGTCTCCCCCGACGACGGTCACGCTCGTGGCGCAACCGCCACGACTCGCGAATCTCGCAACGCGTGCTCCGGTCGGCGCCGCGGGGAGTGATCCGCCGATGGCGGGATTTGTGGTGACCGGGGCCGCACCGAAACTCGTGCTCGCGCGGGCGGTCGGGCCGGCGCTCGCTGGCTTCGGTGTCACGGGAGCGCTGGCGCGGCCGACGCTCACCGTCTTCAGCGGTTCGCAAATCATCGCGAGCAACACCGGTTGGTCGACGGCGCCCAACGCGGCCGAGATCGGCCCGGCGGCCGCGAGTGCCGGGGCGTTTGCGCTGCCCGCGAACAGCGCCGACAGCGCGCTGTTGCTGCGGCTGGCGCCCGGGGCCTACACGACCCGGGTGACGTCGGCCGACGGTGCCACGGGGATCGCCTTGCTCGAGGTGTATGACGCCGCGGCGGACGCTGGCCGATTGGTGAACGTTTCGACGCGGGCGTTCGTCGGCACGGGCGCGGCGGTTGTCATCCCGGGGCTCGTCGTCGCCGGGCCGACGGCGCGGACGTTTCTCATTCGCGGCGTCGGACCGGGGCTCACGGACTTCGGCGTGAGTGGAGTGCTGGCGCGGCCCAGCATCGTGTTGCTGCGCGACGGGATTCCAATGGCGGCAAATGATGGCTGGGAGACGGCCGCCGATCCGGCGGGGCTGGCGACGGCCGCCCAAAACTCCGGCGCATTCTCGCTCAAGGCGGGCAACGCCGATGCCGCGATGCTCGTCACGCTCGCGGCCGGCGCCTACACGGTGCTGGTCTCCGGCGCCGATGGCGCGACCGGCAACTGTCTCGTCGAAATCTACGAGGCGCCGCGATAGTTAAGCGTCGACGATCGCTTCGGCGGACCGGCTTGCAGCGCGTCACCACTTTGGCCATACCGTCCGCGCATGATCACCACGCGTGCGCGCGGCCTGGCCAACCTCCATGCGGGGGTGAGCACGCTGGGCGTCGCGATTTTCTTCTGGGTCTACGCGGAATTGATCATGCGGTACGTGCCGGTGGTGCGGCTGACGCGTGAGGTAAACCTGCTGCCCTATTTCCTCTGCGTGTTGGCCGGCATGATCCTCTCGTCGCGCGACCTCACGCCACTGGCCGCGCGGTTCCACGTGCTGACGCCGGTCGACGCCGCGCGGCTCGCGGGCAAGCAGGTGGTCTTCATGGCGGCGCTGACGTTCGCGATGATGTTCGCCACGCAGGATCGCAGCATCAGCCGTCTTTTTCTCGGCACATTCCTGTTGTGGTCCTGGCTGGGGCTGTGGTGCTTGAACGCGCGGCTCCCGCGGTTGCTCGCGCGCATCGTCTTCCAGCGCGGCCACCGGCTGCCGACGCTGTTCATCGGTCGCGTCAGTTCCTTCGGCCAGTTGAACGACTGGATCGCCCACAAGGAGCCGCTCGGGATCGATCCGGTCGGGTTGCTGTCGGATGACACGGACGCCGCCGGCTCGGCGTCGCCGTTCGTGCCCCTGCTGGGGCGGGTGTCGGATCTGCCGCGGGTGCTCACGGAACGGCTGATCGGCCAGGTCGTGCTTCTGGGCCTGCCCGCGACGGATGCGGAGGCGCGCGCGGTGATCGACATTTGCCAGGAACAGGGCTGCCGATTGCTGATCCACAACAATATCGCCGAGCGTTACACGCATGCGCTCGTCCCGATTCTGGAGGACGGCCGCCACTTCTACACGCTGCAGGAGGAACCGCTGGAAGACCCGCTGAACCGGCTGATCAAGCGCGCCTACGATGTCGCGATCGCCCTGCCGGTGGTGATCTTCATCCTGCCGCCGCTCTGCGCCTGGGTCTGGCTGATGCACCGCGCGCAGGCGCCCGGGCCGCTGTTTCACGTGCGCGAGCGGCGCGGCCAGCGCGGCGAAGTTTTTCGCATGCTGAAATTCCGGTCGATGCGCGGGGGGCCGGAGGATCCTGAGGCGGAATCAAAGCAGGCCCGCGCCGCGGACGAACGGATTTTCCCGTTTGGCCGGTTCCTCCGCCGCCGCAGCCTCGACGAGTTCCCGCAATTCTGGAACGTGCTCGTCGGCGAGATGAGCGTGGTGGGTCCGCGACCGTACATGCCGCTGCTCGACGAGGAATTTCGGCAGCAAACCCGTGGTTACCGCACCCGCCACCTGGTCAAGCCGGGAATCACGGGACTCGCGCAGAGCCTAGGGTATCGCGGCGAGATTCTCGAAAAGGAGATGTTGAGCCGGCGCGTGTATTGGGACGTGTACTACATCACCCATTGGTCGATCTGGCTCGACCTGCAAATCACGGCGCGAACGTTGTGGCAGATTATCCGGCCCCCGCGGACGGCGTATTGAGGGCGGGCCGGACTCATGGAGTTGAAGGCATTTTGCCCTCGCTGCGCGGAACACCCTGCGGTGGACGGCGACCTCCGGGCGCCGTCGATCGGTGTCCGCAGCCAGAACGCGCCCGGAGGTCGCGTTCCACCTGATCCGACGGCATGATGGCTGAGCGACGGGGAGACGGAGGGACGTTGAGAGTCTGGGTGCCGCGCGGGAATGTCGCGCATCACGTCGGCGCCCAGACGCAATTCGACTTACCAACGCCCGGTCGGCCGCGCGGGGAACGTGAGCTGGTGGCGCGGTTTGGCGCAGACCGGCACCACGCGCGCGAGGAAGTCGCGCACGCGGTCCGTGGTCTCGATCAGACTGTCCTGCTGGAAAAAATGGCCGCCGGGAATCATTGCGGTTTCGAACTGGCCCGTGGTGTAGCCGCACCAGTCGAGGACCTGCTCGCGACTGACATTGGCATCGCGATCCCCGCCCAGAGCCAGAATGGGCAGATCGAGCGGCAGGGCGGGCACGTAACGATAGGTCTCATACACCTCCAGGTCCGCGCGCAATACCGGCAGCAGCAGGTCCAGGAAATCGGGGCGGTCGCGAATTTCCGCCGGAATCGCGCCATAGCGTCGCTCGACGTGGGCGATGAACTCGCGCTGGGGCAGCCGGTGGAGCAGCGGCAATTCCGGCGGATGATGCGGTGCGCGGACGCCCGAGATAATGAGCGCGTGGGGCAGGCGCAAGCCGCGCGCGCGCAGTGCACGGGCGAGTTCGAACACCATCAACCCGCCCAGGCTGTGACCGCAAAGGGCGTAGTCCTCCTGGGCGAACGGCGCGATCAGTTCGACCAGCAGCGGAATCAACGCCATCAGCCGGACAAAGGGGGCCTCCGACAACCGGTTCTCGCGGCCGGGCAAACGCACGCCGATGATTTCAGCGGCCCCCGCCAGCCGCGCGGCCCAGGGGTGCCAGACGGCAGCGCCGCCGCCCGCAAACGGCAGACACCACAGGCGCAGCGCCGCGCTCGCGTCGGGACGCGGGCACATCAACCACTTACTCGATGGCAGCGGAGCACGCACGGGGGCAATTTCGAACGTCGCGAGCATGCATGGGGTGACGCCACTTGGTCACGCCCTGTGACAAATCGATTTCCCGCTTATCGCATCGGGAAAGATCAGCAGGGGCGAGGGGCGGCAGACCTGCCGCGGCGAACCGCGGGGCCAAGCGCGTCCACGTCGCGGGGTGAGGGCACCCCGCGGGGCACCCCGCCTACATAGCGATGTTCCCCGGCGCGGTGCTCAATCCGCGCCAGTCGGCAGCGCGCCCTTCCAGCCGGCGCGCCATTGCGCCGTCAGTTTCTCGACCAGCGCCTTGTGCTCCGGCCGGTTGGCGAGATTCTGATTCTCCTGCGGATCGATCTGGTGATCGTACAACTCGATCGCGTCCACCTTCGAGTGATCCTTGCGCTGCACCCACATCGTGAATCGATACCGCTCGGTGCGCATGGAGTACCCCATGAGCGACTGCCCGGCGTGGCTCCGCGGATACTGGCTGAAGGCCGCCGGTTTCCAGGCGCGCTGCGGATTCTCCAGCACCGGCTTGAAGCTGCGACCCTCCAGGTGGGAGGGCAGCGACAGCCCGGCGAGCTCGGCCAGCGTTGGATAAATGTCGACGAACTCGACCAGCGCGTTGCTGTGCACGCCCGCATTCCTCGTGCCGGGCACCGCCACGAGCAGCGCGACGTTCGTGTCGTTCTCGCAGTTGCTGTGTTTGCACCACGCATCGTGCTCGCCGAGTTTCCAGCCGTGGTCTCCCCACAGGATGACGATCGTCTTCTCGCGCAGCTTCAGCCGATCGAGTTCGTCGAGCACCCGGCCAACCTGGGCGTCCATGTAACTGATCGCGGCGTAATAGCCGTGCTTGAGCTGACGCGCGAGATCGTCCGGCACCGAGCCGGCGGGGATGCCGTGGTACGAACGCAACTCGCCGCCGGCGAGGATGGCATACTCCGGTGCGTCCTTCGGTCGATACTTGTTCGGCGCGAGTTCAATCTTGGCCGGATCGTACAGGTCCCAGTACTTTTTCGGCGAGACGAACGGCAGGTGCGGCCGGATGAATCCGACGGCGAGGAAGAACGGCTCACGCTTCCGGCTCACCTCGCGTAGCGCCTCCACCGCGAGCGTGGCGACTTTGCCATCCGCGAAGGTGTCGTCAGGCACGTCCGTGCCCTCGAACGCCGGCCCGCGCATGCCGGGCACGCTCGACTGTTTCTGCTTCTTCGCGCTTTTCTTCTTCGGCGGCCCATCAGGATCGACGGCGGAGAACGAGCGCTGATTCAGCGCGAGGTTTTCCGCGAGGCCGTACGTTGGCGCGCGCGGGCTTTGCCACGGCACCGACCAGGTGATGGGATCGTCGAAGCCGCCGTGGTAAATCTTGCCCATGCCCTGGACGAAGTAGCCGTTGTTCTTGAAATGCTGGCCCAGCGTCACGACGTCCGGCAGCGCCGTGCGAAAATGCGTCTCGAGGTCCCACACCTTCGTCGTGTCGGGCCGCGTGCCGGTCATCAGGCTCGAACGCGTCGGCGAACACACGGCCTGCTGGCAGTACGCCCGGTTGAAGGTCACGCCGGCCGCCGCGATGCGGTCGAGGTTGGGGCTTTTGATATAGCGGGCGCCGTAGGCCCCGAATTCCGGCCGGAGGTCGTCGACCGCGATGAACAGGATGTTCGGGCGATCGGCGGCGGCCAGCGCAGCGGCAATCGTGGACGAAAACAGGAAACCGAGGAATCGTTTCATTGGAAAAAAGGGACCGGAGTCGGTGAATTGGGCGCGGACCATCGACGATGGACCATCGACTATCGACCGACGAACGTGAACCGCTGGGGTCGACGGTCCAAGGTCCATGCTCGATAGTCCGAGGCGGCGTCCCTAGAATTTCACCCGCACGGAAATATTGTACTCCGTCGGCACGACGTAGCTGTAGCGATACACGTTCTCGCCGGTGCTGAGCGTGGTGAAACCCGTCTTGCGGGTGGCGCCGTTTTCGAGGTCGGTGATGTTCCTGACTTCCGCGCGGACGATGACGTTCTGGTTCCAGATCCGCTGGCTGCGCATCACGTAGGCGTGCACGAGATGCGTGGCACCACCGACGAGTTCCTGGCCGTTATTGATGCCGATGAGGTAGTCGTCGCGCCAGCTGCCGTTGGCGCCGATGCTCACGGCGCGGAGCGGCTTCCACCCATCGGTGGCGAACCGGTACTGCGCCGCCCAGCTGGCGGACCACGGCGAGGCGCGCGGGCCGCTGGGCTTCTTGTCGATGTCGAGCGTGTCGAGAAGGTTTCGGGCCTCGTTGAGCAGCGCGGCGCTCTCGTTGCCGCGCGCGACGGCGGCCTCGTAGTAGGCGCGGAACGACGACAGGTCGGGCTGGCCGAGCACGTTGGTCCGCGCGAGCGTGAAGCGCAGGTTCAGGTTCTTCACCGGGAGCAGCACGAGCGTGCCCTCGACGCCGCGCGAATTCTCCGTCGAACGATAATAGCGCGAGGCGCTGGCCGTGCCCTCCTCGGCATACTTGTAGCGCGGATCGCCGGGCAGGACGTCGTTCGGATTCATCAGGTTCTCGGCGTCGGCGGTGCTGAAATCGATCCCGGTGACGTTGTTGTAGCTCAGCGCGACGTTCTGCCGGTCGATGTTGAAGGCGCTGAGGCTCACATTGCCGCGATCGCCCCAGAAGTTGCCCTTGATCCCGACTTCCTTGTTCGTGCCGGTGATGGGGCCGAAGCGCTGGCGGTCGAAGGTGCGCACGCCCTGGAAACGGAACGACTCCGAGTAGGTGCCGAACAGGTTCAGCCCCTGGGTCAGCCGCACGGTGACGCCGCCGGTCCAGCAGGTGTTCTCGAGGTGCAGCTCCATGTTCTCGGTGTATTCGCCCGGCAGCGCGTTGTTTTTCTTCGGTGGCGCGATTTCCTCGTTATACGGACCGAACTTCCGCGCGTTGTTGTATTCGAAGGTGCGGTTCCAGTCGTGGCGGACGCCGACAAGCGTCAGCAGCCGGCCGTTGAAATAACGGCCGCTGGAGGAAAACGACGTCGCATACGCCTGCCGCCATTCGGTGCCGTCGCTCGCGCTCGTGCCCGACGGGAACGACGCCAGCTTCAGGATGTGCACGCTGCTCGTGATCGGCAGCGCTTCCGGGCGCATCGCGTCGAAGAGCGCCCGCGAGTAGAACCGCGGGTCATCGAGAAACAGCCGCATCCGGATGCGATCGGTGTTCGAGTTGAAGGTCGTCGCCGTGCCGTTCTCGATCGCCTTCACGTTGAAATAATTGAACCGGTAGTTCTTCACCCAGTCCTCGCGATAATCCGCGCTGGCGACGAGGAGCTGCTGCATCCACTTGAACTTGTCTCAGAGATACACGGCGGTGCCGCGATATGCGTTCACCTCGTTGCCGAAGTTCTTCTCGTCGAGCTCCGTCTCGACATAGGGCCGGCCGTTGACGTCGAGGTTGATGACATTGCTGAAGAAATTATCCGTGCGCTTGGCGGTCTGTTGCTGGCGGTTGAAGGACAACTCGAGTCCGACCGGCCCGAGCCGTTGTTCAATCGTGCCGGAAAAGACGGAAAACGGCCGACCCTGGCGGTCGAATGAGCCGCGGATGTTGTATTTCTTCGGGTAGCCGTGGAACCGGTTCGTCCCGACGACCGTGCCGGCGGCGTTGCGCATGAGCACATCGAAATAGCTGCCTTCCAGCAGCGATGGCGACCCGCCGTCGGCGGCGTTCGAGCGATCGGCGCTGGGCAACTGGGCGCGGATGATGTACTCGCCGTCGGAGGTATAGTAGAGCCGGTCGTTGGTGAACGCGCGCGAACGGCCGGAGCGCTCGCGGACGGCCAGCCCGCCGAACCCGCGCACGTTGGCGAAATCGCCCCGTTCATACTCGAGGCGGATCATCGTGTTCCGCAGCGGCCGCCAGGTCGTCGTCAGGGTCTGCCCCTCGAGTCCGAACGTCGACGCGTCCTGATAGGTGCGTTCCTCGCGCTTCACCGCATTGAAGCGAAACGCGAACTTGTCGCCGAGCTTGCGGTTGTAATCCAACTGGAAGCGGTACGCGCCGTAGTGGTTGATATAGGCGAACACCTCGCCGAAATTTCTCATCTGCGCGCGCTTCGTGAAAACGGAGGCCTGGCCGCCCGGCTCGACGTCGCCGAAGATCAGCGAGTTCGAACCCTTGCCGAAGTCGACGCGCTCGACGTTGTAGGTGTCGGACGGGACGTACCAGCGGAAGTAATTGCGCGAGGCGGTCGAGCCGCTGAGCCCGCGAAACGCGATCGCGCCGCTCTGGTTGTCGTTTTCCATCGTCGGCGGCGCGTAGGCGTTCGCGACAAAGTTCGCGATCTCGTCGACGTTGAACAGGCCGAGATCCTCGATGAAGTCCGCCGTGATCGCGTCAATGTTCACCGGCACATCCTTCAGCGCCTGCTTGGTGCGCGTGGCGGTCAGCGTGTCGTTGGCCGACCAGCCGGTGTCGCGCTCGACGCTCAGGATGAACGGCGACAACGTGATCGTTTCCTCGTCGCTCGCCGCGGTTTTCGCGGGCGGGCTGGCCGGGGCGGCGGGGGCGACCTGGGCGGGTGAGAGCGGTGCGAGCAGCACCAGGCATCCGGCCAGAATCGTCGGGTGCAATGAGCGGTAGGCGCGCAGGAGCGAAAGGGTTTTCATGGTGAAAGGGCAGGTCGTGACGATTCTGCGCAATTCCGGCGGCGAGGACAAGCAGACGTTCGTGGCGGCTGCGAACGCGCTTGGCGAGTGTGCCTGGCTGCCCAACATTCGCCGCCCATGACCGCGCACCCACCACCCAACCTGATGGAAGAAGCGATGCGCTGGTTTGGTCCGCAGGATCCCGTGACGCTGAACGAGATCCGGCAGACCGGTGCGGCGGCCGTCTTCGCGGCGCTGCACGAAATTCCCTACGGCGCAGCGTGGCCGGCGGAGGCCATCGCGGCGCGACAGCAGGAAATCGCCGCGGCGGGCCTCGCGTGGCGCGTGGTGGAGTCGGTGCCGGTGCACGAGTCGATCAAGACGCGCACGGGCGATTTCGAGCGCTGCATCGAGCATTACGGCGTGACGATCCGGCGGCTGGGGGCGGCCGGGATTCGCGTGGTCGTGTACAACTTCATGCCGGTGATGGATTGGGTGCGGACGGATTTGCGTCATCGGCTGCCGGACGGATCGGAGGCGCTGCGCTACGATCCGGTGAAATTCGCGGCCTTCGATTTGTGCGTGCTGCAGCGGGCCGGCGCCGAGCGCGACTGGACGCCCGCGCAGCGCGATGCGGCGCGCGCGTTCTGGCACGCGCAAACCGAAGCGCAGCGGCGCGCGTTCACGCAGCAGACGCTGGATTTGTTTCCGGGCGTCAGGCTCGGGCTCGAGGTCGCGGATTTTCGCGCGATGCTGGCGCGGTATGCGGCGATCGACGCGACGAAACTGCGCGAGCATCTGCGGCAGTTTCTCGCGGCCATCGTGCCGCAGGCGGAGGCGGCCGGCGTGCGCCTCGCCCTCCACCCGGACGATCCCCCTTTCAGCGTGCTTGGGCTGCCGCGGATTGTTTCCACCGAAGACGATCTGCGCGCGGTGCTGGCGATGAGCGACTCGGCGGCGAACGGATTGTGTTATTGCACCGGATCGCTCGGCGTGCGGGCCGACAACGATCTCGCCGGAATCGTGCGACGGCTCGGCGCCCGGATTCACGCGGTGCATCTGCGCAGCGTGCAGCGGGAGCCGGACGGGATTTTCCTCGAGGCGAATCACCTCGAGGGCAGCGTCGACATGCCGGCGGTCGTGCGCGCGCTGCTGGAGGAGCAGGCGGCCCGACGCCGCGCGAACCGCCGCGACTGGCAACTGCCGTTCCGGCCCGACCACGGCCACATGATGCTCGACGATTTCAAGCGCGCGGCGCCCGCCTGTCCCGGTTATCCGCTGATCGGGCGGCTGCGCGCCCTGGCGGAGTTGCGCGGGCTGCAGAAGGGCTTGTCGCGCGGGATCGGGTGATTGGTTATTGGCTATCGCCTGTCGATTATTTCGGCGGGGCGGGCAACCTGCCGCCGCTTGCCTTCAAATCGCCCAATGAGCGATAACCGACAAGCGATCACCAATAGACCGAACTACTTCGCCACGCCGGCGGCCGCCGCGGCCTCTTCCTCGCGCTCGATCTCCGAAACGGGTTTTGGCGTGAGGTGCCGCGTGAAGCGTTCCATGTAGAGGTAGAACACCGGCGTGATGTAGAGGGTCAGGAGTTGTGATACGACCAACCCGCCGACGACGGCGAGGCCGAGTGTCCGCCGGGCGTCCGCGCCCGCGCCCCAACCCAGCGCGATCGGCAGCGTGCCGGCCAGCGCGGACAGCGTGGTCATCATGATGGGCCGGAACCGCACCAGGCAGGCTTCGTAAATGGCCTCCTCGGCCGACCGGCGACGCGTACGGCGGGCGTCCAGGGCGAAGTCGATCATCATGATCGCGTTCTTCTTCACGATGCCGATCAGCATGATCAACCCGACGTAACCATAGATGTTCAGCTCCTGTCGGAACAGGAGCAGCGTGATCAGCGCGCCGAACGTCGCGGCGGGCAAGCCCGACAGAATCGTGATGGGGTGCACGAAGTCCTCGTAGAGCACGCCGAGCACGATGTAGATCACCAACACTGCGATCAGCAGCATCCAGCCGAGGCCCTGCAGCGAACTCGTGAACGCCGCGGCCGTGCCTTGGAACGTCCCGCTGATCGTCGCCGGCAGTTCCGCCCGCGCGATCCGCTCGATTTCATCGGTGGCATGGCTCAGCGCCACGCCGGGTCCGAGGTTGAACGTGATCGTCACCGACGGGACTTGCCCCAAGTGGGTGACGGTGAGCGGGCCGACGCTGGGTTTCACCTTCGACACGGCCTCGAGCGGGATGAGTTTTCCCTCGCGATTCCGCAGGTAGAGGAAGGACAGCGCGCGTGGGTCGCGCTGGTACTTCGGATCGAGCTCGAGAATCACGAAGTACTGGTTGGTCGGCGTGTAAATGGTCGACACCTGCCGCGAGCCGAACGCGCTGTAGAGCGTATCCTCGACCTGCTGGGCGTTGAGACCGAGCGACGAGGTCTTGTCGCGATCGATTTCGACGATCAGCTGCGGATTGATGATCTGCAGGTCGGTGTTCACGTCGATCAGCCCTGGGATGTCCCGCACGCGCTCGAGCATGATCGGCGCAACGCGGTAGAGTTCCTGGAGGTCGCTGCCCGACAGGGTGTACTGGTAAATCGAGGAACTCGACCGGCTGCCGAGGCTGATGCTCGGCGGAATGGTGGGGAAAGAGCGCACGCCGGGCACCTTGGCGAGCTCGGTGCGCAACTGCTGCGCGATGACCGCACCGGGCGGTCGCAGCTTGCGATCGATCAACCCCGCGTAGATGCGACCGGTATTGCTGCCGCCGCTGCTGCGGCCGTACGAGCCAATCGACGACGAGTAGTTCTCGACGTAAGGATTCGCGGCCACGATCGCCGAGAGCTGGCGCTGGTAGCGGATCATCGCCTCGAACGAGGCATCCTGCGCCGCCTCGGTGTTGATGTAGATGCGTCCCGTGTCCTCCAGGGGAATGAAGCCTTTCGGGATGATGATGATGAGCCACGCCGTCAGCCCGACGGTAAGGAAGGCGATCATCAGCGTCTTGAACCGGTGATGCAGCGACTTCTTCAGCGTCCAGTCGTAGAGGCGCAGCCCACCGTTGAAGATCCGCTCCATCGCGTTGTAGAACGCGCCATGCTTTTCGCCGTGCTTCACCGGTTTCAGAAACCGGCTGCAGAGCATCGGCGTGAGCGTGAGGGAAACGAAACCGGAGACGAGAATCGCGGCGCTGATCGTGACGGCGAATTCGTGCAGCAGCCGCCCGAGCACGCCCTTCATGAACAGCACGGGGATGAACACTGCGACGAGCGAAATCGTCATCGAGATGATGGTGAACCCGATCTCGCGCGAGCCCTTCAGCGCCGCGGTCATCGGCGGTTCGCCCAGCTCGATGTGCCGGACGATGTTTTCCAACATGACGATCGCGTCGTCCACGACGAAGCCGACCGAAAGCGTCAGCGCGAGCAGCGACAGGTTGTCCACGCTGAAGTTGAAGAAGTACATCACCGCGAACGTGCCGATGACCGCGATCGGCATGGCCACGCTCGGGATCAACGTCGCCCAGATCGTCCGGAGGAAGAGGAAGATCACCAGCACGACGAGGCAGATCGCGAGGATCAGCGTGAACTTCACGTCGTGCACCGACTCGCGAATCGCGATCGAGCGATCGCTATAAATGTCGAGGCTGACGGCGGCCGGCAGCTGGTTTCGGAACGACGGGAGCAGTTCCTTGATTCCGTCGACGACCTTGATCGTGTTCGTGCCGGGTTGCCGCTGGACGAAGAGAATGATCGAGCGGGTCTCCTCGGTGATCGGCGGGCCGGAGCCGTACTCGAGCCGGGTGGGCGAGCGATTGAGGAACCAGCTCGCCGCCTTCTCGTTTTCGACGCTGTCGACGACGCCCGCGACGTCGCCGAGCCGGACGGCCGCGCCGTTGCGATAAGTGACGATTACCTTGCGGAAGCCGTCGGAGCTCTTGCCGAGCTGGCCGGTGGCGAGCAGCGTCACCGCCTTGTTCACGCCGTCGATCGTGCCCGAGGGCAGGTTGACGTTGTTCGTGTTTAGCGCGGTGCGCACCTCGTCGATGCCGATGCCGCGCGCGGCGAGTGCCCGCGGGTCGACGCGCACGCGCACCGCGTATTTTTGCGCGCCCATCACCTGGACTTGGGAAACGCCATCGACCGTCGAGATGCGTTGCGCCAGCGTCGTCTCGGCAAACTCGTTCACCTCCGCCAGCGGCACGGTCGCAGACGTGAGCGCGAGCAGCATGACCGGCGAGTCGGCCGGGTTCGATTTGCGAAACGTCGGCGGCGTCGGCATGTCCTGCGGCAAGCGCCGCTGGACCGCCGCGATGGCCGATTGCACGTCCTGCGCGGCGCCGTCGATATCACGCTCGAGGCTGAACTGCAGGGTGATCGACGTGCCGCCGAGCGAGCTCGTCGAGGTCATCGATTCCACGCCCGCGATGGTCGAGAACTGCTGCTCGAGCGGCGTTGCCACCGAGGCTGCCATCGTCTCCGGACTCGCGCCCGGCAGACCGGCCGAGACGGAAATGGTCGGGTAATCGATGTTCGGCAGATCGCTCACCGGCAGCTTCTGGTAAGCCATGATGCCGAAAATCGTGACCGCCGCGGTGATGAGCGAAGTCATCACCGGTCGCCGAATGAAGAGTTCGGGGATGTTCATGGGTGGAGGACCATCAATCAGGGGCTGGGGACCATGGACTGGCGCGGGCTAGGAGCTGGCTGCGGGATTGCGGTCCTTGGTCCCGGGTCCATGGTCCTTGGTCCCGCCTTTCTTGCCCTTGCCCCCGCGGCCACCCCCCGCCGGCGCGGCGCCGGATTCTTTGATCTCGACCGGCTTGCCGGGGTTCACCCGCAGCTGGCCGTCGATGACGACGGACTCGCCTTCGGTCAGCCCTTTCGCGATCACCGCGAGATTTTCGAAACTGCGCTCGACGACGACCGGCCGCAGCTCCGCGGTTTTGTCGGGCTTCACCACGAAGACATGCTGACCGGTCTGCGACGTCTGGAGCGCGCTGCTCGCGATCGTGAGGACCTCGGGCGAGGCGAGGGTGACGGTGACGGTCGCGAACTGTCCCGGCCACAGCCGGTGGCTCGCGTTTTCAAACGTGCCCTTCAGCTTCAGCGTGCCGGTCGAGGAGTCGACCATGTTGTCCATGAAGGTGAGTTCGCCTTTTTCGGGTTTCTCGTCGAGGCCGGGGGGAACGACTTCCACTTTCAGCGTGCGGCTCGCACTGTAGCGCGTGACCGCCCCGAGGTATTGCTGAGGCACGCCGAAGGTCACATAGATGGGGCTGAGCTGATTGATGGTGACGAGGGTCGCGCCCGCGTCGGCGGCGTTGGTCCGCACGAGGTCGCCTTCGTGCACGCTCATGTTGCCCAGCCGGCCCGACAGAGGAGTGCGGATCGAGCAATACTCGAGCTGGAGTTTGGCGGTCGCGACCTTCGCTTCATCGGAAAGCACTTCCGCTTCGAGGCTGCGCTCGGTATCGCGGATTTTTTCGAACTGCTCCTTCGACACCATCTGTTCGGCCGTCAGCGAACTGTAGCGCGCGACCTGTGCGTGGGCGGTCTCGAGCTGTACCCGCGCCTTTTGCAGGTCCGCCTCCGCGGTCTGCAGCGCGTTCCGGAAAGGCCTCGGGTCGATTTCGAAGAGCAGGTCGCCTTCCTTCACATCCTGGCCTTCCTTGCTCGCGATTTTCATCAGGATGCCGGTGACCTGCGAGCGGACGGCGGTTGTGCGCATCGGCTCCACCGCGCCGATTGCCTCAATCACCAGCGGCACGATTTTTTTCTGCACGGGTGCCACAACGACCGGAGCGGGGCCGCCGGCACCTTTCCCGCCCCGGCCGGCTTTGCCGCCGCCGCTGGCGGCGGTCTGGGCTTTTTCGCCACATCCAGCGAGGATGAGCGCGAGGCCAATCATGAACCCGTGACGAAAACGCAAAATTAACATGTTGTGTGGCAAAGAGGGAAAACCCTTGAGGAAGGGGCAAAGCAGTTCGGAACCGAGCCTCCTAGTTGGGCCGCGCGGCCGAGCTTTGTCAAAGGCGTCGAGCAAGACGCAGGAAAAATGAAAAGAGTGCGGCCGCAGCCGGTCCGGCCGATAGCGGGACTTGACAAAGGAGGGAGGTCCTTCGCGCCTCCTCCGGCGCACGGACTATCGACCATGGACGATCGACCATGGACCATCGACCATGGACCATCGACCATGGACCATCGACCATGGACCATCGACCATGGACCGGAAAAACCGAACTGCTCGGGGTCCCTGGTCTCTGGTCCCTGGTCCCTGGTCCGAGGCGAAGCCTCGCTGGCCGTCATACCGCGCACCTTTTCCTTGCTTGCCCCGTGCACGGGGATTTCCCTCGGAGCCATTTTTCCCGCATGAAAGTCCTCGTCGCCGACAAGATCTCACCCAAGGGAGTCGCCTATCTGCGCCAGCAGCCCGGCTTTGAAGTCGTCGAGGCTTACGGTTCCTCGCCGGAAAAGGTCCTCGAGCTGGTCAAGGATGTCCACGCCATCGCCGTGCGCTCGGAGACGAAAATCACGGCGGAAGTGTTCAAGGCGGCGCCAAAACTCAAGGTGGTGGGTCGCGCGGGCGTGGGTGTCGACAACGTCGACGTCGAGGCCGCCACCAACCACGGCGTCGTGGTGATGAACACGCCGGCGGGCAACACGATCGCCACGGCCGAGCTCACGTTTACCCACATCCTTTGCGGCGCGCGGCCGGTGCCGCAGGCGGCGGCGTCGATGCGCGCGGGCCAGTGGGATCGCAAGAGCTTCTCGGGCATGGAACTGTTCCGGAAAACGCTGGGGATTGTCGGCCTCGGCCGGATCGGCGGCGAGGTGGCGAAGCGCGCGCAGGCGTTCGGCATGCGGGTGCTGGCGTTCGACCCGTACCTCGCGCCCAGCCGCGCGAAGGCGATGCAGGTCGAGGGCGTCACCCTCGAGGAACTGCTCACGCAGTCGGACTACATCACGGTGCACATGCCGCTGACCGACGACACGAAGTACATGATCGACGAGGCGGCGCTGGCGAAATGCAAGAAGGGCGTGCGGCTGTTCAACTGCGCGCGCGGTGGCATCATCAAGGAAGCCGCGCTGATCGCGGCGTTGAAGAGCGGCAAGGTCGCCGCCGCGGGCCTGGATGTCTTCGAGGATGAGCCGCTCGCACCGGAGAGCGAATTTCGCCAGCTGCCGAACGTCGTGCTGACGCCCCACCTCGGCGCCTCGACCGCGGAAGCGCAGGAATCGGTCGGCATCGAGATCGCCGAGCAAATCGTCGACGTGCTCAAGGGCGGGATCATCCGGAACGCCGTCAACGTGCCATCGATCGACGCGCAAACCCTGAAGGTCCTTGGGCCGTACCTCGACCTCGGCGCGAAACTCGGCACGCTCGTGCAGCAAATCGCGCCGCCGCAGGTCGCGCAGCTGAAGATCACGTACTGGGGAAAACTCGTGGATCTGGATTCGAATGCGGTCACGCGTGCGATCGAGCGCGGTTACCTGCGGCGGATCAGCGGCGAGGAAGTGAATTTCGTGAACGCCCCGGTCCTGCTCGAACGCCTCGGTACGCGGGCGGAGGTCATCAAATCAACCGACGACTCGGGCTACACCGAACTCATCCAGGTCGAGGCCATCGGGGCCGACGGCAAGGTCTACTCCGCGGCGGGCACGCTGATCGGCCGGGGCAACCAGCCGCGCATTGTGAACATCAACGGCCGCGAGGTCGAAGTCGCCGCCGACGGCAAGCTGCTCGTGCTCGAGAACGTCGACCAACCCGGCATGGTTGGCACGATTGGCACGATCCTCGGCCGCGCCAACGTGAACATCGCCGACATGTCGCTCTCGCGCCTGACGCCCGGCGGCACCGCGTACATGGTCGTGCGCGTCGACACCGAGCCGAGCGAGTCCGCGCGGAAGGAGATCAAGGGCCATCCCGCGATCAAGCTGGCGAAGTTCGTGCAGTTATGAGGGGACGCCGCGATGCAAGTTGTAGGGCGGGGTCTCCTGACCCCGCCGCTCCTGCGCATTCGGCGGGGGCGGGCGACCCCGCCCTACAACGATGAGCATCTTCCTGCCTATCGTGCTCGCGCTCGTCGTCGGCTACCTGCTCGGCTCGCTGCCGTTCGGGTATCTCGTCGCGCGCTCGAAGGGCGTGAATATTTTCGAAGTCGGCTCGAAGAACCCCGGTGCGACGAACGTCCGGCGCGTGCTTGGCCGGGGTCCGGGGAATCTCGTGTTTTGTCTCGATGCGCTGAAAGGCGCGATCGCGACGGGTTGGACGCTGGTGCAGGTCAACTGGCACACGGTCGAAGGCAAATTGTCGGAAATCCAGCTGGGCTTTTCCCATGGCGATCCGGCGAGAACGCAAATGGCCGTCGCCGGCCTGGTCGGCGCGCTGCTGGGCCACAGCTTTTCCTGCTTCACGAAATTTCGCGGCGGCAAGGGCGTGGCCACCGCCAGCGGGGGATTGCTCGTGCTGATGCCGATCGCGTTGATCGTCGGCGCGCTCGTATGGCTCGGCACGTTTTTTTCGACGCGTTATGTCTCGCTGGCTTCGATCCTCGCTGCCGTCGCGATGCCCGTCGCGGCGTTCTTCCTGCATGAACCGCGGCTGCTCCTCGGGTTGACCGTCGTGATCGCGCTGCTCGTCGTGATTCGCCACCGCAGCAACCTCCAGCGGCTGATGAACGGCACCGAGTCGAAATTCGTGAAGAAACCGAAGGAGACGGCGAAATGAATTTGAATTCCATCGCCCACACCCCGGCGCGGTGCGCCACCCCTCTTGCTAGAGGGGATCGCAAGAACGTCCTGCAATTCTGTCTTGAGATCCCCTCTAAAAAGAGGGGTGCCCGGCAGGGCGGGGTGTGTACGTCCGGTTGCTGGCGACAGGTTCAGCACTCCGCCCCATGAGCGACCCTCTCACCTTCAACATCGGCCTGTGCGGCTTCGGCACGGTCGGCCAGGGCGTGTGGAAACACCTCTCGGCGAACCGCGGCGAACTCGAGTCGCGGCTCGGCGTGAAGCTCAACCTCGCGCGCGCCGCCGTGCGCGACGTGAAGAAGGCCCGCGTGGTGAAGATTCCGGCGCGGGCGTTGACCGATGATCCGCTGGCCATCGCGCAGGATCCCTCGATCGACATCGTTTGCGAGCTGATGGGCGGCACGACGCTCGCGCGGCAGGTGACGCTCACCGCGCTGCAACGCGGCGCGGTGGTCGTATCCGCCAACAAGGCCCTGATCTGCGAGCACGGCCCGGAAATCATCGCGGCGGCGCAGAAGCACGGCGGCCATTTCTTCTTCGAAGCCTCGGTGGCCGGAGGCATCCCGATCATCAAGGCGGTGCGCGAGGGGCTCGTGGCGAATCGATTCCCGCGGATTTACGGCATCCTGAACGGCACATGTAACTACATCCTCACCCAGATGGAGGATCAGGATGCCCCGTACGCCGAGGTCCTCGCCGAAGCCAAGCGGCTCGGGTACGCCGAGGCCGACGAATCGCTCGACGTCGACGGCTGGGACACGGCGCACAAGGCCTGCGTGCTCGCCTGGCTCGCGCACGGCGTGTGGGTGCCCACCGATCAGATGATCGTCGAGGGCATCTCGCGCATCACGCCGGCCGACTTCAAGACCGCTTCGACGCTCGGCTTCGGGATCAAGCTGCTCGCAGTCATCACCCGCGATTTCGCGAAGAACGAGCTGAGCGTGCGCGTGCACCCGACGCTGCTGCCCGAGGGCAACGTCATCGCGAACGTCAGCGGCGTGTTCAACGCGATCTCGGTGACGGGCGACGTGGTCGGCACCACGCTCTACAGCGGGCGTGGCGCCGGCCAGGATGCCACCGCGAGCGCGGTGATCAGCGACATCGCGGATGCGGCGTCGCTCCTGAAGTACGGCAAGGGCGCGCACCTCCTCGGCGAGGTCACGACGCCGCAGCGCAGCGGCTGCAAGCTCGCGCCACCGGAGAGCATTCGTTCGCGCTATTACCTCCGATTGACGGTGAAGGACCAGCCCGGCGTGCTCGCGCGCGTCGCCTCGGTCATGGCGAAGCACAACGTGAGCATCGCCAGCGTCATTCAAAGCCCCGCCGAAACGGCCGGCGCGGCCTCGCTCGTTCTCACCACGCACGAGAGCAACGAGCGGGCGGTTGGAAACACATTGAGGCAACTGAGCCAGCTTGGGGCAGTGTTGGATGAGCCTCTCCTCTTGCGCATCGGCGACTTCGATTAGTTGAGAGCTGAGAGCTGAGAGACCAGGCAGGAAGATCGAATTCCTCTCTCAACCCTCAACTCCCGACTCTTATTTCACTCTCAACTCTCAACCCTCAACTCTCAACCAGCAGTGGCCCGAATCGTCCAGAAATACGGTGGCACGTCCGTCGGTGACGTTGACCGGATCAAGAACGTCGCAAACCGCATCAAGCAGATTCGCGATGCCGGCCACCAGCTTGTCGTGGTCGTGTCGGCGCGGGCCGGCGTGACCAACGAGCTCATCGCCCGGGCGAAGGCGGTGTGCGCCATGCCGAGCGAGCGCGAGATGGACCAGCTCCTCGCGATCGGCGAACAGGAGACGATCGCGCTCACCGCGATGGCGCTGCACGGCATCGGCGTCGACGCCGTCAGCTACACCGGCGCGCAGGCCGGCATTTTCACCGACCGGGTGCACACGAAGGCGAAGATCAAGACGATCAACGCCACGTCGCTCGAAAAAGACCTGCAGGCCGGTCGCGTGATCATCGTCGCCGGCTTCCAGGGCATCAACGAGGAAGGTCAGATCACCACGCTCGGTCGCGGCGGCTCGGACCTCACCGCCATCGCGCTCGCCGCGGCGATCAAGGCCGACAAATGCGAGATCTACACCGACGTCGACGGGGTTTACACCGCGGATCCGCGCGTGGTGAAGGATGCCCGAAAGCTTTCGGAAATCAGCTACGACGAGATGCTCGAGCTCGCCTCGCTCGGCTCGAAGGTCATGCAGACGCGCTCGGTCGAGTTTGCGGCGAAGTACAACGTCGTGTTCGAAGTCCGCTCCTCTTTTAACAACAACCCAGGAACCATTGTGAAACAGGAAGTCGCCTATATGGAAAAAGTCGTCGTGCGCGGCGTCGCGGTCGACAAGGACCAGGCCAAGGTCGTCGTGAGCAACATCGCGGACAAGCCCGGCACGGCCGCCAAGGTCTTCCGCGCGCTCGCCGATGCGAACGTCAACGTCGACATGATCGTGCAGAACGTCGGCCGCGGCGGCGTGGCGAACCTCACGTTCACCGTGCCGTTCACCGAGAAGGACAAGGCGGTGAAGGCGCTCGCGCCCGCGTTGCAGGCCGTGGGCGGCGAGGCGACGTTCGACGAGAACATCGCCAAGCTCTCCGTCGTCGGCGCCGGTATGCGCACCCACAGCGGCGTCGCGGCGGCGCTCTTCGACGCGCTGGCCAAGGCGGCGATCAACATCGAACTGATCAGCACCTCCGAGATCAAAATCTCCGTCGTGATCGCGAAGGACAAGGCCGACGAGGCCGCGCGCGTGGCGCACAAGGCGTTCGGGCTGGAAAAACTGTGAGGAGAAGGAGCCAGGAGTCAGGAGACAGGAGCGAGCGCGCTATAACACGACGTCTTAAGTGAACAGCATCGTTTGTTGTGGGCGCGGTGCCCCCACCGCGCGGGACATCGCCTGAGAATGCCAACTCGCGGGGTGAGGGCACCCCGCCTACAACTGCGCGGATAAATGACGTTCTGTATATAGATCAACTTGTCTCCTGACTCCTGAATCCTGACTCCTTTCTCCATGCGCTTCATCTCCACCCGCGGCCAGACGCCCGCGTTGAGTTTCGCCGATGCGGTCGCGACGGGACTCGCGCCGGATGGCGGTTTGTTCCTGCCGGAGCAGCTGCCGGATTTGTCGGGCGACCTGGCGCGTTTCGAGCGCTGCCGTTCTTACGCGGAGCTCTGCTTCGAGTTCATGCGGGGGTTCGCGACGGACATCCCGGCCGGGACGCTGCGTCAAATCGTCGATGCCAGCTACACGCGTTTCGATCGTCCCGAGATCGCGCCACTGAAGCCGCTGGCGAAAAACCTGTACGTGCTGGAGCTGTTCCACGGGCCGACGCTCGCGTTCAAGGACTTCGCGCTCCAGCTGCTCGGCCATCTCTACGCGCACCAGTGCCAGGTGCGGAAGGAAACGATCAACGTGCTCGGCGCCACCTCCGGCGACACCGGCGCGGCGGCGATTCACGGGCTGCTGGGGCGACCGGGCACGGCCATTTTCATCCTCTACCCGGACGGCCGCGTGTCGCCGCTGCAGGAACGGCAGATGACGTGCACCGGCGCGGACAACGTCTTCGCGCTGGCGATCGACGGCACGTTCGACGACGCGCAGGCGGCGCTGAAGGAGATTTTCGCCGACCAGGCATTCCGCACCGGCCACCGGCTGTCGGCCGTCAACTCGATCAACCTCGCGCGCGTGCTGGCGCAGTGCGTGTACTACCTCCACGCCTGGCTGAAGCTGCCCGCCGCCGATCGCGGCAACGTCGAGTTCGTCGTGCCGACCGGCAATTTCGGCAACGTATTGGCGGGTTGGATGCTCCAGAAGATGGGTGTGCCGATCCGCGGGTTCCGCGTCGCCACGAACCAGAACGACATCCTCTACCGGCTCTTCACGACGGGCGAATACCGCGTGGGCGACGTGCAGCCGAGCCTGGCGCCGTCGATGGACATCCAGGTCGCGTCGAACTTCGAGCGGTTCATCTACTTCGCGGTCGGCCGCGATCCGGCGCGCGTGCGCGAGGTGATGGACACGTTCAAGCAAACCGGCCGCTACCGGTTCGAGCATTTCAACCGCGACACCTTCACGGCGTCGCACACGACGGACGCGGAAATCCGCGACATCATCAGGCGGGTGCACCGCGATTACGGCTACGTGTGCGACCCGCACACCGCGTGCGGGTTCAAGGAGGTCGGCGGAACGGGCGCTGACGGCTGCACGCAAGTTGTGCTCGCGACGGCCAGTCCGGCCAAGTTTCCGGACACGATCAAAGAGGCGATTGGCATCGAGCCGAAGCACCCGAGTCTCGAGGCGCTGAAGACAAAACCGGTCGTGAAGCACCGGCTCCCCGCGACGACCGCCGCGATCCGCGCGTTCATCGATCAGCACGCGGTGGGGCGCGCGTAAGCCAGCGGCTTGATTTTTTTGAACTATTCAGGTGGGGCTCGCTCTCGGAGCGGGCCTGGGTTTCAGCGTGAATTGCACCATGAAACTCAGGCCGGTTCGGAGAACCGGCCCCAACTCGGAGAAGTCAAAATGTCACCAGACATTGGCGTAAGCCAGCTGGGGCCGGGTTCGTTGACTCGGATGGCACTAAGTGAACGGCATTCGTCGACGCCATTCCTGTAGCGGCGAGCACCAGCGAGCCGAGAGCGTGCCGGACGATTCGCTGGCGACCGCGGACGTAGCACAGTCAACCTGAC
>Ga0082335_1001364_pt2 | contig 38517 bp, 42 predicted proteins | sample Subgrocontami58m_FD_72375 | JGI IMG/M metagenome (GOLD analysis project Ga0082335, IMG submission 72375) | Subsurface groundwater microbial communities from S. Glens Falls, New York, USA - GMW37 contaminated, 5.8 m (SPADES assembly) (version 2) ...
TTGTAGAAGTTGAATGCGTTCGCTTTGTTGATGTCTAAGTCGGCGTCAGAATTTCCCTCCCATCGTCTGCATAAGTAAATCGGCTCGTAGATTCTCCCGATTTGATAATCACGTGAAATGGCAAGCCCCACGGCATAATCTTCGCCATAACTGACATTCGGAATCTTCAGGCTGCGAAGAATTGGTGTGAAGAACGCTCGCGGCGCGCCAAACCCGTTGATGCGCAACACGTTGTTGCGTCCGTTATCCGGCGTCCATTCTTTATGGTCAATGATGCCCGGGGGAATCTCTTCGAGCTTGAAGTTTGTCATCTGGTACGAGCCGACAACCATCGCACACTTCTCCGCACGGAACGTGTCGACAACTCTCTGGAGTGTCGTTTCGTCCTTGTACAAATCATCGCTATCAAGCTGAACGGCGAATCGCCCACACGTTGCGTGATGAACAGCTTCATTCCAGCAACCGCCGATGCCAAGGTCTTCTCGAACAGGAATCAGATGAAGAACTCGGTTGTCATTCGCGACAAAACCTTTCAACATTTCAGTCGTTCCATCGGACGAATGGTTATCGACGACAAGAAGATTGAACGGAAAGTTCGTTCTCTGCTTGAGAACTGATTCGACCGCATCACCAATCGTCTTGACACGATTCTTCACGGGAATAATTACCGACGCCTCGGACTCGAAATTCCCCTCATGCAAATTTACATCTTTGAAATCAGGCTTTAAGTATGCGCCAACCTTTCTCAAATGCTCAACGGCGGCAAGCTCCATCTCGATCTGTACTTGGCGATTCTTCGGGTCAACATAATCGAACTGCTTTTCGCCTGATTTGCGCAAGTCGCTTTCAATCTTGCTATACAGAAATTCCCCTATGCGCGTAATGCGGCTTCGGCGTGCAATTGCAAGACGCAACGCGTACAATCCGGCAAACTCGAAATCAGAAGAAGCAATGTCATCCGCCGCTTCTCGCAGTATCACGTTGTTCATAAACAGAACGGAGCCGAAATTGAAATCATCTCTCACACTGCCTTCCTGATATTCAATCACGGGATGCGGCGTACGGGCGTCCAGCTTGATGTCGGAATAATCTGAATAGACAAGTCCCGAGACTGTCGTCTCAGCAACATTCAAGAAACGTTGCAACGCAAACTGACCAAAGTCAATCGGGGCATCAAGAATGAGAAAAAGAGCGAAGTGAGTTTGGGCTTTCCTTGCAATCAGCTTCATTGTTTGCGATGAGGTGATTGCACCAACCGGCAATGACTCGCAACCTTCGATACGTAAATCACTTGTACCTGTGGTAAGCAGATAAATCTTCTCGACCAGTCCTGATTCTTGAAGTTGCTCGACGGTTGCTTTGGTGAATTGATTTCCGCTGTAAGGGATGAAGGCGGTGATGGGGGCTGACATGGTTGTTCCTGTTGTTACGAAATGAAGTACGTAGCGTATTACCAGATTACTCGATTAGTATATTGCCGGAAGATTGGATCAACACTGAGAAGACGAAGCTCGTCGGCTTCCGTTTGAGCCACGAGTGCTCTGTCAAACGGATCTTTATGGTGAAACGGTAATCGCTGAAGAGCATAAACATGGTCAAGAGACAAAGAGAGTATCTTGAGATTATTCTTCTGACGTTGCGAGGCAACGAGGTCGCGTAGCTCTTTCTTCAACTGCAGTTTGTTCAACTGATTTTTGATTTGCATTTCCCACACGCTCACGATGCTGAGGATCAAGACGTTTTCTGGATCAGTGCAAAGGTCAAATACAGTAGATGAGTATGCGTGTCGAGCAGAAGATTCACTTCTCGCCAAGCCAAAATTCATCCGGCAGTTCTGCGTCAAAGTCGTCGGTCACAAACGCTGACCCTCGGTTCAAACCCGGAATGCGCGGTGTAATCTGTGTGAGACGTGCTACCGGATTACCATTCTCAACAAAGACGATCTCTGACCCATCGTGAATACGAGAAAGAAGATTTTTTACCGTGCAATCTGACTCATTGACATCGATTTTCATTGTCATAAATTGTTCTCCTTCTTCCATCAAGAATATAACTCAATGACAGGTCAAAAACGAGTACACCAATTTACGCTGCTTTCTTCTTCCCAAACTCCGGGTCAATCTTCACAAGCGCTGCAACGATGAAGCCGGGAATCGTCGAAGCCATCACCCACAAAAAGAAATGTTGGTAGCCGATCTGTTCTTGCAGCCAGCCGCTGAGCATGCCGGGCAGCATCATGCCGAGCGCCATAAAGCCGGTACAAATTGCATAGTGCGCCGTTTTGTGGTCGCCTTCCGAAATCATAATCATGTACAGCATGTACGCAGTGAAGCCAAAGCCATAACCAAATTGCTCAAGAGCAATGGCGGCATTGATGAAGTAAAAATTTGTCGGTTGCACCTGTGAGAGATAGATAAACATCGCATCCGGCAAGTGAATTGCGAGCACCATAGGCCAGAGCCAGAACTTCAAACCTTTTTTCGAAGCGACGAAACCGCCGAGCAAACCGCCAAGCGTGAGCGCGATGATGCCGACTGTTCCGTAGACAACGCCAACTTCACTCGTCGTTAAGCCAAGTCCACCTTTCTCTCGCACATCAAGCAGGAACGGCGAGACGAGTTTTACGAGTTGGGCCTCTGCAAATCTATAGAACAAGAGGAAGAACAACGTGACGACAATGTTTTTCTTTTTGAAGAAGAGAGCAAAGACTCGAAAGAATTCTTGCAGCACGCTTCGCGAGCCATCGTTGATTGTTGGCTTATCTGCCGCCGGATACGGTAAGATAAATTTGTGGTAGATAAAGAAGAGGAGAAACAGCGCCGCAAGAATTCCAAACGTCACCGACCATGCAAAAGCAATATTGCCGCCGCTGCTCGTTTCAAACTGACCGGCAACTACGACCAAGATTCCCTGACCTGTCATCATTGCGACACGATAGAATGTGCTGCGAACGCCCACGAATGCCGCTTGTTGATGTTGTTCAAGTCCGAGCATGTAAAATCCATCAGCCGCAATGTCGTGCGTTGCAGAGCTGAACGCCATCAACCACAATATTGCAAGCGTGTACTGAAAGAACGTGGACATGGGGATCGTGAGCGCGACCATTGCCAGCGCTACCCCAACAACAAACTGCGTTGCAACAATCCACAGCCGCTTTGTCTTCAGTAAGTCAACAAGCGGACTCCACAATGGCTTAATTACCCATGGTAGATAGAGCCAGCTCGTGTACAGCGCAATATCGGTGTTGGAGATTCCCATCCGTTTGTACATAATGACAGACACCGTCATCACCACAACGTAGGGCATACCTTGTGCAAAGTACAACGACGGAACCCATGCCCACGGATTACGTTTTGTTACGTGTTGACTTCCCATACAGGTTCTTGATTATCCATTATTCATTCACAATTCACCATTAATCATTTGCTTCTTTGCTACGGCGAGAGAATTGCTAATGGTGAACTGTGAATTGTGAATTGTTAATTTTTGATAGCTCTATAGCCAATCAAGTGCATTACGGTCGTATTCCCCATTGTGAACGGCGCTTCTTCTACGAACTCAAACCCGATTCGTTTGTACCACTCGAGCGCAGCAACGTTCTGCTCCATTACTCCAAGCCACACTTCCTGTGCATTTAGAGAAAGGGCAAACTCCTCTGATGCACGCAAAAGTTTTGCACCAACTCCTTTGCCTTGATGTTCAGGCAGAATGTAGAGTGAGTTAAGATAGAACTTCTTGTGGTTCGAATCGAAGTTTGTCTTCGAAAATCCGACGGGCGTTGAATCAACCTCCGCGATAAATCCTTTTGCAATTTGCGAAGTGCAAAACTCCTTCAATGCCTCAAGCGTGTAGTACTGATCGAAGAAGGAGCGCATGTCTGATTCGGGGATGAAGCCCCCGTACGTTGCGAGCCATGTTGTCCATGCAATGTGTTGGACGGCAGGCAAATCCTCGAGTCTCCACGTCCTTACCAAGACGTTCATCATTCTCAATTGGTTATTGACAATTGATCGTTGACAATTGACCGTTCTCAGACCAAAGCTCATTACTCGTCACAATAATCCAAAAACTCCTTTATCCCATCAACGATTCGTTCGGCAAGTTCTTCTCTGAAATTATCATCGAGCAGCTTTATCTCATCCTCCGGGTTTGACATGAACGCAGTCTCAACCAATGCTGTCGGAAATTCCGTCGGTCCATTCAGCGCAAAATTGAAACTGCCGACGTTGCCAAGTGTATCGAGTCCTGTTTTGAGAACTTCATTAAGGATGAATTGCGAAAGAGGTCTGTAGCAAATGTGTTTGTAGAACGTTCCTGAGCCTTTAGTTTCAGCAGGGTCGCTCGTCAGCCCGATAGAGTTCGCGTGAATGCTGATGAGCATATCGGCACCACCGCGATACGCACGCAAGAAACGTTCAGTCATGCGGGGGTTGGAATCGTCCGACCGCGTGAGCACAACCTTCGCTCCCTTGTCTTCAAGAATCTGCTTCAGATGTTTGATTACTGCAAACGTTATATCTTTTTCCAGAACACCTGTTGAGCCGAGCGCGCCTCTGTTCTCACCACCATGTCCTGCATCGATGCCGAATGTTAGGGCTTTGATTTTCAATCGCTCGGGCTGCCGTCGGATTTTGATTTTCAAGCTCGATCCGTCATAGCCGATTTCATACCCCCACACTTGTTTATGCTTCAGCTCAATCGTTATTCGAAAGACACCACTCTCGACCTGATTGTAGTAAACATTCTGGATTTCCTTGGTCGTCAGTTGTTGTGTAATCCAATTGGTGTTCGACGTTGCGCCGTACACATCAACGACAATTCTTGTCGGGTCAAGTTGTTGGAACGTCGAGTACGGAAGCTTGTCATTCAAGCTCAGCAATACGACATCAACATTCTCTTCCGGAAATACAGCAATGCTGCCGGTGAGAGATTTTGGCATGAATGTTCCCGGTGGCTGCAAATCAACATAGGTATCTTCAATCCACACTTCGTGATTCTCCGTGAGTGCAACGCGGTACATATCGTTCACTTTTCCGGTGATCTTCAGACGAATGCCCGGATTGATGATGGAGAACTTGTGTCCGCCAAGCCTGTCTTCACCAAGCCCGGTGTTCAAATACGGTCGCTCGCCTTTCGTGATACCGACAATCGGCAGCATGTGCGGCTTGAACGAAACTTTTGCTGCAGTCGAACACGTTACTGCTCGACCTGTACTATCTTCAAGTCGGAAGGTAATTCGTTGACTCAACAATGTGTCGGTTGCTTTCACTTTGTATGTGCCGCGATAAATTCCGGCGATGCCGCGACCTTGAGGTCGCTCTTTCATTGGGATGCCATTCATAAAGCTCGCTGTGCAGCCGGGCGTTCCCTTGAATTGCACTTCGAGAATATCGCCTGCGTCCAACCACATATCGTGCGTTGGCTGCATCATGATGTCTTCAATGAGCAACGTATCGGATGGCGTTGATTCAACCGGCTTTCTTCGATTAATGAGAAATGTTTTCGTTGTTATTGCACCGGACGGGTCGGTTGACGTAATCGTGAAAGGATTTTCGCCAACGTTGAGGTCGAGCTTGCCGCAAAATGCGCCTGATGGATACACGTTGTACGATTTGCCGTTGATATCAACCATATTGCCGGGATTTGTGCTCGCGGAAAGCCGGTACGTTGACGTTGCAGCTTCAACAGTATCAGCTTCTGGAACAACTAAGAGGATGAAGTTTTTGGATTTGTCGAGGGGCGGAGTTGTTTGAGCGTAAAGAGCACGTTCGCTTGACAACATAGCAACACAGCTTAGAGCGTAGAGCAGAGAGCTTAGGGCGTAGAGCATAGAGCTTAGAGTGTAGAGCAGAGACCTTAGAGTTTTGCGCTTCATGCTAATAGAGTTTTTTGATTTCTGTTTGAGGAAAATAGTGCGAGAGAATCTTGTCGTACGAGTAGCCTTGCTCGCCCATGACAGCGGCGCCGATTTGACACAGCCCGACGCCGTGTCCCCAACCTGCGCCATAAAGAATGAACTTCTGAGGAATTCCTTCCTTCACATCCACTTTGTCGAAGACGATTGCCGAGCTGTAGAGATGCGAGTTTGAAAGCGTGCGACGAATTTCTAATTCTTTACCAATCGTGAAAGTCCGTTTCGTTCCAGCAATTCTCAGTTTGGTGAGACGGGAAGATTTGCCGCGCTCAATCGGAATCAAATCCACGACCTGTCCGAAATCAATTCCGCTTCTGCGGCCGATGATTTCCGCAAGTTCTTCCTGACCGTATTCAACATTCCAGCGATAGAAATCCGTTGTCTCTTGGTCGTATTTCAGAAGAACTTGAGAGAGAGTTTTTTTGTCGGTTGTGTTACAGAAGGCTGGTGGAGTGCTTCGGATCCACTTCTCTGCATTCTCTTCTTTTGAGAAATCAAGATTGAAGATTGTGGATTGCGTCGGCGTATCAACGACGGCATCGAGATAGGGATAATGAATCGGTTCCCATACATTTTCAAACACTTCCATCACACCGCCGCAGGACTTTGAAAAACGGGCATCGCAGACTTTGCCATCATACACCACAACCGTTCCGCTTGTTTCCTGTACTGCTTGGTTCACTGGAGTTGTGTATGCTTTCGTGACTCCTTGATAGCGCTGGCAATGGTCATCGGCGCAAACATCGAACAATTCGTGATCTTCCCTATCGTACCAGCGGATGCGTTCGGTGTCCGTCTCAAAGAATGTCTGATACGTTGTTCCGCCCGCTTTCAATGCTCTGGATTTTTCAAGTTGTGCAAGCAGCCAACTGCGGGAAGCAATGGCATGCGCCTTGAGCAGATTCAATGAACAGTCAGCGCTCATCTCCGACGAAATCACACTCGTCAAGTACTCTTCAATGTTCACGACATTGACCGCCGCAATCGCATCGCCTGAGCGAACAAGTTTCAGTCCGCCGACGAAGCGCTGGTCTTCCTTGCGCTGCCAATGGAATTGCACGCCGATCGTAACATCGTTCAGGATGAATGAGCAAGAATCATTCTCAGGTGAGATGGTAATTTCACGAGCAGTTCCTAACAACACTCCGTCGCTTTCGATGACGATGATGTTGCCGGAAAGGTGCGCAACGCAATCACCGGTGAAGGTTCCCACAATATCAGAAGAATGAAAATTGCCGTTGAGAACAAAATGAATTTCTGGCTGAGTGAAGATGCCGACGTTGATTACGGGAATGTTTATGTGAGAACTCAAAATCAGAAATGAGAGTTGGCGTGATGGTGACTTGTTGGTTCACCTCCAATATAAAAAGTTTGCGGTGAAAAGAAATGAAAAACCCGCCGGGGATGGCGGGTCCGCGAATGCATTTCTTAGCATCCATTTATGTAAGCCGATAGATGTACGCATCTTCTATCATAACACCATTTATTACGTTCTGAGAAAATCTTATGCCTGAGACGCCACTCCCTGTTCGAAGAGCACTTCGAAGCGAAGTGATGAGACGATCTCTGGAATCAACTACAGATATGTCCTTGAGTGGAATCACGGGCTTCTCATCGGGTATTCTGTGCATCGCGGATCTGATTCGCCGGTAAATCTTCTTGGGTCCCTCTGAACGAACTTCGGGACTCGCCACAAGAAATCGCCAACTGTTTGCTTCTGGAAGGTAAATCCAAAGCGCAGCGTTAGCAACCAACTTCACATCATCAAGCATCCGAACCAATTCAACACCCGCACTAATCATTTCCTCGGATAGCGTCTCTTTTACCACCACTTCTTCAACCATACGAATACTCCATTTTTTCTGCTCGTGACGGCGACGTAGAAGTCTCTTACCTCAAATCGTGATTTTCCAATTTGATACCTTGTCTCAGAATTCCAGCCTTTCACTACATTCCAATTATCGCCAAAGTCTTTATTCTTATTTACTTCTTCTTCATGTTCACGCGTCAAGCCAGCAGCTTTTACGAGATTGTTAAGGTTATGATCATACACCGCAGCTACTACTCTCTTGTCAGGTGGAAAATCGTATCGTCGGGTTCTCTTTGCAATACATGCCTTCAGGGCACACTCGACAGAATACCCGAGCAAATAGTAAGACCCATCAAAGAATCCACGGTCAAGAAGAACCTTTGCTTCCTTCACTCGGAGTTTTGCCAGTCTTTGGAAATCGTAGCGATTCATTCGGGTAATTGTAGCTTATTCTCCAACGAAGAAGATACCAATGTCAATTTTCCGGTTGAAACCTATGCACCTCCTCCACAATCGTATCAACAATCTCCGACTCTTTCACTTTGCGAGCGCCTTGCCTTTTCGAACAGAAGGAGATGTGCCTATGACACTCGCTTCCTGTTTGATTCGTTCTCGAATGACTCGTTGCATCCATGCTTGATAACCTTTCATCCGTCTCCGTCTTGCTATCGCTTATGCTTTTTCAATCAGCTTCGGAGAAAGAGCAATTGGTACAACGGACATTGCTTTGACATGCACCGGCGTTCCCCACGCCGACTCGTCATCCGCTTGACGGATAACTATCTCGTCAATTTCCTCTTCAGTCAATGTTCCTTCGCTCTTTTTCATATCGCCCACCGGCGATGGTGCGAACGACTCTGTTTGGTTTCAACTGAGCGTCCCGCGGATGAAAGCGGGTTTTCTGAGTTCATGCGGCAACAAGCTTTGATGGCTTCTTCCGCCTCGCGCTTGACGAAAGAATATGCTTTGCCGTTTGCGGAAGAGCAATCCCCACAAACCAATCTTTGGGGTACAAATAATCCTCTCCAGACTCATCCACGACGCGAATCATCCCTCTCGTCGACGCCTTATCATCCGAAAGACTTTCGTAGGCTTTCCCTATGTCCAAATCGACGTAGTCTCCGTTGCGAAGACAAAGGACATACTTCTTTTCGTTGCGGCTTTTTTTCATAACCTAATCAAAATATTTTTTGACTTTGAAATCAACTCGACCGATGCCGTGTGCCTCGTACCAGTGAAGTTCAACTTTCTCAACATGCCCGCCTTCAGACCTAATGTACGCGATTCCCTTCAGCTTCCGCCATCGTCCAATTCCATATCGGCTATTGAGATAATCAAGCCTGCGAATAGAGTGGCCGACAGCTATCGTTTGAATGTTTTGTATTTCACCAACAATATCTGTTTTGTCCAGCATATTCGCAAACGAGCCACATGTTGTCCGTCAGTTGTTGCTCTCCGTCTTGCTATCACTTTTGCTTTCTCAATTAGCTTCGGAGAAAGAGCAATCGACACCACGGACATTGCTTTGACATGCACCAGCTTTCCCCACGCCGACTCGTCATCCGCTTGACGGATAACTATCTCATCAATCTCCTCTTCAGTCAATGTTCCTTTGCTCTTTTTCATATCGCCCACCAGCGATGGTGCGAATGACTCTGTTTGGTTTCAACTGAGCGTCCCGCGGATGAAAGCGGGTTTTCTGAGTTCATGCGGCAACAAGCTTTGAAGATTTCTTCCGTTTTGCACTTGATGAGAGCATACGCTTTGCTGTTTGCGGAAGTTCTATTGAAACGAAATAGCTCTTCGGGTATAAGAAATCTTCTCCGGAATCGTCAACAATTCTCAGCAGTCCATCCTCTGCCGCGTCTTCGTCCGGAAGAACTTGGTAGAGTTTGAGTTCCTGCAAATCGTCTGCGTCGTCGTTTCTTACGCACAGAACATAGCTCTTTTTCTGTTTTGATTGTTTCATCTTATCGGAACTTACGTTTGACTTTGATTTTTCTCTTACCGATGCCGTGTGCCTCGTACCAATGTATCTCACCCTTAACGACCGTTCCATCTGCGTACCTCGCAACTCCAATACCTTTCATCTTTCGCCATCTTCCGACACCGTATCTTCTCTCCAACTCTTTCAACTCACGTATCGCATTGCCCACCGCAATTGTTTGGATGGATTCAATCTCTCCAATTATTTCCAAGAGCTTTGGTTCTGCCATTGGCCGGCGTGCTCAGTTGTTGCTTTCCGGCTGAAAGTTCATCACTTCCTCCACAATCGTATCAACAATCTCCGACTCCTTCAGCTTGCGGACGGCGACGCCTTTGCGGTAGAGGATGCCAACGCCTTTGCCCGCGGCAATGCCAATATCTGCCTCGCTTGCTTCACCGGGACCGTTCACAACGCAACCGAGTACGGCGATTTTCACGGGCTTTTTCACTCCCTCAAGTCTCTGTTCAAGTTGTGCCATAATGCTGAACAAATCAATTTCAAGTCTGCCGCATGTCGGACATGCAATCAGCTCAATGTTGCGTGAGGCAAGTCCAAGCGAACGAAGAATTTCTTTTCCGACTTCAACTTCTTTCGCAGGCTCATCAGTCAACGAAACACGAATTGTATCGCCGATGCCTTCGGCAAGCAACGTGCCGATGCCGACTGCCGATTTGATCGTTCCGATTTTCGTTGTCCCGGCTTCGGTTACGCCAAGATGGAGAGGAATGTCCGTTCGCGCTGCAACGAGACGATACGCTTCAATCATCAAGCGAACATCGGTTGACTTTACGGAGATGATAACATCTCGGAACCCGAATTCATCGCAGATGCCAACGTGACGCATTGCGCTTTCGTACAACGCTTCAGCCGTTGGGTAGCCGTGTTTTTCAAGAATGTCTTCTTCGAGCGAGCCGGAGTTCACGCCGATGCGAATCGGAATGCCTTTGTCTTTTGCCGCAGTCAACACTTCATAGATGCGGCTCTTCGCTCCGATGTTGCCGGGATTGATACGCACTTTGGCAACGCCCGCTTCAATCGCCTTCAGCGCAAAGATATGATTGAAGTGAATGTCCGCAACAATCGGAATCGGCGACTGACGAACAATCTCCGCCATCGCTTCGGCAGCTTCTTTGTCATTCACTGTTACGCGTACAATATCGCAACCGACTTCAGTAGCGTCAACGATTTGCTTCACTGTGCCGGCAACATCGCTCGTCTTCGTCTTCGTCATCGTCTGGACGCTAATCGGTGCGCCGCCGCCGACTTTGATTCCGCCAATCGCGACTTGCCGCGTCTGACGCCGCATGCCGACCTTATATGTCGGATGAGGAATAAGCGGTGGTTGTTCCGTCAAGTTGAGAACAGGTATCTCCATATTACCTTTCAGATATCTTAGTGATGTTATTCGTTTCACTCTTCTATGGAAAGGGGGAGTGGGAGAATCGGGGAATCGGAGACCTCCTCCCTTCGCCGTTTCTCCCCCTCTCCTCCGTAAGGAGTCCTTCGGACGATTCTTCTAAATCAATCGCGAACGGTCGAACTATCGTAATTCACTAATTGATCTTCTTACTCGCTTCGTTCAAAATTCTTTTCTCTTCTTCCGTCAGACTCTGGTAGCCGCTTGAGTTGATTTTGTCGAGAATCGCATCGACAACTTCTTGGTTTAACTCATCTTCACCTTCCAGCGATCTGCCGGATTTGATGTCGAAGAACTTCGCGTCATAAATCTCTTCATGAACGGGTTTTCGTGCACGACGCTGTTGATACGGAAAAGTCGGCTCGCCTTTGATTTTGTTCCAGATGTTCTCGAACGAAAGCCCTCTTGCCATCATCAACATATACACACAACCAACTGCCGCGCCGCCGAGATGCGCGAAGTGTGCAACGCCGGACGAAGTTCCGGTTACACCGTAGAACAACTCCAACACAATATATCCCGCAACAAAAAACTTAGCTTTAATGGGAAGGAGAAAATAAATGTAGATTGGTCGTTCAGGAAACAACATACCGAACGCCACAAGAACTCCGAAGACTGCGCCTGAAGCTCCAACTGTCGGACCGCCGGGGGCAATGAGTGGAGCGACGAACAAGTTTGTAATGCCGGCAGCAAGTCCGCAAATCAAATAATAGATGAGAAATTGTTTCGAGCCCCAGATGTTTTCCAGCTCCATCCCAAACATCCAAAGCGCAAGCATGTTGAAGAAGAGGTGACCGAAGCCGCCGTGCAGAAACATGTACGTTACGAGTTGCCAAGGAAAAAAGTAACCGGAATCCCACGGCATCAACGCAAGGTACTTCACAATAAAGACCTGTATTGACGAACGGCTCAGGAACACATCAGTGAGTAACCAAATGGCAGTGTTGCTGATGAGCAGCCACTTGATGACCGGCGGAAAGAACGAGAAGCCGCCGAAAAAATTCGGACGGTAATAACCGCCTGTGCCTGTCGAACGATAATAAGACATCAACTCTTCTTTCTCAAGACCTTCACGCTACACGATAGAACAGCATTTCTACATGATTGGTTCTCGTTCACTTGGTATCAAGCGCCACGAGTCCGGGCAACTGCTTACCTTCAAGAAATTCCAGCGAAGCGCCGCCGCCGGTCGAGACATGCGAGATAGACGCTTCGAATCCCATCTGTGCAACTGCCGCGGCTGAGTCGCCGCCACCAACGATTGTCGTTGCCCCGTTCTTCGTCGCCTCAGCCAACAGCTTTGCAATCTCGAGTGTACCGTTTGCGAAGCTCGACATCTCAAATACGCCCATCGGTCCGTTCCACACAATCGTTTTCGCGTTCTTCATCTCAAGCTTGATGAGTTGAATCGTCTCCGGTCCGATGTCGAGCCCGCGCCAGCCTGAAGGAATTTTGGTCACCGGAACAGTCTTGCGTTGAGCGTTATTGTCAAACTTGTCTGCGATGATGCAATCAACAGGCAGAATTACGCGGCGATTCTTCGTCTTGATTTCATCGAGAATCTGTTTTGCAAGCTGAATCTTGTCTTGCTCAACGAGCGAATCGCCGACTTCCAACCCTTGCGCTTGAAAGAATGTGAACGCCATGCCTCCGCCAATGACTAAGACATCAACTTTCGGCAGAAGGTTTTGGATGACGTCAATCTTACCGGAGATTTTTGCGCCGCCGAGTATTGCAATATACGGACGTTTCGGATTAGCCACCGCTTGTGTAAGATACTCAAATTCTTTCTTCATCAAGTACCCTGCAACGCACGGCTTCAGGAACTTCGTCACACCCTCGGTTGACGCGTGTGCACGATGGGCTGTGCCGAATGCATCGTTTGCGTATACATCACCGTAGCTGGCGAGTTCTTTTGCAAAGCCGGGATCGTTCTTTTCTTCCTCTGCATGAAAGCGGAGGTTTTCGAGCATCAATACATCGCCGACTTTCAACGCATCAACCATTTGCCTGGTTGCTTTGCCAATGCAGTCGTTAGCAAAAAAAACTTTCACACTCAACAATGTTCCGAGATGTTCTGCAACCGGTTTCAGCGAAAACTCCGGCGATGGTCCACCCTTCGGTCGTCCCAGGTGACTCATCAAAATCGGAATGCCGCCTTTGTCCAAGATCGTCCTGATAGTCGGCAGCGCTTCAACAATGCGTTTGTCGTCCGAAATCTTCAAATCCGCAGTCATCGGAACGTTGAAGTCAACGCGCACAAGAACTTTTTTTCCTCTGAGTTCTACATCATCAATTGTCTTAGTATTCATGTCTTCAATTCTCTTGTAAGTTTATCAGATACAAATCTCAATGTGAAAGTCATACGTCTGAAATCATCTCGCTCATGCAAACGGCAACAACGCTTTCACGAATTCCCGCAATTGAGCAAGATGCGATTCACTCAAACGCCCGATTCTTTTCTTGATTTTTCTTTTGTCAATCGCGCGCAATTGGAAAACCAAGGCAACTGATGTCAAAGCCAAACCGTTCAGGGAATCGGGATGTATGGTCGGAAGCTGATTTTGAAACTGCGGTGCTTGGACAATAACGGCGGGACGAGTACCAGCTTGCTCATGCCCGCCGCTGTGTGGAATTTCGACGGAATAAATATCGCCGACATCCATCAGGAAAGACCCTTCTCAAACTCCTGCAGTGCCTCATCACTCAGGGTCTCCCATTGTGCGAACTCATCTCGTAAGTCTTGAACAGCTTGATGACGCTGGACTAAAATGCTCTCCTTGAACAATCGGACAATCTGTAAGAGATTCGGGATTGCTTCATCCGGCAATCCCTTCACCTCATCCATCAACTCTTGTTGATAATTCGTCATCGAATGCCTCTCCTCAAATTATGAGAACAGCAGTTGCACCCTTCGCCTCAAGCAATCATCTTCAACAAATCAACAACACGGCATGAGAAGCCCCACTCGTTGTCGTACCAGCCGAACACTTTTACCGTGTTGCCGTACGCCATCGTCAGCTTCGAATCAATAATGCATGAATGCGAGTTGCCGATGATGTCCGCCGAAACGATTTCATCTTCCGTGTACTGCATGATACCTTGAAGCTCGCCTTCAGCAGCTTTCTTAAACGCTGCGTTCACTTCTTCCTTTGTCGCGGGCTTCTTCAGCACAGCAACGAAGTCCGTGATGGATGCGTCAGGTGTTGGAACACGGAGCGAGTGTCCATCGAGTTTTCCTTTTAGCGCAGGAATAACTTTGCCGACTGTTCTCGCTGCACCTGTTGTTGTCGGAATAATAGAGAGCGCCGCCGCACGCGCACGTCGCAAATCTTTATGCGGCAAGTCGAGCAAACGCTGATCGTTTGTGTACGAGTGAATCGTCGTCATGAAGCCGCTCTCAACGCCGAAGGAATCATGAAGAACTTTCACCATCGGCGCCAGGCAGTTCGTCGTGCATGAGGCGTTGGAAACGAATTGCTCTTTGCCTGTCAGTACGTTGTCGTTCACACCAAGCACCACCGTTGCGTCGATTTCATCTTTCGCCGGAGCAGTAAGAAGAACTTTCTTCGCACCGGCTTGAATGTGAAGATTCAATTTCTCGCGGCTTGTGAACACGCCTGTCCCTTCAATCACAATGTCGGCGCCAAGTTCTTTCCACGGAAGCTTTGCCGGATCCTTCTCCGCTATAATCTTGAACTTTTTTCCATCCACAACAATCGAATCGCCATCCGCTTTCACATCGCCGCCATACATGCCGTGCACCGAATCGTACTTCAACAAGTACGCAAGTGTAGCCGCGTCTGTGATATCATTGATTGCAACAACATCAAATCCACCCAACTGTCTCATTCGTCGAAACACCAGTCTGCCGATACGACCAAAGCCGCTGATACCGATTTTTACAGCCATGAATAACCTCCGAGTAATCTTTAAAGGGGAACAATGAACGGGATATCGTGGTGAAATTAGCGAAACTTTTGAAAAACCCTCGTCAATCTACCAAGAAATGCTTTGAATTGCAAGGTGACCGTCACCTGCGCGTAAACGCGCGGAGAGGTGACGGTCACCTACGGCAGATGAGCATGGTCAGGCACAGCAATCGAAGCAGCAAAGATTTTTTCTGCACCGTGCTCTTTCAAAACCTTCGCGCACTCGTCTATAGTCGCTCCAGTCGTAATGATGTCGTCGACGATGAGAAATGAAGAGTGAGAGATAAGAGATGAGTGATGAGAGTTTAGCTCGAACGCCTCGGCAACATTTTCTTTTCGTTCTTGTGCGTTCAGTTTCGTTTGGGTCTTCGTATGCCGTGTTCGTTTCAGAAGATGTGGAAAGACCTTCAGCCCTGTAACGTTGTTGACGCCTTTCGCAATAAACTCGCTTTGGTTGTAGCCGCGCTCTCGTTCTTTTGCAGGATACAGTGGAACTGGAACGACGCCGGTAATCGCTTCATCTCCAAGCATCGGATACAAGGACTCACCAACCAACTTCCCCAGCTCGACACCGATGCTTGTCATTCCGTTGTACTTAAGCTGATGCACTACGTTCTGAAGTGTTCCATCTTTCTCGAAATGAAATACCGAAGCAAGCCCCGAAATGTATCCGCCTGAAGTCAGCTCACCCAATTTTTCTTGATACAATGAGTCGGCACGCGAAAGCCTTCTTACGCTCGACCAACATTTGTTACAGATCTTCCGCTCATCATCGTTGAGATGAGCTTCGCACGCTAAGCAAGTTGGAGGGTAAATGAATTGGTAGAGAGGACGGAGCAGCGAAATGGTAGCTGAGATTACTTTTGCCGGCATCACGAATACTGGAGTAATGGAGTGTTGGAGTGGTGAAATTCACGCGTCTGTAGAAACACGGCTTGCCTGCCCGCCAACGCTTTTCGGGCAATCAGAGGATTATCCTCGTTTCGCTTTCTTCGCCGTCTGCTTCATGGCTTCAAGCTTTGCGATTTCATCGCGCAATTGTGCAGCACGCTCAAACTCCAAATCCTTCGACGCTTTCAGCATTTCGACATGTAACTCTTCAATCAAATCTTTACGCTGGTCTGCCGTAAGATAACGGACGACACTCTCTGCCACCATGGGCATCTTCTGTCGTTCGCGGCGGGCGTCTCGTTCGGCTTTTACATCGGCAACGGCGGTCGAGGCGAGAATTTCGTTGACCGTTTTGTAGACTGTCTTTGCCGTAATGCCGTGGTCTACGTTGTACTGCAGTTGTTTTGTCCGGCGGCGAGTTGTCTCCTCCATCATTCGCTGCATTGAGCCGGTCATTGTATCAGCATACAGAATCACCCGACCGTTCAAATTGCGGGCAGTTCGTCCGGCGGTTTGAATAAGAGATTTTTCTGAGCGAAGGAAGCCTTCTTTGTCTGCATCCAAAATTGCAACAAGAGAAACTTCAGGCAAATCCAAACCTTCGCGCAACAAGTTGACTCCAACAAGCACATCAAAATCGCCAAGCCGCAGGTCGCGAAGAATCTCCACACGCTCAAGCACATCAACTTCGGAGTGGATGTAGCGGACTTTCACGCCGATGTCAACAAGATAATCCGTCAAATCTTCCGCCATACGTTTTGTCAGCGTAGTAACGAGAACTCTCTCCTTCTTTGCCGCTCGTGCGCGAATCTCTGCAATCAAATCATCAATCTGATTCTTTACAGGACGAATATAGACTTCCGGATCAACAAGTCCCGTTGGACGAATAACTTGCTCGACAACCACCCCTCTGGATTTCTCCAATTCATAATTACCCGGCGTAGCGCTCACAAAAATAACTTGCTTCACCATCTGCTCCCATTCATCAAACGTGAGCGGACGATTGTCGAGTGCAGAAGGCAAACGGAAGCCGTACTCAACAAGTGTCAGCTTGCGTGAGCGGTCGCCATGATACATGCCGCCGATTTGCGGTACGGTTACGTGCGATTCATCAATAACGAGCAGGAAATCATCAGGAAAATAATCGAACAAGCATGCTGGACGAGAACCTGGCGGACGCCCGGCAATGTGGCGCGAGTAATTCTCAATGCCGGAACAATAACCGACTTCGCGCATCATCTCCAGATCAAAACGTGTCCGTTGTTCAAGCCGTTGTGCTTCGACAAGCTTTCCCAAATTACGAAGCTCAGCAAGCCGTTCCTCCAATTCCTGCTCAATTCCTTTGTACGCTTTGTCGAGAGTTTCTTTCGAAGTGATAAATTGCTTCGCAGGATAAATCACTTCGTAATCTGTCTCGGCAAGAACTTTCCCGTCAGTTTTGTTTATGTAGGACACCTTTTCGATTACATCACCGAAGAACTCGACGCGAATTGCCTCTTCGTTTTCGTACGCCGGAATTACTTCAACGACATCTCCCCGTACGCGCATGGTGCCGCGGACGAATTCGAAATCATTTCGCATATAGAAGATATTGAGAAGCTTGCGGAGAAGCTCGTTCCGCTCCATCTTCTCCCCTTTACGGATGACGACAATCTGGCTCGCCCACTCTTCCGGCGCACCGATGCCGTAAATGCAGCTCACCGATGCAACCACGATGACGTTTTTGTCTCCACTCAGCAGCGCACTTGTCGCACGCAAACGCAGCCGATCAATCTCATCATTGATGGACGCGTCTTTTGCAATGTAGGTGTCGGAAGTTGGGACGTAGGCTTCGGGCTGGTAGTAATCGTAGTACGAAATGAAGAACTCGACTCTATCGTGTGGAAAGAAACTCTTGAACTCTCCATACAACTGCGCCGCCAGAGTTTTGTTGTGCGACATGACAAGCACGGGCTTGTCAACCTTAGCAATAACATTCGAAATCGTAAACGTCTTGCCGCTTCCGGTTACGCCAAGAAGTGTTTGATATTTGTCTCCACGCAAAACTCCTTCCGTGAGCTGACGAATTGCTTCGGGCTGGTCACCGCTGGGTTTGTAGTCGGATGTGAGTTGAAAGATGCTCATGAGAGAATTGAATCACTGCAACATTGCATCATTGACGATTGGTAACATTGAGAGTTCACATTTTCTTAGTACTCTGTTGTCTTTATGGGAGAGGTTCTATTTTGAAGCTCGGTTCTTGACGCTCAACTTTTTTCCAAACTTCGAGCAACTCATTTTGATGAAGTGCACTCCACTCTTCCACCATTCTCATGGCTCGGTGTGGCAAACTTCCAGAAAAAATTCGGAGATTCGCTACGTCATAGAGAACTTCATGCTCGCCATACTCGGCATGAAAGTGCGGCGGCGGATGGTCGTCAAAGTACATTCGGATGACGATTCCGTAAAACCGCGAAACCTCAGGCATCGATAGACTCGTTTCGAAGTTGTGGGAAGAGTTGTTCGGGCGACTTGCCGGTGATCTTCAAATACAACGCGTCGGGACAAAGGTCAATATCATTATCCCATCTCACATCACCATTCGGTCCGACGCGAACGATTTTGAAAAACTCGTAATCATTCCATGCGGCAAACACACCTCTGCCCGCGAGATGGGAAACATCGACAATTCCTTCTACACCGTCAGTGTATTCGAGTCGTAAGCGAAAGCCATCTAAGGGTTCAACATATTTGATTTTTTTCATTTTGGAATTCCTTCCTCTCTTGACAAATAGCATCGAGTTGGCAACCGCTGCACTTTTCGTAGTCGGATGATCATTTCGCGGACTTCATGCCTCTTGAAGTCAGTTTCCCATTCAGAGCAGCCCGTATTGCATCAGCAATCTGTTTGTCATTTCTTAGTTCGACATGACATTCCTTATGCCGACTGTTGTTCTCTTTATCAGTGTCGAGAACATAATTAGAGTTATAACCAGAAGCACTTTTGATTGTTTGTTTGACAATCGCCTTTCCTCGTGGAAGAGGAAAAATTCTAGCTCCGAATTTCATGGTTCACCCAATATTATCAAGAAAAAAGTTCACGCCACGCGAGCAGTTCGCTTCGGCAGCGCAGAAACAATTGCTCGCAAAGCGTTATTCACTGCTTCCGTCGTCCGAAAGATGCGATCGCCGCTCAACGCTGATGCAAAGCGGTTCGGCTGAGCCTTCGAGTAATCGAAACGATACTCGGGCCGAAGATCGTCAGATTCTCTTTTTCGTTTAGTTGATTTTCCCTTCTCCATCAAGCCGACTTACGATAGACACGAGTGTTCCGGTAGGCGGGTGAGTACTCGCGAATTTTGCTCATGGCGTTGCGGTCGAAAACCTTTTCGCCGCACTTGGGACAACTGTAGTGCGGGAGCCTCGGAACGGTGTACTCTACGTCCTTGAACTTGCCGTGCCAGTTGCGAACTACAAGTTTGATTTCGCAGCTTCCGCATGTTGGGCAATACGTTATCTTCATGATGACTCTCCTTCTCATGACGCCTTTTTCGATGAAATAAGAAAATAGTATGTTTCCTTGCCAACCTCGCTGGTAAATTTTCCCTTGGAGTATATCATAAGTCCTTCGAGGTTAGGGCTTTCAATAACGTAAAGATATTCCCTCCGATGTTTTCGCATTGGGCTTGTCGAGCGTACTGTCTTTTGAATTTCAGAAGCGTTCACTATTGATTCAATCACGTCGAACTCATTGATTCCGTCAACATCCATCTCAATGAGAGCCTTCTCGCCGATTGAATGAACCTTGTCCTCGCTTATGATTGCGTCGCACCTTTTTGATTTTTCTGCTGCCACAGGTGGGACAGAACGTAAGTTTTATCGTCATAGCCGTCTCCTTCAACATGCTTTCTTTGAAGAAATCAAAAAGTAAAACATTTCCTTTCCGTTCTCGTGAACAAGCTTTTCCTTTGTATAAAGGTATTCCTTTTTCCTGGGTGCAGATGGATAAGAATAGCTTCAACAACATCAAGTTCCGAAATGCCATCAACGACCATCTCTGTGCGTGCCTTTTGGCTAAATCCGTATCGCCCTGATAGTACCGCACGCTTTATGCGAACGAGAATATCATCCATTCCGAAATCATCTGCCGAAAGTTAGACAACATTAGTCATTCATACCTCAGCGCCTCAATCGGACTCAACTGCGCCGCCTTGCGCGCAGGATAGAACCCGAACAGTATGCCGACAAATGCAGACGTGCCAAATGCCAACGCTATAGCGCTTGGTGAAACAAAAACGGGCCAACCCGCCACTTTGGAAATGAGACTTGACGCGCCGAGTCCAAGCCCAACTCCAACCAATCCACCAATCACACTGAGCATGACTGCCTCGATGAGAAACTGTTGTAACACGTCGCTCCGTCTCGCACCAATCGACATCCTGATCCCGATCTCACGTGTACGCTCTTGCACGGAGACAAGCATGATGTTCATAATACCAATACCGCCAACAATCAATGAGATAGAAGCAATACCGCCGAGCAGCATTGTCATGATGCCCGATGTTGCGGTCGCGGCTGATGCAATATCCGATTGATTGCGGATTGTAAAATCATTGTCCTGCCATTCGGCGAGACGATGGCGAGCGCGTAGTAAGTCTGTTACTTGTTGCTGCGCATCAGGGATCAGTTGCTTCGTTACTGCTGACATGATTATCGCTCCGACGAAATCAATCCCTTGCAGCTTGCGCTGAACTGTCGCGAACGGGGCAATAATGATATCGTCCTGGTCCTGCCCCATTGCGTTCTGACCTTTACCAGCCAGCGTGCCGATAACCTTAAACGGCAGTTTCTGAATGCGGATAGTTTTGCCAATCGGGTCTTCATCAGGAAAAAGATTTTTCACAACTGTCTGCCCGATGACGCACACTTTCGTTGCGCCGCGAACATCTTGCTCCGTAAATGCATCGCCGCTCTCTATTTTCCAATCGCGAATGTTGAAGAACTCGGTATTACCACCCTGGATTGAAGTACTCCAATTCATATTCCCCGCAATGACTTGACGATTTACACGAGTCATTGGCGAGATTGCACCGACCGCTGGACTTTGTTCACGAATCGCTTCTATGTCCGCCTCCGTCAGCGTCTGCGCTGCACCCGCACCCGAACTCACGCCTCCATGTACCGTCGCTCCGGGGAAAACCATGAGCACGTTTGTTCCGAGACTCGCAATCTGCGCTTCAACTGCCGACTGTGCACCTTGTCCAACCGCCACCATGGCAATCACCGCACCGACGCCGATGATGATACCGAGCATCGTGAGCAGCGCTCGCGTTTTGTGGCGCAACAACGAATCAATGGCTATTCTGAAAATCTCAAAGAATCTCATATGTTCCTCATCGAAAAGACCCTCACGCAAAGGCGCGAAGCCGCCAAGATTTTTGAAAAATATTCTACATTGTCTTTTGCGCCTTGTCCAAAGGACTCCTTCGGAGGCGACTTTGCGTGAGATAATTCACAGACCGCCTCGTCGTCCACCACCACCGCCCATTGGACTGCGCGGCGCAAACGGATTGTTCTGTCCGACTGGCACTTGTCCTTGGGCTCCGCCGGTCACTCCAACAATCACTTCATCGCCTTCTTTCAAATCGGACTCGACGAGCTCCATGTAGCGCGTGTTTTGAATTCCCTTCTTCACAACAAGTGGCTTCGGCTTTCCGTTCTCCAACACCCATACTCGTGCGCGCTCAGCCATTCGCTTCTTAAACCTCTCCCGCATTTCACGCGAAACATTTGGCCTGCCTTGCGGGTCCTGTCCTTGCGAACCCTCACGCATTGTCATCCGGCGACCTTCGCTTGCAGTCGTGTCTCCTTCTTCAATTGGCGGAGTGAAGCGCGCTGCTTGCACCGGAACACGTAACACATTTTCAATGTGCGTCACTTCAATGGAAACTGTCGCCGTCATTCCCGGCATCAACTTCAAATCGGGATTTTGGACGTCGATGATAACATTGTACGTTACAACATTCTGCGTTATCACCGGCGCAAGCCGAATCTGACTTACAACTCCACGAAATGTCTCTTCGGGATACGAATCAACGCGGAATGTCACCTCCTGCCCAACTTTCACATTGCCAATATCAGCTTCATCTACGCTGGCTTGCACTTGCATCTTGCGCAAGTCTTGAGCGATCGTGAAAAGCGTCGGCGCTTGCAGACTTGCCGCAACCGTTTGTCCAACATCCACATTACGCGAGATGACCACTCCACTAATCGGCGCTTTGATCGTCGCATAACGAAGGTTTACATTCACCCGATCAAGCGCGGCTCGCACTTGCGCCAAACTTGCCTTCGCAGATTCGAGCGCAGTCTTCGCCGCATCCATATCCGCTTGCGACACGAGTGATTTTGCAAACAGGTCGGAGGTGCGTTTGAAATTCCGCTCGGCTTCGCTCACTTGCGCCCGTGCCCTGTCAACATTCGCCTTCTGCTCGTTAACTGATGCTTGAAGAAATGTCGGGTCGAGTTGCGCAAGCAACTGCCCTTCCTTTACTTTCGTGTTAAAGTCCGCGTACAGCTTCGCAATCGTGCCGGAAACTTGCGAGCCGACTTGCACCGTCGTCAGCGCATTCAGCGTTCCTGTTGCACTGATGACAACACTGATATCGCCCCGGTCAACCTTCGCCGTGCGATAGGTGATTTTGTCTTTGTCGCCGTTGCGGAGCCAGAGGAACCCTCCGCCGAGAACAACTACGGCAGCGACTGCAATCCACAACCATTTTTTGTTTTTCATGACTTACTTTTCTTCTTCCTGAGATTGTGCTGCTCCTGCAACTTCATGTAATATTCAATGAATTGTTTCGGGTCGTTATTACAACGTGCAGATATCTGACGTCGGGTCATTCTTCATCATATGCATCTCTCCCAAGAAGTTCATAAGGTGTAACAATGTCGCGCACACTTCCAAGTTAAGAGAAAGTCACACTCAAAAAAAAAGAACCGATTCCAGATGCGCCGCATCGCCAAGCTTCCTGCTTGGCATTAACTTGCGGCTAACATACGTTTCGACGATTTCATCAATCTCGTCAGTGTATGGAAGCAGGTGAATACCTCGCTCAAACACTATTCAAAGAAGAAGTTGCTTGTAGGAAGCGCTCCGGTTTCGATTGCAATCCACAACCACATTCTCTTAGTCATTTACTATCTCAATTTTGTTTTCTTCGTTTTTGGGAGATTCTACAAGGCGGTCTTGATGCCGCTTTTGCAGCTCCATGTAGTACTCGCCAAGTTTCTTTGGGTCGTAGTCAAACCGTTTGGCTATCTGGCGGCGAGTCTCCCAGATTCTCTCGAGTGTTGGATCATGTTTCATTTTGCTTTCTCTCCAAGTAATTGCAATGGTGTTATGAGTAAAGGGGTATAAAGGCGCAAGATAGTATTGATACGCTTGATGTGATTGAACTTGTTCGCATTCGCCAGATGAGTACAGTTCCATGTCAGCAGAAAATCGCATTTGTGAAAGGATGCTAATGCAAGATGATACGCATCGCCAAGTTTCTCTCGCGGCATCAACAGCAAACAACGGAAGACCATCGACCATTTGAACCGTCATTTCCTTGTTTGGATAGTCGCCGTTATTCAACTCAATCAGAACTACCTAACTCGTGAAGAGTTCATAATCTATTCTGTACTCATCCCACCAGTCGCGCGTCCACTGTCGCTTTACAACCATCTCCGGCTCAGTACGCACTTCGTGGTAGAAACTTGGAATTGTCGTTTCGATGTACACGCGTGGTTTCGTCATAACTCTTCAATACTCTTTCGCCCCGCAAACCCATCCGGAATGCTATGCCAGTACTTAATGTCGTTCTCGCCAACCTTCCAACAAAGATACACTTCCTCGCCGTTCTCCCGAACGTAAGGGAAATCAATCAAACCTTGATCAAGCCCTTTGAGGATGATACCCCGCGCTTCAATGCCCTTAATAATCTCAACAAGCGTTTCCATTTCTTGGGGAAAACTACCATCACCGTTGGGACCTCGCCCACCAAAGTACTGGTGGCGATAGACATCCCAACCCCTTGCATCAAGCTGCTGTTTCAGCTCTACAAGTTTGCTTGCAAGTGCGTGAACGGTTGTCAACTCGCGACGGGCTTCTTCAAGAGTGAAATGTTTCCGGTGAAGATAATTCGGCATCACCACTATATTAGATTCAGAGAACGAGAATTCGTTTAACAATTCCGTCATAGGGAACCCATTAGCCGCACAGAATTCAGGAGAAACGGCTGAGAAAAGATAACGAATTGAAGATAGGATGTAAAGCGAACGGAAAGGATTATGGAATTCGTACTTCATCTACAGCAAACTCAGATTCTTTTTTTCTCAGCACAACGAGCACCGTTCTCTGTCGTGGCTTCGCGTCGACTTCGGAACGAACCATCACTTGATAGTAGCCCCAAATTCGTTCGTTGCTTGAGGCTGAAGAATCAATGACGTGCGGTGCGCCAAGGGCTTGCAGAACTTCCCGCGCAGATTTTCCTTTTAGTGCATAGAGTTCTTCCAGTCGCTTGACGGGCTTTTGCTCCATACAAGATTGCAGAACCAACGCGGCAAGAAGAATCCCAAGAAACTGTTTTGCCTTTCTCATTTTTCCTTTTGCCTTCATTCGTTGATTCTGCAGCCAGTTTCTGATACAACTCAAAGCTTTTCTAGAATAAAACTCGTCATCTTCGTGAACAAATGCTTTTGTGCTGCCGCGTCAGAAATGCCATGTGCTCGTCCGGGATAGAACAGTGTTTCGAACTGCTTGTTGTTCCGGATGAGTTCGTCGATAAAGGCAATTGAATTTTGCCAATGGACATTGTCGTCGGTCGTACCGTGCACGATGAGCAGATTGCCTTTGAGCTTTGATGCGTACGTTATCGGCGAAGTATTCTTGTAACCTTCAGGATTCGATTGCGGTGTATCCATGTAGCGTTCGGTCCAAATCGTATCGTAGAATTTGAAGTTCGTTACAGCCGCAACGGCAATTCCCGTTTTGAAATAATCGGCGCCATAGGTCATTGCCATCAGCGTGTGGTAACCGCCGCCGCTCCATCCCCAAATGCCGATGCGCGACGCATCCACGTACGAAAGTGAGACGAGATATTTTGCTGCTTCAATCTGATCTTTTGTTTCCGGCAATCCAAGTTGGCGGAAACTTGTTTGTCGGAATTTCTTTCCTCGTGCATCTGTTCCGCGTCCATCAACACTCACGATGATATACCCGCGCTCTGCCAGCAGTTGATACCAGAGATAATTTCTTCCACCCCATCGGTTCGTCACAGTCTGTCCGCCGGAGCCGTACACAAACATGAGCACCGGATATTTTTTTGTGGGGTCGAAGTCGGCAGGCTTCAGCATATATCCGTTTAGCTCAAGCCCGTCTGGAGTTTTGAACGTAAAGAAGGAATGCTGAGTAACAGGAAGACCGCTCCATGCATCAAATGAATTTTGAAGAAGCGGCGCAATTGAACTCCCGTCTGTTCGCTTCACCCACATTTGGGTCGGCTGCAAAGCACTGGAGTAGGAATCAATCAGCGTCCTGGTATCGGGAGATAACCATGCAGAGTGCCAGCCCGCTTCTTGCGACAGTCGTTTCAAGCCCGTCCCATTCATTTTGATGCTGTACAGATGGCGTTCGAGCGGAGATTCTTTCGCTGCAATGAAGTACACCATACTCTTCTCTTCATCAACACCAAGAACATCTGTCACGTCCCACGCTCCTTTGGTGATTTGCCGTTCGAGCTTTCCATCCAGCGTGTAAAGATAGACGTGCGTATAACCGTCCCTGAAAGAAACCCACACAAACTGTTTTGATCTCTTCAAAAACGTCAGGTCGTCACGCTCGACATCGAGCCATGCCGAATCTGTTTCGGTAAGGATAGTTTTCATTGAGCCGTTGCTGACATTTGCGAGCATCAGTTCGAGCGTGTCCTGTCCACGATTGAGTCGCTGCATGGAAAGAATGTTCGGGTCCTTTGTCCACTGGATACGCGGGATGTAGATGTCCGGATTAGTGCCAAGGTTGAGCCATAGCATCTTTTTGTCTTCAACGCCGACGACGCCGATTTGGACAAGCGAGTTGGGGTCTCCGGCTTTGGGATAGCGCATCGTCTCTACTTCTGCATGAGCGTCTTTTTCAGAATATCGCACTAACGGAAACGCCGGCACAGCAGATTGATCGAGTCGCCAGAACGCAATGCGTTTGCTATCGGGCGACCATTGCCAGCCGTCAATGATTGAGAACTCTTCTTCATACACCCAGTCAAATCTTCCGTTCAGAATGTTGTCGGACCCGTCGAACGTCAGCTGTGTTTCTTTTTCCCCTACGGGGTCGTAGACCGATGCAATATCCATCTCAAAGAGATTATTCGCTCGCACGAAACCAATCTTCTTTCCGTCAGGAGATAATTTGATGATCGCTTGCTCGGCAGAAGTGTCACTCAGCATCCGGAACGATTTTGTTTTGCTGTTGAAGATGCCGAAGCTGCCACCCGTTTTCGTCCTTCGTGCCATCAGGGTACCAGTCACCAAAATATTTTCTCCATCTGCCGACCACTCATACGAGCCAATGCGCATCGCTTTTTCACCTGCTTTCGCAACGAGCAGGGAAGCATCCAAAACGAGGTCCCTCTCTCCATCAGCAATGTTGTACGAATACAGATTGCGCTGCTTCGTTGTGGTGTCAACATCAAGATATGAGAATTTTCTGCCGCCTTCCATCCATTGAATGCCACTGAGCGACTTTGTTGAGAACTTCGGTGCAAAGACGTCGTCAATTGTCCAGCGCTTTGTTATTCCCTGAGCAGAAAGCTGAACTGTGAGAGTTACGAAGAGAAATAAAAGTGCATACGAACGTTTCATTGGATTTCCATTTGATGATGTGGAAGAATTTTCGTCAGGCATCCTTGCCTACAAACTTCGCAATCGCCATTCCACCGAAGAACCAGCCCCCTATCATATCGAACATCTCTGCTAGAGACGTGGACGAGAACCCCTGATTCTGTGTTGAACAGGTTTGGATCATTGTTATTATCTTTCAGAAAACGAAACGCACTCAACTTTTCGTCCACGTCTTTAGATGCCCGGATGAAAACCCGTGTTTTGAAACCGGAGAGAGAACAGAGATCGCGGAGGGAAAAAAAAGTGTTTCTATTTCTTTCATTTCTCTGCGTTCTCTCCAATCTCTGCGGTTAGGTTTTTTGAAGAAGGGTTTTCAAACAGATTTCGAGAAGCGCGGTTGAAAAACGCCAAGTGTCCTCACGCAAAGCCGCAAAGACGCTAAGAAAAGCTTTGAACCGTAAGAAAAAACTACCCCTTTGCGTCTTAGCGTCTTGGCGAGAGAAAAATCGGGGGTTTTCATCCGAACTTCTAGGATGGCAGAGGTACCGGATTAATCGTCAATCCTCAATCTTCACTCGGCAATCCGCTACAGCCTTCCCGCCCACTTCTCCACAAACACCTTCGGCACATGCACTTCATCCCCGGCAACTCTGCTTGGAATGGGATCGGGATAATACTTTGCACAGCACGCGTAGGCTTCCATCGTCATCATATCCCAATACGATGGACAGTGAGCACAGTAGATTTTGTTGTCTTTGATTTTGAATTCCGTCGAGCCGCAATGTTCACTTACACTGATTGCGGTAACGAGTTGTCCCGTCGGGGCGATGTACGCCATAACCGCCCGCGGCGTTTGTCCGCCAGTGTAAGCGAAACGGACTAACCGATGCTGCTTGAGATCCTGAAGCGCGAAAACAAGATCACCCCCCTCTTCTTTGAACCCGATGTTCGTCATTGTCACAAAATTTGAATCGTAATCGGCCGGCGCAGTAACAACAGGCTGGCTTTTGATGACCGAATGAACTGACGGATTGATATACCTTATGAAGATCACAACTCCCACAACCAACAACAATGGAAAGAGAACCAACGCAACTCGGCGTGTGGACGATTGCTGTTTTGTCGTTTGCATTTCAGGAACTGGCGCTTCATTGAGATGAAGACCCGCACCACATGTTGGGCAAAATTTTGCCGAGTCTGATAGCTCGCTTCCACAATTTCTGCATTGCATAACTGTTTGAATCCCTCCAATTGTAATACGAACCAATATACACACGGCTGGCGCGAGGAGCAAACTCAGCTTGTCTGTTCAAACCTAAATGGATAAATTACACCGTAAGCATCTGATATTGAACAAATGAACTCATGATAACTATGAAGCTCAAGATGTTCATCGCAGCCTTTCTTTGCACAGGCTTTGCATTCGGACAGACGTTTCAAGATTTCATCAATCGTGTCAACGCAGCACCTGAAGCCCAACGAGCCGCACTCGTTGATAGCTTCATAAATGCTGTTCCCTCGTTTCCTTTTGTCGAACAGAGCACGACTGTTCACTTCATTTATCGAGGCAGCGCGGGCAGCGTCACTGTGCCGGGAGATGCAAACGGCTGAAATGCATCAGCGTTCCCAATGAGTCGTCTTTCAACAACGGACCTTTGGTATAGAACGCAAACATTTGAAAGCGATGCAAGGCTTGATTACAAGTTCGTTCTAGATGGCAATAATTGGATTCTGGGCCCGCGCAATCCCTTTACTGTTTCCGGCGGCTTCGGTCCAAACTCCGAATTGCGGATGCCATCATATATCCCTGCTCCTGAAATTCAATATTATCCTGCCATTCCGCACGGCTCACTGCGAGACACAACATTCTATTCCGTAAATCTTGGCAACTTTCGCACGGTTCTCGTTTACACTCCACCGAATTACGAAAGTTCAAGCGACAGTTTTGGGGTAATTCTTTTTCACGACGGACTTGAATACGTTTCGCTCGCTCAAGCAAACAACGTTATTGACTACTTGATTTCGCAGAACCGCATTAAGCCAATCATCGCCGTGTTCGTACCACCTGTAAACAGAACTCCGGAGTATGCAGGTAACCAAATGAATCAGTTTACTTCATTCATCGTCAGCGAGTTGATGCCATACATTGATTCACGCTACAGGACAAGAAGAAATCCTGCAAGCAGGGCAACCCTCGGCGCATCGAATGGCGGCAACATTGCTTTGTGGCTTGCCTATACTTATTCGGAAGTGTTTGGAAACGTTGCAGCGCAATCGAGCAATATTCAGAGTTCAATCTCATCCGGCTTCCAAAGCTCACCCCGACTCAATGTTAAACTGTATCTCGACCTCGGAACATACGACATCGCCCAACTCATCCCGCTCGTTCGCAATTTCATCCCAATTCTTCAATCAAAGGGATACAATTATCGCTTCATCGAATACCACGAAGGACACAGTTGGGGCAACTGGCGTGCACATGTTGATAATGCGTTGGAGATGTTCTTTCCTCCCACGCCAACAGGAGTCGGTGAGTTGAAGAATCATCCACAGAATTTTGAGCTACATCAGAACTACCCAAATCCCTTTAATCCGACAACAACTTTATCATTCGTCATTCCTGCTCCCGACGATGTCGGGACAGGCGGGAGTCATTCGTCGTTGGTAACTCTGAAGGTGTTTGATGTTTTGGGCAGAGAGGTTGCAACACTTGCGCACGAAACAAAACAGCCGGGCAGTTACAACGTGCATTGGGATGCGAGCAACTTCCCAAGTGGCATTTACTTCTACAGACTTATCGCTGGATCATTTGTCGAGACGAGAAAGCTGGTTTTGGCAAAGTAGCTCGAGCTCCAGATAATTTGAGACAAGAGCGTGGCGGACATGTTTCTGCCACCCTTTTTTGTTGCATATCTCAGCGCCTTAACCTCTCAGCCAATTGGAAGTAAAAGATCAGCCTTTTTGAAGTTGACGTTTGTTCCAAAGTTCGTTAGCTTCGCATAGGCGTTCTTCCGATTTGTTCATTAATTCTTCTACCATCCGCCGAACCACTCTTACGGGGGTCGCTATGTCGCAACAGAACTGGTCAGCCGTTCTTTGCATAACTTACCACTCCACTTCTCATGCAGTTCATTTAGCACAAACTGCAGCAAACGAATCTGCTTGTTTCTTAAACGTAAGGAGAATCGCTATGCGGGCAACATGTTTTCTTTGTAGCGTTGTTTTCACGATGTTGTTTTTTTCCATCGAGACAAACGCACAAACAATCTTTCGCACGTACACAACGTTGTCGGGGTTTTATGATTACCAATCCAACGGCGCTGTCAATCAATACATTCGCGTGTGTCCAACAAGCGGCAACATGCACGCCATCTACATGATTGCATTTGACTCCAGCGCGGGAGGATTGAACAACAGCCGCCGAACCGCGTATGCATTCAGCTCAAACGGCGGTCTGACCTGGAACAACTTCTCCAATGTTACGGTGCCCGCAAGACGATCGGGCTTTCCGACTTTGGATCTGATGCGAGGAAGGTATGCCTGCTTACCTGTCATTGCCAACCACAGTGTCAACACTTCTCTTTTACAGTCAAGCTTGTTCGTCGATTCGCCGGAAGGGTGTGGTTGCTTCTCAGAGCTGAATGCGCCTCCGCTCATAGGTGGCGACGAACCGATTTGGCCAGAGATTGCTTGCACATCTGATGGTGCAATAGTAATGGTCGCGTCGACGCAAGCAAGCTGTCGCACATATATTTGGCGTATCGACTCGGTCTATCGTCCGCCGAAAATAGTCGAAGGTGTCTGTGGTGGTAGAAATGTTGCCGAGGCAAGCCTGACTGACAGCGGACGAGTTGGTGTAGCCTTGGGCAACCCACAGCAGATAAACGTCGGCATGTACTTCTATGAGTCCACAGATAACGGTATTACGTGGCCCAATCTTCCAACGTACATACTCCCCTCGATCTTCACGGTCGGGACAGACTCATTCCAGACTTACCCCTCACTCGATTTTGCTTACAAGCATAACAACCCCGTCATTTCTTTTACTGTCTTCAATGGTCGTTTAACGGGCACCGACCGTGCGGGAATTGGCTTTTGGAGTCCACCGACGGGATTCGTTCTCGCAGTACCACATAATGCGATTTCAGGCGTCGCAGATTCCATGAACAAAACACAACGGAATCACTTAACAGTTGGTTATCCTGCGATTGCGATGTCCGGCTCGAACATCGTCATTGTATTTCAAGTGTTCATGCAAGATACTTCTGCGAGAGGATTCAACTACAGCGAAGTGTTGTACACGTACTCAAGCAACAACGGAACGAGTTGGTCAAGCCCAAGGAACATTACCAACACACGGTTCCTTGACGAACGATATCCGAGTATTTCGAAGTGGAACGCGAACGGACAGATCAATCTTGTGTATCAGGAGGACACTGCGCCCGGTTTAGCAGCGTTCCCCGGCGACGGCTCCGACACGGTGCGAACGAAGCAAGTCTTCTGCCGCGTCTCGGACTTCACTCTTGATGTCAATGAGAAGAATACTCCACCGCTGCAATTCGCGCTCGAACAGAACTACCCCAACCCGTTCAACCCGAGTACAACTTTGTCATTTGTCATTGGTCATTCGTCATTCGTAATTCTCAAGGTGTATGATGTGTTAGGTCGTGAGGTCGCGACGCTGGTAAATGAAGTGAAAGCGCCGGGCGAGCATGTGGTGCAATTCGAAGCCAACAATCTTTCGAGCGGTGTGTATTACTATCGTTTGAGCGCAGGAAGTTTCATTCAAACAAAAAAGATGATCCTGATAAGGTAATTTCAGCCAAGATAAAAAGGAGGTAACCATGAAACGAATCATATTACTCATGGCCTCCGTGTTTACGCTGGTTCTCTTCTGGAGCGGAGGCAGTCATGCACAATGGGTGCAGCAAGTAAGCGGAACCACAGCACGCCTCACCGACGTCGTGATGCTGGATTCTCTCACAGCACTCTGTGTCGGCGACAGCGGCAAGATTCTCAAGACAACAAATGCCGGGATCACCTGGCTCACCAAACATAGCGGACTGCAACGATGGAATGAAATTGCATTTGTCAATCCGAGTACAGGCATTGTTGTCGGCAACAGAATGGCAGCAGCAGTAACTTCAGACGGAGGCGAAACGTGGGCTGCATGGACTTTGATCGGACCAACCAATCTGCTCACTGTTGCGGTCGTCGGGATGATAAGCGTGTTCATCGGCACCGATTCGGGAACAGTTATGTACTCGCAAGATGGTGGCAGAACATGGAATCAGTTCCGATTGCATACAGGACCTATTAACTCCATCTTTGGCGGACGCGGTGATTTTGCTCCCGTCGATATGTATGCAGTAACACCGTGGCGTGCCTATAAGAGTTCTAATCTTGGCGCCACATGGACTGCGCAGACACTTCCGATAACGATATGGGGCTCTACACTGCGCGGCGCGCTCGCACCAGGCCGGAATGCGTTCATCGTAGGCTACGATGGAAACCCTGGGTTTTTCCCTATCATCTTGCGGCGTACTCCACTCGATTCGGCGTGGGTGAAGTTTATCTTCATGCCGCCTGTACTTCCTCGAATTGCGCGTGATGTTTCTGCGCCCACGAATGAAGTCGCGTTTGCTTGCGGCTCTCTCGGCGTCATGTTCAAAAGCATTGACGGAGGAAACTTCTGGAGCTATCACAACAGTGGAACGCAGAAAAACCTCAACGCAATCCATTTCCTCAATGCTCGACGGGGTTTTGCTGTTGGAGATTCGGGAACAATCCTGTTCACCCCAAACGGTGGTGCTTCGACCAATCGTCCCCCGCAGGCGTTTCATCTGCTTCGACCGGCAAACCGCGACACAATGCCGGTTCCGAGATCGATCCTCTTCATCTGGCAGCGGGCAATCGATCCGGATAACGACCCGGTACGGTACTCCTTGGTTCTCTCAAGCGACGGAGGTGCAACGTGGAGAACCATGGGCACGACGGCAGACACAACTTTACAGGTTCAAACTGTTCAGGCCCCGGGCACGTACTTGTGGATGGTAATCGCAACAGACGGGCAAGTCTCAGTCCCGAGTCTTGATATCTTTAGGTTCATGATCAGATCTACGTCGAACGTTGAAGCCGGGGGGAAAAAGGCTCCCGACGAGTTTGTGTTGTATCAAAACTATCCAAACCCGTTTAACCCGAGTACAGAGATCAGATTTCAAATAGCAGAGGTCAGAGCTCAGAAGTCAGAGGTCGGTCGCGTTACGTTGAAGGTGTTCGACGTATTAGGACGTGAAGTTGCGACGCTGGTGAATGAAGTGAAAGCGGCGGGGATACACGTAGTCCAATTCGATGCGAGCAATCTGCCGAGCGGGGTGTACTTCTACAGACTGCAGACTGAACGATACGTGCAAACAAAGACAATGATCGTCCTACGATAGAATTTGGAACTTAGGCTATGAGATACATCTTTGTGATTCTCGCTGCAACCATCTTGTGGATTCCGAATAAACTCATCGCCACAGTAATCCGCGTCCCGCAATCGCAGCCAACAATCCAGGCAGGCATCAACGCCGCCGTGCATGGCGATACCGTGCTCGTTGACACCGGCACATACTACGAGAGAATAAACTACAGGGCAAAAAGGATTGTTGTCACAAGCGTTAGTGGGCCCGGGCTAACGATCATTGACGCATCTCCCTTCGCGGGACAAGACACCGCATCTGCTGTTCTCTTTATCTCCGGTGAGACGATAGCCTCAGTGCTGGACGGCTTCACACTGCGCAATGGTCACGGAACGTACGCTAATCAGTACGATTTGCGGCAAGGGGGCGCAGTCTTGTGTATTCAAGCATCCGCAACAATAAGAAACTGCCGCATGGTCAACAACCTTGCCTACCGAGGAGGCGGTGTGTACTTTGAAGAATCAAACAGCATAGTTGAGAATTGCCTCTTCGACCGCGACAGTGCCGGCAACGCCGGTGGCGCCATCTATTTCTGGTTCGGCACTCTGCAAATAAGAAACTGCGTTTTTTCTAACAACGGAGCAGACCGTGGCGGAGGTGCGGTATATGGAGGGCTGAACGGAATGTTGGAATGCAACAGGTCTCTTTTCTACAAGAACCGCGCTGCCAACGGCGGTGCAATCTACTGCAATGCCGCGTATATAGACCACTGCACGATTGCAAACAACACTGCCACTTTCGGTGCTGGAGCCGGGTTGTTTATCAATAGCCTGACAGCACTCACGAGCAATTCTATTATCTACAATAATGTAGGGACAGAGATCTATGGATCAAGCACAGTCAGGTACTCAGACATTCGAGGAGGCTGGCACGGTGTTGGAAACATCAATCTCAATCCTGCATTTGTCAATCCCGATAGCAACAACTACACTCTCGCGTCCGGTTCACCGTGTATTGACGCAGGTGATCCGCAGAGTCCACGCGACCCCGACAACACGGTTGCCGACATGGGCGCGTTCTACCGCGATCAATCGCCAGCAACATTTGTCTCTCCCCTGCTGCTTTCGTTCGGACGGGTACGTTTGGACGTAGCAACAACTCTCCCTATCCGGGTGACAAATATTTTCAACACATTGCTCCATGTACGCCAAATGATTACCACTGACCCGGCGTTCACGTTGGGAACTCAAACTCCATTCGTGCTCTCACCTGGTGAGTCAAGACAGGTGCAGGTAAATTTCACTCCATCTCAACGAAGAAACTATCACGGTTCTTTGATTGTGATGGCAGATGAAGATACAGCAATTGTAGTTCTCGACGGAGAAGGAAGTTCGATCTACGCTGGCAACGTGTGGGGAACCTGGCGAAAGAACCGTTCCCCTTTCATTGTCGAAGATGACGTGACTATCCAATACGGTGATTCGCTAGTGATCGAACCCGGCGTCGAAATCCGCTTGAAACCCGGAAAGAAATTCATCGTGTACGGGCTGCTCAAAGCTCAGGGTACTTCTAACGATACAATCATTTTCACTCGCGATCACCCCGTCAGCGGGTGGTGGAACTTGCAGCTTATCGGTGCTCATCCTTCAAGTGAGTTGCGATTCTGTAGAATCGAATACGGAAATCCAGACGATGCGATTGCCAACAATAACAATCCCTATGAGAACGGCGGCGGTATCTATTGTTTCAGTTCGCCCGTACGCATCACTCGTTGTGAAATTAGCAGGAACAGGACCGCTCCAATCTGGAGCTTCGATGGTGGGCGTGGCGGAGGAATTGCTCTTTTTCAGAACTCCGACGCAGTAATCGAGAGCTGTCTCATTGCTGATAACGTCATGAGCCACGGCGGAGGAGGGATCTACAGCTCCAATTCCAATCCCGTCATCTCTCACAATACAATTATCCGCAACAGTGCAGAGGGATATGCAATTTATGGCAGTAGCAGCGGCGGAGGAATTTTTGTGAGCGGTGGAACGCCACAGATCCGCGACAACACGATTACGCTTAACTCAACTTCCGCATATCAAAACAACGGAGGCGGCATAGCAATCCATGGTGCTGCATCTTCAAAGATTGAGCGAAATATCATCACAAACAATCGCGCAAGTCTTGGAGGCGGAGTTTCGTCGTATCAATCGTCACTCATTCTCGCAGGAAATCGGATCACCAACAACACAGGTCCACAGAATGGCGGTGGAGTCTGGTGTTTGTCCGGTCAGAGAGTCGTGATGACGAAGAACGTCATCGCAAAGAATTCTGTCAGTGGACAAGGAGGGGGTGTGTGGATACAAGGGCCGCGGTCCTTCATCGTTAACAACACAATTGCTCACAATTCGGTAACGTACGCCGGTGGAAGCGGCGGTGGCATCTATATCGGTGCTTCTACGATTGCCGAAGTCCGTAACAGCATTCTGTTTTACAACACTGCTACAACCTCACCGCAGATACAAGGAACATCAACCGTCATCTACTGCGATGTTCAAGATAGCATTGCGGGAATCGGGAATATCAGTCGAAACCCGGCTTTCGCCGATACTTCGAGCTACTACCTCTCAGTCGCATCACCTTGTGTTGATGCCGGAGACCCTGCTGCATTCTATCTCGACTTTGAAGACCCTGCTCGTCCGGGCTTTGCGCTCTTTCCTGCTCTCGGAGGATTGCGCAACGATATGGGAGCTTATGGTAGCCGCGACATCGCCGGCTCAATCATGACATCCGTCGGCGAGGATGTTAATTCAGCCAATGCCATCCCTTATCGTTTTGTGTTGAATCAAAATTATCCCAACCCGTTCAACCCAAGTACAGAGATCAGATATCAGACGCCAGAAGTCAGTCGCGTAACGCTCAAGGTGTTTGATGTGTTGGGGCGTGAAGTTGCGACGCTGGTGAATGAAGTGAAAGACCCGGGCGGGTACAGCATAACATGGAATGCAATCGACTTGCCAAGCGGCGTGTACTTCTATCGTCTGACAGCGGGAAATTTTTCGGCTACGAAGAAACTTGTGTTGCTGAAGTAACGGAAATCAATTACTATTGAGATGAGCCTGTCACCGTTCTTTTCATCTTTCTTCAGAATCATCTCATGCGAGTTGCGTTTCAGGGAGTGCACGGAGCGTATAGCGAAGTCGCTGCGAAGAAATTCTTCAAGAATCGATGTACGACGCTTCCGTTCGAAAGTTTTGATGATGTTTTCAGTGCCGTCGAGCGGAAGCGTGCTGACCGCGGTATTATTCCGATCGAGAACTCGCTGGCGGGAAGTATTCATCAGAACTACGATCTGCTTCTCTCCCGCTCTCTCCACATCGTCGGTGAAATTCATCTCCGCATCGAGCATGTGTTGATGTGCCATCCTTCGTCTTCGCTCAAGAACATCACGCAGGTTCGTTCACATCCGCAAGCACTTGCTCAGTGCAAAGAATTCTTTTCACTCCATCCTCACCTCAAGCGTACTCCCTACTTCGACACCGCAGGCGCCGCGAAATCTATTTTGAAGGAGAATGCTCAGCATATTGGAGCGATTGCGAGCGAACACGCTGCGAAACTCTATGGCTTGAAAATCCTGAAGCGCAACATCGAGAGCAAGATACACAACTTCACACGTTTCCTTGTCATCAGCCGGACGGCGTGGAAACCCAAGCGTACAGTCGCTACAAAAAGCAGCATTGTCGTGGCTCCTGCCAGCAATCAAACAGGGATTCTCTTTCGGATGCTTGGCGTGTTCTACGTCCGCAATATCGATCTGCTGAAAATAGAATCGCGCCCCGACCCTCATTCGCCGTTCGAGTATTTGTTCTATATTGACCTTAATGGAACTCCATGTGAGAAAAAGGTCGCACAAGCATTCGAGCATCTGCAAGAAATCGCAAAACTTTTCCGCTTGCTCGGTGCCTATCCGATGGGGAAGGGAAACTTTTATGGGGCGGCGTGAATGGAGTAGCGGAGTAATGGAGTGTTGGAGTAGTGGAGTAGTGGAGTAATGATGAAATGATGAAATGGTGAAATGGCGAAATGGTGAAATGGCGAAATGGTGAAATGGATTGATGGAGCGGCGAATCAGTGAGAGACAGTAGCACGACAAAAGGCAGAGGCGCTTCGTTCAACACGCCGAATCGTTTCGAGAAAACGCATCTTGAGCCGCTGGACATTGAAGTCCTATACGAAGAAGATGAGCCTCAGCTCAAAACGGTTTTCTACATGGATTCTTCAAAATCTATTCTTGCAAAGAATGATTCTCCGGATTTGCCGTTTACATACAGCATCAATCCATATCGCGGCTGCGAGCACGGCTGTATTTATTGTTATGCCCGACCTTCGCACGAGTATCTCGGCTTTTCTGCCGGTCTCGATTTTGAATCGAAGATTATGGTGAAGATGGATGCCGCGAAGCTTCTCGAAGAAACTCTCCAGAAGAAAAGCTGGGAGCCGCAAATGGTGGCGTTCTCCGGCAACACGGATTGTTACCAGCCGGTTGAGCGTAAACTACAACTGACGCGCCAGTGTCTTGAAATTTTTCTGAAGCACAGAAATCCCGTCGGCTTGATCACCAAGAATGCTCTTGTTCTTCGCGACCTCGACATCTTTCAAGAGATGGCGAAGTACGATATCATTCACATCATGATTTCCATAACGAGTCTTGATGATGCGCTGATTCGGAAGATGGAGCCGCGGACATCAACTCCAGCGAACAGACTCAAAGCAATTGAAGAGTTAGCGAAGCACGGAATTCGAGTCGGTGTGAATGCAGCGCCAATTATTCCCGGCTTAACAGATGAAGAGCTGCCGGCAATCCTGAAAGCAGCAGCTGAACATGGCGCGACCAGCGCGGGCTACATTCTGCTGCGACTTCCCGGCGCAGTAAAGCCTCTGTTTCTCGATTGGCTTCAACGTGAATTACCAAATCGTGCCGGAAAAGTTATGAATCGAATCAAAGACACACGGCAAGGTGAGCTGAGCAGTTCATGCTTTGGCAAACGGTTAAAAGGCGAAGGGGAAATTGCAGAGGCGATTAACAAGCTCTTCTACATCAATGTCCGCAAATACAATCTCAACAAACGGTGGCACGGGCTTTCGACGGAACATTTCAGGAGAGAAGTGCAAGGGCAAATGGAGATGTTTTAGCTACTCTTCCCCTCTGGATGTTCTCTTTCCGCAAAAAAAATCTCTTCCCCAAGCAATCCAAACTTCTCTCCACTTCGTATTACTAACATAACCGTTCGGCAACAAATCGTTCATCTGAACCGTTTAC
>Ga0082335_1002103_pt1 | contig 38513 bp, 52 predicted proteins | sample Subgrocontami58m_FD_72375 | JGI IMG/M metagenome (GOLD analysis project Ga0082335, IMG submission 72375) | Subsurface groundwater microbial communities from S. Glens Falls, New York, USA - GMW37 contaminated, 5.8 m (SPADES assembly) (version 2) ...
CGGCGCGCGAAACCAGGCTCCCGTACACGTCGGCATGGAAGGTCATGTTCTTGCCTTCGATGACGCGCTGCTCCTGCACCTCGCCGAATTCCTCGTAGTCGTCGCCGCTCAGGTTCAGATTGCCGGTCGTGCGCACGCTCACGCCCTCGCGACCCACGATCTTCTCGGTGATGGAGATCTGGTTGGACGAGGTGTCGATGTTGACGAAGCCGGCAAAGCTCGCGAGGATGTACTCGCCGTCGCGGCGCTGCTCGATCCGCGTCCCGGGTCCGGCAAGGGCGGCGAGATCGAAATCGGCGGGGGGGTTCGGTTCGACGATTTCCCCGCTGACTTTCCTGCCGGGTTGGCCCGGAACGCGCGGCGTCTTGCGCAGCAGCGTCTCGTCCTTGATCACCTGCGGGAAGCGGTTCTTGAACTGCCCGAGGTCCGCGTTGCCGCTGCGCGTGATCTTGGGCGAGTTGTCGCGATGCAGGGACTTCGTCTTTTCCTCGATCCCGGCGTCCTTTCCCTCGGTCGGCTCGATCCAGCGCGCGACCGCCAGCTTTCCTGTGTCGCCCCTGGTGATCATCCGGCGCACGGCCGACTCGTCGATGCCCGCGCGAACGCCGCTGACCCACAGGTGCGCGATGAACTCGTCGAAGTCCAGCTTTGCGGGCACGGCCTGGACGGGCTTCTTCGTCCAGTCGATCGGCGCTTCATCGTCGCCTTCGGCGTGTTCCGGCGCCGGCGCCTCGACCTCCAGGAAGACGTGCTCGAACATGTATTCGGCGAAACTTCCGTCCGAGCCGATTCTCACGGGACGGTACAGCGTCCTGCGCTCCGGCGCGAACGGCCGGATGCACGCCGCCAGGCGCATCGGCTCCGCGTCCTTGGCGACGCGCTCGAGGTCGTAGAGCAGGCGATTGAAGTTGCCGAGTTCCAGGCCCGAGAAGAACGAGCCCGCAGTGAAGACGTTCTCGACGAAGCGCGCAAACCGCCCGTCAGTTCCCAGATCGGTGGCGTCGACGTACAGCCCGCCCGGCCGCTTGCGCACGAAAGACGGCAGCAATGCCTCATCGCTCGCCGCGTCCGGGGGAGCGACGATCGGGTCCGCCGCCGGCACGCGCAACGCAGCGCTGCGCTCCGCGGCGGCCGCAGATGCCATCTGCGTGGTGGCCACTGCTGCCATGAGTTTCCTGCTGGTCCATCAATCAATGGGCGGGAACCCGCCAGTTACACGCTATTAACGGCATTTTGAGTTTAAATTGAAGCCCTTACGGCGGCACTCGCGGCGCTGGTGCAATAACACGTTGATTATTGGAATGTAAATCGAACGCACCAAGACGCGCGCTGACGCGGATTCCGGCCGCACCGGGGGCTTGCGGATGCCATTCGCGGCGGCGCCCGGCCGGGGGAGGCCATGCCGCGCTGGGGTCGATGTGGTGGGCCGCCGGAGACTCGAACTCCGAACCAACGGATTAAGAGTACTGTCCCGCACTCCCTGCAGTAGTCGCACATAGAGGGCGAGGAACGCGATGCAGTGCCTCAAGCGCGCTCCCGATGCCAATAAAATGCACACCGGCCTTTGTGCCGCGCTGCTCGTCCTATTTCTCTCTGGTTGCGCCACCCTGCAGCAGCCCACGACCTTGCGACTGTGCGCCGCCGCGGACGTGGCAACCACGGTAGTCGCCGTCAAAACCCATGCGGGCCGCGAACTCAACCCGCTGTGGAAGGCATCGGTCAACGATGGGCGCTTCCTCCCCTTCGTCCTCGCAACCGTTCTCGCCGTCATTCTCATCGAACGGCTGGACAGACCGGCGGTGACAGCAACCGCCGCGGCAGTCGAATGCGGGCTCGCGGCGCACAACGTCTGGATCCTGAGATGAGATCGGCCCTGGTCACCGGCGCATCGGGTTTCCTTGGTCAGCACCTCGTCAAGCGGCTGCTCTCGGACGGCTGGGACCGCATCTGCTGTTTCTCCCGCGGCGAGCACCGGCAGGCCGAGTTGCGGGCGCAGGTACACGACGACCCGCGCTGTCGCTGGCTGATCGGTGACATCCGCGACCTGCCGCGGCTCGAGCGAGCGATGCAGGGTGTGCAGTTGGTCCTTCACACGGCGGCCCTCAAACGCATCGAAGTGGGCTACCACGACCCCGACGAAATGGTGAAGACGAACGTGCTGGGCTCGATGAACGTTGTCGACGCGGCCGCACGCGCCGGGGTGGAGAAGGTGCTCCTCGTGTCCTCCGACAAGGCGTTCCAGCCGGTCAGTCCGTACGGTCAGGCCAAGGCGCTCGCCGAGAGCCTTTTCCTGACGGCGAACAACGTGTATCCGGACGGCCCCAAGTTCGGCGTCGTGCGGTACGGGAACATCTGGAACGCGACGGGTTCGGTGCTTCCCAAGTGGCGCTCGCTGATCGCGGCCGGCGCGCATTCGGTCCCGGTGACAGATCCAGACGCTACCCGGTTCTTCATGCGCATCGAGGAAGCCGTCGACCTGATCTTGGGCACTGCGCAATCGCTGCAGGGCGGAGAAATAGCGATTCCCACCCTGCCGGCCTATAGGGTCGGCGATCTCGCGGAAGCACTCGGCACCTACATGGAGATCGTCGGCCTGCCGACCTGGGAGAAAAAGCACGAGTCCATGGACGAGTCCAAGTGCAGCGCCACGGCTCGCAGGATGTCCGTGGAGGAGCTTAAGGAGGCGCTGAACCATGCCTAGACGCACGCCGGCGCAGCGCGCTACAGCCTCGATTGCGCGCGTCCTGAAGCAACTTGAGGCGGCCCGGGCGAAGGTGAAGGAACTAGAGGCACAGGTCGCGGAGATGAGCGCGGCCCTGATCGGAGCGGTCGGAAAGCCGCAGGCGAAGCAGCAATGGCCCGCCGACCTCTTGGCGCTGGGCAGACCTGCGGCGCCGGATCCGGAACCCGAGCCGAGTGGACCCGCCGCCGAATTGGCGCCGCAGGACAACCAGGGCGACGGGCGGTGGATATGAACCCGCACCAGGTCACGAAGGACTTCGAGGCCGCCCTGTGCGAGTACACCGGAGCGCCGTTCGCCGTCTGTGTTAATTCCTGCACCATGGCGCTGACCCTTGCCTTGGAGTGGCAGGCGAGGTTCTATCGTGGGGCGCGCGTATCAATCCCGCGCCGCACCTACATCAGCGTTCCCATAGCCGCACGCAAGGCCGGACTCTGGCCGGTGTTTCGGGATGAAGATTGGTCAGGCGCCTACCGGCTTGATCCCTACGCGATTTGGGACTCGGCGCGCTGGTTCACTTCTGGCCTGTTCAACACCCTGACTCGCAGTTGCACCGATCCGGCGATGGTCTGCGTTTCCTTTCACGCATCGAAGACCCTCGGCCTGGAACAGGGCGGCGCAATCCTGCACAACGATGCCGAGGCTGATCCTTGGTTACGCAGGGCCCGCTTCGATGGTCGCACCGAAGGCGTCGCGCCCAAGGACGACAAGTTCGACATGATCGGCTGGCACGCGTACATGAACCCGAGCACCGCAGCGCAGGGCTTACTGAGGCTCTACTCGCTGCCCAAGCACAACGCGCCGCTGGCGAACGATCCTTACCCCGATCTCTCAACGCTGGAAATCTTCAAATGAGCGCCCATCCTCCTCTCCCCGAAGTCTCCCTGGACGGCCCCGGCACGGACACCATTGCCGTCGGCGCGCACGGGGATCGGGTCGTCCTCACCTTCCAGAACCCCGTGCGCTGGGTCGCCCTGGACAGCGAGACGGCGAAACGGGTCGGCGAGGCAATCGCCCGCTCTGGATTCGCCTGCGAAGCTCGGGAGGATGTCTACGGCAATCGCGCAATCCTCGTCGAGAAGATGCGCCAGCGCGCCGTACTCGCCGTGAAGCATCTGCTGACGAGCGAGGAATACTACAACGAGTCGAAGGAAATGACGGCGCAACGGTGCGTGGAAATCTGCATGCAGGAGTTCATGTGAGGATCGCCGTCATCCCCGCCAAGGGTCACTCCCGGCGCATTCCGCACAAGAACGTGAGGACGTTCCACGGCAAGCCCATCCTGGCGTACAGCATCGGCACGGCGAAATCCTCGGGCCTGTTCGATCGGATCGCTGTGAGCACGGAAGACCGTTTCGTCGAGATTCATGCCGGAGCATACGGCGCGGAAATCGTTCAAAGGCCATTCAAGTTGGCTGAGATCGGAGCGCCAGACTGTGGCACCCAGGAGGTCACGCGCCATGCCCTGCTGGAATTGGGTGCCACGGACGGGGAGTGCTGCTGCATCTACCCCTGCGCGCCGATGCTCTGGCCTGATGACCTGCGCCGGGGCTTGAACGAACTGCGCAAAGATCGCTATCCGTATGTGTTCACGCAAGGTTGGTTCTATTGGGGCGCCGTCCAGACGTTCCTAGAGCATCCCGAATTGCACAACGCCCTCATGATCGAAGGTCCGGCCGACCGTTGGATTGACATCGACGACGAGAGCGACTGGCAACTGGCCGAGCAGATGTACGCGAAATGGGTCGGGCAATGCACCTAGTCGACGTCTACAGCGAACCGAGGGCAATCTCCGTCCTGTACGAGATCATGGCAGAGCGTCCGCCAGAGTCGTGGATTTCGCACGAAGCAATGCCCACACTAGAGGCGCACAAGCTCTTCGTTGCCATGCGGCCTTTCCGCCTCTGGCTGCTGATCCAGGTACAGGCCGCATTCGTCGGCGCAATCGAGGCCACGGACAGGAACGAACTCGGCATTTCGATCCTGAAACGATTTCAGAGGCACGGGTACGGAAGGACGGCGCTGACCATGTTTCTGAGGGACTACCCGCCCCTGCCTCCGATTCCCGCCATCAGGAACGGAAAGTGGCTCGCCAACATCGCCGTCAACAACGTAGCGTCGGCTGAATTCTTCGGCGAGATGGGATTCGTTCCGCTACAAGAGACTTGGGTGAGGCGCGATGACTGAGCGCGTGATGGTCACCGTGGCGCACCCCGACGACGAGACGATCATGTGCGGGGGGACGATCGCGAAACACGTCTGCGCCGGCGACGAGGTTCGGGTGCTGGTGGCTGCGGACGGCGTCACCAGCAGGGACCAGAGTGCCGACAAGGACATCCGCAATCTCCAGTTGGATCGTGCCGCGGAGCGCCTCGGCTTTACCTGGGTGTCCCTTGACTTCTACGACCAGCAACTGGACGGCGTACCCCGACTGAAGCTCACCAAATGCATCGAGATGTTTGCCAGGGATTTCGAGCCTTCCATCGTCTATACACACTGGCATGGGGACATGAATCTCGATCACCGGATCGTGAGCGAATGCACGACGGTCGCGTGTCGCCCGTATCCCGGCCAATCGGTGCGCACCCTGCTGATGGGCGAAGTGTGCAGTTCGACGGAATGGGCTGGTGGTTTCGACCCGGACTGGTTCGTGCTCCTGAACGAGCGCGAGTGGGATGCGAAGTTGGAGGCGCTGAAATGCTATGCGGAGGAATTGCGCGAGTACCCGCACGCTAGGTCGCTGCATGCGATTCAGTCGCTCATGTGGCACCGGGCGGCAACGGTCGGGGCGAACTTCGCAGAGGCTTTCGAAATTGGGAGAATGATCGCATGAAGATCGGCCCACACGAAATCGGCGTCGAACCCTTCACCATCGCCGAGGCGAGCCTGAACCACCTTGGCGACATTACCAGGGCGTTGCGCATGGTCGATGCGGCACACGACGCAGGGTGTACTGCTGTCAAATTTCAGACGTATTCGGTTGATGGTTTCTGCCGTCCGGACGATCCCATGTACTCCACATTCAAGCAGTGCGAACTTCCGGACAAGGCATGGCCCGTGCTGTCGGACTACTGCAAGCACCGGGGAATCGTGTTCCTGAGCACGCCGCAGAATCCTTCGGACCTTGCAAAGTTGCTGCCGCTCGGGATGCCGGCGATCAAGGTCGGGTCGGATGATTTTTGCAACTTGCCGCTGCTGCGGGAATACGCAAGGCATGGGTTGCCGCTGATCCTGTCTACCGGCATGTCAGACAAGAGAGACATAACTCGCACGTTTGACAAACTGCCTCGCGCGGGTTTCATTGCGATGGCATGTACGTCGCAGTACCCGACACCACCTAGCGAGGTGAACATCCATCGTCTACGCAATCTGTACTACGATTTTGAATATGGCTGGACCGGATTCTCCGATCATACGGTTGGCAATGTAGCGTCTGTCATGGCGATTGCTCTGCGTGCGGTGGTGCTGGAAAAGCACTTCACCCTCGACCATTCTCTCCCCGGCCCGGAGCACGCGTGGGCCTGCAATCCGGCAGAACTGGCGTCCTGGGTCGCGGCGATCAAGAAAGCGTGGGCGATGCGCGGCAACGGCAGGTTCGAACTGTCGGAGCGGGAGCGGGAGCAGAAACGCAAGTTTCAGCGCAGGGCTGGAGAGGTGTTGAGGGGCGTCGCATGAACGTGGTCAAGTTCACTCCCGCAGTCGTGCGCGACAAGCCGATAGACATGCTCATGGTCTATCCATCGCCCTGCATGGATTCTCCATTCAATCTCACGCCGCTCTCGATCATGTACCCCGGCGCGATGTTCGAGGCGCAAGGAATGCACGTCGAGTACGTCGACCTGCGCTGGGACTCGTGGGACATGATGGAGCAGTTGATCCGGGACTCGGCGCAGATCGGCGTGTCGGCGTTCACCGGCTACCAGTGCGCCCGGGCGCATGACGTGATCGTGCGGGCGAAACAGATCAATCCGAAGATCGTCGTGAATGTGGGAGGGCACCATGCGCGGACGTGCTCGAAGGATGTTGAGGCTGAGCCATTGGTTGATGTGGTGTGGCCTAACAGGGCATACGGCGAAGACCTATTCCCGTTTTCGCCTGCAACGCATCGACTGTGGAAGCGCGGTGATCTACAGATGGTCACCAGCACGGGCTGCCCGTATGCGTGCACGTTCTGCGCGCTGCGCTCTCAATGGTCGCCCAGGGAGTTGGACGCGCTGGAGCGTCAAGTGGACACGGTTTACGACCTGACCGGCTTCACCGAAGTCTCGTTCTCGGACCCGAACATCGGCTACCACAAGTACAAGGACGCGGAAGGCGTGACGCAGCACGTTGACCGAGTGGATCGCATGAAGGGCATCGGCCGCATCCTCCGCAAACACGGTATCCGCTGGGATGGCAACATTCGAAGCGACTACATCACGCCGGAACTCGTCGACGCGATGGCCTGGTCAGGCTGCTACTCAATCGAATTCGGCTGCGAGTCCGGGAATGACTGGTTCCTGAAGAACGTCATCAAGAAGGGCCACGGTGTCGATGCCATCAAGAACGCGAACCTGTGCATGGCTGGCTCAGGAATCTCGGTGATGAACTCCTGGGTCCGCGGCATGCCGCACGAGACGCACGAACAGTGGCTCGATACCATGGACCTGATCGACTGGATCATGGACGTGGCACCGGAAGCCCGGGCGTCGGTCTATCGCTTCACTCCCTACCCCGGCGGCCCCGCCTACGACATGGCGGTGAAGGGCGACGGCATCGAGCGATTCGACCCTCCGAAGACCATGAAGGAGTGGGGCGAGCTGAAGCTCATGGTGGACGCAACGTATTGGTGCGCAGGTCTCTGCTTTCGCCTTGACAACACGCGCAAGAACTTCCCGGACGAGGACTGGCACCTGATCGAGCCGTATGTGCTGGAGGCGCGCAGGCTGTGGAAGGAGCGCCGGCCAGAAGACTTCAAGTATGCCGAGACCGTGGAGCAACTTATCAGTTTCCAGGTTCGTAAGCACACCGGACAAGCGAGAGTCGCATGAGCCGCGTATTATCAGCACATCAACCTGTTTTTTTGCCCTACCTCGGCAACATTGCCAAGATTGCCGCTGCCGACAAGTTCGTGATCTTCGACGGCGTGCCGATGGAGCGGCATGGATTCTCGAACCGGAATCGCATCAAGACGGCTACGGGCGTGCAATGGCTGACGGTGCCGTGCCGCTTAGATGATCACCTGTCCAAGCCGCTCTCTGAGATTCGCATCGTTCCGGGCAACTGGCGGAGAAAACATCTTCGCGCGATCGAACTCGCCTACCAGAAGGCACCCTATTTCGAGGCCATCTTCGACGCGTTGCGGGCCATCTATTCGAAGGACTGGCACTATCTCGCCGCGCTCGATCGAACTCTGCTCGACTTTGTGCTTGGTTACCTTGGCGTCGATATTCCAATTACGTGCGCCTCCGAACAGGGATTCGAGGGCACGAAATCCGCCCTGGTCCTGGACATGTGCGTGAAGATGGGTGCCAGTACCTACGTCTTCGGGCCGCTCGGTCGAGACTACGCAGACGTCGAGGCGTTTCGCAAAGCTGGTGTCGAACCGCTGTTTCAGGAGTACCGGCATCCCGTGTACCCGCAGCTCCACGGGGCATTCGTGCCGAACCTGTCGGTGCTGGACTTGATGATGAACTGCGGCCCCGACAGCCTGGAGATCCTCAAGAATGGCTGACGCCCCCTTGTACGAGGTCGTCGGGTTCGACTATGCGCAAGCCGTGCGGCAGTTGACGCACCGCTTCACCTACCGGGTGCTGATCGAGAAACTCGGCTACGAAAGCAAGGGCACGGTCTACCATCTCATCAACGGCGGGATACCGGACCACATCCACGGCGAGGCGATCTGGGCCCTCTACGTCGACACCTTCGGCAGGAAGCCGCCGCTCCTATCCAATCAGACCACGTAGGAAATCATGGACACTCCGCGCACCGATGCATTGAAGCCACTTGAATACCCGAAGGGGAGGCCGCCCCTCAAGGGCGACATGTGGGTTCCAATGGAGGGCTGTCGAAAAATCGAGGAAGACCTGATTACTTGTCAGGCAAGCCTCAAGGAAGCCCAAGGCTGGCTGTCCAAGTGGGAGGTGAAATGGGACGAAGCCGGTACGAAGTTCGTCGCCGAATGCGGCCGTTTGCAAGCCGAGATCGTCGCCGAGCGGGAGAACGTGCGCAAGGCCGAGGCGAAGATCGTCCAGGCGCGGGCGGATGCGATCGCAGAACGGGACGATGCACTACAGGCGCTCAGGCAACGCACCGAGGAGCTGGCCTACATGCAAAAGGACATGGCCGCGTTGCGTGAGGATCACGAGCAGACGGTGCGACTGCTCAATGGTGCTGTGGAGGCCGCCAAGAGCACGTTACCGTGCGGACATCACCACTCCATGGACGACCACGCCGGCGGGTGCCTATTCTGCGCGGCTTTGCTGACGCAGAAGAAAGTGCTACCTTAGACGCTGCTGAGAAATGGGGGCGATGATGGTATTCCTGCTCTTAGTAGCCCTGCCGACGCTTGCCGCAGCGGTCATCTGGTACGTGGCACGGATCGGCGATCCCAGGTTGTGCCGTTTATCGCTGCACGCCAGGCGCCTGACCCGCAGCGATACTTTCAATGTGCTCAAGGAGCGGTACACGGTAACCGATCGTATCTACTGCCCGCACTGCCGCAGAATCCTGAAAGCTACGATCAGCACCTATCGGCACGGCAATTCCACGCCGGATGCGATTCCCGGGCGTGACCGGTGCGAGGCGGTGGAGTCAATTCCGATCTGCGAGGGCTGCGGAAAGGATCTCGCCACGCATACCATTTACTGGCCTGTCTACGATCTGAGGAGAAATTTCTGCTGCGCTTGCAACGCGAAACACCACAGCAGCCCGCCCGATCAGGCGCATCCGGGGTGCGTCGAGAAATGGCATGCGGCAGCGGAGAACGTGTTTTACGTTCCGAGCCGCTAACTGACTACCTGAGCGCCTCCTGCGCCCGCACCCACTGCTGCAGTCCGTCTAGCCGATCCGATGTCCGGTTACAGGCGGCGTAGTTTTTGGTGACGGTTGCGAGGGCGGCAGCGGCCGTGGGCGCTCCGCCGGCTGCATCAGTTCCTCCGGAGGATGGGGGAACGGTGTTAGCGGCGGCTGCATCGTGGAGCACGCGCCAACGAGCATCAAGGGTAAGAGTAGGGTTAGCCTCGGCATACTTCGTTACCTCCTTTTCGACTGTCTCTTTCACCACCTTGGTTGCGGCTGCTACCCTGACATAACGCACGAGAGTCTGTACGGTCACCGTATCGCGGCCCTTGATTATTCGCACCGCTTCCATGGCCTGCTTCGCCTGATACTCGGTGAGTTTGCGTGTGCCGTGTTCGTTGCCCTTGACCCAGCCGAAGGTGCCGATTGCCAGGGCGAGTAGCCCAATGACCGCCCATCTCGCCAATAGCGCATACGGCCCTTGGAAAATAGCTAGTGCATTCATAATCTGCCCTCGCAGTTGACGCCGCTTCCCCAGGCGGCGTACCTGGGCGCGTGCTTGAAAATGATCCACCGGGGATAGAGGCGGCTGTACTCGAAGTTCTTGGCCGATTGGCCGGCGTTGACGAGCTCCACCCCGCCGAACCACCGCCCCGGAGGATTGAAGCGTTTCTGCGCCCGCAGCACGTACCCCAGGCCGGCGTTGTACGCCTTCAACCCGGCCCCCCAGCGGTCACAGGGAGTCTCAGCCGCGACTTTGCCGGCGTTGAAGGCATCTAGGCGCACCATGGCGCGGATCGCCCACAGCGGGTCATACGGGGCTGGCTCGCCCACTTCCGGGTACTTCTCGGCTACCCACTTGGCGGTCGGGTCCATGAATTGGGCAAGCCCACGGCCGTTGTCCCAGGCGGTGATGCCAGGACGCCAACCGGACTCCTGGTGGATCTGGCCGGCAAGGTAGTCGATTGGTGCCCGCAGGCCAAAGACGAAATGTGCTTCGCGGGTCAGGTCGGGCCGGTATTTCAATGCGGCAGCAGGAGGAGCCGAAAACACGTCGGCGAAGATCGTCCATCCGAGGAGAAGCGCCGCGAGTATGACCGGCACCGGATTCATCAGAGTCCCATCGCCACCGACAACATCGCCGCCGACATGATGATCGCCCGGCGGATGTGCCGTAGATCGCTCGAGGCTTGATCAATCCTCGCCACGGGGAACGCCCTGCGGTCTATCCAGTAGCCCGTGAAAGCGGCCACCGTCAGGTTCCCGAGTTTCCAGGCGAGCGTTTGGAGCTGCGGCTGCGAGCCGAAGGCGTAGAGCGCCATGGCGTAGAAGAATGCCGCGAACAGAAGCCACTGTGCCATGCGGAATTTGTCTTTCACTTACGTCCCCTCATTTCGCAAGCCACCCATGCACAAGCGCGTAGCCGCCGATGAATATTCCAACAAGCCAACTGAGCAAGGTCTTTGCCCCCTTGGCCCGACTCACTGTATCTTTGATGGCTGTAATATCCGTGCTCATTGCTGTCATGCGAAGCTCTTCCTGCTGCGTGTGCGCGACGAAGCGTTCCTTGAGCGCTTCCAGCCCGCCCTCGATGCGCCCAAGCGATTGCAGCACGGTATTTTCATCCATCATCTATCCTTTACCTAGGTTGCTGGTTTTTGCGCCGTTATTGCTTTGGGCATCGAAGTTTTCGCCTGTTGTGTAGATTCCGGCGGCACCTGAGAAATCTGTTGCAGTGCGTGCATCGCGACTTCCACCTCCCTCCAGGGACGGTTGGAGAGATATTCCAGCAGCCAGTTCTTCATCTGTTCGTCGAGCAGAAATTGCATGTTGTCTCCTTACGTAGATGCGTACATTGCGAGCTTGCGCACGTTGCCGTCGACTTCGATCACCATGTACTCTGAGACAGCCCCGGCAGTTGCCGCAGTCTCACACCCGTTGAACGCCATGCGCCCTGCGGTGGCGTCGTTCGTCGTCTTGAACGTGACGCGCCTGACATTCGTGCTCGCGCCAGAATCGCCGCCGTAGATTGTGCCGTTTCCAGCAATCCAGAGCGTCCGCGCAGAGTTCGACGAGACGCCCTTGTTAAAGGTTCCAATCGCGAACATCTCTCGGGTGTCGAAACCACTTCCGTCAGGGTCGATCAGAACGCCCTTTGAGTGCGACTCAGAAACGCGATTCCACAGTGCCTGACCCGCGTTCGTATGCGCGCCCCACGTCTGCAAGCCGGCCGAGAACAGTCCTGCCGCGCACTGATCGGTCGTTCCGACTTCCAGCGCCGGCTGAATCGAATCCTTCTGGTCGGTATATCCGACGGGGCGCAGAAGCGAAATGCGGTAGAACGTGCCCGCCGTTCCGCCGCCCGTATTGACGCTGAAAATCGCCGAGACGTCACCGCCGTTGTCGGGAAGCGTGTACGCCTGTACGACGATGCCGCTCGTGGCGCGTTGACCGGCGCTTGTCGTGTCGATCAAATTGATGCCGATGGCGGCCTTGTCGTAGGTGTCGGTCTTGGAGATATCGAAGTTCCACAGCGCCTTGCGGAACCCAGAGGTACTGGCGCATGTGCCCGAAGAACTCGCCTCCTGAATAATCAGGTCCGCCGGAGCACTCAGCAATTGCGCGGTGTACGTGAGTGTTCCCAGCGGTTTCGCGTTCGCCCACGTACCATCGCCGCGCCAGAACGTCGAGGACGAAGCGCTTGTCCCGCTATTCAGATTCGCAACCGGTAGGTTGCCGGAAACGTCCGCGGTCAGGCTCACTGCGCCCCAAGTAGGCAATCCGCTCGCATTACCGTGCAGCAGTGTTGTCGTGGTCCCGAGCGAGGCAAGTACCTTCTCGTCGTCGCTACCGTTGCCCACCACTAGGGCAGAGGCCGTCAGCGCGCCCGCCGTGTGCGTGACCGTTCCGCCGCCGCCTGCTGGCGTAGCCCACGTACCGTCCCCGCGCCAGAAGGTCGTGTTGCTTGCGCTGGTTCCGCTGTTCAAGTGCGTGACGCCCAAATTGCCGCTTACGTCGTTGGCGAGGTCGACAGCGCCCCAGGTAGGAAGTCCCGCAGCGTTTCCATGCAGGAGCGTCGTAGTCGTCCCGAGCGAGGCGAGCGGCTTGATGTCCGCGCCGCCGTTGCCGATGATGACTGCCGAGGCGGTGAGCGTGCCGGTATGCGTCACGTCCCCGAGGGAGAGTCCCTGACTCAGACTGATGATGGGCGAGGATCCGCCGGTCGCTTTGAGCGGGTAGACTGCTCTTACCGAGGTGACGTAAGTGCCCGCCATCAGAAGTTACCACCCAGCCTGTAGGTGATTTCCTGCGTGTATCGGAAGCCGTTCTTGACACCAGAAGCCGTGAATCCGGTGCCGAGCAGGTCCTTGTACATCGTGAAGCCCCCGCCGGTGTCAAGGGTGCCGGTCGCGGTATAGATAAAGGTGTTGTTGTCCAGCACGAAGTCGCACATGAAGTACTTGGTTGCGGCCGGCGTGATCTGCGCCGGGATCCCGGTGATAGTGATGGCATCGCTGTTAGATGTGCCGGATGTCATCGCGAGGCACGTCAGGTTGACCACGCCGTTGACGACCGTGTAGCTCCAGGTCTTGGTAGGCGGGGAAGCGAATCCGGTCATCGTCGCCGTGAACGTGCCGGAAAGGCTGTACTCGAGCTGGAAGGTGGTGGTGGACTTGGCGAGGATGGTGACGCGGGCCCCGGCGTTCATCGTCACGGTGACGCCGCTTTCGACGCCGAGAATTTCCAGATTCGCCCCGGCGGTAAACTTGCAGGCGGCGGCGCACTTCAATTGCCGCCTTGCGCCCGCCACGGGCGCGGCCGGGAATCCCGTGGTCGTGGCGGTCCCGGTCCAGTCGATGACGTCACTCGCGGTAGCGCCCCAAATGTCCGAGGTGCTGGCGCTGCTGATGACGGTCTGCATCGTCTCGTTGATCGGCCCGGTCATCGTGCCGCCGGTGAGGAGCAGCGAACTCGGGGCAACCGTGGTGCCGGAGACATCTAGGTGAACGTGCGTGGTGGTGACGGCGACGACAGTGACGATGCCGGTAGGCGTGACCGTCACCGTGCTACCACTCCCGACTCCGGTGATCTCGAAGTTGGCGCTCGCGGTGAAGGAGCAGGCACCGGTGCAGACGAGCACCCGCCTCTGTCCGGCGTGCGCCGCCGCGGCGAAGGCGGTCGTGGTTGCGGTTCCGGTCCAGTCGATGGTGCCGGTGGGTGTCCAGATGTCCGCGCCGGTCGCCGCACTGGCAACGGTGGTTTCGGTCGGCTCGCTGTAGGTCAGCGTGACGACTTGGGCGAAAGTGATATTGCTCGTGCCGATCTGGATCGGATTGTCGGTCGTAGTGACGTACCAGTAGGTGCCCCCGTTCGTGCCGCCACCAGGCACCACAAAGACCTGCGTGCCCTCGACCACATCCCAGTTGTCGTCGAAGTCGATGCGCCTCGTCCAAGTACCGGTGCTGCTCGTATAGATGCCGTTCGTGGTCTGGTCGGATTGGTTCTTGACCAGTACGTCGCTCCCGCTCGTCAGCACGCCGTCGATGGTCTGCTCCCCGGACAGCGTGATGTTCGCGGTTGTCGCGCAGAGCACCGGGACCTTGATAGCGGCGTCTGCATTGAGCCCATAGCGCCGGTCGGTAGACGGACTGGTCATCGCTTGCCTCCTGTACCGTCAGGCACGCCGGCATCCTCCGGGATCGAGGAGGGAAAATCCGTTCGGATACCGGCGGCCCTTCGGTTCTTCAATGTACTGTCTCCGCGAGTTTTTTCGCCTTCATGGAGGACTCGATCGCCTGGATGGTTTCGTTCCCGGACCTCGCCATTTGGATCATTTGCCCGTACATCGAGTCGATCAGTTGGCGCTTTTCCTCGGGGGTAAAGGTCTGGTTCTTGTTGACGAGCTGGATCGTTCTTTCTGCGGTACTCAGGGCGCGGTGGACGCTTTCCAACCTGTACATCTGCGAGGGGTCGAGCGTGGCCTCCTTGAGTGCCGCGGCTGCGTCGCCCTGCTTCGCCAAGTACTTGACTGTCTCGATGACCTTCTGCGACTGGTTGTACTTGTCGTAGAAGTCCTGAATGGATTGCAGGTTCGAGGCGGGATAGCGGACCACGAAGGCGCGGATGCCGGGAATGTCGGAGAGCGTTTTCGTCGGCATCACGGGATCGGGAAGGACGCCGGTTTTCCGCAACGCCGCGTCGGCAATCTGCATTGCGTATCCGCCCATGGTGCCGGACCAGCCGCGGATGTAGTTGTCGATCACGATGGGCGAGGCGAACGAGCTGTCGTGCAGGCCCGGGAAACTCCCGACGATCTGCCCCAGGGCCTTCGTCGCCTCGGTCGTGTACTGCATGTACTGATATTCCGGCAGCAGCTTTTCCATGCTGGAAGGAACGAGCGGCCGGTCAGTGAAGAAACTGTAGTTCGTCAACTGCTCGAACAGGGGCAGCGTTGCGGTCGGAACCACGTTGAAGCCGAACACGTTCGTCATCGTCTTGGCGAAGTTCTTGAACGCATCCGGCTTGTGATCGGCGTAGGCGTCCATCACGCGCTCCGGAAAGCTGCCGAATAGGACGCCCAATTCGAAGGGCTTCGGAACGCGGTAAATGTGGTCCGGTGTCATCACGATCCAGAAGAGATCGCGCTCCCAATCCGGGATGTCCTTCCACCGCGGATCCTCGTGGTTCGCATACCACAGGTACAGGGACGGCAAGGTGATCGCAGCGAACGCCTTGGCGAACGTGCCAGCCGGGTTCTCGGCCATCTTGCGGAACATCACGTCCACGCCCTGGATGGCCGGGTTCATGAAAGCCGTCGCCCGCTGCCATTGGTAGAAAAACGGATCGGCGCCGTGGCGCGCGAAGTCGACCGTACCCTCGCGGGCGATGAGCGAAAGCGCCTGAACCTGCGCCTTGCTCTTCGCCTCCAGGAGTGCGTCGCGCCGCATGCCGATCCGGGTGATGTTCTCCATCATCTCGCTTGCAATGCGCAGCGCCTCGACCGGAGAGGTAACGACATTCCACGCCCGGTCCATGAGGCCCGTCTTCTGCCCTAGCTCGAACAGTTCCTGGTGGATATAGTCCCGGTCGATGGCGACCATGGTGGCGTTCGCCCCGCCCCCCTTCAGCCAGTTCTGGAACGCCTCGTCCTTCTTCCATAGGGAGATTGCGCCCTTGATGGTGTCGATCGGATGCGCCCCGGTATAGACGAACGCGGACATGGCATCGCGCACGGGATTGCGCATCACGAAATCAGGGGAAAGGGTCACCCCGGCGCGTAACCAGCTCGCGGCGCCGCGGAGCATGGAGGAGAGGATGCTCGCAGAACCCGCATCCACGGAACTGAAGGCCCGGGAGACCTCGGGGTCGACTTCGAACACCTTGCGCTTGCCATCGAGAAAGACGGCGATCTCGTTCGGCCCCACGTTGTAGGCGCTCGGGCGAAAGGCGGTGAATCCCTCGGCCTCGGTCTCGATCCCCTGGTCTTTCAGCGCCCGGCTGACCTCGCTGTCAGTGATGCCAATTGGCCGCATCGGCGCCTTTACCGGCTTGGCGAATTCCGGTCCCATGTTGACGAACGCCTGACGTGCCGCGTTCTTCTCGGCGAGCGAGAGAAACAGGAACGTGTCCTTGATGTCGGAGGTGATCGGGTCGAGGATCGCCCGCTCGCTTCCCTTGATGCGCTTGATCGGATTGCGCGGCTGCGTCCCGCTCATCGGGCGCTCTTCGTTCTCGAAGAAGCGATAGAACGGGACATAGGCTTTGTTCGCTTCGCGCATGGCGGCGACCGCTTTCTCGCTCACCAATCCCGCCTGTTGCGCGTAGTCGACCAGGGTGTCCCGGTATTTCAGGCGTGCCTGGAATGCGGGTTCGAACTTCGCTTCGCCTGCACTGACGACTTCCTTTGCCGCCGGCAGGTCCATCCCGGAGGCGATACCGCGCCCTTCCAGTTCGATTGCGCGGCGGGAGGCCATGTAGGCGCGAAAACCGTCCAGATCGGCCTTGACGGGCTCCAGGGCCTTCAGGTACGACGGCCCGGTCGTCTTGTACGTGTTGAAGTCGAACGCCCCGTATTGGAGGAACTGCTGCCCTTTGCCGAAGATTCCGGCGGTCAGGCGTTGCAGTTCGTAGGGGCCGACGCCTTCCGGGAACTGCTGTTTTCCGCCCGCGGCTTTCTCGGCGAGATTGATCGGGTTGTACTTGTCGACCAGTTCCGTGTAGAGCTTGCTGAGAGTGATGGCCTTCGGCGCCGGTGCCTCCTCGCGGATTTGCGAGAGAATGGCCTGCTCTGCGGGACTGCGCTCGGGAAGTTCGCCTGTCGCCACCTCCTTTGGCGGCTGAGGCGGCTCGCCACCTTTCCCCGGCGGAACTTGAGTTTCCTGCTTCAGCGCGTCAGGCACCTCCTTGTTACTCGCCGCCAAATCCTGAACAATCGTCGGGTCTTTCGCGGACTCCTGGACAACCTCTTGCGGCGTTACACCGGTCTTGGCGTAGGTCGCACGGAGTTTCTTGGCGATGACGTCGGCCGTGCCCATGGCGACTTTCGCGCCCACCAGGACCACAGCAGCATCGGCGAAGTCCTGAGCACTCGGCACGCGACCGTCCAGGGCCGCACCGACGCCTACCATCGTCGTGAGCTCGGAGGCGAGTTGAGCGCTCGTCTTGACGATGGCAGGCGCGGCAGTCTTGCCGACGACTTCGGCGACCTTGCCGCCTACGCCCATCGTAGCCGCCCCGACAGCCGCAGACTTGGCTGTCCCCAGGGCGATGTTCGTGAACCGCGACCAGAAATCGCCCCAATCCTTGACCTGCCCGTTGCGGTAGTAGTCCATGAGGGTCGACCTCATGGCCTCGGGGAGCGCGAATGTCCCGGCTCCGGCGCCTAGAACGGCGCCGGTTGCGGTCCCTACGACAGGTACAGCGCTACCAACAGCGCCACCCACAGAACCACCGCCAACGGCTCCAAGAACCATGAACGGCATATCCGCCACCATTTGGGCGGTGTTCGCCGCGGCTCGTTGATACCAAGTTGTCGCATCGGTGATCTGTTTGTCCGAGACTCCCCGGCTGGCGATAGTCCCGAAGACGGAATGTTCCATCCCTGCCTTGATGGCGTCAACTACCGAGGTCACCGGTGCGCCTTCCTGCGGCTTGCCGTGCTCCGAGGCCATGGAATCGGCAAGGGTCTGCAGCGGCGCGTGGTCGAATTCCGGCGGCTGCACGGCTGGCGCGCTCGCCCACGCTGGCGTAGCCCCGACCACCGGAGCGGCATCCCAGGCCGGCATTACGGTTTCCTCCGGCGAACGCCATTTGGATCGAGGAATTCAGTCCCGGACGGGAGTGCGGCGTAGTCCGCATCCGTGCCGATTCTCGGAACCGTGGTGATCTTCCCGGCCGCCGATCGCGCCGCGGCTCCGGCCTGGAGCCTCCCCGCCAAGTTGCGGATCTGCTGGTCGAGCGTGGCCTGAAAGGCGCCGGTCTTGTTGCCGAGGTAGTCGGGGCTGTTCGGGTTGTACAGGTCGTAGGGATTCTTTCCGGCTTTCCGCGCCTGCGCCTCCTGATCGTTCACGAAGGACATGAACTTGTACATCCGCTCCTTGCCGTCGGCGTCGATGTTGGTCATGGTCGAGGAATCGAATCGCGGCCGGATGCCGTCGAGGAACTGCTTTTTCACGTCCGACAGGCGCTCGCCCTCGGGCGTGCGCATCTGCGTGTATTCGCCCCGGAGCTTCTGCAGGTCGTCGAAGGACAATTGCTTGGAGAGGTACGCGGAGTTGTACTGGTTCTCGTCGGTGATCTTTCGCGGGTCGCCGTCGGGCAAGTGCGTTCGGTTGAAGAGGTCCAGCATCACCGAGGGCACGGTCTTGATCGGCCGCTCCGCGGCTTCGTTCGCCCGGGTGTGCAGGAGATTGAGGAAGGTGAGTTTCGAGCCTTCCCCCACTGCGGGAAGGTCGGAATTGAGCACGTCGCCCGCGGTGAGCTTGCCCGAACCCAGGCGCTGGATGATGTCCTCCTGCGTGCCTCTGATGGCTTTCTTCTGGTCCTTCTCGGCCTGGCGTTGCTGGCGCAGGGCTTCGACTTCCTTTGCCCGATCGAAGGTCTGCTCCCGGAACTGGAGCTGATAGTCGATCTGCGCCTTGTGCTTTGCGTCCAGGGACCCGTCGGGCACGTTTTCGAGCATCGTCCTCGCAGCATGCGGGTCCACCGCGGACAGGGAATGGATCCGTGCCGCCCATGCCTCCGACTGCCAGTTCGTGATTGCCGCCTTGATCGATTCGGGATCGGTTTCGCCCTTCATTTGCTGTTGCGATTCCACAAGGGACGCGATTTTCCCCATGGACTCGCCAAAGCGTTGCGGATCGTTCCAGTACGTACCGGAGTTGTTCACTTCGTTGGTCAGCGCGGCATTGCTCGTGTCCAAAGCATAGCGATTGCCCTCGGTCAGCGCGTGCATGGACATGCTGCGCAGGTCCATCTGCGTCGAGCGCCGGCTCATGTAGTCGAACAGGCGCTTCTGCTCGTTCGTCGCGAGGCCGCCCCTGACCTGCTGGCGAAGTTTGTCAATCGCTTGGGAAGTCGGCTGCATCGCCGTCAGGGCGTCCTTGCCCTTCTTGTTGTAGAAGCCCTCGGGACCGAAGAGGAGTTGCCGGCGCTGCTCGTCGTAGGCGGTATTCGCCGCGTCGGTCTCGGTTTCGTCCAGTTGGGTCTGCAACTGCTGGCCGAGTTGGGAGAACTGCTGGCCTTCAGCGAGCCGCTGCTCCGAGGGGACCATCTCCATCCCGGTACGGGAGGGCAATTCCGTGACACCCCCGGGCGGCCTTGGAGTCGGCCTCAGATCAACCGAAGGATCAGGCAAGCGCGGCACTAGAAGAAACTCCCGTAGTCAAGGTTGCCGAATTCCTTCCCCGTGCCGAAATCGGTATTCGGCGTTCCAGACCAGTACTTGTTGAACAGGGACCCGGCGCCCGTGAGGACCGAACTCGCGGCCCGGCCGCGCAGCGCCGCAGCTGCAGCGTCCGCATCGGCTTGCGTCAGTTGCGCGCCGTAAATCTGGCCCGAGGCCGCGATCCGCGATTGCCTCGCCGCCGCCAGCCCTTGATAGGACGCCAAGGCGGCCCGGTAGGAGGACTCCCCGGCGTTCCGGGCTATGAGGGTTGCGATGCCGGGATCCGACGCCCCGCCGCCGCCTGCAGCGACCCTGGCGAGGATGTTCGAGCCGACGATCTTGCCCTGTCTCAACTGCTCGGCTGCCGCCGCCTGGCCGGCCGCAGTTTCCTGCCCGGCCTGCTGCTCCAGTTGCGTTGCAGCAAATTGGGCCGCCTGCGTGCGCCGTTCGGCCTGCAGCTGCGTGGCCTTGGCAGCGTCCATGTAGCCGGTGGCTGACATGACCGTGCCGCCGGCCAGGAGTCCGGGTGCTAGGCTAGTGGCTAGGGATGCCATGCGTAGATCCCCTTGTAGATGCGCCGGAAGCCCCAGTGCTCGAGATGGCTCGCCGCGTGCGCGATCTCCTCGTCGCATAGAGCGTGGACCGGCAACCGCGATTCGCGCACCCACTTCATGAAAATGCGCCCCGCCCTCACAATCGCCCTGGGATGGCGTTTCAGCTCCGAACTCAATTCCATGAAAGCCACTTGCCGGTTGCCGTCCGGGTAAAGGCCGGCGATGCCGAGCACGAGGCCGGTGTCGATCACCGCCAGCATCCGCGCCGAACGCATCGTGTCCATGCCGAAGGAGCGCACGATCTCGGGCGTGGCGGGGACGATCTCGATCATGCGTGTATCTCCATTTCCGGGATCGCCGCAAGGATCGTCACGGGCAAGGGGCTTTGCGCTTGCAGGCACAGCCGCAGGTCTTCGGTCCACTTGACCGGGAAACTGTAGGGATGCGACTCGTATGCGCCTTGCGTGCCCGAGATCGTTGTGCCCTCCTCGATCTTGGGCATGGAGCGCATGAGAGTGAAGTCTGACCCGTACTTCAGGCAACCCGGATACCAGTAGTCGAGCACCAGGCCGAGGGAGACGATGCGCTTGTGTTCGGTGAGGGTGGTCTGCAGCGCGGAAGCCTGTAGGCCGAGCTTGGCGCTTTTCCACTGCGCCGTGTAGGCTAGACCGACGACGCCGGTCACAGCCGCGGTGCCGACGGTGATCGCGCCACCGGCGCTCACGGTGAAGGTCTTAGGGTCGTTATTCGCGTCCAGTTCTGGCGCCCCGTCATGCCAAACCACGACCGATTCTCCGATCAAGTGCGTCAAGCCGCTGATCGTGGTGCTGGAGGCTTGCGTAAAAGTGATGTGGGCGTCCATGTTCTTGCTCAGGGTGCCGCCTCTGCACTCGGTTTCCAGGGCCCACTTCTCCAGGTAGCGCACAGTCGAACCGTTGACGGTCCGGTTGACGACGTAGTAGACCTGATCCTCCGTCGAGCCAGAGGTGCTCGGCAGGACGACGACATCTTCGACGGTGCCCGTACTTGGAAACGTCTGCCAGGCGAGCACGTCCTCGTTCTTGTCGTAGGTTCCGATCATCACGGTGCCATCGGACCTGACGGCGTGAATGCGCGTATCGGGTTGCCTCTGCACGTCCACGCGCACGATCCCCGGACTGCCCAGTTCCGGACAAATCTGCGTGAGATCGGTCGAGTTGTAGTCGAAGGTCTGCATGTCGAAGCCGACCTCGTAGACGCGGATCCCGCCCCGCTGCACATAGATGCCGCGCTGGTCGATCTTCCACGCCTCAACCTTGGCCGAGCCTTGCGTGGAGGCGTCCTTCATCGTGAAATCCGTCGCCGTGAGCGGGGTGTCCAGTGCCGAGGAGCGGATCGAGATTTCCTTCCCCTCGGAACCAATCACCAGACGCTGCAGGGCAAGGGCGAAGTTGATGACGTCTACCGGCCCCGAACCGATGGTGCGGTTGATCGGCGCGGAGTCGCCCAGGGTGTCGGCATCGAACGAGGTGTAGGCGTCCGACACCGAGCCCCAAATGCCATTTCGCCCGAACCACCAGAGCCGCCCCTCGTAGATTCGAGCGCAGGTCGGGTAACCCATGTAGCTCGACCAGCTCCCCTCTGCCCAGTTGTCGGTTGCGGAGGTGCTTCCCAGTGCCGAGAGGACTTGCGCCGAGACTTGGGTGCTGGAAATGAAGGCCGTGATCCTGACAACCCCGGTCTGTACTCCCCCGTTGAAGATGAGGGTGCAGGTTGCGCTATCGGCGCCGCCGTAGGCCCCCGTCTTGATGCCGATGCGGTAGTAGATGGTCTGATTGTCCAGGCCATCGGAGTACGCGGTTGTCGTGGTGGAGGTGAAAGTCTCGTTCGGAGCATCGTTCCAGGTGGCGTCATCGGTGGAACTCTGCAGCGTCACGGTCGAGGCGAGAAGGGTTCCGGCGATGGTGATCCCGAAAGAACGCTGATCGCCGATGCCGGTCACCTTGATCGAGGCGGTGAAGGTGTTCTGCGCCGCGATCGTCGCAGTCTGCTCCTGGCCACTGGAGGTCAGGCTGAAAAGGGCCCCTACCTGCGAGGACTTGAAAAGCGGCTGCGAGGCCGTGACCGTCGTGTCACCCGTGGTAGCGGTCGCGCTCAAGGTGATCGGACCCACGTTCCGAACCAGGAACGGACCATCTTCGGTCTGGTAGGTGCATACCGACCAGGACCGGCCGCCCGGGTGCGTGCCGCGGCGCTCGATCTTCCTCTGCTGGTAGCCGTCGCAGGCAACGAAGATCACATCGGCGGATTGGTCGCAGCGGAGGTAACTCAGGTCGGCGGCGAGCCACGGCGCCGGGATCTGCACCGCACCCGAAGCTTCGACCGTGCAGCTCTTCACGCGCTGCTTGTAGGCCGTAGTGGAGGAGAACTGAATGTAGAAATTCGCGCTCGGGGTGAAGGCAATCGAATGGTAGCCCGGGTCGAGGTAGGTCTCGTCCTGGTAGTCCTCCGCGCCCAGCGTCGAGCCGATGCGAAGGGTCACCGGTCCCCGGTCAATCACGATCCGCAGCGCGTGTTCGTTGCCGCGATCGGGTGCTGCGACCGTGACGAGCTGGTAGGCGAGCGCCCGTGCCGTGCCGTTGGAGGTGAGGGCGAGGTAGTTCCCCGTGTCCCAGGCAGCCGACCCGCCAGCGTCGGAGCCATCGGTCCAGCCGGTGATGTTGCCCGAGAAGGTGCCGTTCGTGACCGCCGTGGAAACCGAACCGCGGGTAAGGAGGGCATCGGCGATCCAAACCCGCATATACGAGTCCGTCAGTTCGACGAGTGCCGTGTCGGAGGTGGCGAAGATGAACTTCAGGTAGCGCGCTGCGGCATTGCTAAGGGTCGCCCCGATGTAGGCAAGCCCGGGACGGAAGGACATCGAACCCAGGACCCGAGCGATGAAGCCGTCCTGCGTCTCGGCCGAAAGAGCGATGCGCTTCTGGTCGATACGCGCGAGGCCAAGGGGAGAGACGATCCCTCGGTTGAAGGCGTAGATGGCGGGGACTTCGCGCATTTCATCCGATCAGGTTCGAAGTGCCGCCGCCGTCGCGCCGGTTGACTCCGCGCATCCTCGAACGCGACCAGGTGCCCTGCGCCATGAACTGCGTCGGGTTCGCCATGGCGCACTTGGATTTCGCCTTCAGAAGCGCCCGCCCGCGAATGCTGTGCTCAGGATTCTCCGGGTTGACGAAGAGTCGCACCTTATTCTCGTCCGAGGACAGTTTGAGCACGATCTGCGCGGCGAAATGTGCGGCGACGAACTCGGTGAAGGACTTCGGCCACGCGCCATAGTTCGTCCCGTAAAGTGCGCCGTTCGACACATAGCGCACATACAGGATGTCGATGTCCGAGTACCAATAGCCGGTCTCGTCGATGTACCTCGTTTGCGGCACACGGAAGAACTCGTCCGAGCAGATCGCGGAGGTGAGGATCCAATCGGCGGGCTTGGAGAAGGCGCGGTTGTAGCCGAACGGAGGCGTGATCGTGGTGTCGTAGTCCACCTTGACCGCGCGCATGGCGAACTCCCACTGGCCTTCCTCGAGACAGGCGTTCACCCCGCCGTTGTCCCACACTTGGTCGAGCAGGTAGCGCCCCTCGATGTCGTCGGTGAGGGTAGAGAGGCTCCGATCTCCAGCAAGGAGCAGCGCGTCGTTGTAGATGCTCAGTTTCGATGCCATCGCTACCCTCCTTCGCTCAGGTGGCTTCGTGGTCAACGACCCACTTCGCCGCCTCTTCGCGGGTCTTGTGGCCCTTGGAGACCACCTCGCTGTCGGACAGGCGGATCACGGCAAAACGCATCATCGGACCCTTCCACTCGACCCGGTGCTTCTTCGACGGTTCGGGGATGTCCGAGATCACGCTGCCCAGTTCCTCGACCGAGACCACCTTGACCTTGGCGTAGTTTCGCTCGCAGAAGCGCACCCGCATGTGCACGATGCGCGAGCCGTCTTCCCAGCGCGCCTCGATCTTGTCCAGCGGATTGAGCGCCGCTGCGGTGTGGGCCCAAAAAGCGGGCTCCAGGATCTCGTCGATGGTGAGTCGGGGATCGATGTCCACCACCCAGTCATTGCGCTTGTGCTCGGCAAGGCCGATCTTGTCCGGCATGAGAACGGGCTTGCTCGTGGATTTCTGTACTGCCGGTGCTGCCACTGCGTCTGTCATGTCATCTCCTCAACTCAAACAAACTGGGGCGGACGACCCGCCGCCCCTCGGGATTCGGTTACGTCGAGTAGTTCGACGTGATGTTGTACGCCGCGGTCGACAGGCTCGAATTGGTCGAGTTCAGCACGCCCATGTACGGGAACATGTCGGTGGAGGAAATGCCCCCACCGGTGCCGAAGGTCACCCCGATCATCAAGTCCCCCGGCGCCATGCCGAGCACGCCACCGTCGCTGATGCAGCCGGCGGTGTTCATGTCGGCCGGGGCGTTGGTCGAGCAGTAGAACCAGAGTTTCCCGCCGCGGGCGAGGGTTGAGCTCGTAGCGAGTACGCCCGGGTATTGGACTTTCCCACCCACCACGCTGTACAGCAGCAGCGGAGGGTTGGCCGAGGTCGTCGTGAAGGTGCTGCCTTGATAGGTCACAGTCATGTCAGTCTCCTTTCCGATGAGGGGTTAGGCGTAGGCGCTGCCGTCAGCGGTCATCACCACGACGCCCGTGTTCTGCAGCAGCTTCGCGCCCATGTAGGCCGTCGCCCTCGCCCAGGAATAGTCCTGCTCCTCGAAGTAGCCGACGGGTGTCTGCAGGCCGGCGGTGTCCATCGCGTGGCCGATTGCGGACTTGTGGTACATGAACGAGACTTCCGCGGTCGTCCCCTTGCCGGGCAGATTCGGGTGCGAGATGAGCGTGAAGCCCATCCACTCGTAGGCGCGGGGCCGGTCCTTGAAGGCAGGCACGTTCTCGCCGGCGAAGGGCTTGACGTCGACGTACTTCGCCGAGGCGAATTCCGTGGTCTGCATGAGGTAGGCGAGGAACGAGGGCTGGATCAGGGCCGTGATGTTGCCGTCCCAGGGCACGCTCGCGTTCTGCAGTTTCACCAGCCCATTCACCATGAAGGCGACGTTCGGGATGGTCTGCGCGGCGGTGCCGATCGCCACCGTGCCGGTGTTCAGCTCGCTGATGATGGTCGAGTCAATCTTGCGGTTCAGGACGCCGACCGAGGACATCTGCATCACGGCACGCTGGTTGCCCTGCGAGGCGAAGATGTTGAAGCCGGTCTTGCGCACGAGGTCGTGCCACTCCTGCAGCGTGGCCGTGTTCTGCGTGAGCGAGTCGGGACGGGCCGGAATCATGCCGTTCGTCCCGCGGGTCACCGCGTTGGAGTTGCCCGAGCCTGCCACCAGGAACACGGCCTGCTGTCCCTTGATGACGGCCTCGGTGGTGGTCGTTTCCCTGAGCAGACTTTCGTGCTGCTCGAACTGCTTGATGTACTCTTGCCGATACTGGATCTGAAAGGCGGTGTCGGCGTAGCACACCAGGTACTTCTCCGCGTACTGCTTGATCGGGATCAGCGCGAAGGCGATGAGGTCCCGAAGAAAGGTCTTGATGCGATTCATCCTAGGCTCCTAAAGAAAAGGAAGTTGCCCTTCGCTCGGGGTGCCCGCTTTTGGCGTCTAGGGGTAGCCTTTAACGGAGCCTAGGTCGTCTTAATCGGTGCCTTGCTAGTCAACTCGGTGCTGCGTCAGGTTCGTCCGGGACCTTTCGGGATTTCCGGCATCCGCCTGGTTAATGAAATCCTGCTCAACGCAGGGGTTTAAGCTGCTTTCTTCTGCATCTGTTCGCGCGCCGTGACGAGTTCGCGGTAACGCGCCTGCAATGCTTCATCCTTGATGTACGCCTTCGTGCCCATCTTGGCCTCGATCGCCTTGATCTCGTCGTTGACTGTCTGCGTCATGTCCCCGCCACCTTGCGGAACGACGACACCGGCCGGGTTGACGATGTGCGCGAGGGCGGCGAAAGCACGGATGATCTCGGGGCTGTTGAACACGCCGCGCCCATCGGGCAGGCGGGCGCCGATCAGGTCATCGCGCACCTTCTCCGGGAACATGGAGAGCACGGAATTGGTGATGAGGTTCATCTCGCTGCGGAAATTCTGGCCCCACTCGACATTCAACGCGTCCAGGGCTTCGGTACGCTGCTGCTCGTCCTGTTTCGCCCGTTCCTCGGCCATGCGTTCCTGCTCGGTGTAGTACCACTCGACCGCGGCCTTGACCTGCTGGGGCTGCATGTTGGCTTCGTGCGCGGACTTGAGGAACGCGTCGATGATGGGCTTGTCCTCCTTTCCGATCACCAGGCCGCTGTCGAACTTCAGCTCGTACTTGTCCGGCGCTTCGGGGATGCCGTTGTCCTTGCGCCACTGCGTCAGTTCCTCGGGCTTCGGGTTCTCGGGCAACTGCGCCTTCAGCTCGCCCCGGCTGATACGGTTCTGCGCTGCGATCAGGGCGTCGGCAAGGGCTTCGGGCGAGGAATAGCGCTTGATGTGCGCGGCGCGTTTCTCATCGTCCTTGGACATGCGCGCCTGCCAGTCGGCGGGCCAATACGCCTCTACCGGCTTCGGTTCGGGAGCGGCCGCCGGAGCCGGTGCGGGCGCCGCAGGCGCGGGCGCGGCGGCAGCAGGGGCCGGGGCCGGTGCGGGAGTTGCGTTCGGGTCGGGTGCTGCATTGGGTGCGGGATCAGCCATGTTCGAAGTCTCTCCTCAGTTTCGACAAGTCGAGCTTGAGCAGCCCGACGATTTGCTGGCCGACAAACTGCCGGCCCAGTGCGATGTCTGTCTCGCGCGCCACCTCTCGAAACGGCCACTGATAGGTTGCCGCGGCGCTCTCGATGATCCACTTCAGGGCGCGCTTCTGCTGCGCAGGCTCGGCGGTTCCAGCAGCAAGCATGTGCACGGCCTCGGCGTCGGCAAGGTCGAAGGGCGCCGGGGTGCTCGCGGGATCGGCCTTGAGGGGCTTGAGTTTGGTCACTTGTTCCACGCTTTCTTGTAGTTGCGTGAGAACCAGTCCGCTTCCTCTGGAGTCTCGAACTCGATGTAATCCCCGGTGGAATCAGCCTTGCTGTACGCAGCATCGCCTTCGAGTTTCGTTAGGCTTTTGCTCTTCGTGTCGTAGGTGATAGTGGGATAGACACGATATTTACCGTCCGGCGCGTCACTCCACGCCATCAAATGCGTCGAATATGTCCCGTCTCCGTTGTCAATGGTCGGGTACTTGTCGGGCGACAGAATCCGCTTGACGAAATTCTTGTCCTTGTTCGCGTTGAGGATGTCCATTACCTTCTGGTATTCCTCGTCGATGTCGAAAACTGTGTCCATCATGCCGCCGCCGGCTGTGCTTGAGCGAAGGACTGGTTCGCCGCTCCGAAGTCTTTGGCCGCCGCCGCGCCCTGCTGCGTCGCCGCGAGCACCTTGGCGAGCTGCGCTTCCTGCTGCTGCTGGTTGTCGAGCGCCTGCACGTCAGATTCGTTCCGCATCCAGCGAGCCGGGACGCCGATCCCGTTCAGGGCATCGCGTAGCGCCACCTTCGCATCCACGATATTCGCTACGCTCGGATCCACCTTCATCGCCGCCGCCATCAAGCCCTCGCCCTGCATGAGGGTCTGACCCTTCTGTTGCTCGATTGCGTCGTGGAGGGGAGACTCGAAACGGAATTCGATGTCCGCTCCCCTCAGCTTTTTAGGCCAGGACAATGGACTTCCAAAAGCACCATTTCTCCAAAGGAGCTCGAAGGTCATGTCGCACAGTTTCGCGTTGTAGTCCATCTCGAGGGGCTCGAAGATGGGGAGCGCGTCCCGGATATACTGCTGCACCCGCTGCCCGACCTCGTAGGCGGTCATCTCTGGCCCGCGCTGCGGCATGTTGAGCGTGTCGAGGAAGAACGCCTTGTAGATGAGTTTTCGGCAGTCCTCGTTCATCGCGGTGCCGAACTGAAAGCCGCGAAAGTCCTGCTGCAACGGGCGCAGGGCTTCGCCAAGGCGCTCGTCGTATTCCGGGTCCACCCAGGTGATCCCGCCCGCATAGTTGCCGATGTCGGACTTCACCGCGTCGATTGTTGCGACCATCGGGGGCCAGGTTGCCCGCTCACCGGCTTCCAGTAGCGTCCAGGTCATAGCCTGAATGAGCCGCGCGTCAGGCAGTGCGGCCACGGTGGCGGGCGAATACGAGTACTGCACATTTGAGACGGTCTGCCAGCGCGGGATCACGTAATACTCGGTCCAGATCGGGGTAGCCGAGATGAGCGTGTTGTGGTCCCAGTCGATCCAGATCGACCACCACGGCTTGCCTCCGGCCTTGTCGCTATACATGTCGGATTCGCAGACAATGTGCATGGTGTTGAACTGGGTGAACGGGTCGGTGTCCAGCATCTTCACGATGTTGGAATGGAGCTTCTCCTTGCCGAAGGTGCGCGCGAGCGTCCGCGCATCAGCCTTCCACTTTCGCGTCTTGAAGCCGATACCGCCATCCTCGTTCTCCTGCCAGGCCATGTCCTTCAGATGCCAGCAGCGGTACAGGAGCGTGTCGCCCTTGCGGTTCAGTTCGACCGAGATCGCGCATTGGCCGAAGGCCGCGAAGTCGTGATCGCCCTCTTTCGTCGCCCGGGTGAATAGCGATTTCGGATCGTACATGGCACGGCGCTGCGTCTCCTCGAACGCCTGTAGCCATTGCTTGGTCTCGTTGTCCTCCTCCTTGATGTGACGTCGGGCGAGGTGAAACCAGGTCTTCGCAACTGGCCGCAGCATGGAGCCGAACTGGTTTCCCAAATCGCGGCGGCACAGGATCGGGTAGCTCGTCAGCAGGTTGCTCGCGAAGTCGGTGCCAAGGGAGCGTTGCAGCGTGAAGATCGCCCGCTCGGGATAGAAGTTGTCACCGATCTCCTGCCACAGCGAGTTAAGCGGAGCCTTGAGACTCAGCAGTTTGTCACCCAGGGTGCGCAGTTCCTTGTAGTCCATCAGGCCCCCAGCTTCGTCCCTTCGCCTAGACCGCCCTGGGTGAGGATGGTCGAGGCCCTGCCGCGTCGCGCGATCTGCTCGGCAATCGACTTTTGCTGCTGCTGCGCCACAGCCGCGCTGTCGGGGCTTGGCATGAGGGGTTGCGTCGGCAGTGCGGGTGCCTGAACCTGCGTGGGTTTCTGGCTGCCAGCCAGAAGCGATCCGGCCAAGCCGCCGGCCGCGCCGCCTACAGCGGTCCCCAACGCGCCACCGAGTCCCGGGAACCCAAAGTACGAGCCGATGACCGTACCGGCAATGGGGAGCAGCGTCTTCACCATGGATCCCATCAGCGTCTCCCTGCACTCATCGGCATGTGGGCGCCCATCACGACCTTGGGATGGCGGACGCGCTTGAACTCCTTGGCCTCGATCCATTCCAGCGCCGCGGTGGTTTCCCGCGGGCCCTCGAACCAAGCCATGACCACGGCGTCGCCGCGGTCGGTGGAGCGCCCCAGGCGTTCGCACACTTTCTCCTTGGGTTCTACCCGGATGCCGTTCGGGGTCGGCTCGAAAGTAGGTGCCGTGAGGTCAGCCAGAAGCTTCTGGTCCCGCGGCAATGCAATGGGCGAGCCTCCAGGCTGTCCCGGATCCAACGCTTCCCTGAACGCCCAATACGCAGCCGAGCGCTTGTTTGCGAAGTGCAGCTTCCCTTCGACGGAGCGCCGAGTCGTGCCTTCGGCCCCCTTGTACGGATAGACTTCGACCTCGTTTGCTTTCAGGTGCTCGTAGAGCGGGCCGCCGTAGCCTCCGCCCATGTCGACCACCACCATGGCGCGGTCCCTGCGCTGGCTCACCACGAGCCCGGCACAGTGGGCGCCTGACCGATCCATCGGGATCTCTTTCCCGGGAACTTCGACCAGAGGTGCGTACCAGCCGTCGCGCCGTGCCGCCATGATCATCGGGTCGTCGCCCCCGCCCGAACAGTCCACGCCGATCGAGCACATCGGAATATCGGCGGGAGGCTTCGCGCTCCAGCGTTCCTGCGCCATCTGCACCCATTTGGTCGGGATGACCTGGTTCGGCGTGTCCTTGTAGGTGGTGCGGAAACCACCGAGCAGGATCGAGCGAATCTCCCAGGGAAGCGAATCCAGCTCCCGCTCGTAGTCGGTCGCGGCGTAGTAGGGATTGTCCTTCACCGATGCGTGAATGTAGGTGTAGGACTTGGGCCGCACCATCTTGCCGGCGATCAGGACTTGTCCTGGTCCGTCAACCCAGCGCTGCCTGTCCTCGTCCATCACCGCCCAGCGCAGTTCGCCCTGCTTGGCCGGATGTGGGAAGGTCGGATCGATCCACGGGGCGAACATTTCGATGATCCACAGGCCCTCGGCCGTCAGCGGGGGGTTCGTGGCAAGCACGGTGCGCGTGCGCTGCTTCGGGTCTTCCGTTCGCACCCAACCCATAAGGAAACGGATCTGTGATTCGGCGAAGTGGGTTGCCTCGTCGGCGCCGAGGAAGTCGTGTCCGCGGCCCATCCAGCTTTGCTCGTCGCCGATGTTGTTCGCGCCTCCGAAGTCGATGATGCGCTCGTCCGAAATGCGCAGCTTGGGCGGTGGCGAGCCGTTGAACCCGTCGCGGCTGCCGTGAATCTTCAGGGTGTCCTCGATCAGGCGGTCCAGGTCGCCGTATTTGCGCCGCACGATGAGCGAGCGCTGATGCAGGTTATAGGCGAGCCCCTCGATGAGGGAGCTCTTGCCCCCGCCCGGCTCTCCCCCGTACAGCAGCACATCGGCCTGCGAGTGATACGCCTCGGTCTGCGGGCCCGGGTTCGGCACCCATTTCATGTCCTTCGTCGCGGCATAGACTTCGCGCACCAAGGCGGCTTTCTCCTTGGGAGGGAGGCCCTTCACGCGCTCGAGGACTTCATCCAGCATCGGGTGCGCCTGCTAGCGAGAGACTGCCGTTGCCTTTGGACTTGCGGGCGCGTTTCGGTGCGGCTGCCGGAACCTCTGGTGTGAGCCGAACCGCTTCCGGCGTCGCAATAGGTTTGACGAACACGCCAGAAAACGACATGGCTTGGGTAAGATCGCCTTCAATGTCGTCGCTCCACAGTTCGAGGATGTACTTGATCTGATTGATAGCGCCGTTCAGCTCGTGCAGTCCCGCGGTGTCCTGCTGAATGCGGTTCATCACGACTTGCTTGTTCGCCTCTAGTTCGTTCAGCCGCTCGCGCAGCTTGACGTGGCGCTGGTTGTGCTCGCCGATGCCGTAGAGGGTCGAATGCCGCATGAGATCGGACTCGGGCGGCAACACCACGTCGATCCCCATGGCCTTCGCCAGGCCGACGAAATGCTGGCAGGCCGGGCGCTGGTAGCCCCACTCCTCGCCCGCGGCCATGTCGATACCGAACAAACCGATGGCCTTCGGTGCCTGCTCGATGGCGAGCGCGAGCATCCAGGAGACGGACGAGGAAAAGAAATAGGGTCCGTACTTGTCCAGCAGATCCTTGTACGGAAACGGCGTGCAGTTCGGGATGTCCGGCTGCTGCTCGGTCATGAACACCGTGCCCTGGTACGCCTTCAGGAAGGCGTGAAACTCCGGACTGAACCACGGCCGCGTGCCGGGTGCACCCAACTGGGCGGGCTTGTACGGGAGCCAGCGGTGCAACTCGAACCAGACATCGCTGCGCTTCGCCCCACAGGTAGCGAACACCGAGGGGCTGGTGCACCAGATCGCCCAATCGGGATCGTCGAACGGCGCGAGCAGCGTGGAGCTGGGCGCCGACCCGAGGATGGCGATCTTGTCGAAACCTTGCGGTCCGAGTCTCTTCACGCGAACGAGCTCCCGTAGGTGGTCAGGCTGGAACCCTGCGCTTCGACGAGCCAGGTCGAGGTCGACAGGCCCATCAAGCTCACCGATGCTCCCGCCACGGACAGTTTGATGACCGTGCAGGTCGAAAGCCCAGTCGCCCCCGCGGCGGCGTTCCACTGGCTGTAACCAACCACGCCGGTGGTGATTGTGGAATTGTTGAGAAACAGGCTGATGATCCCGGTGGAGATGTTCACCACCTTCACCGGAACGCCGGGAATCGGCGGCTGCATCCCGGCCATGGTCGAGGCCGAGGTCGTCGTGCAGGCGAGCGTGACCACGCCGTAGGATTGACAGTTGTCGCCGGTGGTTGCGGTCGTGACCGCCTGAATCGGCTGGCGGAATCCGGCCGGGCCGGCCAGAAAGTGCGGCGTGTTGTTGAAGGTAGAGCCGCCGTCGGTCAGGCCCAGTTGACGACCGTGCAGCGAATGGATGATCTGGTCGCGCAGACCCTGGAGCGTGTTGGTACGTGCCATGCGAGTCTCCTTTATGCCCCGCCACTGGGACGGGATTGCTGTGTGCTGCGGAGTGCATGAGTCGTCATGCGGCGCTCTCCTCGGGTTTCATCGTGCAATCGGTTGCCATTCGGGAAATACAGCGCATTCGGCATCGCTCAATACGTCCTTGCAACGCGCATCCACCGGGACGTACCACTTGCCGTCGGCGTCTTGGGACGGAACGGCCCAGCGAACGGTGTTGGGTTCGAGCCTGCCTGCCATCGCTGCGTACAGTTCGGCGCTGCGGGCCTGCGCGTCTGACTGTGTGAGAAATGCGAGCCTCATGGCGTGCCGTGGATCGGCTTCAGGAAGGAACGAATCACCGCTTGGGTCGCTGCGGTATCGGCCACTGAGCGGTCGATGATTTCGTCGAACCAGAACCCGCCGAAATTCAGGCCCCCGCCGTCCGCCCCGATCGTGAGACCTCCGGGATTCCCGGCTCCAGCATTACCCGTGGTGGGCGTGCCGTTGTCGATTGTGATGGAGGAACCAGCGCCATTCAGGACAACCGTGATGATGTGCTTGGCGAGCAACGTCAAATTCGGGTCTTCGCAGGCTGCGCTCCCCGCATTCACGCTCACCTTCGGCGTTCCCGTGGTTTTGGATAGTCCGAGCCTGTTCGCAGTCGTGCCATCGGCGATGTACTGCCCTGCCGCCCAGGCCGGATCCATGCCGACGATGTAGTAGGTGCGCGGCTGATTCGCGGTGTAGGACGCCTGCATGAAGTAAGCGGCGGCGTCAGTGATGATCTTGGGCGAGCCGATCACCCTTGCCGGTACGGCGCCGGTCGTGTTCACCGTCACCGTCGCCGCATTGGCGCTTGATTCGGTGAAGGACGCAGTGCCTTCGGCGAGTTGGGTGAAATCGGCATCGAACACGAGCGTCCCCGCAGCGAAAGTACCGTTGATGATCTTGACCCGGAAGGTCTTTCCCGTGGCGACACCCGCCGTCCCGAGGCTCGATGAACCGATCTCCAGCACTGCGGTGGATTGAAACGGCGTGGCCGCAGCAGCCGTCGGAACGGTCCCCAACTGCGTCCAGGGGCCCGCGGCCGATGTCGCGGTGTAGAACGTCGCGTTCGCTACCGAGCCGTCGTAATCCGCCCTCACCGCAAGGCGCGCGCGGTCCGAAACAGTGGGGGCCGCGGAGGATACGAGCGACGACGCATTCTGGCCGTCGGCGCTAACGGTCAGTTCGAGCTTGCCCGTGTCGGCAACGTCCAGGGCGTAGGAGCGTTGATTCCCGACCGTGGTGTACTTGGCGACCAGGTTCTGCCCCCCGGTCGGCGTCCAATCGTCAAGCGCGCCATCCCAGATAATCACGAACTTCTGACTCAGAGCGAGCGGGACACTATCGGGCGCGCTCGCATAGTTGCCCGGGATGCCGTGCTGCCAGAGGTGGTTGACGTTCGCCCAAGGGACGATGATCGGCTGATTCGCGCCGGAGGCCTGCAGCAGGCTATTCCCGTTGCCACTTTGATCGGCCCATGCCGACGCGTTCAGCGTACCGGTAACACCTACCGCTGGCTGATACCAGGCCGCGGTATTGCCGATCATGCGCAGGTAGGCCGTCAGTTGCGCCCGGCGATTGGCAACCGCTGCGCAACCGCTGAATCGGCGCGAGGCATTGCCCAGGCCAGCGCCGCCTGAGTACTGGCGCCTGCCGGCAGAATCGCGTGCGAGCGTGAGCGTCATCGGTAGAATTCGATCGAGCCCTTGCCGGTGTAGTCCGAATACAGCGACAGCGCCGTCGTTCCGTTGGTCGAGGCGAAATAGCGCAGCGTCGGGTTGAACACGCACGCGGCGCTCGAACCCGCGGAACTATAGGAGCTGGGCGAAGCCGCGGCCTGCGTCGTGCCGAACGCCACCCAGATGTCGACGTTGAATGCGAAGTTCGCGGCCCGAGCACCAGCGGGAATGGCAATCGCCTGAGCCGTACCGGAACTCAAGGGGACGTTGGCGATCCCGTCGCTCGAACAGGTGCGCAGAACATCCTGGTAACGCAGGGGACTTGCTTCGGATACGGCCATGTCAGCTCCTCAATCCATCGCCGTGCGCATGCGCTTGCGACCGGCCTGGGCCATCTTCTGCATCTTCGCCTTGCCGTGCGCTTTCATGCCGGCGGCGGCTGCGACGGCGGCGGGGTTCTTGGCACCTGAAGCTGCAGCGCTCGCCTCGACTGCCGCAAAGCGCTTGCCTGATCCGAGAGCGGGTTTCGCCATGTCATGCTCCTCGATATGCGTTTGTGAGAGCGGACTTCGCGCCGGCGGATTTCTTCGCCTCGGGTTCTTCGGCCGCCTGGTTCCCGCCCCCAATTTCCATTTTCATGATCTGAAACGAGATGCCGCGCTGTTCGTCGGAGCCCTCGCTTGCCGAGGCCGAGACACGCGTGACCTTACCGACGGCGCGGATCTGAAACTCGTCGCCAACCTCGGGCAGTTCGGTGATGCCGAGCTTGTCGAGCTCGTCGGTGTCGATGCTGAGGCACAGGCCGTAGGGATAGGGATTCTCGTCGACTGGCGAGGCGGTCCTGTCGGCCTTCATATCGGCCTTGGAGCGCTTCAGGTCGACCATGGCCATAGCACTAGTCCAGCGCAGTCCGAACGCGCTTGTGGGCCGGTTTCCTGCCCTTGGCGGTGGGCTTGTTGCCGTGCATGAGGCCGGCTTTGTTGAGCGTGCCGAATACCGCGTGCGCGTTGCCCGGATACTCGCGCTTGAGTTTGGCCTCGACGTCAGCCGCGGCGCTACCCTTGGGCATGGTCGGCCTCGCGCGACGCGTCCTGGGCTTTCTGGATCGTCGCCGCGGTCAGGAGGTAGGCGACACGGCGGGCGGTTTCCATGTCATCGGAGTCTTTGATCTCAAGCGGGCCACCGTTGGGCCCGGTCACCGCATGCGTGTCGCGCCACACATCCTTGCGGCGATTCTTCAGCCAGAAAATGCAGGCCGTGGTGTCGGGCGGATAGAACTTCGTCAGGGGAGTAAGCGTGATCTCCCCCTGATAATTGCTGACGTGGACTTCGGGATGTTCGTAGCCGATCGCTCTGTGATAGAGCTTCGAGGCCACTTCCGCGTCGGCGATGGCTTTGCCGCGCGTTAAGGACGCTGAAAACTCAGGGAAATTGCGCTTCCACTCGTTGATCGTCGCTTCCGCGACGCTGAAGAAGTCAGCGAGTTCCTTGTCCGTTGCGCCAAGTTTGCAGAGCTTTTCGGCCTGTTCGCATTTGATCGCGTCGAACTTGGACGGTCGGCCAACTTTCGCCACAGCTTCGCCCTTTTGTCGAAGTTATGGCCGAATCCTAATCCCCTTTCCTCAGTTCATCGTTCAGCGGATTGTACTATTTGCAGTTTTTCTCAGATGTTTCATGTGGAACCTTGAGCAAGTCCTCCAGCCACTTCACCGCCTGCCCGCTCCTGATCTCGTCGCCGCCGACCTCGAGAAGTTTCCAGCCAGCGAAAAGAGCAATTTGACGTTTCAGGATGTCGTTTTTGAATCTAGCCTTCACCCGATGCTGCATTCCCTGAATTTCCACGGCTATCTTTCCGTGGTCCGGCCAAGCGAAATCCAGTTCGTACAACCGCGGCAGGCAGAACCGATAATTCAGCTTCGGCTCCGGCAGTTTCAGGACGCGGATCTGCTGCGCCAGTGTCGCCTCCAGTTTGCTCGGCCGGCGCTTGACCTCCTCGACTATCCTGGATAGCGGCTGGTCTTCGATGCACTTGTGGACGCGCACCGTCCCCTGCGAGCGAAGCTGCGCCTCGGCTTGGGCGCGCATGGCGGGGTTCTTTAGGGAGGATAGCGGCCAGTGTGTCAATTCAATTCCTTGTTGCGCAAATATTCTGCCTTCGTAGCTTGAAACTCTTCCCACATCTTTTCGTAGTCCAAATCGGAGATACCCGGCTTTAACCTCTTGCAGACGAGCATCCATTCGTCCTTGTCGAACTCGTCTAGCCGCGCACCTTCATCATCTAGAGAACGCTGGCGGCCCATGTGACGAACCTGACGATGAAGTAGAGGAACAGTGGCACGACTACTGCCAGAGCTGCTAGTTGGCGCCAAGTCATATCCACACCTGACGTTCTAAGGCGTCTTCAAGTTCATGTATCCTGAATGCCAATGTCGTTCTTTCGAATTCTGACTTCACCAGGGCCATATTCAGCCGCTCCACGAGTCGGATGTAGCTATCCCTTTCGTTGGCCACGATTTCGGATAGCGTGATCCCGTGTTTCTCGCAAAGCTTGATATGTTCTTCGTTCATACCTTTTTCCCTCCGAACGAAGGCATAGGCATCCACCAGGCAACATCGACAGTTTTCCACCCGCCATTGTGTGACGGGCTGAGAACACGAAAATCCTGCGCAGCAAAGTAATAAACGCAGCGGACTGTTTCTTTATCCGACGCGCACCCAAGCACCCAACTTCCGATCTTCGGCAATTTCTTGTCGCGAGGAATCCAAGAGAACCACCAGCCGTCACGTTCCGCTTCCTCCCTCGCCGCTCTCTCCGCTTCGAGGGCGGCGTTGGCGGTGGCGAGTTCTGATTCGAGTTGGCGTGCATGATCACGGATTCGTGAAGTAATGTCACAGTCGCAATTGTGGCCCCTACCGGCGTCGTAAGCACCGCAATCATTAGCATGCGACACAGCTTCCGTCCTCGGCGTACCTTCCCGCGCCGAGTCCTGCGTGTCCTTCTGTTTTCGAAAAATGCTATCCGTACCGTCGAATTCTTCCAGAATTCGGGTAACACATGCGTCTACAGCGTAGGACCATCCTTTGTCATAATCAGACTCAACATAGTGCCTGTAGTTCTTAGCGCATATCCTGGCACAATGAACTACGAGAAACTCGGTGGCCGCAGGATGTTCTGCGTATGCCATTCTAAAATCTTTTAGTTCATGTGGAATCTTCATTATTCGTGACCAAATTGATGTCCACATTCGCATTGCCAATACCAAGTTTCTGGTAATGCAAATGTGGCATCCGCGTGAGTTCTTTGAACGTTTTCACTTAAACACGCAGGACAATATCTTTTTGTTGTAACAGTGGTCGGTATTGTTGGTGCATTCTCACCAAGCGTCGAAACGATTACCGAAAGAAAATCCGGATTGTTGTCGCAGCATGGGCCTGGCTTCCCGGCCGCATCCTCAAGCGACCACGCCCCATCCGGGACTGATGGCGAAGGTGGATGCAACCGCCACAGCGTTCCACACTTCGTACAGCGAAAAGTTTTATGCATGACATTTCCTTTTCTATAAACACACACCCATACAATGGGGTGGGCTAGCGCTGGCGGGGCGCCACCCGCAATCGAGAGGCTGTCCACAGAAGCAGCCTTGCGACCGCTTGAGTCCGTCTCTCTCGCCGCTTGGAACGTGCTAGCTGGTACCGGCTCATTACCACGTTGCAGCGCATGCCCGTTGATCGTCATTATTCCCTTCCGTCTTTCTGGCGCTTAATATATTCTCTGAGCGCTTCGGCATCGCTTCTGTAGTTTTCTACTATAGTCTTAGCCGCGCAATCTTCCTCGTTCTCTGTATAGGGGAAATGACTCGCAAATAAAATGCTTGCCTCGCATTCTAAGGACGTTGCGACCCGTCTCAAAAGCACAAGCCACTCAGCTTTCTGTTTTGGCCCTTGGCTCATGATTTCTTCCTTTCTCCTCGCTCGTATTCCTCGCGCCCATCCATGCTGTGATGAAGAAACAACTCAGGGTCTTGCTCACTTTGGGTAGGATGGCACCAACAAGACGCTGAGGATTCGTGATCCCGTAAATCGTTGCGAGGGATGACGTGCATGCGTTGCGTGGTATTGCTGTTTTTCAGCATGACTCACCCCACCCACCCCCGCGCCATCTCAGCCACCCGCAACCACACCCACGCCGCCGCACCCCAGGAGGCGATAGCGGCCCCTAGGAGTGCGATTGCGGTCAGCGGGTAGCACAGGGGCCGGGTGAGGTCTTCTAGGGCGTAGAGGGCGTGCCAAAGGGTGCGGGAGGTCATTATTCGGCCAGTTCGTATGTAGCCGCGAAAATGTCG
>Ga0082335_1000597_pt1 | contig 38512 bp, 43 predicted proteins | sample Subgrocontami58m_FD_72375 | JGI IMG/M metagenome (GOLD analysis project Ga0082335, IMG submission 72375) | Subsurface groundwater microbial communities from S. Glens Falls, New York, USA - GMW37 contaminated, 5.8 m (SPADES assembly) (version 2) ...
GTTTTTACCACCGGGGTTCCTTTTTTTTTCTGCCGTTGTCAACGTGGTTCTATTTTTTTTTTGTTTACAACCAACGCCTTTTTTTTCCCAACCCGTTCCTTCATTTCCAAGATTTTTAACAATGCGGTCTAAACCCAACGTCCTATTAATCCGAATCAGCAGCATCCAGTTCATGGCTCGAAAAATCCCGCGCACCATGGGCACGCAGCACCCCGACAACGCGTCCAAGCCGCACTGGGCAACCGATGCGTTCATCGACACGCAGACGGAAGTGGAAGAGGCCTACCGCTGCTTCTCGGAACTGGACGGCCAGGAATTCATGTGGGACTGGGAAGGCAAGCACGTCGACGAATCGGTCGTGGAAAAGCTTTTTGAGCATTACACGGAGTTTTTCCAAAACCACGCGTTAGGCAAAGACATCTTTTTGACCACCCGGTTGCCGAACATCTGGGAGGAAAAAGGCTACCGCCTGCCCAAAGCATTCGTCAACGTCATCTCCGCAAACCAGATGGCTGCAGACGTGAACATGCACGCACCCGTGTTGTTCGAAGCCATCTTGCCGATGACCAAAAGCGTCGACCAACTATTGTTTTTGCACAAACATTTCCGCCAAGTCAAAAAAGCCTTCGACGCACACGACGAGCTGGAAATGATCCCGTTGGTGGAAGAGACGACTTCCATCCAAACCGTCGACAAACTGTTGGAGCAATACGTGAAAACGGAAACGCGCGAATCCATCCGCGTGTTTTTGGCCCGCTCCGACCCCGCGTTGAATGCCGGAAACGTGGCCGCCACATTGAGCGTCAAGATGGGCTTGGATGCATTGCGTAACTTTTCCGAAAAAACCGGCATTACGACTCACCCGATCCTGGGAGTAGGCAGCCTACCGTTCCGCGGCGGCCTGAATCCGGACACCGTGGACGCATTTTTCGCGGAATACCCCGGCGTACAAACCGTCACCATCCAGTCCGCTTTCCGTTACGACTACGAAAGTGCGGAAGTGGAGCGGGCCGTAAAGCAAATCAACGAAAAGCCAATGCATGCCGCTCCCTCCGTGCCCGAACACCTTTCCGCGGTCGTCGAGATTTTCAGCCGCGGATACCAAAGCCGCGTGGAAGGCATCGCCGACACGGTCAACGTATTGGCTCAGTACGTGCCCCGCCGACGCGAGCGAAGATTGCATGTGGGCTTGTTCGGCTACGCCCGGAAAATGAAAGGCGTCAGCTTACCGCGGGCCATCGCGTTTTGCGCGGCGATGTACTCCCTCGGCGTGCCGCCGGAATTGCTCGGCACCGGGACGGCCCTCCAAAAGCTGGACGGAAAACAACGGGACGCCCTGTACGATGCCTACGGCGGCATAGACTCCGACTTGGTCCGCGCCGGGCATTACCTCAACCACGAGAACCTCCACGCCTTGGCAAAGCAAAGCGCCGGATGGGCCAATGTGGAAGCCGACGTCAAGGTCCTGGAAGAACAACTCGGAAAGAAACTGGGCCCCCAAAAAGACGAGCACTACATCCACCGCAACTTGACGTCCAACGTCCGGCTCCTCTTGAAAAGCCAAGCCGACGTCTCGCCAGAAATCGTGCGGGCAGGGCAGTTGAGAAAAAGCTTGGGTTAAAACCGAAGCGAAAAAAGCCACTCAAACCGGATTCCACCGCTCATCTTCCGAATTATTTCAATCCTTTGCAAGCGTCTTTTCCGAAATGCGCAGGGCACCCGACAATTCGCCTCGTTCATCCGGCTCAAATAGCATCCGTCCAATCCGCACCATCGTGGCCCCTTCTTGGATAGCAGTTTCGAAGTCGTCCGACGTGCCCATGGACAGAACGGAAAGACCGAATTCGGTTTTGAGGGAGTCAAACAGAATCTTTGCCTTTTTGAAATAGGGACGCGAATCGCCCTCCAAAGGCACGACAACCATGAGGCCTTCAGGTTTAAGGTGCTTGAAGGGCTTCAATGCAAACAAAAATGTAGAGACTTTTTCCTTGTCCGGAGGCAACCCGCCTTTTTGTTCTTCCGAGCCGGCGTTGATTTGGACCAAAACGCGCAGAATTTTCACGGGCTTTTCCTTGGCTGCGGCGCGGTCCAGTTTTTCCGCGTGCTCCAACGAGTCCAGCGACTGCACCACGTCGAACAGCCGCGCGATTTTGCCAATCTTGTTGGACTGCACCGTGCCGATGAAGTGCTTCTCGAAAATGGGAAAACCGGAAGGAAATGGCGTGGCAAAATGGTTTTCGGCATCCTGCACCCGGTTTTCACCAATCGCACGAACGCCGTTTTCAACCAAGGACCGCACCGCGTCCGCATCGGGTGCGTACTTGACGGCGGCAACCAACGTAACGTGCGGCGGGATTTTTTCCAGAACAGCGGCCAACGACATAAAGAAACGTCCACAACACGTCAGACCAAAGACGCGGCTGACACGACCGGTGCCAAAACTAGCGTTCGCCTTTGATTAGACGGATTTCGAACACGGCCGCCGGCACTTGGATGCCGAAATTTTCCAAGACGCGCGGATGCAATTCGCCCACGAACCCAATCGTATCTTTGCCGACGATAACCGAAGCGGCACGGCCTTCGATGAACCGCTCGCTTTTCAGCTCCTTCAAGTGGTACGGAACGCCGTTGCGGCGGCAGAATTCATCCAACAAGGAAGCCGCTTCGGTCAATCCGGCCTGCGCGTGGACCGACACGAGGCATGCGTGCACGTCGGTCCGCGTCCGAGTCTCGGTCGAGGAATCCAAACCCACGACTTGGCCGACTTCGAAGACTTTCTGCGGATAGGGCTGGTGCGTGTTTTCAGACAACGCCTCCATCACCGAAGGCAACAGCATGGAACGCAAGCTAGTATATTCTTCGCTGACCGGATTGCGGATCTTGACGAGATCCTTGTCCGCGAATGCCTTGGCCGCCTTTTTTGGGGCAAAAAACACGTGCGTCATGAATTCGACGAACCCGAAAGAGGCCAACGCGTCGCGCGCGGATTGCACGACGTACGTCTGGTCGCTCTTTGAGCCCACGGTAAACAAGGAAGGCGGTTTTATGACGAACCGGTTGAAGCCGTGCGCAAGCGCCACTTCCTCGACGAGGTCGACTTCGTGCAAGAAGTCCGCGCGGTAACGCGGCACAAGACATTCCAGCGTGTCGCGGCCCACCTGGACGTCGAGGCGTTGGCGGCGTAGCAGTTGCACGGCTTGTTTGGGAGTCAACTGGGTGCCCAGCAATTGGTTGACCTTGTCCACGCGCAAAACGTATTTTTCCGGCCGGAAATCCGGTGTGACGAGTTTCTTGGACGCGTAATGGATTTCCACGGTTTCAACCGATGCGCCCTGGTCGGCAAAATCCTGGCACAACACGTTGAGCGACGTATTGCACGCATGTAAATCAGTACCGGTGACGTCAATGAGGATATTGCGGGTTTTTTCGGTGACGACGCTTGAAATGCCGTTGATTATGTCCACCAACGAGAGTATTTGGCCCTTGGAGTCGACCAACGTCGGGTAACGGTCGCCCTTGACGAGGTGGGCGTAATCCTTGCCAGTTGGATGCTCCTTAAGAATCTGCCTGACGGTCATCACCCCGTCAGCCTTAAGCGGGTGGAACTTAGTGTCCATCGTCGCGTTCTTCAAATAGAACGGGCCCTTGAGCTTGTCCAAGTCGTACAAGCCGATGGAGCCTTTCTTGCGCCGCCTGCCGAGAGTCAAGTCCAATTTTTCCTGCACTTGAAACAAATGCTGGATTCTCGCGTCGTCCAACTTGGCATTGCGGACCACGGCGCCGACCAACACCGGCCGGATGGCTTCGGCTTCCGGATCGACGAAAAGCTTGATTCCCGAAGACAGCCAATCGTTTTTGACCAAACCCAATTCTTTTTCCAAATAGCCGCGCAACGCACGCGCCGCGCCGTAGACCGAAAGCAGGTCCGGACGGTCGCCGGTGATTTCGACGGTGATTGCGTCGTCGGCTACGCTTTCAACGCCGGCTTTGATGGCCGGCAGTGCCTCCAAAAGTTGGGCCTCGGGCACGCCGACCAGCGCGACGAGTTGTTTTTTCGGATATGTCGTGGAAACCATGAAATTGCACTTCAGTTAAACGAATCAATCCCAAACGATTTGGTACCTCTCGGGATTTTCTGGGTACGAAAACTCGTGGTATTGCACCACGTGACCAGGGCCGGACAATCGACGGGCGAGCTTTTCATCGTCGAAATTCGCGAATACCACCTGATGCGCGCCAAGTTTTCGGGCAAACCCTACGGCATACGCCACCAACGCCTTGCCTATGCCTTTGCCCCGGAATCCGGATTTTGCCGCAAACGGCGCCTTGGGGTACGGCAACAAAACGGCTTTGCCCTTAATCAACCGGACCTGCAATTCACACGCCAATTTCCCGCCAGAGTACGCCGACAGCACGAAATGGTTCACGCCGCGCTTGACCGCGTCAAATGCGAGCTTGAGTTCAAACATGGCTTTTCGCCTCCGCGCCGCGCAGATAACCCAAATCATGCGAGAACAGTTCCCGGATGTCGGTAATGCCCATGGACACCATGGCGAGGCGGTCGATTCCAAGGCCCCATGCCACGACGGGGACGTTGACGCCCAACGCGCCGAGCATTTCCGGACGGAACATGCCCGCTCCGCCGACTTCGGCCCAGCCGCGCCCAGGGATCTTGGCATACAATTCGACGGACGGCTCGGTGAACGGGAAATACGACGGCACGAATTTGACTTCCTCCGCTTTGAACACTTCCTGCGCGAACGTGCGCAACTGGCCCAGCAAGTCGCTGAACTGGATGGAGCCTGCCACGTAGCCGCCCAACTGGCTGAATTCGATGAAGTGCTTCCAGTCAATCTCGTCCGGACGGAAAACGCGCGCGATGAAAAACACGCGGTCCGGAAACTCCTTAAATCGGTGCAGCTCGCGCGAGCTGATGCCCGTGTCATGCGAGCGGGCAATCAAGCGGGCGGAAATGCGCGGGTCCCACGAATACCGCCAACCCTTAGAGCCTTCCAGGCCTTCCTCGTGCGCCTTTTTCACGGCTTGGACGAACGCATCGTCCGGAAGCAAGCCTAAGCTTGGCTGCTCGACGTAGAACACGTCGTGCAAATCACGCGCCGGGTGGTCTTGCGCCATGAACAGCGAATCCATGTTCCAAAACTCGGTTTCCACCAAGCTGCCGTCCACTTCCCGGAAGCCCAGCCCCACCAATTTATCCCGCATCGTCTGTAAGAATTCCTGGTACGGGTGCTTGCGGCCCGCCAACACGGGCGCCACGACGGTCTTGAGGTCGTACGGACGGAAGTTTTGGCCCTTCCACGAGCCGGTCTTCAACATCTCCGGCGTCAACGTCGAAACCAGACCAGCGTCGCCTTTGAGCGCCGCTTTTCCGGAAGCAGTAATTGAAGCAAACACTTTTTTCTCCGACACGTCGCGCGCCAGCTTGCGCTGCAACAAAAACGATACGTCCGCCATCTTGCCTGCAGCAAGCGATTCCAACGCCTTCTCCGCGTCAGATGGCTTGTCGGAAACCACGATGGCTTTGCCCGCGTCGATCTTGAGCGCGCCGCTTTTCTTGGCCCACATCAAGGCGATGCCTTGTTCGGCCGCTGACAAACCCGCTTTTTCAAACGCTTCCGCCAACGGCACCGCCTTTTTTCCCAACGCCTGCAGCAACCGGCGCTCGGGCAACCCGCTTTTGTGCGCGGCTTTACTCTCATCCGTCAGTTCGACGCGTTTATCCTCCACCTTTCGGAGCGATGCAAAGCCTTCGGATTCCAAGCCGGAAAGCACGCTCATGACGGACGCCAAGGGCACACCCGCTTTTTCAGCCAACGCAGATGCGGCAAGCTCAGCCTTGCTGGCAGACAATACGGACAAAACCTTGCGGTCCAGTTCTTTCATGAAAAACAATATTCCCCCGTTGCAAACAAGACAAAACGTATGCGAATGGATTTGAGGCGACGGGGTTTCTTAAAGATTCCCAACTGACGTCGACCAACCAAAAACATGCTTAAAAGCCTGCAATGCATAACACACCTACAGGTGGTTTGAATGGTCCTCGAATGGATTGCAATCGGAATCGTCGTACTCATCGTCTTGCTCGCCGTATATTTCTACAACAAGCTGGTCGGCCTCAACAACCAGGCCGAAGCCGACTGGAAACAAATCGACCCCATCCTCCAGCAACGCCTCGACACCATCCCCAACCTCATCGCCATGGCCAAGCGCGTCATGAAGCAGGAAACGGAGTTGTTCACCGGCCTTGCCAAAGCACGCGAAGGCGCCCAAAACGCCAAAGACATCAAAGGCAAAATCGAGGCCAACCAGCAATTGGGCGCATTGATCGGAACATTGTATGCCCGAGCCGAGGCCTATCCTGAAATGAAATCCAACACCACGATGGCAACCGCAATGGAAGCATTGGCCGGCATCGAAGACAAAATAAAGTACGGACGCCAGCGCTACGGCTACACCGTACAGGAATACATCAACGCCACCACCCAATTCCCCGGCATGCTCTTCGCGGGCATGTTCGGCTTCAAATCCGACAAATGGCCGTACTTTAAAGCGGACGACGCCGCCCGAAAAGCCATTGACGCAGGCAAACTGCTGGAAGAATAAGACGGCAAAGACACGTAAAGGAAAGCCAAGCCGCATAAAAACCGAAACCCAAAAAAAACAAGGGCCGTTTGGAAAAGCAACAAAAAAAAGTGGCACAAACGCCGAAACAAAGAAAAAGAGTTTCCGGTAAACGCGGCGTCCCATTTTTTTTCTTTTTTGATGCCCAAGCCTGACGCAACTTCCCAAAAACGTGGTAAAAAATGGCGCAACCCGTTGACCCCGCATTGCAACCGGACGTCCGCACCAGCTTCCAGTCCGAAATCAGTTCCAACAAAACCAAAAGCGTGGCTCTGATCGCCGTCGTCTTCCTGGTCCTAGCCGCCTTGCTGTACGTCATCGCCGCCATCTACACCGGTGGCACGTCCATCGCATTTCTGATATTCGGCCTTTTGTTTTCCGGAGTCTACGTCGCCACCACGTACTTCTACGGCGACCAAATCGTCCTATCCACGACCGGCGCCAAACCAATCGACTTGCGCAACCCCAAACACGTCTTTTTGAAAAACACGGTGGAAAACCTCGCCTTTGCCGCCCGCTTGCCCAAAACGCCGGCCATCTACGTCATTGAAAGCGGCGCGCTCAACGCGTTTGCCACCGGTCGCGACCCAGAGCACGCCTCCATCGCCGTCACGACCGGCTTGCTCAACACGTTGGACCGAAACGAGCTGGAAGGCGTCATCGCGCACGAAATCTCGCACGTGTCCAACTACGACATCCGCTTTTCGTTGCTGGTCGCCTGCATGGTAGGACTTATCGCGATTTTGAGCCACATGTTCCTCCGCAGCATGATGTTCGGCGGAGGCGGCGGAAGTTCCGACCGTAAAGGCGGCGGCGCCCTGCCGCTCATCCTCATCGGCATCGCACTGGCCATTTTCGCGCCCATCATCGTCCGCATGGTCCAAGCTGCCGTCTCCCGCAAGCGCGAGTCCCTCGCCGACGCGACCGGTGCCAAGCTCACCCGCTACCCCGAAGGACTTGCATCCGCCCTTGAAAAAATCAAGGCACAAGAAAGCCGGAAAGACGCGCCGAAACTCAACGTCAGCGAAGCGGAATCGCATTTGTTCTTCAGCGACCCCGTCAAAAGCCACCTCGACGGCTTGTTCGCCACGCACCCTCCCTTGGACGAGCGCATCAAGACGCTGCGGGGAATGTGACGTCATGTCAGGCATCGGAGCCGCATTAAAAACGATGTTCTACGGCGCATTGACCGTGACGGGCATCTTGACGACGCTTTACGTAACTCCCGCGGGCGCCTTGCTTGGAAACTTGCCTAGCTTGGCCAAATCACTGGTCGTGCAAACCGGTTTGTGGTACACCATCATCGCACTGATGCTACTCATTGGCATAGGCATGTTCCTGGTACGGGAAGCGTGGTTTATCGTCGTCCCGATTTTCCTAATCTACTTCGTGCTAACCAATAAGTCCGCCGAAAAGCAGGCCCCGTCGGACGTCCGGAAAAACTCGGAAGTGAAGCCACCGATTTCCATTGCTGAAAATTGGATCCGCCAAACAAGTTTTTCGTTTCTTGATGCGGTCCTGGCATTCGTGCTAGCAATAGCCATCGCTTTGTGGCTTTGGCCCGCTGGTTGCGGAAACACTGGATGCGAACCCATTCAAGTGGCTTTCGAAAATCCGGTTAGCGGGTTGCATGCGTCGTTCCCAAAAACATTTACAGCAGATGGATTTTACGCCGTATTGGCGATTCTGACCAGCGGTCTTTTCGTGACCATCACAGGGTTAATCGGTTTGGGAATGCCGGCACTTCACCGGAATTGGTGGCCCGGCGTGGTCAAACAAAGAGAAAGCGTCAATGAACCACGAATTCCATCTTAGAGAGGTTCTGCTTCAATTGCCAAGGACTCGAAAAATCCAGGATTTCAAAACCAATGATGTAGCCGGACCGGTTACGAAACCGGATGATTTGAAGAGGTCTTAAAAATGTCCATCAAAAGCGGCAACAAACCAAATCCGAACCTGTTCGACTGGCTCTTAATAGGCATCGGAGTCCTTCTTATCGTATCCGCGCTGTTCCATCCCGGACACGGGCCGCGTTCCGTCCTCGACCCGGTACTGGAGGGCTACGCGGAAGAATTCCTCTTGACCTTGATCGTGGGAGCGGTGCTGTTCACGGGCATCTTTTGCTTTTTGGATATCAAGTATGGAAAGTACTACGATTGGGAAAGGATTGACTATTCGTCGGAAAGACCGATGCCGGAATGGATCCGCCCCTACGCGGCGCCGGTCCTAATGTTCTTGGCGCGAAGCATCCACATGGCCTGGGCAAGTGGTTGCATATTTATTATTTTCTTGATGCCGCTGACCACGGCGGGAGAGATTTTGGGATTGGGCATCTTCGTGGAACCGCGCTTCATCTTTGCGGGAATCCTGACGCTTCTGTTCGGGCTTACGGGAACCGGACACCTACCGCGGTTCATCACGACATACATCGCAATCTACCAGAGCCTAACCATTGCGGCCATGGGATTCGGACGGAAGTTCAGGGAACTGCCCCCGGAAAACCAGGCGGAAGTCCGAAGCATTTGGGGCCCGTCCATCGAGCGCCACGGGCTTTGGACGGTAATCGATTCAATCCTCGTCCTGGCAGGGCTTGCATTGGCCTACCTGAGTTTCCAGGCGTTGCCGCAAGATTTTACATACAAGGTCATGGCAGTGCCCATCACCATCTTCGGAGTGGCAGCCATGAATATCGTCTTCGTGAAAATCGTACGGATACCTGCCAAAGCCATCGCAAGACTGCTGGACAGCCCGGACGTAGCGGTAAGATATGGCATAACCGAAGAGGAGACCGCGATTGCAGTCACCTTGGGAATGTTCGCATTCATGTTCATCAGCAGCTGGATGTTTTTTGCAATCGCGCTGAATTCCGTCTCCGAAGCGTATTCATCCATCCTGCTGTCCTTGGGCATCGGACTAATTGTCAGCCGCTCAATGCCGGCTCACGTCCTGAAAAAATCAGTGATTTTCGGCCAATTGACCCGCAATGCATTCGAAACAGGGAAGAAAGACCGGGAACGAAAAAAGTCGAAAAACAAAAAGAGCTAGACCGGCACGTCCACGATTGACACTTCGGGCGGGAAATTCGGGATTCCGGCTTTCAGCTGGCGCGGACTCAAGAAGTTAAGGATTTCAAAACCGATGACGCGGCCCTCCTTATTCTTGCGGATGATGACGTCATCATCGGTTTCGGAACAATACGCCTCGGTTTTCGGATCGTCCAGCCAAATGTCGAGGATGTTGGCGTCTGGCGTGAACATGATCTTTATCTTGCCCATATGTTTTGCCCCTTTTTGACGCGATCCGTGAGGTAAACGGTGACCACGAATCCCGTTCCGTTTTCGTGCCGGCATACGACGCATAACCAATACTCGTTGTACGCCAGATAGTATAAATAAACGGCCGGGTCCGAACGGCTGCGGCGGACGAAATCGGCGTCCGCGACGGCACGAACCACCACTGCTTCCTTTCCAAGCAACTCCGTATGCTTCAGAACCAGTACGTGACGCCAATAGTGTTCCGAAAGCCGGATTTTCTTTCCCAACACGCAAATCGTCGAAAAAATAAGCGACATGGGCTTGACGCGGACAAAACGTAAGAAAAGCCTTGCGTGAAAAAATAATCAACCGCAACCCACCAAAAAGTTCCACTCCGACACAGTGGAAAAATCCACCGCAGCTCAACGCTACAGGCCCGCAACAGCCAACGGAAAATTAATCGTCGCGTCGCCGTACACGGTGACGTGGGCGGCCTTTTCCTTGACTTTGCCCCACGAAACGGCTTCCTTCGGACGCGCGCCGCTTAAGGAACCGTCGTATTCCTGGGCCGTGGTAAAGTACACCGCGGAATCCAGGCCCCCACGCAACAGGTTGCAGCCGATGGTGAAGTGCTTGCTGGAGCCTCCACCCACGATGACGGCTGACGCTTTCTCCGCGTTCAGCACCAAGTTGCCCACGGGCTTGAGGTCCGCCGTCGCGTCCAGCACGAATTCAGGGTGGTCCTGCTTGAAAAAGTACAACTGCAAACCCAGAGCCGAGTCAATCAGTGCCGGTGAGAAAACCGGCACTTTATGCTCGCGGCATGCCGCGAGGAACGAGTGCTTGCCCTTGGCTAAAGTAGACAATTCCGCGATGAATTCCGACGGCGCCCACACCGGCTTTTTGGTCAACATTTTTTTGAAAACGGGTTGGACCTTTTTTTCCAACTGGACGTACGCGTCGTTGTCGACAAACACGTTGCCGATGCGGTTGATGCTGTTTTGGTGAAGCAAGACGTCGTCTGCATCGAAAGAGCCCAAATCGTACGGCCGCCACGACTTGATCAAGTCGTGGTCCACGCTGCCACCCGACGTCACCACCGCGTCAATCCAACCCTGGCGGATCAATTGGGCCAACACGCCGCGCAACCCCGAGGCGACCAAGTTGGCGGTGAAAGCCAGGAAAACCGTTCGTTTTTCGTCGCGCTTCATCTCGCGCATCAAGGAAACGGCTTGCGCCAGGTGCGAGGCTTGGAAACCGGTGGATTCAAAATCGTCCAGCAAGTCGGAAACGTCTTTTTTGGCTTCAAAATCGCGGATACACTTTTTTTCTTTTTTTGCCATTCGCATAAACAACTCCTCTTAAAACAAGGCTTCGGCACAATAAAAACAAACCTTGAATCAAGCCACACGCGGGTTTCCGGCATGAAAGTCATCCACCACAACGCAGAAGAGCACACGCTCAAGCTGGAGCCGCAGTGCCCGGAAGACTTGTGGTATTTGCACAAGATCATCGAGCAAGGCGACGGCGTCGAAGGCGTCAGTTTCCGGAGGTTCAAGTCACTTGGTGAGGAAGGCGAATCCGGCGAAAAAAAGAAAGTCCACGTGTTGGTGCGGGCGGACCAGGTCGAATTCGCCGAAAACGCCCTCAAGTTGCGCGTGACTGGCAAGATCGAATCAGGCTCCCCGGAAGAATTCGCGCCCAAAGGGGCGTTCCATACGCTGGACATTGAAATCCACGAACGCGTCACGTTGCACAAAAAACTCAACGCCTACCACTGGTCGCTTCTGAACGACGCCAAAAAACGCAGCCAACACGTCAAGGCCTTTTTGGTCGTCATGGACGAACACCAAGCCACGCTTGCCGAACTGCAGCTGCAAGGACTCAAGTTCGTCGCCGAAATCCAATTCCGCGGCACCAAAAAAGACCCCAAGGCCTTCGAGGAAGCCCAAAAAGCGTATTTTGCGGAAGTCGCCAAAGCCCTGGAAGGAAAGGACCACCTCGTCATCGCCGGCCCCGGATTTGCCAAGGACAACTTCAAGAAATATGTGGACGAAAAATATCCGGCGCTTGCAAAAAATGCGCGTTACGAATACGCCGCCTCCGCGGAGAAGCCCGGCGTGTACGAGTTGCTGCGACGAGGCGTCATCGAAAAAGCACTTGGCGAACAACGACTTGCCAAGGAATTCGAACTCATGGAAAAATTCAAGGCAAGCGTAGGACGCGACGACCATTTGGCTGCGTACGGCTTAGCCGACGTCCAGGCCGCGGTCGACGCCGGCGCCGCGTCCGACCTCCTAGTCAGCGAAACGCTCATGAAAGACAAAACGGTCCAGAAACTCATGGACCAGGCGCGCCAACTGGGAGCCGAACTGCACGTCTTCGACGCGGAAAGCCAACCCGGAGCCGAACTTGCCGCCTTCGGACTCGTCGCATTGCTGCGCTACGCCATCTGGAAGTAAACTCCCCCCCCCAAAAAAAAACTCTTACCGCAAAGAACTTGCTTGAAAGCGTAGCGGAAAAGGAAAAAAAAGTCGATTGGCTGGAAACAAAAAAAAAAATAGAACCACGTTGACAACGGCAGAAAAAAAAAAGGAACCACGTTGGTAAAAACCGCGACGCAAAATCAGAAACCGCGTAAAGAGCAAAGGGGCAAGCGAGCGTCGTTTTCGTTTTTTGTTGCCTGACGCAATTGCCTTCGTCTTTTATTTTTTTCCGTCACCCGATTGCTTTGGCTTTCTTTTTTTTTCTTTCATCAAGTAGCGTTGTTTTCTTCCTTTTTCCGTTCGCGTTGTTTTGGGTTTTCCTTATTTTTTTCAACAGGACCGTTTGACCCTACTGCCATTTTACGTAATCCATTCTTTCTTGCCGAGCATGACTGCGTAGCCGATTGCGGCCAAGATGCCCGATACGATGGCGGTTTGGGGTTGACCCAGTGTAATGCCGATTCCGCTGACTACCAAGGCGGCGACGCGGCCGACGTTCAGCAGGAATTCTCGGTTGCTCATGGCCACTTCGGCACGTTTTTCTTTGTCCAGTACGATGGCCGTGCGAAGCGGCGAGCATACGGCGTGCACGAAGCTGAACGCCGCCGTTGCGGCGGTCCAAACCCAGACGTCATTGGCTAAAAAGGCGCCCAAGAGCGCGCCAGCGGATGCTAGCGTAAGCGGCGCGAGGAAGCGGCGGCGTTTTTTCACCACGTCGGAGTGGCGGGCCAAGAGAATGGCGGCGGCGATGGCGGCCAGCGAGACGAAGGCGGTGTAGATTCCGAATTCGACGGGTTTTGGAAAGTACAGTACGGACAATGCCGGAAGGATGCAAAGCGGCATGGCGGAAAGTGCGCCTTCAAAAAAAGTAAGCGTACGGTAGCCGCGGCTTTTCTGCAATTCCCGCAAAAGGTTGAAGTTTAGTTTTTCCTTCCGGAACCCCAATGCCAAGAACAGCAACGGCAGTGCCAAGATGGCGGACGCGACGTAGAGTTCCTTGAATCCGGCGGCGTTGAGGATGACGGCCCCAATCAGGGGCAGCACCAAGGCGGCAATCCACGCGACGGCGTAGTAATGCGCGCTGTGCGTGGCGTTTTGGTGGGCGGCTCGTTTTTGGAAGTGCCGCGTGTTGTACGCCGTCCAGAAGTACCGCATCAATAAGCCGTATAGCACAGCGGCCAAAAGCGCGTGGATGAATTCCGTTGAAAATGCGAGAATAATGAATTCGGCCATCACCATGACTGCCGCGATGGCAAACGTGGTGCGCAAACGGATGGGTCCTTGCCACGCGACGGCTGCGGCTCCGACGCAAAACGCGACGAGGTAATACGCGATGAGGCCGTAAAGACCGACGTCCAGATGCGTGAGCAAATAAAGGGCCAGAAAGGAATTGGCCAACGTGGCCGGCACGAGGTAAGCCAAATAAAGCGGAAGCAAGCCGTTTGGGTTGAGGTTCATCTCCATGGAAATGGGTTGGATCGGTCCTATAAATTTGTCAGTCCCAATCCCGCGCCACGTTGTTCCGCTTGAGCCATTCCATCGCTTCATTGTAGAGCGGGTATTGGCGCTCTTCCGTCTTGAATTCCGTCGTGTGGACGGTGCGGCGGGATCGGCCGTGTCTTACCGGGTGTTTGGCGTGCAGCAATTCGTGGAACACGACGTATTCGAGGACGTAGGGCGGCACGCGTTTTTGGTCCAAATTGGAATTGATGAGGATTTCGTGCGCGGATTCGTCGTAAAAGCCCAGGATGCGCGAGCCTCCTTTGGCATTCCAACCGATTTTCGGGACCGACAATGTTTGCAGCAAGGCGTGTTCACGCGTCATGCGCAGCACGATGTCGTTCAAGTCGTGCCACGTGCCTTGCGCCTTCAATAGGCGTTTTCGGCCATGGGTGCGCTTGAGGGAATTGTTGAGTTGGCTGGAGCTGCGGTCGGACCGGAAGGCGTAGTACGCTTGCGTGTACGCGTTGTCCGGTACTTTCATGCGGAATACGCGGGCCGTCAAATCCAACGCCAAACCCACCAACACGTCGCGGCCGCCGGCGGCAAAGCCCGGGCTGACTTTGGCGTAAAGATGCAATCCGTCGCGCTGAAAGGTGGCTTTCAGTGAGGAGTATTTTTTGTATTCGGCAGTCACGGAATAATCCGACTTTCCTAACAAGGCGGCGGCGGAAAAGAACGCTTCTTGGATATCCGCGGCGGGCGTGGGGTCGTCCATGGGGTTTAGGTGAACGGTGATACGGCTTATTTTCTTTTTGATTTTGTTCTTATTCCACTGCGTTCAGCGCGATTTTCAAAACAAACGGCACCAATGCCAACGCGCCGATGGCGGCCATGAATTGCCAGGACGGCACTTTGCGGGCGATTTTCGTCAGTGCGTCCATGGTCAAAAGCGACGCGATGGCTGAAACGGCGATGCCGGCGAGCACGAGGACGGGGTCGAGGCCGCCGAATCCTTCCACGAGCTGGAACGCGATCACGGCGGCGGCGATCATGGGCGCGCTCATCAAAAAACTCAAACGCATGGCCCGTTCTTGGGCAACGCCTTGCAAAAGGAGGGTGCATTGCGTGATGCCGGAGCGGCTGATGCCCGGTAATACGGCCAATCCTTGCGCCGCGCCCGTGATGAGCGTGGTCTTGAGGTCCAACGGTTTGTCTTTTCTTTCTGCGTTACGGCTGTGCCAAGTCAATGCAGCCATCCCAATCAACAGTAGGCCGATGGCGAACAACAAAGGCTCGCCACTCAAGCCGGCAAACGCCTGGCGCAACAATAGGTACGCTGGCAGACCCACGGCGGCGGATGCCAAGACGGACAAGACCAAGAAACGGGCTTCCTGGATGGACTGCGGAGTCTGGGTTTGGAATTGGTTCAACGTGGCGGGTTTGACGAACTGTCGGAACGTTTCGGCGTATTCCGTGCGGTACTTGTACAGCGCGGCTAGCAAGTCGCCCACGTGCAAGGCCAAGGCGAAGGCCACGGCAGTATGGAAGGGGATTTTGAAGAGCGCGTCAGCTGCCAAAATGACTTGCGTCTTGGAGCTGATGGGAATCCAGGCGGAAATGCCTTGGATGGTAGCCAAAACGATGGATTGGACAAGGTCCATGGCCCTCTAATCAATCCACTCGACTTTAAGCCTTTTCTCAACCGCTTGGATTTTCTCGAAATCGCGGTCCTTGGTGATGACGGCCAAATAGCGGTTGATGGCCATGGATGCGATGAGGATGTCGACCGCACCGATACGCGTTCCTGCCTTGGTTAATTTTTCCGACAAATCCATTGCTCGGACGTAGTCCTGGGTCGAAGGAAACAGCACCCGGCGTCCGGTTTTACTGGCTTTCGGATGTTCAATCGCCGTGAATACCGTTATGAGTCCTGTTTTGCCTTCGATGAAAGCGCTCGTGTCAACAATGCTTGGCGTCTCCATTTGGCATCCTTGATTTCTTTCCACGCTTTTTTCGGGTCTTCATCCGGCAATGAATCAATCGCTTTTACGATTTTCGGACCCAACATTTTCCGGAATTCATCCATGCTTATTTCGCCTTCGATCGCATCGGCGTACTCTTCGATGCGCTGGCGTGCCACTTGCGTCCACTTGATTTCAGGATGTTTTTTCATCTTCTTCCACGTACCGTTTTTGATGCTGACTAAGATGGCGGGCATGCATTCTTCATGCAATATATTCAATATAATTATATTGTTTCGGTTGATTGGTCATCAACCGCCGGCTTAAACAATAATCGAAAGAAAAAAAGCGCACACTAGGCTAGCCGTACCAGAAAATGAAAAGAAGAAAAAGTGTGAGGCGGTCGGAGCCGTACCGCCGCGGTCGCCCCTTTCTTTCCAAACGCACGCAAATCCTCGGTGGCTTTGCGGCGCCCCAAAAACGCGATGCGTTTTTGCGGGAAAGGTGCGGCCTACCGCCAAAGAAAGGTTTTCGTTCGCGAATCAAATTGAAAGAAAAAGTGTGAGGCGGTCGGAGCCGTACTCACGCCGGAACCGCGGAGGGAAGCGTCCCTCCCCAGTTTTCCGTCAATCCTGACCCTCCCTCAAATTACTTCTGCGAATCAAAAATTGAGGCGGCCGGAGCCGTACTCCGCCGGGACCACAGGGGGAGTGCCCCCTATAGTCCAACGTTTCCCCGAACCCCCCGAATCCAGATTAGCGAATCAAAAAGAAAAGAAAAAGAGTGAGGCGGTCGGAGCCGTAGCCCGCTTTCTGTTGTCCACGGCATTCGACTAAGCGGCTCAAAGGCCTTGCATCCCCCAGCCGACGGCGCGTTTCATCCGCCTTTTTCCAACGTCAGAGGACTTCATCCTGTACGGAAAAAGCGGTATCGTTTCTGTTCCGCCGGTCGCGCCTTAAACGCGGGACTTTGCAGTCCAAGGGTTCCGACTTGCGTCGAAGATGAGCGGAGCTTCCTCAGCTGCCCGGGTTTTGAATCCGGGCTACCGACAGCCGTGCACTCCGCCGCCTCAAGCATTATTGTGGAAAAACCGGCTTAAAAAGCGCTCATTTGAAGAGGTATAGCAAACCGCGAAAGTTTCACAGGACTTTCGCGCCGTTTGCTAGATAGCAATGCCGGACTATTTTTTCGGGTTACTTTCCGGGATTGCTATATGTTGAAAATATTTGAAAAGAGAGAAAACAAAGCTTGCCGGAAACAAAAAAAAAGGCTAGTGCCCTCTTTCCTTTTTTCCCGTTCTTTTAATCATTCGGTTGCGCTGTTTTGGATTTTTTTTGATTTTTTCGACAGAGCGGGTTTGTTTTTAGCGGTGTCTGGCGCTGAAGGATTGGGGCACGGCTTTGGCCAAGGAATGGTTGCCGTTGGCTTCCTCGAATTCTTTCTTGATTTCCTTGAGGAGGCGCGTCTTGGCACGGCCTGGCTTCAATGCGTGTTCGAGCACGTCGTAGATGTTGGATGCGGGCACGACTTTTATTTTCTTGAGTTGTTTTTCGTCCAACATCAAGTCGTTCATGTTGGATGCGGGGATGATGACTTTGTGGATGCCGGCCTCCAGGGCCGCTTCGACTTTTTGCGTGATGCCACCCACGGGCAAAACTTCGCCGCGGACCGAGAGCGAGCCGGTCATGGCGAGGTTCTGGTTGACCGGCACTTCTTCCAACGCCGAAATCACTGCGGTGGCGACTGATATGGAGGCGGAGTCGCCTTCCACGCCTTCGTACGTCTGCAGGAATTGGATGTGGATGTCGTAATTCGACGTGTCTTTCCCGGTGTGGCGTTTGATGATGGCCGACACGTTTTCCACGGCTTCTTTCGCGATGTCCCCGAGTTTGCCTGTGGCGATGATCCGGCTTGCGTCGCGCGAGGCGGCGGGCGCGACTTCGGCTACGATGGGTAAGATGACGCCCGCATCGGCCATGACGGCCAAGCCGTTGACTTTTCCGACTTGGGTGCCTTGCGTCTTGAAGATTTGGTAGTCTTTCTTGATTTCGATGGCCTGGTGCGCGGCTTGTTGTTCCAGCGTCTGGGCGATTTTTTTGGCGCGCATCACTTGTTCGGCGGTGACGGCGGTGGTTTTTTGTTCTGCGGCCAAGTCGCCGGCGGCGCGGATGAGGCCGCCCAACTCGCGGAGTTTGAGGCTCAAGCGGCTCTTGCGTCCGGCGCGCTTGCGGGCTTCCTGGATGATGGCTTCCACGGCGGCCGCGTCAAAGTGCGGGATTTTTCCGTCTTTCTTGACTTCCTGCGCCACGAATTGGACGAGGATTTCGCGGTTTGGGGGCGTGTCCGGCATGGTTTCTTCCATGTAGACTTCGTAGCCGTAGCCCCGGATGCGCGATCGGAGTGCCGGGTGCATTTTTTGGATGTCTTCGTAGTTGCCTGCAGCGACGAGCACGAAGTCGCAAGGCACCGGTTCGGTCCGCACCAACGCGCCGGAAGACATCTCGCTTTGCCCGGTGATGGCGTACTTCTTTTCCTGCATGGCCGTCAACAATTCCTGTTGGCCTTTTTCAGACAAAGACGAGACTTCGTCAATGAACAATACGCCGCGGTGGGCCTTGTGCACCAAGCCGGCCTCGACGCGGAGGTGGGGCGGCGTGCCAAGTCCGCCGGATTGAAAAGGATCGTGCCTCACATCGCCGAGCAACGCTCCAGCGCGAGCACCGGTGGCTTCCATGAACGGCGCGGTGGGGCTCTTGCTGTTGTCGACGAGGAGTTTGGACGGTTGCACGTCGAGGGTGAAGCGGCCGCGGCCCAACTGGGCCCCGAGGACCATGACGACGCCGGTGAGCCCTAACATCAACAGCAGTGCGGCGGTGATGACGTCGCCGAGTTGTTGGCGGCCGAAATAAAGCAGGAAGAAAAACGAGATGAACAAAAACGCCATGACGAAGAGGTTGACTTGGCTGCCGCCGGCCACGTTCTGCAGGCGTTCCTGTTGGATGGTTTTTTTGCCTTCGCCTTTCTTGACGGCCACGATTTTTGGCGTGTTCTCGTTTTCCGCGTTGGGTTTGACTAAGATGTCTTCCAGTTCGCTGATGGGCAGCAATTCGGACATGGCCTGCGCCAGCAGGCTTTTGCCGGTGCCAGGTGAGCCGACCAACAAGACGTTGCGTTTTTGGGCCGCGGCTTTTTTGATGATGGTGACGGCTTTTTCCTGGCCGATGACTTGGTCGATTAATCGGGGCGGGACTTGGACTTCGCCGCTTGAGCGGGCATTGGCCGATGGCTCGGTTGGATTCGTGGCGGTTTTGGTCAAGGCGGTTTCGGCCTTGTTTTTCGTACCTTTTTTGGCAGGCATGAGACGTTTTTAACCCCGGATACCCATTATCTGGTTCTTGATTTAAGTACTATTGCTATCCGCGTAAAGGCTACGGGTCGCTCGCCTTGTCGTTGCCGTTTTCCGGATTGGCTTTGGTTGATTTGGTTCTGTCCATTATGATTCGGTTGGTTTGTCTGGGTTCCTCCGCGTCCGTGCCAACTGCGCGGCACGTGCCCAGCCATTTCGCCGTCAAATACGGCGGCGTCTATTTGTTCGACTGCGCGGAAGGGTGCCAGCGGCAGATGATGAAGTTCGGCATGCCTTACGGCAGCATTTCCGCCATTTTTTTGACGCATTTGCACGCCGACCACGTATTGGGCCTTCCTGGGTTGATGCAGACGCTCAACTTGGCCGGCCGCAAAGATTCGCTGCCGATTTTCGGCCCGCCGGGCGTGAAGGCGTTTTGCGAAGCGCTTTTTTCCATCCGGGGTTTCAAGCCCGATTTTCCCCTGGCCGTGACGGAAGTCGCGGCTGACAAAAAAACGGTTTGCGTGGAGAATGCGTTGTTTTCCGTGTCGTCCTACCCGGTCCAGCACTCGTGTGCCGCCGTGGGGTACGTGTTGGAAGAAAACGAAAAAATCAAGTTCAACGAGGACGTGGCCCGCTCCAAGGGCATCAAGGGCCGCCTGTTTACTGACCTCATGGAGAAAAAAAAACTGACGCTCAACGGCCAGCTGGTCAAGCTTACCGACGTGACGTTCAAGCAGGCCGGCAAAAAGATCGTCTTCACCGGCGACACGCAGGCCTGCCTTTCGACACAGAAGGCGGCCAAAGGCGCCGACGTGTTGGTGCATGACTGTTCGTTCATGGAAGCCGAAAGCGACAAAGCGCGCGATACGCAGCATGCGACGGCCTTGCAAGCCGCCCAATTGGCCAAGAAAGCCGGAGTCAAAAAACTGATCCTGACGCACATCGGCAACCGGTACGAACCCCGCGACCCCGTGTTGAAGGAAGCACAATCGGTGTTTCCGCAAAGCGAGTTGGCCCACGAAGGAAAAGAATGGATGGTTTGAAACCATCGTCAGCAAAAAAAGGAAAGAAAAACAAGGATTTGGGAAAAAAAACAAAAAGCGCAATCGCACGAAGGATGAACCGACGTCGTATTGGCGCTGCATATAGGAATCCCGTAATGCCGGGCGCGTTATGCGGCGTTTGATTTTGTCTTCGTTTTTTGGTTTCTTTAAAGGTGTTGTTTCATGAAGTTGGAAAACCTGCCGTTGGACAAATTCGTCTTGGGCCTCTTGGTCGTCGGCGTGTTTGCCGCCGTGTTCTTTTTTGCGCAGTTGGTGCCCAAATCGACTGACCAAATTTTGGATGGCGTGCGCGTTTTGGCAACAGGTGACGCCAAAACCCAGCTGAAAAGTTTGCTGGAGCGCGATCCGGTGTTGATCGAGATGAAGTTGTACGCCGGCAACGACACGCGCAACACGGCGCTTTCAATCGTCACGGCGGAAATCGCGTCGACCTTGATCAACTACAAAAAACGCAATTTCGTTTATGGGTCCGTTGACGGCAACGCGTCGGTCAACTGCGTGGCGCAGACGAGTTTCTGCCAAGGCGCCGTCGTCTTGGTGCAAATCGGGCCTTTCAACGGCCTCAAGATCGACGGCAACCGCGTGGTGGTGGAAGGCACAGGCGACTTCCTGCGTGACCCCAAGCACCTCCGCGTCATCAAAGGCGTTTTTGGGTTGGCGGCGTCGGGCAATGCATAAAAATCAGTTGCGACGTATTACTTACACATGCAGGAATTGATTGAGAAGCGGCTTCCGTTGGCCCAAGCGGCGTTCCACCGGTATGAGCCGAAGTTCCGCTGGCGGGCGGGGGCCCACGCTTCGATGGAAGCCATCGGCGGCCGTGCCGCTAACTACCTGTACCAGTGGCTGCCTTGGACTCCGCTCCGGTTCGGAGTGTCCAGCGAGGTGTATTTGAAGTATCCCGCGCAGGACGTTCCAAAGCCCGTTTCGTTCAAAGCGGAAGAACTCTTGCATTCCGCCTTGTTTTCCCCGGTCCGGTACCTCACCGGGTTTGACCCGGGTGTTTTTTCCCAAGCCGTTGCAACGATGCCGAAACTGAAAAACCAGGCCCGCTATGTTGCGCGCATGCAAGACGTCCTGGAGGCGGCCCATCGTGTCCGCGCCCTGCAAGGACAGGTATCCGAGTTGCAGCAGGGCGTGGACCAGATTAAGAAGGGGCGGCTGTTTCGGCTCTTTTCATTTCTTCCCGGCATGACGACCCAATTGCAGACGAATGAGCAGGATATCGAGCAAAAGAATCGTGAGCTGAACACCTATACGTTGCCGGTCCATCTTATGGCAGCCGCGATTGACGCGGCCAATTTCGAGCACATCGACGACGCGTTTAAACCGGATCAGGTGCGTTATTCGCGTCGGATGCTGTATTTTCATGGTCCACTGCTTCGCTCGTTAGGTCATTTGGATGTCGCCAACCAGTTCGAGTCGGATGCGTTGGCCAAACTCGATCCGGAATCCCATCGGGAAATTTCCCAAATCGTGGCGCCGCTAATACCCGTTGAAAGGCAGTTGCGAGGACACCTCGAATCGGTATTGACGCAATTGGGCGTGTCTTTCTCAGGGGTGGAAGGAAGGGTCAAGGCCGTTTCGTCCGGTTATCGTAAAACCAATATTCCGCCGAAAAATGAGCAAGAGCAAGCTACTTTTTTGAAGATCAAAGGTAATCCTCGTGCGGTTAAGGATTGGGTCGCTGTGCGGGGCATCATGGATTGTTCAACGGATGATTTGCGTGCATTTGCCGACTTGTTGAATGAACAAGGCGGCTTGGTTGGGACAAAAGTCGGCCGTTACCACGTGACTTCCTGCACCGAACGCAAGGATTTGTTGGATGATCCCACGCCCCGTGGGTACCGTGCGATCCATTTGACCTTCGGCATTGCCGGTCACCCGACTATAAATCAGTTCGAAGTACAATTGGTCAAAAAGCAGGACCACGATGCCCATCAGGTCAAAGGCGCTTCGGCGGACCATTTGGCGTACAAGGGCATCCGGGCTCCCCCACTGCCCCAGAGCTATGTGGTCAACGAAAAGTCGGAGGATTGGATCAAGGTCCACGCGGACTTTGGAACGGAGGCAGAGGACTTCGACTTGTTCAAAGGGGCCACGTTGTTTGACTTGCTGTATCGAGTCCAACGTCGCTTCGGTACCGATGTGGGAGCTATTTTGTCCGACTCGTTTTCCGTAGTTCCTTTTCGTGGCGCGAAGGCGTCCATACCCTTGGAGTTGCATGAACCGATCCTTGACGGTGTGACGTATCGTGTGAACGCGTTAAGCCGCCCTTTGTCGGAGCCGAATGAAGACCAAGTGCGTCGTTTGCTGAAGCGAGTCAAGGAAGCTAAACCGTATGCGGCGTTGGAGCTATTTTTAAGTGAACATTGGCCGCAGAGCCGCGCGTAAGCTTTTTTGCTTTCCATTCCAGCAGGTGTTCGACTGTTTATTCCGCCAGCACGTTTGCGACGAGCCATTTCGCGTCAAATGGCCGCAAATCGCCGTAGTTTTGTCCGGTGCCGAGTAAGACGATGGGCACGCCGACTTCGTGGCTGACGCTGAAAGACGTGCCGCCTTTGGCGTCGCAATCGACTTTCGTCAAGACGACGCCGTCCAGTTTCAGGGATTGGTGGAATGCTTTGGCCTGCTCGACGAGCGCGTGTCCTGCAACGGCTTCGCCGATGAATAGTTTCAAGTCGGGCCTGACCACGCGGTTGATTTTCTCCATTTCTTTCAGCAAGTTGTAGTTGGTCTCTTGCCGTCCGGCCGTGTCGATGAGCACGACGTCCAAGCCGTGGGCTTTGGCGTGCGCGATGGCGTCGAACGCCACGGCGGCTGGGTCGGCTCCGTATTGGTGCTTGATGACCGGCACGCCGATTGCAGTGCCATGGTGTTGGAGTTGTTCGATGGCTGCGGCGCGGAACGTGTCGGCCGCCGCGAGCACGCAGCGGACGTCGTTTTGCTTCAAATAGTGAGCGATTTTGGCAAGCGTGGTGGTTTTGCCGGCGCCGTTTGGGCCCAGGAATAAGATTTTGACGGGTTTTTCATGTTGCTGGATGTAGTCGATGAGGTCCAACAACGGCGTGTTTAGGACTTCGACCAAGGCGGTTTTGACCGCGGCTTGGATTTCGGCTTGGATGCGGCTTTTTTCAACTTTCCTGCCGGACAGTTGGGTCTTGATGGTGGACACGATGTGTTCGGCCGTGTCGAGCGTCACGTCGCTTTCAAGCAGGGCCATGTTCAATTCTTCGAGCATGGGTTCCAATTCGTAGGGCTGGATTTGGACTTCGTGCGTGAACAATCCCTTGATTTGCGAAAACAGGCCGAGTTTAGCTTCGAGTTTGCGTTCCTTGGGAGCGTCCGGCACTTTCGTGGTTTTGGCATTTTCGGAAGGGGCGGGGGTTTGGGCTGCGGGTTTGGTGGGCAGTTGTTGGAACGGCGTCTGCTCCGGGTTGGATGCCGTTTTGGTGGCGGATTCTGTTGGCGTCGGCGGCAAGAAAGCGTGTTTGGGTGTTTGAGTGGCAATGGGCGTCGGGGGTGAACAGGGTTGGGGTTGTGACGGGATGGACGTCGCGGATTCGGGGTCTTGCGCTTGGGGTTTTAGCGTGGGCGCCGGCGGGATTTGGGTTGCGGGTTTTGATGTCGGCATCGGCGTCGTGGTTTTGGAGAAAAAGTCGGGGGCAGAAAGGTTTGGTTTTTCAGGCTCCGTCTTGGGCGCGGGAACCGTCGTTTGTGGCGCTTTCGCTGTGGGTCCAGTTTGGGCAGGTGCTGGCGACCATGCAGGAGGCGTCGGGGTTGGAGCCGCACTGGCGGGGGTAGGCCGGGCTTTTGGTTGAGCTTGCGTGATGAGGTGTGGGATTTCTTTGGTAAGGACTTCCGGTTCGTCCGGTTTTTGTTCTTCCTTCTTGGTCAAGCTGTCGATGAAGGACGTGATTTTTTTCTTGAGGAGGCCGAACATGGGAAGGTCACGCGGTTTTTTGTTTTTGGACGCGTTGAGGTGGTAAACGGTGGCCAGCGGAGTTTTTGGTCTTTTGGGTTACCGGTGCCGCTTCCTTTCAAAAATAAAAAAAAAGCGGTTCGGGCCGCCGTTCGTAATCGGCTTGCGCCGGGGGGTTGACGTTTTCGGGCGGCTTATTGGTTTTCGGCCTGGCGAGCCATTTGTTCGGCCTGCATCGTGAGTTGGTCGATGCGTTGCAGGACGCTTTCGAAGGCGCCTCCGATTTCACGAAGGTTTTTTTCGGCCGTGGCTTTACGTTCCTGGATGATGAGCGTGGCCTCGTCGGGCTTTTTTTCGACCAACACGCGGCCGCCGACGTCAATCAGCACGGTGCCGGTTTTCTCGGTTTTGGCCTTGGCGTAGACTCCGGCGCCTAGAGGCAAAAGCGTGCCGCGTGTCAGTTCGTCCGTCACGGTCAACGATTGCTGGGTGGCGTCGAGGTCTTGGATGACTTTCTGCAATATTTGGAGTTGGTTTTGCATTTCGGAGGCTTGGTTTTTGAAGTAGTTGATTTCGAACGATTTTTGTTCGAGTTGGCGCTGCAGGTTCGCGGAATCGGGGTTTTGGATGATTTGGGCCATAACGGTTTTCACTCTCCGGATAGTGCTTCATACACGCGTTGGATTTCGAAGCCGGACGTTAACTCGCCCACCAAGGCGCCGCGGTTGTTGGCCACGGTGCCAAAGCCGTTGAACGGCACGCCGCCGTTGGTGGTGCCGTTGGTGCCGTGCACGCCGAACATTTTTTCCATGTGTTTGAACTCGACGTCCGTCACGTCGTTGTACGCGAAAAGGCCTTGGTCCGTCACGACGTTGGTCGCGCCCAGGGTATGCATGCCGGAGAGGTGCTGTTGGTGCATTTCGATGCCGAGGCACTCTGATATGGGTTTGAGCTCGGTAGCAGGCATTTGCGGCGTGGCAAGGCCGATGTGGTTGTTGAAGAGTAAGACGTTGCCTGGCGCGTAACTTGACTTGAGGGTGTAGACGTTGTAGCCGAGTTTTTTCACGATGGATTTTTCCCGCGGTTCGGACCCGGCGGCGAACAGCACGCCGTGGTTGTTCATGACGCAAAAAAGTCCCACGAGGGGTGATTGGTTGATGAACAGCTCGACGGCTTCCGTCTTGAGCGCGGCTTTCACTTGGGCGTGCAGTTTTTCCGGCGCGTTTTTGGCAAGCAGCGTATGCCGGTCGTTGGTGCGCATATAGAGGCCGATGAACGGGTTTTTGTAGAAGTGGGCTTTCTGGATTGAATACGTCATGGAGTCCGACGGCCTCTTGTATGTTTCTATCCGGCTTTTTGTGCCAGGGCGGCGAACACGGTTCCGGCTTCGTCTTTCTGCAGGAGCACTTGCACTTTTTTCTGCGGCCGCGAGCTTGTGCGGATGGCGTTGTTCAGTTCCGCGTCCACCTTGACGGCCTTGCCTTTCATGTGGCGCAGGCAGAAGTCGCGCAAAAGGGAAATGGCGCGGTCCGAACGCTTGTATTTGGGCTTGGCGTACGCGTCCGTCAGGTTGACGGTGTACTTACGTTCCAAGACCATCTTGCGCGCCGGCTTTTCGGGCTTGTCTTTCGTTGTTGCGGCTTTCTTGGCCTTGGCATCCGTTTTAGGTGCCGCGGCTTTGGATTCGGACTTGCCGGTTTCCTGGGTTTTGGCGGGCGAGGGTGCTTTTGTTTGCGCGGCGTCGGCTTCCGTTTTGTGTTCGTGCGGGTTCAGTTTTTCGTCGACGGCCTCGCCTTTGATCTTGGCTTCGTCTTTGCGGGCCAATGCCTTGTCTTGGAAGCGTTCCTCAGCCATGTCTAATCCACCTTGATTTTCAGTTTGCGCGTTTTCCAGTGCCGTGCCTTGGGGTTGCGCGTGACGCGCCTGGCCGTTTTTGCCATGGCGAACAGCGGCACGCGGCGGTTCTGCTGCAGTGCCTTGCTGAGTTTCTTCTTGAGTTGGTGCGATTTGTTCTTTCCCATAGCGGTTCATCCCTTTGAAAGCGGCTGAATCGGTTTTTTTTCAACGGCTTTATTTTTTTTTGAGTTGCTTGGCATTTTCTTTTTTCCGGAGTCTTTTTTTGTTTTGTTTTTTTGGGGGGGGAGGGGGGGCGGTCCGCGCATTTTTGCAAGCGCGTCGGTTTTCGTTTTTTTTGTTATCCCGTTTTTTTTTTATTGGATTGCTTTTTTTCGTGTTTTGGTTTTCATTTCCGTTTGAACGTGATGTTCGGCTCGTGGCGCCGCGCTTGGATGCGGTCCAGAAGCGACTTGAGTTGCGTCTCGGTTATCTTGCCGGAAACCCGGCCGCTTTGCACCAGTTGGATCAGCAACTGGATCAACTGGTCGTACATGGCCGGATTGGCGATTCGGATGTTGCCCATCCGTTCGTACGCTTCCGCGTCCAAGATGCTTTTGAGCACTTGGCGTTTCTGCAGTTCTTCGGCCTGCTTGCGCCGCATCGCTTCCAAGCGGTCTTGGGGCGCTTTGTATGGCTCGTCGTCGCTCATGGTTTGCTTGCCTTGTCCAACAAGGAGCGGCCTTTCGACGTCAGGATCCGGCCGACTTTTTCTTTCTGGACGAACCCGGCTTTTTCCAGTTGTTGCAGCATGAGGCGGATGTTCTTGCCGCCGGCTTTGCGGTGGTGGCTACGGGCCACGATGTGCGACGTGCGGCCGCCGTATTTGTGGCGGAGGCGCTCGACGCCCACGGGCGCGGCGCGAACGTACATGGTGCGGAGGAGGGAGGCGCAGCGGGCATACCAGAAATCCGGTTGCTCGGGAACGCGTTCGTTGTGGCTGGAGAGTTTGACGGCTCCGGCCCAGCTGGGTGGTTTAATCGTGTCCATTGTTTTGAGTAAGCCTGCGACTTTGCCAATCAAGTCGTTGGCCGGAACATCCATAGCTGCCATTGAGTAATCACTCTTTTTGTTTTTTGAAGCGGCGGATTTTCGTTGAACCAGGTTGACGGTCCAGGCCCGCTTGCGCGGAGCGTTCGGTTTTCCGAGTGTACGGAATCCGCCGTTGGGTATAACACTTGCGGCAAGCGTATAAAACCGTTTGGTTGGCTCGGTCCTGCCGCACCTTCAACGTGGCCGAAACGTAAGGCACGCCGCAGGCTTTGCAGTACGCCCGCGGGTCCAAGTGCACACGGTGCCGCATGGCCAACTGGCGGGCGACGTGCACGTACCGGCGGGAAAGCGCCTCGTCTTCGGACCACATGCTGCGGGCCAATTCCAGCAAGTCATCCGCCTGCTTTTTGGCAACGGCACGGAGGTCAAGTTTGTGGGGTTTCATTCTTGCACCAATACCGGTTCCTTTTTCGGGTCCAGTCGATAGGTTTTGTTTCTAAAACTCCCGGCTAATTCCTGTTGGATGGCTGCCGTTATCAATGTCGGCAATTGAGGTTTGCTCGGATTCAGGATTTGTTCGTGCGTTTTTGGCGCGCTCCAGCGCAAGGCCTGTCCTAAAAAACCGTTTCTGAATTCTTCGTGGATGATCTGGTGCAACCGAGCTTTGCGAGCAAGCCGGAGCCCTTTTTGAGGAGGGATTAGACTAACGGCTTTGCTGACTAGGAGAATGGCATCCCCTTTTTTGGGGTCAAGGCCCTCGATTTCCGGGCGAGTCCGACCTGACTTGAGCCCATATAGCGGTGTTCCGATTTTGCTATAGGCACCTCGGACGATGCCTTCTACGGCGTCTTTTTCCGTCGGATTGACGTGGGGATAAAGACGCCGGACTAATGCATCCCAAATGTCCGGTTCGGTTTTTGTCATGAATGGAGCCAGCGTCCGAGCCACTTCTTTTTTTTGCGTGGTCGCCGCAATGAAATGAGCCACCTTCCGTTTGATTCTGAAATGTTCTTTTCCCATTAATACCGCAGCGGCCTGCATGGCGTTCATTAGGCCGAATCCTTTGGCTTTTCGATGTAGAACGCTGGCTTTTAGAAAAATCCCGTGTCGGGTTCTACCGTTGACCCGCAGTCGCATCGCTTCCATTGAGTAATATCCCACTGCTTTGCCTTTGCGCTTGACCAGTATGAGCACTTTTATCTGGGGGTGGAACGTTCGTTCAAGCACTTCGTTGGGTTGTATGTTGGATCGTCGAAATCCGGACTGCGTCGCCGACATTAATTCCCGCATGATTCGCTCTTTTTTCTCTTGCGATTCTCGTGCAGGCTCATAAATGAATTCTAATTCGAACTTTGTGGGCCGTTTTGGGACGATTTCGTTAGTCTGCCTGTTCCGTCGAACGCACATGAGGGGAATTTGTACTGCCATAGATAGATTTCGCCTTTCGCATAATAAACCGGGCCTGGAGCGGAACGGTTGGAAGCGATGGCCGGATTGGCCATCGGAAAGCGAAACCGACCATCGCTACTTCCGCTCGCCTCGCCCCCTCGAATTAGCTTTGCGAATCAAATGGGCCCGGAGGGATTTGAACCCTCGACCACCAGCTGGCTCAGAGCAACCCGAGGCCGCCTTGCGGCATGTCCTTGGGCGTCATATAAGACTGGCGCTCTTGAGACCGGACTAAGCTACGGGCCCGATTGTATGTTCAGATGCTTGATTCTGCGGTTATAAAAGTCTGCAACCGCCTTGACTTGTCCATGCGATTCGACCGCCTGCACGCCAAAGACTTCGCCACGTTGGCGAGTGCCGCGTTCGGTTTTTTGGCGTTGGTCTTTGTGCCGTCCAGTTACTGGGTGGCCGCGGTGTTTGTCGTCTTGGCCGCGGGGTTGGATGCGTTGGACGGCCATTTGGCGCGGGCTCAGAAAACCGCCAACGCGTTCGGCCGCGAGTTGGATTCTCTCTGTGATGCCGTGGCGTTCGGTGCGGCTCCGGCTTTCTTGGTCTTTTGGCCGTTCAAGGACTCGACGTGGGTCTGGCTTTATGCAGGCGCGGCCGTGGTTTTCTTGTCGGCCGTCTTGATACGGCTGGCGCGCTTCAATTTGTACGCCGGAACCGCAGGGGGGAGCGTCCCCCCTTCAGTTTCACGTTCCTCCGGATTCCCCCCTCTTGCGAAAAAATCCGTTTACTACGGAATGCCCGCTCCGGTCGCCGCCTTGGTGTTGGTTTTTTTGGCTCCGGTTTTCGGAAGTTTCGTTCCGGCGTTGCTGCTGGTGTTGGGTGGGCTGATGCTGGCGGGCTTTGAAGTCAGGAAGCCATTTTGATGGTCTTTCGTTGTTTGATTACTCGACGCGATGCAAGTACAAAGGCGAGTAATTGTGTTTGTTGGTGTAATCCGGATTGTCGGCAATCAGGCCGGTCATTGCCGTCAGTTCGCCACTTTGGATGGTCATGTTGAATACGACGATTCCGTATCGGCCGTTTTTTTCAACCGCCCCGTCAAACAAAATATTTTTGCCATCCTGGGAAAACACCGATGACAGACTGAGGGTGCCTAGGTTCGCCTGTCCCGGATAGCGCGTGTCCACGACATACCCTAATTTTCCGATGCCTTGGATTATTTTGGTCTTCAAATCGGCTATTTGAGTCCCGTTTTCACTGTAATACAATCGAGCCATCAGCGTGTTGAACAATAGCTTTCCATCCGGGGAAACGGCTTGGTGAAATGCCTTTTGGTCGAACTGGATTATTTCTTTTTTGGCGTCGTAGTCGTAGATGTGGATTCGGATTCCAACGGTCGGCGAATAGGAACCGTAGGCAATCTTGTTTTGATGGGGGAACCAGACGGGGTTTTCTTGGTTGTAGTCAAGCGTGGATATTTTTTCAGTCGTGCCGGTCTGCAAATCGACGACGAAAATGCCCAAGCCGTTTGGGATGGGCCCTTCGCTGTAGGTTGAGCTTGCCTGGACCGCTATTTTTTTACCGTCCGGAGAAAACGACGGCCTGTCGATGTAGAATAATCCAGTGGCCAAGCGGCGGGAGGTACCATCCGGTTTTACCAAAATGATTCCATCTGGATCGCCAAACACCATCAAATCTTTGCGGATGTCAAAACCATTTCCCGGCGTCCTCTGTAATGAACTGGATCCGTTGAGGCGAACCAGGCTTGCGGTATGTTCATTGCTATTGGGCAATTGATAGTAGATTCCGGGCTGATATCGGGCGGCTGCGCTTGGCATGTTTGAAAGCGTTGGTGATTGTGCAGTTGCTGAACCTGGCAATTGGGTTGATTGGGTTGCATTGATTGCTTCATTCGGATGGTTGGGTATGTTCTGTACGCAACCGGTAAGTAAAATCGCTGCGAGGATAAGCCCCATCCACGCGTCAGGCATACGTTATTCCGTTTTCCTTTAGAACCGGTCCCACACGCTGGAGTCGGCGGTGAGTTCGAGTTGGGACAGGCGTTGTTGGACGTGGCCCGTAAGTTTTTCCTTGAGCGGGTCGTCCGGCAAATGGTGCAGCAGTTCCGTGGCGATCTTGAGTGCTTTTTTCTCGCCGGATTCGCGGTTTTCTTCGAAGGGTTTGACACCGTGTTTTTCCGTCATGGCGAACATGAACACGTGCGCTCCCTCGGCAGTGCTGACGCCCAAGGTCATGACGTGGCCGTCGTCTCGGGGTAAAACTTCCGCTTGGAGGACGCCGAAATACGGTTTTCCTTCCTTGAGCCAGGCGTGGTCCAAGTTGAGGCGCCACCACGAGTTTTCCTCGTTGAGCCACAACGTGGCATCTTTTGGCAGATTGAGAAACGGCGTGCTGGTCATGGGCGTAAAACCGGTAAATGGGGAAAGACACCAAGGAAAGCCCGATTTTAATATCTTTAGGTTGCGGCGTTGGTTACGGTTTTGAAAAAATCTCGTAGACCAACGACTTGGCTGGGCCGACCCTTCCCGTTTTGCGGTCGATTTCGAGGTATCGATACAGCCGAGGGTCGATGGCGTTAGCATCGGGCATTTGTTCGGGCAAAGTCCAGCGTCCGGATTGCGGGTCAAACACGACGTGGCGTTTCCAAGGTGCATCGGGCGCTTCTGGTACGGGTACCCATTTGCCCGGTTCTTTGGTCCGGCCTTTTTTTGTCGCTGGAACAAAGGCGCGATACTCGGTCCGAAGGGTTCGCGGTTGGTTTGGGTCTATCCATGTGCGTAGTTCAGGATCGCCCTGTAATGGCAGTTTGCCGCGGCTTTGATCCGATAGGCGCCGTAGACGCCTTTCATCATTACCGGTATATTCGTAGAATTCGACGTCAATCGGATGCGTTTTTTGCGTTTTTGAGTCAAACACCGCATTGGTTCGTGGTATGTGATCGGCGCGAACGAGGAGGCGTTGTTGGTCCATCGGCAGCAAATCGTTGGGTCTTATTCCGGCTTGTTTTATCTTTTTTTGTAAATCCAATGTTTTTTCCCAAGTCGCCATGCGTGTTCCGGGCAGAAAACGGGTCACCAACATGGGTAAGTATCCGGGACGTAGGACGACTGCGACGGGGACTTCCGGTTCAAATCCTTTCTTCTGCAAGTCCAACAGTATCCGGGCTTCGGTAAACGCCGTATTTCCCAAATGTTTTTCACCCGGGTTATATACGATGGGTCGGAACGGGCTGATGGTTTTAAGCATGTAACTTCGTCCGGTGCCGCCTTTCACGCTGACTTGTCCCACGTGGCGCGTTGAATCAAAGGACCTGTTGAACCGTTGCCAGTTTTCCGGGAAAAAGTGTTCGACGACTTCGGGGCTGCTGCCTTGTTCCAAGTTTTTGGTGAACAGGACCACGCGGTCGCCGTTTTTCCGTCGGACTACCGCCACGTTAGGGCTGACGTTTGCTACGTGGAAACCTTTTTCCGCGATTTCACGGTGGATTTGCTCGATTTTTCCGGGTGTTTCCTCCAGCAAGACTTCGCGTCTTCGGACGTCGGGAGAAAAAAAACTTACGCTAGCGTTGCGAATGCTTCGGCCCAATCCTTTCAGGCGAGAAAGCCAGTTCCATATCATGATATTTGCTTCGTATTTTGTAAAATAAAATCCATGTCGCCGCGTTTTTCCAAAAATCCACTGCCCCCGATGGCGGAAAACGTTTGGAGGCCGATGGCCGCAAGGGACGGAGGCATTACGTCCAGCAGTTGACGGATGCGGCGGTGGCCGTCCAAAGGCCCGGCATACTTTTGGCGCCAGCGGGTTTCGTAGTCCAACGCGCCGCCGTCCATGTGGGCGCGGGTCGCGTCGGCCAACTCGCGCGCGCACAAGCTTCCAAAGACGATGCCGCCGCCGGTGGTGGCTTTGACTTGGCCCGCCGCGTCGCCCACCAGCATCACGTTGTTCTTCTGGGTCTGCTTGCGGTAACGTAGCGGGATGGTGTGGTGGAATTCGCGGACTTTGGTGGCGCCCGCAAGCATGGAGTGTACGGATGCGTTTTGAAGCAAGCGTTTTTTGTGGTGCTGGAGTTGGGCGGCTGTTTTGGTGGCAAGTCCGACGCGCACCGTTTTTTCACCGGCCGGCACGGCCCAGCCGAACAATCCGGGAATGTCCAAAAAAACGTCGACCACGTCGGGCTCTTTCAGTAAAGCGTTTTCATATTCGCCTTCCCACGCTACGACAAAGCGTTCCAGTGCGGGGAAGCCGCTTTGGCGGGCGACGTTGGACGCGATGCCGTCGGCGCCGACGAGGTAGTCGGTTTGAATGGGTCCGGCCGCTGTATGGGCCGTCTTCGTGGCCGGCTCCCATTTTTCAAAACGCGCTGACGTCTTCAATTCGGCGCCGGCGTCCTGCGCCTGTCCGACCGAGAGCGCGTCGAGCTTGAACCGGTCCAGCACGTAGGCGACCGGACTTTTTCGGCGGACGGTCAGGCACGCCTTGCCGCAGCGGATGTTGGCACCAAATATTTCATGCAGGACGGCGGGCTGGTAGTTGATTCCCGTTTTGGGCAAACCCGATGCCGAAATGATCGACGTGCATTTGCCGCCCTTTCCCACGGATGGCTTATCCGAAAGAATCATTGTATCCAAGCCTTTTTTTGCAAGCTTGGTGGCAACGGCTCCGCCGATGACGCTGGCACCCACCACAAGGCATTCGGTTTTCATCGGACTACGTTGGCGCGGATTGAAAAGAAAAAGGCGTGCGTTCGAAAAAATTAGTATTAGCTCAGGCATTTGTCCGTGCAAACTTGGCGTGCCTCACTTGGCTGCTTGCCGATGCCGACGCAGTATTTCGGGTTTTGGGTGCGGGCATCGTTGCCGCATACCACGACATAAGCCCTGGTGTTCTGATTGACTTTGATTTCCGCGTTGTTCTGTATGTCGAGGACCGCATCAACGCCCCCGCACAAAGCGTTGCTGTCGCCGCTACAGTAGAAGTTGATTTCGTCCGCCGTGATGGGCGAGTCGCCGATGACGGATTGGCGGTCGATGTACGCATCTTTCTTGAATTCAATCGTCTTGGGTAGCGACGTGCCGTAGCCGGAGGACACAATGCTTTTCAGTTCGGTCTTCATCACGTCGGTCGCACTGTTGATGTTCATACGCAATCCTTCTGACGGTAATGGTATCAACATAAAAAAGACGCTTGCCAGCAGGATTGCCGGAATGGCCAATGCGGCCAATGACTTTATGCCGCTGGTCGCATGTGCCGTTTCCATGGCGCGCGTAGCGGCATATGTCCAGAATCCGGCGATGGCCATGAAAGCCAGGCTGTAGCCCCATAAGGTCAAACCGCCGGGGTAGCGCTCTAGGGCCATAAGCGTGGCAATTAGGATGAGCGTTATTGCAAACGTTATTGCGTATCCCGCTGCCAGTATGTTCCTCGTCGAAATTGCGAGTAAATACATGTGTTCTGTTGCGCTTCCCTTTCCGCCAAAAACCCGGATTACCGCGAATGCACCCGGGATGGTCGCGAACATGATCAGGAATAGCCCGAAAAACACATGGACCACAATGGAGCTGCCGGATAGGATGCCTGCTAGGAAAATCAAGGGGATGAATAGCAGGAAATCCATCAGAAGCGTGAGGCCGGCTTTCAACGGCGTGGCACTGTTTTTTTCTTCCGAAAAGTATTCGCGCGGATGCAAGGCCCATTTTTTCATGGCAGAAAGCAGGAACATTTCAAAAATCACCGTTTGCGCCTATATATCATGTTACCTCTGCGATTGATATTAGGCTTTTGGGTTCGTCGTTGTCCATTTTCCGTCACCTTAAAAATCCGCCCCTTCCAGAAGCTTCATCCTCATGGACATCGAGCATTCGGCCCGCAAGTGGGCGTTGAAGAACCGCAAAGACCACGGGTCGGCCCAAGCCGCGGCCTTGATGGGTAAAGTCATCGGTGAGGTGCCGGAGGCCAAAAAAGACGTTGTTGGCCTTAAAGCCGTGTTGGAAAACGTGGTGGCGGAAGTCAACGCGTTGACGGATGCCCAGGTTGAGTTGGAGTTGTCTTCCTTTACGTTTGAGCCGCCCAAGGCCGAGCGGGAAGGGTTGCCGCCACTGGATTTGGCTCGCGTTATCACGCGAGTTGCGCCGAATCCGTCAGGCTTTTTGCATATCGGCCACGCGAAAAATTTGATTTTGTGTGACGAGTACGCCAAACGCTACAAAGGCCAGCTCATGCTGCGTCTTGAGGATACCGATCCGAAGACGAAAAAACCCATGCCGGAAGCGTACGCGGCCATTCCGGAAGACGCCAAGTGGCTGGGCTGCGTTGTTTCCCGCATCGTCATCCAAAGCGAGCGGGTGCCGATGTATTACGAACACGCCGAAAAGTTGATCCTCGCGGGCCACGCGTACGTTTGCAGTTGCATTCCGGAAAAAATGCAGAAAAACCGCGCCGAGGCACTGGCCTGCGGCTGCCGCAACCAAACGCCCGTGCAGGCCTTGCGCGAATGGAAAAGCATGCTTCTGACTACTAAGGAAGGAAAAGCCGTTTTGCGAATCAAGACGGACATGGCACATCCAAACGCGTCCATGCGGGATTGGCCGGCATTTCGCATCGTGGAAGACGAACACCCCCACGTGGGCAAGAAATATCGGGTGTGGCCTTTGTACAACTTCGCCGCGGCGGTGGACGACCACTTGACGGGTATCACGCTGGTGTTGCGCGGAAAGGAGCACGAACTCAACGCGGACAAGCAACAATACATTTACGACTACTTCGGTTGGATTGCGCCTTTAACGTTGGAATACGGCCTTTTGCACATCGAAGGCGCCATGGCGCACAAATCAGACATCATCAAAGGCATCAAGGACGGCACGTACTCCGGATGGGATGACGTCCGTTTGCCGACGTTGCGCGCCTTACGCAAACGGGGTTTGCAGCCGGACGCCATCCGCCGCTACATGATCCAGTTGGGCATCAAACCCACCGACAGCACGTTGGATTGGACCATTCTTTACAAGTACAACCGAGACTTGCTTTCGCAGGCGCCGCATTACTTTTTCGTCGAAGACCCCGTTTCCTTGGCCATCAACGGCCTGGAGGAAAAAACGTTGGAATTGCCGCTGTTCCCTGGTGCTTCTGAAAACGATGCTGCAGCCCAGCAAAAACGCCAACTTCCCGTCTCTTCCAAGTTGTTCATTTCGAAAAAAGACGCCGAAGAAAACGTCGGAAAGATCGTCCGCCTCAAGGACTTGGTCAACATCGATCTGTCTTCCAATGCCGTCAGCGCCAACCAGGACCACAAAGGCATGGCCAAGATCCAATGGGTGCCCGCGCCCGGCGTGAACGTCAAAATCGTGCGCGAGGACGCATCGGTTCACGTGGGCTTAGGCGAGCCTGCCTTGGCGGATTTGAAGGCCGGCACAGTGGTACAGTTTGAACGGTATGGGTACTGCCGGTATGATTCAGACGAAAAAGACGGCACTAAGTTGTTTTACTACGCGCATCCGTGATGTTGATGCCGGAACCAACCTATCCAACGAAACGTGAATTCAAGCAATTGCACTCGTATGTGTTGGGTGCATTGCAATCGGCGTGTCTTCTTACCGCAAACAAAGAAAAAAAGCGCGCGGCCCGGTACAACGCCGCATTGGTTATCAAGCACGGTTTGGACGGTGAGGCTCCCCGGTCAGATGCCGCCGTTGAACGGATGAGTCGAGACGTACGGATCCGTCTGCGTGATTTCGAGTCTCAGACGCTGGCGGTTCTCAAGTCGTTGATTTTAAGGGATTAGGTTTTTGTTTCTCTGTATCAGCCGCAAAAGGATTTGCAGCCGAGGCATCTGGATGAACCGGCGCGTCAAAACCTTTTGGTGTTTCTTCGCCGTCTGCACAATCAGCCGGTTGAAACCTAGCTTTTTAAACCGTCTCCGTCACAAAAAATTCCGCTTCTTTTAGTCGAAGTCGAAAAAGCCAATCGAGTCGAACAAAGCAAGCCGATGACATGAGGTGTTGTAGTTTTATGGCCAAGTCTTACGTCAAGTATGAAACTCCTGACAAAGTCCGCACCAAGGCACTTGAAGCGGTCGAGGCCGCCAAGGGCGGTTTGCGCAAGGGCACTAACGAGGCCACGAAAGCCATCGAGCGCGGCGAAGCCAAACTCGTGGTGATTGCCGAAGACGTGGACCCCGAAGAAATCGTGATGCACCTGCCCATGTTGTGCACCGAAAAGCGGATTCCCTTCGTCTACGTCAAGGACAAAAAGTCGCTGGGAACGGCTGCGGGCCTCCACGTGGGAACGGCTGCCATTGCGATTACCAAAGGCGCTGAAAACGAGGTCAAGGCCATTGTCGCCGAAATCTCCGGCATGCTGCCGGCCCCCAAGGCCAAGTAATTTCTTTGAGTGTTCTGTATGGCAACCCAAAAGCCTAACCCCGCTCCGGACGCAAAAACCGCTCCGGTAGCTCCCAACGCCCCCGCACAGGCTGCGCCCAGAGTTGCGCCTGCCGCGATGATGATGGATTCCGAAGGCTACCGCGTGGAAGTCGTCGACATCATCGGCCGCACCGGCGTGTTCGGCGAAGTCAAACAGATAATGGTCAAAGTCCTGGACGGCCGCGATTCGGGCAACGTCATCCGCCGCAACGTCAAGGGTCCAGTCAAGAAAGGCGACATCCTGATACTGCTTGAAACCGAGCGCGAAGCAAAAGCCCTCAAAAGCAAGAAACCCAAGAACAAGACGCGTTGATGATGCTTTATGGATTGTTCCTATTGCCAATGTGAAGTCGCGCCCCAGACGGGCGTCACGCTGTTCTTGAAGAACGGGACGGCGCAGCATTACTGTTCGCGCCGCTGCGAGCGGTATACTGAGATGAAGAAAAATCCGCGCAAGCTCAAGTGGACGGGCCGCTTCGAGAAAGGCAAAGCGACGACCAAGAAGAAAAAGTAGGTTTTGGGCCCGATTCCTTTTTTCTTTCCTTTTTATTTTTCTTTTTTTTTCCTCTTTCTTTCTTATTCTTTCTTTCGTTTTTTTTTATTTTTTCCGTTTTATTTTTCCTTTTCTTTTTCCCAGCCATCGGCTTGGGTGTCGGGTGTTCTGGCCGCATGGCCTTGATTTTTCCGGATTCCAGGTTCTATATAGTTTAATTTTTAATCTATTGAGTTCCATGTTTCCCATATGGTCGGACCTTTTCGACGTATCCAGAAAACCGGGGGCAGCACGTACATCGTGTCGCTTCCCAAGGCGTGGGTCGAGGCCCGCTTAAAAAAAGGGGACGCCGTCCAGATTACCGAGCATGGCAACGATTTGGTCATTTCCGCGGAAACGCGGCAGCGCCGGGATGAAATCTGCCGCATCCCGCACGAGGAAAACCCGGCCAAGATGGTCCGCCGCGTCATCGCCCATTATCTGGACGGTTCGGACAAATTCCTGATTGAAGCCCCGAGCGAGGCCCGCTCCGCTTTGCAGGAAGACCTCAAAGCCAAAGTTCCCGGATTGGAGGTTTTGGAGGAAACGGAAGAGGGTCTTCTGATGCACAATTTGTTGGCGCAAACGGGTTTGTCGTTCCACGCCACCTTGCGCCGGTTGCATTCCTTATGCCAGGCCATGTTGGATATGACGTACAAGAACCTGGAGACCGGGAAAATCCGGCCATTGGACGCGCTGGAGCGCGAGGCGGACCGTTTCTATATCCTGGCCTTCCGCCAACTGGCGCACTTGCGCCAGACTGATGTTGACATCCGCGAACACGCCGTGTTTTACGTCATCGTCATCAAGAGTTTGGAAAAAATCGCGGACCACGCGTTCATTTTTTCGAAACAACCACTGCCCAAGAATGCGGCGCGGCGGAAAACTCTGCGATTACAGGTGGCCGCCGTTCGCGACGCGTACGTGGCCGTCTTGCAGGCGCTTTTGAAAAAAGACGGGTCCATGGCCGAAGCCGCCCTTGATCGCATCGGCGACATACGGCCCGGCTTGGTGGGCAACGATTTTCTTTCCTACAATTTGCTGCGCATCCTGGACTACTCAGCGGACATCGCGGAAATGGTGCTGGACATGTATTCGCCGGATTTGGGCTGAGCCAAGTCAGGCTGCCGTGTTGAA
>Ga0082335_1002104_pt1 | contig 38497 bp, 38 predicted proteins | sample Subgrocontami58m_FD_72375 | JGI IMG/M metagenome (GOLD analysis project Ga0082335, IMG submission 72375) | Subsurface groundwater microbial communities from S. Glens Falls, New York, USA - GMW37 contaminated, 5.8 m (SPADES assembly) (version 2) ...
CACAACAATCCAGCAGAAATGATCTTTTTGTTGATCAGAAAATTACCGAAGACCGCGCTATCGTTTCATTCAGAATGGATGGATTAAAACCGCTTATACCAACATCAATCAGTTCCGGGCAGCGTGCCGCAAACTTTTTAAATCTTGCAGCAATCAATGCACCGCTTCAAGCGGAAGAGAGTTATAACAATCTAAGATTTAAATTCCGCGCAATAAGCAGTGATTTGATCTCCGGTAAAGAAATTATAATTGACAAAGGTCCATTGGGACTTGCAATGCGTGCCAGTTCAAGTGTAACGCTTCTTCTTCCTCCCGTGAAAGTAGATACGTTAATGTTGGTTGATGGCGGATTGGTTTCTAATATTCCATCAAGAGAAGTAAGAGACCTTGGAGCAGATATAGTAATTGCTGTAGATGCTTCCAGTCCTCTATACAGCGAAGAAGAATTAAATTTTCCGTGGACGATTGCAGATCAATTGGTTAGTATCCCGATGAGAATTCTCAACGACCAACAACTAGAAGAAGCTGATTTTGTTATTCAACCGAAATTAGATGAAAGGAAGAACTCCGATTTTACAAATCTCTCTGATGTTATTGCACAAGGATATAACTCTGCTTTACCGATGATCGGAAAAATTAAAAAATTGTTTGAACGAAAATTTATATCCTCGTTAGATATTCCGGAAAAAATATTTACGCGCCTAACATTAAAAGATAATTCCACGGAGTTTGAAAATAGTTTCTACAGTAATCTTATAAGAAAAGATTCTGTTTCGAACAAAGAACTTCTTTTTGAACTAAATAATAGTTTCTACGAGGGCAGCTTAAAAGATGTTTCAATAGAAATTGAAGAGCTAAACGGCAAGTCTATTCTCTCGATCTTAACAAATTACAATCCGATTATTTCAACAATTGAAATTTCAGGAGCTTCTTCCTTAAATCAAGAAATGGCTTTTAAAATCCTGGCTCCGTTAATTGAAAGACCTTTCAGTACACGCAAAACTCTAACTGCCGCTTTAGATGTGATACGGAAATTTAAATCCTTCGGTTATTCCCTCGCGAGAATCGAAAGGGTTTCTTTTGATGAGAACACACATGTGCTTTTGCTAAAACTTAGCGAGGGATTAATTTCTAAAATTGTTGTTGAAGGAAATACTAAAACAAAAGAAAAAATTATTACACGAGAGTTTCCACTCAACACCGGAGAATATTTTAAGTATGATCTTGCCGAAAAAGGTTTAACAAATCTTAGAAGTACTAATTTGTTCGATCAAATTGATTTAATTGTTGTTCCGGTTGGTGATGAGAACGAATTAAAAATAAAGGTTGTTGAAAAAATATCAAGCGTAATACGGCTTGGAATGAGGATTGACAACGAATATCGAACTCAACTATCGCTTGACGTACGGGACGAGAACTTTAATGGAACCGGAACTGAAATCGGCGCAACAATTTCTGGCGGTATCCGCAACCGTATTTATAGTCTTGAGCAAAAAGCTAACCGGGTTTTTGATTCTTACTTAACTTATAAAGTACGCGCGTTTCATGAATTTAACGATATAAACATATACGCTGACGATTTATTAACAGATGATAATAGTTTTTCAAGAAGTAAAACGGGAGAATATAGACAACTGTTCTACGGCGGTTCGTTCGCCATTGGAACTCAAGTTGGGCGGTTTGGAAATATTTTTGTTGAAGCGCGTTATCAAAGAGATGAGATTAAAAGCAAGTTCGATTATACCGGACCCATATACAAGACAGATATATCAAGCCTTCGTTTCTCCCTTTCGATAGATTCACAAAACGATTATCCTTTTCCTACTGAAGGATTTTTTGTAAAAGGAGTATACGAGACTGCGCAAACCGCATTGGGCGGCGATATAGGTTACACAAAGTTTTCATTCGATTACAAAAACTATTTCAGCTTAAATAGCAAAACAAACACATGGGGAATTAGGGCAATGATCGGTTCTGCCGATAATACGCTTCCTCTTACGGAAGAATTTTCTTTAGGCGGTCAAAATTCTTTTTTTGGTCTTCGTGATTATGAATATCGCGGGAGGCAAATATTTTTAACTTCGCTGGAACATAGATATAAGCTTCCAATAAAATTATTCTTTGATGCATACGTTCGAGTGCGTTACGATCTCGGTTCGATTTGGGTGGAACGTGAACAAATTCGCTTTAAGGATCTTCGTCACGGCATCGGCGCCTCGTTGTCTATTAACACGCCGATTGGTCCGGCAGATTTTTCCGTCGGTAAAAGTTTTTATTTCAAAAACACTTCATCCAATAACGCCATCGTATGGGGTCCAACTTTCTTTTATTTCACAATAGGTTACTACTACTGATAGAAGCACAAAGCACTAAATTCTAAATCCAAAAATTATAAGCCGTTTTCTTCTAATTTCTTAACCATTGAACCAACATTTACGAAATCTTTATGCAGAGATCTTAAAAATGCAATGACATTTTTTAAGAAGTTTAGAGTCCTTTCTTCAAGATCATATTTTTTCTCATTCATCATATCTCCGTTTTGAATTTTGTGCTTTGTGTTTTGAATTTTGTGCATTGCTTTTTGAATTTTATTTATTTTCTAACCTAAAAGATTTTTCTGCCAATAAAAGAAATTTCCCCTCCCGTTGTTTGTCCCCAATTTTTTTATAGTGATTTGCCAATGCATAATAAACTTTGCTTTTAAATTGAACTGCTGAAATCCCCGTCTCTACAAATTCTAGAATAACTTTATTGGTCGGAAGATCAAGCTCATAATTATACAATTGTAAAAGCTGTATTAAGGATTCGAATGATTCCGGTTTGTAATCATGCGCCCGTTTATAATAATTTATCGCGTCGTGTGCAGCGCTGTGATAGTTTTGTTGAAGCTCAAATATTTTTGCCGCCCACTTAAATAATTCATGGGCATTGCCGGGAAATTCTTTGATTAATTTTTCTACGAACATTTTTATTTCATCTGTTGAGAGTGCCGGATTTCCGAGTAGTATTTTAAATATTTCCGGATCTTTAACTTTTAGTTTAATTGCTTCTTGAAATGCATCGAATAGAAGATCCGGAGAGGTCGAATTACGAAAAATGCTTTCTATTTTGTTGAGTTCTTCTTCCATCGTTCTATCTTATCAATTAACTTTTTTGAACAGGTTTAGAATGATCATGTAAAAACTTAATCACATTTTCTTTTATGAATTTGGGCAGTTCTTCTTTGAACTCAACCGTTTTGTTCTTGTCCCATTGTTCATGTTCAATTTCAACATATTTGTGGCCGGGCAAAAAAGCAAAACGTCTATCCGTTAAATTATTTTGGTCGTCAAATAAGAGAAAAGTGATTATAACCGGCATATTAAAATTTTTTTGCCAACGCTCGTAAGATTTAATTGCACGCGTGTTTACTAAAAAAGATTTTGAATGTTTTCCTTTCCAGTCAAGCAATGCTTTTTTTCCATTATGCTCAATTATTATATCCGGTTTGTCTTCCCCTTTCTCCCACAATTTTTCATAGCGTTTATCTTCACCAAAATCTTTGAAAATAATTCCCCATTGGATAAGTAAATTTTTTCCTGCCCGCTCCGCAAGATCGTGTAATTTATAATTGCCCCGGAATTCTTCTTTAGATTTAGCCGGTTGAAAATCTAATTTTTTCATTATACAATTCTCTGTGGCGCAGATTAATAATCTGCGCTGCTTTTTTGATTCAAACAACGCACACACTGCGCCCGCATGAGATTGAACCAATTTCATGTTTTATATTAGACATTTCAATATTTCTTTTTAAGATTTACTTTGAAAATAATTCTTAATAAAGTATGTAACAATAGAATTAATTGTTTCGTCTATAATATAGAAAATTATAAATGTTTGCAGAACAGCGATATCGTTTCTTAATTCAGCAGTATAAAAATAAAATTTATACTTACTCGCTTTATATGCTGAAGAATAGAATGGACGCCGATGATGTTACGCAAGAGGTAATGATTCGAATTTGGCAAAACATTGATAAGTTCAACATACTTGCTGCTAAAACTTGGATCATAAAAACAACCAACAATTTATGTATAGATTATTTACGAAGGCGTACTGTTGCGGTAAACCGGGAGTTTGAGATAGATGAATTCTTTGAAGATACATACAGCAAAAATCATAATTCTGAGAATCCATATTTAATAACACATTTTAAAATGATCGCGCCAAAAGTTAAAGAGGCAATCCAACAGTTGCCAGAAAATTTAAGAAGCGTCTTTGTTCTATACGAAATCGAAGAAATGAAATACAAAGAAATCAGCAAAGCGCTCGATCTGCCGATTAATTCGGTTAAAGTTTATCTTCTAAGAGCTAGAAAAAAATTGCAAGAGGAGTTAAAGGAATATGAGCCGCAAGAAATCATTTGAGTTAAACGAAGAGATGGTGAATAAAATAATTTCTGTTGCATATGAAGATGCGTCACTTCTGGATAGAATTAAAGTGATGCGTGCTGCATCCCGTAACAACGAAGTACACAACCTTCTTAACTTATACAAAACAACCGCAAATGAAGTAAAACAACTTGGCGAAGAAGAATTTTCCCGCGAGATTTTTAAATCGATCGAGAATAGAACTGTCCCGGTTAAAAGAACTACAGATAAATTTATTTATGACTTTATCTCGATAATATTATCAAGACCAATTGTTTCGACGGTGACAAGCGTAATATTAATTGCAGCTATTATAGCTTCTCTTATCATCAACAAGCCGGTTGAATATAGCTACGTTTATACAACGGCAGAGATCACAGAAGCAGAAAAACAAGCAGGGTATGCGTTTGCTGTTGTTGGTAATTTTTTTAAAGAGACACATTCCACTCTTCAAAAAGAGGTTTTCGGTAACGCGGTTGCAAAACCGTTCGGTCAAAGTATTAGAATTATAAATAACTTATTAGAAGGAGATAAAAATGAACCAAATTAAAACACTACTCGTTTTATTCTTTTTGCTCAGCGTCAATTTTTTCGCTCAACAGAAAGAAGATTATTCAAAGTATCCCGGATATTTCAATTATAAAGAAATCTCGGGACTTAAAAATGCCGAATCATTATCGGAAGTTTATCTTGAAGAAACTTTATTAAAGATGGTAGCCGGTATGGCCCAAGACAAAAGTGATGACATGGGCGACATTGTAGGCGGATTAAAACTCATTCAGGTTAACGAATACAAGATCGATAAAAGCTCCATTACCGATATGGAAGGTTCTCTTGGAGTTATGGATAAAAACCTGCAGTCAAAAGGTTGGGATCGAATTGTTCGCACAAACAATCGGGATAATTTGACTAACATCTATATAAAGAAATCTTCTAACGGTGAGTTTGAAGGATTAGCAATTCTTTCATTGTCAAAGGGAGGAGAATCTGACAAACCCGATAAATCCGATAAACCAGATCCTTACGGAAAAGTTACTTGTGTGAATATTGTTGGCAAAATAGATTTAGCCAAAATCGGAAATCTTACAAAAGAATTGAATATCCCGGGATTGGATAAGATGAAGAACAAAGAAAAAGACAAAGATTAACAGACCATTTTATTGAGATAAACAAAAGAAGCCCAACCGATTAATGTTAGGCGAATAGAATATAAGCTAAGGCGGCTACGATGGAACCACCTTTTGTGTCAGTTAGTGTAGAGATGACGATTTCACGCAATAACAACTATGTGTTTTCGCTTGTCACGGACGAAGACATCCCTCCCAAAGTTCTACGCGGATATGGTCCAGTCCCAGCAATGGTACGAAGCGAAATAGTTGTTGGACCGTATTGACCTTAGCACCATTGGAAAACTTTCCGAACAACTTAACGTTCCCGGATTAGAAAAAGCAAAGAAAGAGAAATAAATTTCAAACTTCGAAAGCCCGGCTTTTCTGCTGCCGGGTTTTTATTTCTAATCCTAATTTTAATTATAAATCTTTGCGCGGTACGGCTGTGTTAAGATGGGAAGTTATGCCCGGTTCAATTCTTTATTTTGTTTGGTCTCCTGATCAATCTAACTTTGATGATCCTGGAAGTTTTTCGTTCGGAAGGGATTGGAAGAATTTATTGAGGAGTGAGGGTAACGACGTATTTGCTGTTAAATTTTCTTATTGGTTCGATATTTAAAACAAAAATTAATTTCATTGTTGCTTTCTCGAGAGGCTGTCTCAAAAGTAATTATTACCGATGAAAAGTTGCGCTTTTAAAACGAGATTAAATCCAACTCATTCAATTTTGACACTTTTGAGACAGCCTCTTTTATTCTAATCTTTTTTTAAATCTAAGTGCGCTAAAAAATAAAATTAATATTCCCATTGCCAGAAGCATTGCTGCATCAAACCAATGCTGTGCAAAGCCGTTTCCTTTTAATATTATCCGGGCAAGCAATGTTTTTTATTTTACTAAAATTTTCTTTAGCCGAGTTTAGTTGTGCTTGTGCAATATCGAAACGCGCCGATGCGTCTTCATTTTGTTTCTTTGTAATAGCATTCGACTTGAAAAGATTTTCCATTCTCTCTTTATCTGTTTTTTGCGATTCCAAAATTTGTTCCCGCTTGATTAAGCATCTGCTCGGCTTGATTTATATCTTCTTTGCGCGCTCCGTTAATTAATAGATCCAACTGTGCTTTTGCAATCTCTCTATTGGCAATCATTTGCTTCCGCTGAATATCCAATGCCTCGTGATCTATAATTACAATTGTGTCGCCGGCTGTTACTTGAGCTCCTTCATCTTTGATAATCTTTATTATTTTTCCGGCTGCTTGTGAATTTATAACAGATTCTGTTGCTTCGATTGTACCTGATTCTTCGATAATTGAATTCCTGTTGTTCCCGCTGCAGGCAAAAATCAAAAGCGAGAGAGTTGCTGTTATAAAATATTTTCTTAGCATGATTCTTTTCTCGTTTATATAACAAAATTTTTTATTTGTGTTTCTCTCCAACGAACCGGATAACAGAAGCTTTCCCTTGATGATATTTTCCTTCATCTAAGATTACGATCTCTTTAGAAAATTTTTCGAAGTCCAGTTCTATTAATTCTTCGGATATATCTTCAAGCGAGTAGAGCAGCTCTTCATCCTTTGGTCCGCCTGAATCATATTTAATTTGATCTTTTTCAAAAACCTCTAGAATAATTTTCCCGCCGGGTTTTAACGAATCTATTGCTTTCTTAAAGACAATGCTTCTCAAACTTTCTTCTAAATGAAGAAAAATAAATGCCGCTGCATCATAATGGTTTTGTTTTGGTGTACATGAATAAAGATCTTCAACGTAATAATTAATATTAACTTTCCTTTCTGATGATAGTTGCATGGCTTTCACTTTGCCTGCTTCGCTTTGGTCTACTGCGTCAACACTCCAGCCAAGCGAGGCAGCGTAAACAGCGTTTCTTCCTTCGCCTTCGCCCAACATAAGTATTTTGCCGGGATTTAATTTATTCAGCTCTTCTTCAAAAAATTTATTCGGTTCTTTGCCGTAAGTAAATTCGCTCTTCGAATAACGATCATTCCACTGCTCTTTCATCATTGCCAAAAGATTATTATAACAAAGATAAGTATTTGATGCTCTCTTTGTCATTTGCTATTTTTAGAGGAACAACAAGTGAAAAAAATGATAAACACAGAAAAGATAATTATTGTAGGCGACCGTGTTCTTATTCGTCCGGAAGAAAATCTACTTTTTACTCGTCATATTTTATTTTAAGCATGATAAGCGCCGTGGCTACGTGCGGGCAGCAGTCCAAATGTGAAGCGCAATTGCATTGAAGCGATAGCTCGCCTTGCGAAGCAGATTTCTTTTCCGCTTGTGAAATTGTTACATTAAAATCATCAAACCGGTCTTCTACAATAAAATTGAATTTATTGCCGGACTCGCTGGTGAGTGTGCACATTTCATTGTCGATTAAACTTTGTCCTCTGCGATAAATCGTTTCTGATTTAACATACTTTTCTTTGATTTCACAAATGTCCGGTACAGAATAATCGAATTTCATATTTTACGCCTTTGCTGATGATAAAAAATTTCAATATGAAATAACTAAAGTCTGCTCTCTAAAAATTAAAATTATATTTTCATTAATAACTAATCAAATATGGTTTAACTTTTATAGAGTTTTGACATAAATCGAGTTTAACTTTAAATTTGCGGCATCGGGCTTGTTAACGATTTTTGTTTGATTGAGAAAATAAAACTATTTTTAAGAGAAGATTGTTTATCATTTAGAACCGATCCAAGATCCGGACGGTTACTTTTAATCGTAAATTTTTTAAAGGACTTGATCTTTGGGACAGGTACCTAACCAAATAGACAAACCGAAATACCTAATTGTTGGCAACGGACGGCTTGCCAAACATTTCCTCCATTACTTTGATCTACTCGGCGTATCTTACATTCAATGTGTCCGCGAAAATTTAAATGAGTTCGTCAAACTTTCTAACCTGTCGGACAAGTCTGAATCGGTAGATCGGATTTTGTTGTTGATTCGAGACGATCAGATAGAAAATTTTATACGCGAGTATAAAAGTAAGATTTCGCCTCAATTAATTTGGATTCATTGTTCCGGCGTTTTATCAATTGAAGAAGCAGAAAGCGCGCATCCGCTTGCAAGTTTTTCAGAAGTTTTATTCGACCTCCGGTTTTACAAATCAATTCCTTTTGTAACTGAAAAGGGAAGAAAAAAATTCCATGAATTATTTCCGCAATTACAAAATCCCAGCTTTGAAATTTATAAAGAGGAAAAAGAACTTTATCATGCGTGGTGCAGCATTGCCGGAAATTTTACAACGATCTTATGGCAGAATTTTTTTAATTATCTAAAAGATGATTTACTCTTGCCAAGCCACGCAGCGCATCAATTCCTGGTCTCTATTTCAGAAAATCTCATCAGGTCGAATGATCCGCTTACCGGCCCATTAAAAAGAGGCGATGCTAAAACAATCGAACGACACTTGCATCAATTGAAAAATTCTCCGCTCGAAGACGTCTATAAATCTTTTATAAAACTTTTTGAGAAGAGCAAGCGATGAAAACAATTCAAGATTTTCAGATAATGAAAAATGAGAAGAAAAAAATTTCTCTCGTTACGTGTTACGATTATTGGTCTGCCCGGATTATTGATGAAAGCGATATAGACGCAGTATTAGTTGGCGACAGCGCGGCAATGGTTATGCACGGTTTCGAAACTACTGTGAACGCCGAATTAAAAATGATGTGTTATCACATTGAAGCAGTTAAACGCGGATTGAAAAATAAATTTCTTATTGGAGATTTACCTTTTCTTGCTCATAGAAAAAATCTTAATTACTTGATGGAATCGGTTGATAGATTTATAAAGGCAGGCGCGCAAGCGGTTAAGATTGAAGGAGCCGATGGCAATCTTGAAATGATTGAGCATCTTGTTAAATCCGGTGTGCCCGTGATGGGGCATTTGGGTTTAACACCGCAGTCGGTTCATCAGCTTGGCGGCTTTAAGCTGCAAGGAAAAGACGAGCTTACTGCAAAAAAAATATTTCAAGACTCTCTATTGCTTCAGCAAGCCGGCTGCTTTTCTATAGTGTTGGAAATGATTCCCGCTGAAACTGCAAAAAAAATTACAGATGAATTGGAAATTCCAACTATTGGAATTGGCGCAGGTACTTTTACTTCAGGACAAGTTCTTGTGCTTCAGGATTTGCTGGGACTGAATAAGAATTTTAATCCGAAGTTTGTGAGAAAATATTTAGACGGTTACGACTTGATAAAAACGGCTCTGAACAATTTTAATAAAGACATCAAAGAAGAAAAATTTCCGGGAATAAACGAGAGTTACTAATGACCAAAATTATTAAAACAATTTCGGAGTGGAAGCAGTTAAAAAAATCCTATGTGTTTAAGGAGAAGAAAATTGGTTTTGTGCCGACAATGGGCGCTTTGCACTCCGGACATATTTCTTTGATTGAAACGTGCATTAATGAAAATGATATTTCGGTTGTCAGCATTTTTCTTAATCCAACTCAATTCAACGACCCGAAAGACCTTGAAAGATATCCGCGCACTTTCGAAAACGATTTGTATCTGCTAAAAAAAATCAAAGTGGATTATCTTTTTTATCCCGGCGCAAAAGAAATCTATCCGGATAATTTCAAGTATCGTGTTGTAGAAGATGAGCTAAGCAAAATTTTATGCGGCGCTTTTCGTCCCGGGCATTTTGAAGGTGTGTTAACGGTTGTCTTGAAGCTGTTAAACATTATTCAACCGGATTGCGCATACTTTGGGGAAAAAGATTATCAGCAGTACAAACTGATTAATGGAATGTGCAAAGCATTTTTTCTCGATATCGAAATTATTCCGCGTCCAACTGTTCGCGAGGAAGATGGTTTGGCAATGAGTTCAAGAAATTTTCTTCTTACAAAAGAAGAAAGAATTTTAGCCGCAAATTTTCCTCGATTGTTAGCTTCGGAGAAATCCGCCGAAGAAATTAAAAGTGAATTAGAAAAACTGGGCTTCAAAGTAGATTACATCGCCGATCTTGAAGGCAGAAGATTTGGAGCTGTTTATGTTGGTAAAGCGAGGTTGATTGACAATGTACAACTATAAAATTTTATTCAAGATTACCGGTTCAATTGCTGCTTATAAAAGCGCATATTTAATTTCCAAACTGGTGCAAAATGGTTTTGAAGTAAGAGTGGTTGTAACGGAAAGCGCATTAAAGTTTATTGGCAAAGCAACGCTCGAAGGATTAACGGGCAACCGCGTCTACACGGATTCTTTTGAAGAAAGGGAGATGATGAGTCATATCAATCTTGTAAAGTGGGCTGATTTTACAATAGTTTGTCCGGCTTCTGCAAATACAATTAACAAGATGGCAAACGGAATTGCAGATAATTTACTCACTTCATTGTTCATGGCACACAATTGGTCAAAACCATATTTATTAGCGCCGGCAATGAATACTTCCATGTATAACCATCCGGCTACGCAGGAATCATTGGTGAAATTATCGAATTGGGGTGTTGAAGTACTTCCTGTCGCTGAAGGAAATTTAGCTTGCGGTGACATAGGAAGGGGTAAACTTCTTGAACCGGATGAAATCTATCAAAAGATTATGGAAGTTCTCGAGAAAAGAAATCAAACCGGGAAACGACAAAAAATAGTGATAACCTCCGGCGGGACGCGTGAGAATATTGATGGAGTCAGATTCATTTCCAATTTGAGTACTGGTAAAACGGGCGCTGCATTAGCGGAATATTTTTCCCGACGTAATTACGAAGTAACTATTATTCATGCACACGACTCAATTCAACCAATGGTTAATTGCAAGAAAATAAAATTTAGTTCATTTGATGATTTGAATGAAATACTCAAAAATCTTCTTTCAACAAATAGTTATGATGCGGTTATCCATCTTGCGGCTGTAAGTGATTTTTTTCCCGTGTCGCTGGAGATAAATAAGCAAATTTTTGAATTACCAATGCAAAAGAAGCTTGACTCAGATGCTGAGTCTCTTACTATTTCTTTTAGGAAAAATTTTAAAATAGTCGAAAGGCTTAAATCGTATTCGATTAATAATAATCTTTTAGTAGTCGCATTTAAACTTACAACGGGTGCGGCAGTATCGGAAAGAATTGGGGCAATTCAAAAACTATTTGACAATTCTAAAGTTGATTTCATAGTCTCAAATGATTCCTCGGATAGAATTGGTAACCATGTGCAGACGAATTTCAAAATATATAATCGTGAATTAAAACCGATTGATTGTGCAACGTTTAACGAACTCTCAAAAGAATTAGAAAAAATAATAGCAGGTACCAAATGATATTATGTATTGATGTTGGAAATACTCAAATCCACGGGGGAGTATTCAAAGGTGAGGAGCTTGCTGTTCAATTCAGAAAAACTGCAAGACAACAATTTTCCTCCGATGAAATCGGAATATTCCTTCGAAGTGTTTTGCGTGAAAATAAAATTGATGCCGACAGTATAAAAGGAATATCTATCTGTAGTGTTGTACCGGATCTAAATCATTCGATGAGAAGCGGCTGCAACAAATATTTCGGCATAGAACCGTTTTTCTTGAAAGCCGGAGTAAAGACCGGATTGAAAATTAAATACCGGAATCCGCTAGAGGTCGGTTCAGATAGGATTGCCAATGCTATTGCCGCAATAAAAATGTTTCCCAATCGCAATATAATTGTTGTCGATTTCGGAACAGCTACAACTTTCTGCGCAATAAGTAAAGCGAAAGATTATTTGGGTGGAATAATTCTGCCAGGCATAAGAATTTCGATGGAGGTGCTCGAAAGCAGAGCGGCGCAGCTACCAAGTGTGGAGATTAAAAAAACAGAATCGGTTTTAGGCAGATCAACAGTTGAAAGCATTCAATCCGGTTTATTTTATGGGCAAGTCGGAATTGTGAAGGAACTGAAATCCAGGATTACTAGAGAAGTGTTTAATGATGATGAACCGGTAGTAATTGGAACCGGCGGATTTTCAAGTCTTTTTGAAAATGAAGGATTATTTAATCTAATACTACCAACCCTTGCCCTGAAAGGTTTACATCTGGCATATTATCTAAATGAGAATAATATTCTATGAATGATAACAGTTTTGATTTTGTAATAATAGGTGCCGGTTTAGCAGGTTTGTATTCGGCACTGAATGCCGCAAAATACGGAACCGTTGCGCTAATAACTAAAACCACACTTGAAATCAGCAACTCATACTGGGCACAGGGCGGAATTGCCGCTGTGATAAATGAAAATGATTCACCTTCTCTGCATATAGATGATACGCTGGAAGCCGGACGAGGGTTATGCAACCGGAATGCCGTTGAGATATTGGTTAATGAAGGAAAAGAAATAATTCAATCGTTGATTAGAATGGGAATGCCGTTTGATATAGTAGATGGAAAAATTTCTTTAGGACTTGAGGGCGGACATTCTACTAGAAGAGTTCTTCACGCCGGCGGAGATTCTACCGGAAAAGAGCTTGTAAATTTTATTCTTCCATTTATTATGAAGGATAAAAGAATAAAAGTTTATGAGAATATTCTTGCTTATAAATTGATCCGTGAAAACGAAAGTTGCCCGGGCGTTCTCTGTTACGATCTTAATAGACAAAAAACTTTTACCTTTGAAAGTAAATGTACTATAATTGCTTCAGGCGGCGCTGCGGCTATTTACTCAAGAACCACCAATCCTTCTTCATCCCTAGGAGAAGGAATTTCTCTGGCATATGATATTGGTGCCGAAATTGAAAGTATGGAATTCATACAATTTCATCCTACTGCGTTTTATTCGGAACGCGGGGAAACATTTTTAATTTCTGAAGCAGTCCGCGGCGAAGGTGCGTATCTTATCAATCACGAAGGGAAACGCTTTTTAACAAATTGGGGTTCTACAGAACTGTCTCCGCGTGACGTTGTTTCCAGGGCAATATTTCTTGAGTTAAAGAAAAGCGGTAGAAAGAATGTATTTCTAAAACTCGATCATCTTGACTCTGCAAAAATTAAAACAAGGTTCACTACTATTTATCAAGAAGCACTGAAAAATAATATTGAAATAACGAAAGATTTAATCCCTGTAGCACCGGCAGCACATTATATGATTGGCGGAATTAAAACCGGCTTGAACGGTGAAACAAATATAAAGCAGCTTTTTGCGGTTGGCGAAGCTGCTTCTACAGGTGTACACGGGGCAAACCGTCTAGCAAGCAATTCACTTTTAGAATGTCTTGTTTTTGCTAAGAGAGCTGTTGAACATGCCGCATCGAAATTTGGGACTACTAATCGCATCTTAAAAAATAAGTATATTGTTACGGTCAAAGAACAATACCGTGAAGAGCTTAGCACGATTAGAAAAAGAGTCGGCGAGATTATGTGGAATAATGTCGGAATAATTAAGAATAGAATCTCTTTAGAAAATACGTTGAACGAACTATTAAAGATGGAAGATAAAATTACTCACGATACTGAAGAATTTTATATCGGCAGAATCAGAAGCATAATTGAAGTTGCAAAAATGATTACTCAATCGGCGCTGTTAAGAGAAGAGAGCCGTGGATGTCATAACCGTACAGATTTTCCGGAAGAAGAATTGAATTTTCACAAAACAATTGTCTTAAAAAGAGGAAGCAAACACAGATTTTACGATTTACAATAAACTTTAGATAAAAGATGCAGTTAAACCCTAAAAGTTCATTAAGGATTTGTAACATCTTATAAAAGATTATGCTCTAATAGTTTACCGTAAACAACCAAAGCAAGAAAAACATACTTTATGAAAAAACGACTAATCACTATTCAAAAATCAATTATAATACTTCATAAAATTTCTAATGAACTTTCTGGGTTAAACAAAAAAGAAGTAGATAGAATAATATCTTTTGCACTTAAGGAAGATATCGGTTCCGGTGATATCACAACAAATTCAATCATTGCGAAAGACAAAAAATCAACCGCTTATTTTTTAGCGAAGGAAGATGGCGTTGTTGCGGGTTTAACAATGGCCAAATCCGTTTTCACTAAACTTGATAAAAAAATCATTTGGAAAAGCTTTGTAGAAGAAGGAGACAAAGTCAGTGCGGGGACAAAAATTGCAATCCTGAAAGGTTCATATCGCGCTATGCTCACCGGTGAAAGAACCGCTTTAAATATTTTACAACGGGTTTCGGGGATTGCAACTCTAACTTCCCAATTCGTGGAACGAGTAAGAGGCACAAAAGCAAAAATTTTAGATACACGAAAGACAGTTCCAGGCTTAAGATTGCTCGATAAATATGGTGTTAAAATCGGTGGAGGAAAAAATCATAGATCCGGTCTTTATGATATGGTGCTGATTAAAGATAATCATATAAAAGTTGCCGGAAGCATAACCTCGGCTGTTGAACAGGTTAGAAAGCATGTTAAGAGAAAAATTATTATCGAGGTAGAAACATCAAACCTCGAAGAGGTTCGCGAAGCTCTAGATTCTAAAGTTGATATAATCATGCTAGACAACATGAACAATGATATGATGAAAGAAGCCGTAAAAATTATTAATGGCAGGGCAAAAGTTGAAGCTTCGGGAAACATAAAATTGAATAATATACGCGGTGTTGCCGAAACAGGTGTCGACTTTATATCAATTGGTGTGTTAACTCATTCGGTTAAAGCTTTGGATATAAACATGAAATTTGAAAACCGGAAAGAAAAATAATGAACGATATTATAAAAGAAATAGAACAGTTAAGAAAAGAAAAGAAAGCGATAATACTCGCTCACAACTATCAAATTGATGAGATACAAGATATTGCAGATTTTGTGGGTGATTCATTGGGGCTTTCTCAACAAGCTGCCAAGACAGAGGCGGAGTTAATAATTTTTTGCGGTGTTCACTTTATGGCAGAAACTGCTTCCATAATTTCTCCAAACAAAAAAGTACTTATTCCAAATTTGGAAGCCGGATGTTCACTTGCCTCAACAATCAATGCCAAGCAATTGCGGGAATGGAAACAGCTTTATCCTGATGCAGTTGTAGTTTCTTATGTTAATACAAGTGCGGAAGTAAAAGCGGAAAGCGATTATTGTGTAACTTCATCCAACGCAGTAAAAATTGTGCAATCAATTCCAGCCGAAAAGAAAATATTATTCTTACCAGATAGGTTCCTTGGAAATTATGTTGAGGTAATTACCGGACGAAAAATGGAAGTATGGAGCGGGGCTTGCCATGTTCACGAAAAAATTGGTGATGTTAATTTTAGAGATGCACAGACGGAACATCCGAATGCGGAGTTTTTAATTCACCCCGAATGCGGTTGTTCTTCGTCATGTATGCTAAAGTCGCAAATCTATTTTGATTGTAAAAATGTTCACATTCATTCAACGGAAGGAATGATTGATTATGTCCAAAAATCGGACTCTAACGAATTTGTTGTTGCAACTGAAATAGGGATTCTTCATAGATTAAGAAAGATAAAACCTTACGCATCATTTTCTCCGTTAAATGAAAATGCAATTTGTGAATACATGAAAATGATAAACCTCGAAAATTTACGAGATTCTCTTTTGTATGATCGTTACGAAGTGAGGGTTCCGAAAGAATTAGCAGAACGTGCAAGAATACCTATTGAAAGGATGTTAGAAATAGTATGATAGTCATATTATCCTCCGAACCAACATAAAGCATAATCAAAATGATAAATACAATTGATGAGAAATACATAAAGCTTTGTTTCGATTTAGCAAAAGGAAGCGCAGGCCGGGTTAGTCCCAATCCCCTTGTTGGTTCTGTAATTGTTAAGGACGGCCAAATTATTTCAACCGGCCGCCATCAAAAATATGGAGAAGCTCATGCCGAAAGAAATGCAATCAACTCCGCTAAACAAGATCTCACAGGGGCTGCACTTTATTGCAATCTTGAACCATGTATGCATACCGATAAACAAACTCCGCCGTGTGTCCCGGCAATAATCTCGAGCGGCATTACAAAAGTGGTTATCTCAAATGTTGACTCTAATGCTAAAGTTAATGGGAAAGGAATTAAAAATTTGCGGGAAGCTGGACTGGACGTAGTATCCGGTGTATTAGAAAAAGAAGGAAAGGAATTGAACCGGTTTTTCTTCAAATACATTGAAACCGGAATGCCATATATAACGGTAAAAATAGCTTCATCCAGCGATGGAAAAATTTCAGCCGCTAAAGGAACTCAAACTTGGTTAACTGGTGAAGAATCACAAATCTTTGTACATCAACAAAGAGCAATTTACGATGCAGTGCTTGTTGGAGCCAATACAATTAATGTTGATAATCCGCAATTGAGTGTTAGAAAAGTTGAAGGCAGAAATCCTATAAGAATAATTCTGGACGGGAATCTAAGTTCAAATGTTGAGTCAAAAGTATTTAATGACGAAGATTGTAGAACTTTGGTTTTCTGTTCAAAGCTTGCGGATGAAAAGAAGAAAAATGAATTTGTCAAAAGAAAAATAGATTTGATTGAATTGGAACCGGAGAAAAATAACGTTTTAAGTATCGAAGAGATTATGACAAGAATAGCAAAGGAAAATATTTCTTCCGTATTTATTGAAGGTGGAAGTAAAATATTTTCACAATTTATAGCACGTGACCTCTTTGATGAAATTATTGTATTAAAAGCACCGTTAATATTGAAAAGTGGTGTTGAAACTATTGATCTTGATGCAAAGAAAAACTTGATTCTTTATCAAGATCAAAAACTTGGTAAGGATATAAAACAAATTTATAGATTAAGAGGCAATTAACAATGTTCACCGGGATAATCGAAGAAGTTGGGGAAATAGATGAAATAAAATCAATCGCCGGTGGAAAATCACTGAAGATTTCTAGTAAAGAGATTTTGCGTGATCTTAAAGTTGGTGATTCAATTTCTGTTAACGGTGTATGCTTAACTGTTACTAACTGCACTTTGACTCATTTTCATGTAGATGCTGTCGGCGAAACTATGAGTAAAACAACTATTAGCATGTTTAAGGTTGGAAGAATTGTAAATTTGGAGCGTGCTTTGCAATTATCTCAAAGATTAGGTGGGCATCTTGTGCAAGGTCATGTAAACGGTGTTGGTGAAATTTTCGAAATAAAGAAGTTGGGTGAAAATTATTCGATTTCAGTGATCGTTCCCGGTATCCTGGAAAAATATCTTATTAAAGAAGGATCGATCGCAATTGATGGAGTCAGCTTAACAATTGCGCAAACCTTGAATAACAAACTTACATTTTCGATTATTCCGCATACATGGAAGAATACTAATCTGCATTTAAGAAAAGCCGGTGATAAAGTAAATGTTGAAATTGATGTGATTGCTAAATATGTGGAGAAATTTCTGATTAATATAAAAGAAAATAGAGGAGAACTAAATGAAGAATGGCTTAATAAATTGGGTTATTAGTTATGGAAGAAAATAAAAAGAGCAATTCAAATGAATTGAGCACTATTGAAAGTGCTGTTGAAGAAATCCGCAAAGGTAAAATGGTTATTGTTGTTGACGACGCCGAACGCGAGAACGAAGGCGATATTATGATGGCGGCGGAACTGATAAATCCGGAACAAGTAAATTTTATTACCCGCGAAGCTAGAGGAATTTTATGCGTTGCTATTAACGAAAAGCGGGCTGAAGAACTCGACCTGGAATTAATGGTCGAACAAAACACGGCGCTGCATCAAACACCATTTACCGTCTCGATCGATTTTAAACGTGGAACAACAACGGGTATTTCTACTTTCGATAGGGCTACTACAATAAGTGCAATAGTGAATAAAAATTCCAAACCAGGTGATTTTGCCCGTCCGGGACACATCTTCCCTCTCATTGCGAAGAAAGGAGGTGTATTAAAACGTGCAGGTCACACAGAAGCCGCGGTTGACCTCGTTTCTTTAGCGGGATTGAATCCGGTGGGGGTTCTTTGTGAGATTCTTCATGAGGATGGAACTATGGCGCGTTTGCCGCAGCTTAAAGATTTTGCAAAGAAATATGATTTGAAAATAATTTCAATTGCGGATTTGATTGAATACCGTCGTAAAAAGGAAAAATTTGTTCGATGCAAAACAATAGTTGATCTTCCTTCAAGATTAGGAGATTTCAAACTTCATCTCTATGAAAACCTTCTTGATCCAAGTGATAATCCAATTGCATTGGTAAAAGGAAAAGTCGATGATGGTAAACCGACATTGGTCCGGGTTCATTCGGAATGTCTAACAGGTGATGTGTTTGGATCAAAGAGGTGCGATTGCGGAGAACAACTTTCTGCTGCACTAGAAATGATTGAAAAGGCAGGCAAAGGTGTATTCCTTTATATGAGGCAGGAGGGTAGAGGAATTGGTTTGGTAAATAAGCTTCTTGCTTACGAGCTTCAGGAAAAAGGAAGTGATACGGTTGAAGCAAATGAAGCACTTGGTTTCAAAGCCGATCTTCGTGATTATGGAATTGGAGCGCAAATCTTAAAAGACCTCGGCTTAACAAAAATACGTTTAATGACTAACAATCCTAAAAAAATAATCGGTTTGAAAGGATATGATCTCGATATTGTAGAACGTGTCCCGGTCGAGATCGAACCAAATGATGTCAACTCGAAATATCTAAAGACTAAGAAGGAAAAACTTGGTCATATCCTCTCATTAATGTAAAAACATACAAAATATAAATAGGTGAAAAATGACTCAAACATTTCAAGGAAGTATAACAGCGAAGGGAAAGAAATTTGGTATTGTCGTTTCCCGATTTAATGAAATGATTTCAAAAAGTCTTCTTGCCGGTGCGGTTGATTGTTTAACTCGTCATGAGTGTGAAGACGAAAATATTACGGTTGTATATGTTCCGGGTTCATTTGAAATTCCGTTTGCTGCTAAAAAAATGGCTTCATCAAAAAAATATGATGCGGTCATTTGTCTTGGAGCTGTAATACGAGGGGCGACACCACATTTTGATTATATCGCAGCCGAGGTATCGAAAGGTATTGCGAATGTGAGTTTAGAAACCGGTTTACCGGTTATTTTTGGTGTAATTACATCCGACACTATCGAACAAGCTTTAGAACGTGCCGGAACGAAGGCTGGTAATAAAGGTTGGGATGCCGCGATTTCAGCCATGGAAATGGTTGATTTGATGACAAAGTTATAAACAATAATTTTCCCGCCGGGTTTTAACGAATCAATTGCTTTCTTAAAGACAATGCTTCTCAAACTTTCTTCTAAATGAAGAAAAATAAATGCCGCTGCATCATAATGGTTTTGTTTTGGTGTATATGAATAAAAATCTTCAACGTAATAATTAATATTAACTTTCCTTTCTGATGATAGTTGCATGGCTTTCACTTTACCCGCTTCGCTTTGGTCTACTGCGTCAACACTCCAGCCAAGCGAGGCAGCGTAAACAGCGTTTCTTCCTTCGCCTTCGCCAAGCATAAGTATATTGCCGGGATTTAATTTATTCAGCTCTTCTTCAAAAAATTTATTCGGTTCTTTGCCGTAAGTAAATTCGCTCTTCGAATAACGATCATTCCACTGCTCTTTCATCATTGCCAAAAGATTATTATAACAAAGATAAGTATTTGATGCTCTCTTTGTCATTTGCTATTTTTAGAGGAACAACAAGTGAAAAAAATGATAAACACAGAAAAGATAATTATTGTAGGCGACCGCGTTCTTATTCGTCCGGAAGAGAACATAAACAAAACCAATAGCGGTCTCTATCTTCCTCCGGGCGTGCAGGAAAAAGAAAAAGTTCAGGGTGGTTATGTAATTAAAGTTGGTCCCGGCTACCCAATAGGAATGCCCGCTGATGACGATGAACCGTGGCGAGACAAAAAATCCACAAAGTATATTCCACTACAAGCTCGCGAAGGGGACTTTGCTGTATTTCTTCGTAAAGACGCTATCGAAGTTGAAATTGAAAAGGAAAAATTTGTTATCGTTTCTCAGTCCGCTATTCTTCTTCTATATAGAGACGAAGATTTTCTAAGTTAAGGATATTAGACTTATTTATAATTAGCTTGAGTTTAACTAACAATCACTGGACTGAGCCACTTATTTTATTGAATAGGTCTATATATGTTGACTTATAATTAATTATTTACCATTTTTAGTCTAAATTAACTGACTAATAATTATGTCTATCGTCTCTTTGCCTCCTAATCCTAAAATTCGTCTTGATTCTGAGATATATGCATTAATTAATGAAGCTGATAAATCTCTATATCTGTTAGAAGGCGCGATAAACGTTCTTCCATCAAACCATTTCCTAATTTCTTCTTTGACAATTCTTGAATCCTTAAAGAGTTTGAGGATTGATGGTTATAATTTAAGCATCACCGATATTTTTAGCCTGCTTATTCAAGAAGATCAAGAAGATTTAAAAAATATTTTAAGTTACATGCACGCTTTATCGTTGGCGCAAAAATTACTTCGCGATGTTTCCAGCTCTTCACACATTATAAAATCAATTCACAAAGAATTAGCTCTTGATTTATCGCGGGAAGATTTGCATCCGGGCGAATATAGAAAGACACAAACTTTGGTCGGACAATATTCTTCCGGGAAAAGCGACACAAAATATATTCCTCCTCATCCGGATAAGATTGAGCCGCTCATGAAAGACTTTGAAGCTTATATTGCTTCTGATATTTCTTATCCTTTTGTAGTTAATGCCGCCTTGATTCACGCCCAATTCGAAATGATTCATCCTTTCGAGACCAACAATGGGTTAGTTGGAAGAATTTTGTTGCTGCTTCATTTTTTATGGAAGAAGCGATTAAGCGTCCCCGTCCTCCAAATTTCACATGTCTTAAACAATAGAAAGGCGGAATATTTTGATCGGCTGGAAGATTTAGAAAAAAACAACTCGTGGGAAAGTTGGATAAAATTCTTTCTTAAAATAATTATTGACTCCTCTCTGCATACTTCACGCATCATAAAAAATATTTCAGATTTAGAGTTGAGCGATTATCAAAATATTTTAAATAAAGAGTTTGTGTCTGCGCCATTGTTAAAAGTTTTTGAGCTGATCTTTCGCAAACCATTTATATCGCTTCCGTTTATCACTAAAGAGCTGGGATTAAACAAACAAACGGCAAATGTTCTCATAGCAAAATTTCTAGAAGAAAATATTTTAGAGGAGACCACCGGAAAACAGCGGTATAGAATATTTGTTTATAAAAAATTAATGGAAATTCTTGATGGTTGAGCGCTGTGAGTGGTTTTTTCTCCTTAAATTTATGGAGAGTCTATAAGGGTAGAATTACATAATTTCTTGTTTTGGAATTGCTGCGCGAGATGCAGTAATGATAGACAAACGGTTTTCGCCACTGTTATAGCTTTTAATCGAAAAAATCCTCGAAGCCCCGCCTGCCAAAGCAAAGCGGCGGGCAGGTTGCTTCGTGGTTATAATTTTATAAAGAAGGTCGGGAATTAAACCCGCCGGACGGGCAGGTACCTCGACCGTGTTTTAAAAAAGCCCTTCCCTTTGGGAAGGGTTGGGATGGGCCTTTATTAACTAATTTAAAGGAACTAAAATGAAACTCGTTCAAGAATTTAAAACATTCGCGATGAAGGGAAACGTCGTTGACATGGCGGTTGGAATTATTATCGGTGCGGCATTCGGCAAGATAGTTTCTTCGCTTGTATCGGATGTAATAATGCCTCCTATCGGCTTGCTTTTGGGCGGTATAGATTTTAGCAATCTTTCCGTCTCCCTGGCTGATGGCGTTACTATTAAATATGGATTGTTCATTAATACAGTAATTGATTTTATCATTGTTGCTTTTGCAATTTTTATAATGATAAAAGGAATGAATAGTTTAAAGAAAAGAGAGGAAGCTAAACCCGCTGTTCCTCCAGCACCTAGAGAAGAGGTTGTGCTGCTATCTCAAATAAGAGATCTTCTCAAAAAGTAATTTTACTTTTTTTAATTGTACTTTGGTTTTTCATTTTTTTAAATGCAGTTCTAAATTATTTTCTTTTGAACTGTGTATATAAATATTTTTCAACACAAAATTATCGGATCTAATCAATGAAGGATTTTACTATTAATGTTCCCATGTTTACTGCTATACCTTTTCTCTTAATGCTTCTTTCGATAGCTGTCTTTCCTTTGTTCTGGAATCATTTTTGGGAAAAGAATAAAAACAAACTCATTGTGGCTGTCGTTCTTAGCGTTCCCGTTGTTATATATCTTTTAAGCGCAGGATTGGGAGAAAGACTTTTCGAAACCATTTTTTTTGATTACGTCCCTTTTATAATTCTGCTTGGCGCACTATATACAATAACGGGCGGAGTTTTTTTAGACGGCGATATAGAAGCAAAGCCCTCTATAAATGTTTTGTTTATGATTATCGGCGCGGTGCTTGCGTCTTTTATGGGAACGACAGGGGCAGCAATGCTGTTGATACGCGCTTTGATTCATACCAACAAAGAAAGAAAATACAAAGTACACACAATTTTATTTTTCATCGGTATTGTCGCTAATTGCGGTGGACTATTAACTCCGCTTGGCGATCCGCCGTTGTTTATGATGTATCTGCGCGGCGCTCATTTTACGTGGTTCCTAAAACTATTCCCCGAGTGGTTTATTGCTAATTTGTTTCTCATAACTATTTATTTTTTAGTTGATACATATTACCACAAAAAAGAACCGAAGGAGGCGATTGAATCAGATCGCCGGGTTATAAGACCGATTAAAATTTCCGGAAAGCTAAATTTTATTTGGCTCATCGGAGTGGTTCTTGCTGTAGCGTTCTTAAATGAACAATATCTTCCATTCATAAAGAGTAGTCATTATTATAAATTTATCCGCGAAGGCGTTATTCTTGCAATGGCTATTTTTTCTTTAATGTTTACAACCAAGATAACAAGAGAGTCAAACAATTTTACATGGGAACCGATTAAAGAAGTCGGTTATTTATTCCTTGGAATTTTTATAACCATGGTTCCGTGTTTGTTGTATTTGGAAAACAACGCTAAGTCTCTCGGCATAATTTTACCGCAGCAGTTTTATTACTATACTGGATTGTTGAGCAGTTTTTTAGATAATACTCCCACGGCAGTAACGTTTCATTCCCTTGCTCTGGGCTTGGGCATACATTCGGGTAATATCGTTGCCGGAATACCGGAAGAAATTCTTAAAGCAATTTCTGTTGCCTCGGTTTTCTTTGGAAGCATGACTTACATCGGCAATGGTCCAAATTTTATGGTGAAGGCAGTTGCTGAAGAGAACAATATAAAAATGCCGAGCTTCTTCGCATATATTTATGGGTTCTCTCTTTTGGTTCTTCTTCCGGTGTTTATAATCGTTCAGCTTCTTTTTATTAATTAGATTTGCCTTCCCGGGTTTATTCGCATAGGCGTCAACTTTACAAAATAATTTAGTTCAGTTGTATAAAATTTTTTTCCCATCCGTATTTAATTCCACTAAACCTTTCTTAAATTGCAGTCGGTTCTTAGATGAGGAAACATGCAGAAACAAAATATTAAAATGATCGTCTCGCTTCTTTTTGTCGTTAGCGGAATCGCCGGATTGATTTACCAGGTCGTTTGGTTTAAATATTTAAGTTTATTCCTGGGCAATACTACTTATGCTCAAATGACGGTGCTTGCAACTTTTTTAGGCGGTCTCGCTTTTGGCAATTATTTATTTGGTAAAAGATCCGACTCTATAACCAATCCTGTGCGCATTTACTCTTTATTAGAATTATTCATCGGCGTTTATTGCTTGTTATATCCGACCATTAATTCTCTCGTAGGAAATTTATTTCTTTCTACTGCTTCGAATTTAGATCTTATTTCAAAACCATTTTTATTTACCGGGTCTCGATTTCTTGTTGCAGCAATTCTTCTTTTTCTTCCCGCTGCAGCGATGGGCGGAACTTTACCCGTATTAAGTAATTTTTTTGTAGAACGTATTCAAGATGCCCGGAAAGAGATTGCTTCGTTATATTTTCTAAATTCGTTTGGTGCTGTTGTTGGAGTAGTCTTTGCCGGTTTTGTATTAATAAAAGAATTCGGTTTGGATGTTACGATTTACTTTACTGCATTCTTAAATATCTTTGCCGGATTAGTGGGCTTCTACTTATCGAGAAAACAAAATAAACTACTTGAACGCGAACTTGTTCCTGTAGAAGATACAAACCACAAAGATTTTTTTGAAGTAGATAAACAGACGGTGAAAAGAGTTGTTCTCGTTGCGGGAATTTCGGGAATGGCAGCTCTTTTATATGAAATGGTTTGGGTGAGGTTGTTAATTAATTTCTTTGGTTCTTCCACATATGCATTTTCTATAATGTTGATGGCATTCATCGGTGGAATAACATTAGGAAGCCTGGTTGTCTCCCAAAATGTTTTGAAGAAATATAATTATGTAAAATTATTGACCTTCTTACAGTGTGCTATCGCTTTTTCTACTATGTTCGTTTTGCTTTTTTATGAACGCCTGCCTTACCTTTTGTGGAAAGTTTCAGCACTGTTTTCTAAATCTCGAGAATCGTTTGAGCTTTTCCTCGCTGTCGAATTTATTATCTGCTTTTGTTTAATGTTATTGCCCACTTTATTCATGGGAATGTCTCTTCCTGTTGCCTCCGAAATAGTTTCTGTTTCATATAAAAAGATCGGTGTTTCTGTCGGCAGAGTATTTTCTGTAAATACTCTGGGAACTGTTGTTGGTGTTGTCTTAACCGGGCTGGTATTCATTCCGTTGTTTGGAATAAAAATAACTTTTGAAATTGGGATAGCTCTTAATTTATTTGGTGCATTTCTTCTGCTGTCGAAATACAAATTCTTTTCTACCAAAGAAAAAGTTTTGCTCTATTCTATATCCGCAATTGCTTTTTGTTCTTATCTCGTCTTTTCTCCAAAATGGAACGAAAAAGTTTTGCTAAGTGGTGTTTTCCGTTCTTTCGGCGTTTCTCCGCCAAGTTCCTTCGATGAGTTTGCCAAAGGTTTTAGCGATGAAAAAATAATTTTTTATAAAGAAGGAATTAATGCAACCGTTGCTGTTACACAATCTCTTCAGAATAAGAAAAATAAAAGATTAATAATTAACGGCAAGCCGGATGCAAGTACGTATTTTGATATGCCCACTCAAGTCTTGCTTGGTGAAATTCCTATGATGCTTCACCCTGATCCGAAAAATATTTTTGTGGTAGGTTTCGGCAGCGGCACTACGATTGGTTCTGTCTTAAATTCTCCTGTTAAAAAAGTTATTTGTGCGGAAATTTCCAAAGAGGTTATTTCTGCTGCTTTCCTATTCGAGCGGGAGAATAAAAATTGTATTAATGATCCGCGAGTAAATATCATTAACGAAGATGCCGTTACTTTGTTAAAGCTTTCTAAAGAAAAATACGACGTTATTATTTCAGAGCCGTCTAATCCTTGGGTTGCGGGAATCGGTAATTTATTTTCTAGAGAATATTTTGAAAAATGTTCTGCGTCGCTGGCAGAGGGCGGTATTATGGTTCAGTGGTTTCATCTTTATGAAGCGGATGATGATGTGGTCAAGCTCGTATTAAATACCTTCTCTTCGGTATTTCCGTATTCACAGCTTTGGGGCGGGACTGCTAACGATATTATTTTGGTCGGCTCAAAAAAAGAAATCAAAATTTCTTTGGAAGGCATCAATAACAAATTTGCTTCTCTTTTAATAAAACAAGATTTTGAAAGGATTGGGATTAATAATCCGTTTACCTTTTTTGCTTGTCAATTAGTTTCGCCGCGGGGTTTTTCTACAATGGCAAACAATTTTCCTATAAACTCTGAGATTCATCCACGTCTTGAGTTTTTAGCTCCCCGCGCTTTTTTTGTCGGAAAGCCGTCCAGTTATATTTATTCATTCGATGAAAAATTTGACACGCTTTCTTCCGGATTGTACATAAAAGAGTATGTCAAAAAATATCCTCCTCAAAAAAACGATTTGCTTAATACTATAGATTACGCATTGAATACTTCAAAAAATTATCGCTTCGCTTTCGGATTATCAAAATATCTTAAAGAGCTTTTCCCGAATGATTATCAAACTAATCTACTTTATTCTTTTGCTTATGAAAAATTAGGGATAATGAGTGCGCGGCGTCCCTCTTTAGAGCGGCTGGTAAATCTTTTCCCGGATTCTCTGAAGATTAACAAAGACTATAACAATATTCTTCTAAATGAAAAGATTAATGCCGCTACTTTCTTGCATATCTTCTCGATCGAGAATGAGTCCAATTCTTTTATAGGAACCACCAAGCCGGATAGCGTTTCTCGTCTTAGTGTATATATTCAACTTGCTAAAGCTTTTTTACAAAACAGCGAACTTCTAAAGGCAGAAGAAATGTTTACTATATCGGAAAACTATTTGAAGCACTCTCCGCTACTAATCAAATCCGTTAAAGCAGATGATTTTTATTATGTAGGCGCTATGATAAATCTTTATAAAAAAGAATATGAGAAGGTCTTCGGATATTATTTGGCTTTGATGAATTACAATTCTAATTATGAAAATCTTTTTCGGTTGAGAAAGCTTGTTTCCTGGCACTTAAAAATGGAGAGATGAGACTCGGTGTAGTTCATGTTTACTTCTCAAAAAGCATTCTAAGTTTTTCTTTGTCATTTGTTAGACCAAGACAAACGATTAATTTTATCCTCGCTTTTTGCCCGTTCAAGTAGTCTGCAAAAATTACTCCCATTTTCTTTAACCATTTTCCGGCACCTGGATAACCATAAATGTCCAGGGTTTCACCAGCCAGACATCTAGATACAAGAACTACCGGAATATTTTTTTCTACAATATATTTAATTCCATCAAATGCGGGTGGTGGAACGTTGCCAACGCCCATTGCTTCTATAACTACTCCTTCTACACCGCTGTCTGCAGAGTACTTAAAAAATTTTTCGTTCATTCCAGCATAAATTTTAATAAGATCTACATTTGAATTAATTTTTTCTGTCTCTATTCTTTCAAGTTTATTCGGTTGTCTGTTGAATATTACTCTGCCTCTATCAACAAATCCGAGCGAACCAAAATCCAGGCTTCGGAATGTTTCAATATCTTCTGTGTGTGTTTTTGTAACCTCGCTTGCCGCATTTATTTCTCCGTTAAGACAGACCAGAACACCCACTCCTCTGCTGTTGGTATTATTACATATATGAATCGCGTCCAAAAGATTTAACGGACCATCCCAATCATTTTCGTTGCTAGTTTTCATCGCTCCTATTACAACTATAGGTTTATCGGTTTTAATTGTTAAATCTAAAAAATATGCTGTCTCTTCCAACGTATCCGTACCATGAGTTACTATCACTCCATCTATATTCGCACGTGAAATAAACTCTTTTATTTTTTTTGAAAGCTCTAACATTAGTTCTGGTGTAATATGTGGTCCTGGATATTTACCAAATTCATATGCAGTTATATTCGCTAATTGTTTTGCTTGAGGAATCATTTCTAACAATTCTTCTCCGTGGAAATAAGAAACTGCTGAATTTGTCTTTTCATCTATTCTCATAGAGAAAGTCCCGCCTGTAAAAACAATCAAAATATTTTTCATGCTTAACTCAAATAAAATTATTGCTTAATTAATTTCTTCGGCACAAAATTAGCTTTCATTATTCTCTGTTCAAAACTTCTTTTAGTAAAAATTATTTTTTCTCTTAAAGAGAATTTATTTGCACTAATTACCCTCTTCTCCTATCTTCACCGGAGTATATAATGGGCTAAATTGCCTGTGAATAAGTTGTTGATAATAGAATTTTGTGGAACGTTTCACATTATTAAGAACCTATTTGGTGTTGTAGTTTTCTTCTCTATCTATGTTGATTATTGCTAATTTTCTCTAAAAGTTGTTTATAAATAAATAGTTTATGCCGATTTTTTAATGTTAATAATTTGTTCGTTGTCTTAAAAACTATCTTAATTTTTAATAATAAATCATTTTTTTACACCTTTTTCTTTCTTCCGTATTGTGGATAATATGCAAAACGCTGCCGAAAGCCTTCTTAACCTTCAAACCGAAAAGAACGCCTCTGAAGTTTGGAAGGAATGTTTAGGATTAATCAAAGAAAATGTTCCCTTTATAACTTATAACACCTGGTTTCTACCTATAAAACCTTTTGAGTTGGAAAAATCCACGCTAAAAATTTATGTGCCTAATAATTTTTTCATCGAGTGGATAGAAGAACATTATAATACTTTAATTAATAAAACTATTTCTCACGTTCTTGGTTCGGGTGGAAAACTTGCTTATGTGATCTATGAAGAAAAGATTTCTTCTGATGAATTTGCGGCTCCCGTTTCTTCCAATAACCATGCTGCTATTTCTATAACACAAACTAAAGCGCGTGACTTTGAAACTTATTTAAATCCTAGATATATTTTCGAAAATTTTATAAAGGGTGAAGGAAATCAGCTTGCGCGTGCTGCTGCTTTTGCTGTGGGAGAGAATCCCGGACAAACCTCTTTTAATCCCCTTTTTATATACGGTGGTGTAGGTTTAGGAAAAACTCATTTGATACATGCGATCGGCAATAAAATTTTAGAACGTTCCCCGGAAAAACGCGTGGTATATATTTCTTCAGATGCTTTCACCGTTGAATTTGTAGAAGCTATTCAGGGCGATTCCGTTAATGAGTTTTCTAGTTTCTACAAAAGTATGGATGCTCTTATTATTGACGACATTCAGTTTTTAGTAGGTAAAGAAAAAACACAAGATTTGTTCTTCCAAATTTTTAATACTTTACATCAATCCGGCAAACAAGTTGTTTTATCCAGCGACAAGCCGCCAAAAGATTTAAAAGGTTTAAATGAAAGATTGATCTCCCGGTTTTCTTGGGGTTTATCTGCAGATATACAGCCCCCGGATTTCGAAACACGTGTTGCTATATTAAAAAATAAAAGCGAAGTATATGGCATTAATCTTTCCCGTGAAATTTTAGAATATATAGCACAAAATATAACTTCTAATATTCGTGAGTTGGAGGGGTGTTTGATCAAGCTTCTTGCTAACTCTTCTCTTACTTCTAAAGAAATAGATTTTGACCTTGTTAAAAAAACAGTTAAAGAAGTTTCTACAAATAAACAGGTTAATATTTCTATAGAGTTGATCACTAAAGTCGTTTGCGAGTTCTTCAATCTTGAAGAAAATAAACTTCGTGAAAAGAACCGTAGAAAAGAAATTGTTTTAGCTCGTCAAGTTGCTATGTACCTTTCTAAATTACTTACTAAATCCTCTCTGAAAACCATTGGTTTACATTTTGGAGGAAGGGATCACTCTACAGTTATACATTCACTATCCAGCATTGAAAATCTTGTAGCGGGAGAACCCAAAATAAAAGAGATGGTAGATTCATTAAAAAATAAAATTGAGATGCGTGTTACATAAAATTTATTCTTGTTGGTAACCGGTGTATAATAAGTGTCTTTAATGTTTATATTCTTTTGTTAATAACACACCATTTGATAACTTACGTTTGTTATTATGTTACCAACTTTTTTTTGTTGGTTATTTGTTTGGAAATTTAATTGTACGGTTAATAAAAACTACTTATACACAAGTTAACACTGCTTATTATTAATATTATTTAAATATATATATAGCTTATATAATAATAAGGCTGTTGATATCACATAACCATAAGTAAAATACAAATTGAAAATGGCAGCAATTTTTGATATTTTTGATTCAATCAGGAGATGAATTATGGAATTCAAAGTTAACAGTAAAGAGCTCGAAAAACTTCTAAGCAAAATTATTCCGGCGGTTCCCACACGTACCCCAATGCCAATTCTAGAAAATTTTTTATTCGAAGTTAAAGACGGGCAGCTTACCATTTATGCTACCGACCTAGAAATATCCCTGAAGTCTTCACTTAACATAGTGGCAGATGAAAACATAAAAATAGTAGTTCCAGCAAGACTTTTAAACGATGTGGTTCGTTCTTTGAAAGACACAACAATTCATTTCAAGTTAATGGCGAACAAAAAAATAAACATCGTTACGGACATGGGAAAATATACCATCAGTTATTTGGACGCCGACGAGTTTCCGGAAATACCGTCTGTAGAAACCGATAAAAACGCAAAAGACATAAACGAAGTAATGATCAACGGAGAAGAACTACGATCAGCATTTGAAAAATGCGCCTTCGCAATGAGCAAAGAAGAAATGCGTCCCGCAATGATGGGTACATTATTTGAGTTTAGAGATGACGGATTACGTTTCGTAACTACGGACGGGCACCGACTTGTAAATATGTTGAATAAAAATATTAAGGCAGCGTTCAATCAACTATACGTAGTACCGGAAAGAGCGGTCTCTGTGCTTTTGAAAATATTGAATGAGAAGGATGTTAAAATTCATCTTACAAAAACTTATGTATCGTTTAAGCTGAACGACATCGAGTTGATCACCCGGCTCATCAGCCAAAAATATCCAGACTACGCAAGCGTAATTCCACTCGAGAACGAATTTTTTATGAAAGTAAACACCAGAGATATTCACGAAGCAATAAAAAGAATGATGCTGTTCTCAACATCAAGCACAAGACGCGTTAAGTTTTCAATTTCGACGGATGCTTTGGAAATCTCAGCTGAAGATTTGGATATCGGCGCATCAGGAGAAGAAAAAGTAATTTGTGAATATAAAGGAGATGCTCTGGAAATTGGATTCAACTCAGCTTACGTTAACGATGTTCTTACACACTTAAGCAGCGAAGAAGAAGTAATTTTTAAACTTCACTCACCGACCAAAGCAGTAGTAATAGAACCGGTTCAGAAAAAAGAAAATCTAGACTTAATGATGTTGTTGATGCCGGTTCGCTTAAATACGTAAAATGGTTCTTAAGCAAATCGAATTGCAAAACTTCAGACTGCATAAAAACACAGCGCTGAAATTTTCCGACAAGTTAAATTTCATCGTTGGTGGAAACGGGCAGGGAAAGACATCCATATTAGAGGCAATTTACTATTTGAGCACTACAAAGAATTTAAATCTTGCCAACGAGAACGATGTTATAACGTTTGGAGAACAATATTTTGATGCGAAAGGAAACTTTTCAGATTTAACAGAAAACAACACACGAATATTTTTTGATTCTTCAAAAGGGAAAAAGAATTTTTATTTGGACGGCAAACAAGTTTTTAATTCTACTTCTGTTATAGGAAAATTTCCGGTCGTCTCGCTTATACAATCCGATCACGCCATTACACAGGGAGCGCCGGCAGAACGGCGAAGATTTGTAGATTCGGTAATTTCGCAGGCGAGCCACACGTATTTGGAAATATTGCTGGAATACAACAAAACATTACGTCAGCGCTCTTCATTGTTGACTCAGATAAAAGAAACACGTAATCAAAACTTATATGATCAGCTGGAAGCATGGACGGAGTCTCTAATCATAAGCGGCACAGAAATAATTAAACACAGACAAATTTTTGTTATAGAGTTTAACAGTTACCTTAAAGATTCTTATAATCAAATTATAGAAGGAGCCGAAGAACCCAAAATAATTTATGATTCTTTTTCGGGAACTGACCAGGAAAAAATATCGGAAAGATTTAGAGAAGAACTAAATAATCTCCGCGAAGACGAACTGCGGAGAGGAACGAATTTAGCCGGTCCGCACAAAGACGATTTTATTTTTTACATAAACGATCTCGAGCTAAAACGCTTTGGTTCACAAGGACAGCATAAAACATTTCAGATTGCGCTAAGATTTGGTCAGTTCTTTTTTATGAAGGAAAAACTTGGAAAAACACCGATCTTTTTGATGGACGATGTTTTCGGCGAGCTTGATGTTTATCGCTCCGGAAGAGTCAGCCGGCATCTTTCTCAAATAGGACAGGCATTTATTACTATGACCGACCTTACAAAAACAGAAGGGCTGGATATGGGAAAAGAAAATCTTTTAATAAAAGTTAACAATGGCAAAGCGGCATACGCGTAGCAGTTTTAGAACACTCGATGATGTGTTGAATAAAGAAGCGGAGTTTACCAATCTGCGCGAGTCGCTTAAGAATTATAATATAGTTGATGAATTTGAAAAAATATTTCCGGAACTAAAACCGATCGCTCAAGCAGTTAAGGTAGAAAAACAAATTTTATTTCTCCGGGTAGAAAACTCTGTATGGAAAAGCGAACTGAACCTTAGAAAAAATCTAATAGCAGAAAAAATAAATAAACATTTTAACGGACAAGTAATAAAAACATTAAAGTTTTTGTAGAGAAGGAATACAGATAAATTATGGCGAAGGAAAAAGTAAAGAACAACGCTGCAAAGCAGGACGAATACACCGCAAAAAGTATTAACGTATTAAAAGGACTTGAAGCAGTACGTAAACGTCCCGCAATGTATATTGGCGACATAGGATCGCGCGGACTTCATCACCTCATCAACGAAGTAGTTGACAACAGTATTGATGAAGCTCTCGCAGGCTACAACGACCGCGTAATTGTAACCATTCACAAGGACCAAAGCGTTACGGTTGAAGACAGAGGAAGAGGCATTCCTGTTGATATGCATCCTGAAGAAAAAAAATCTGCGCTTGAAGTTGTTATGACGGTTCTTCACGCGGGAGGAAAGTTCGATAAGAATTCTTATAAGGTTTCCGGCGGACTTCACGGTGTTGGTGTTTCTGTAGTGAACGCGCTTTCCGAATGGCTCATAGTAGAAGTGAAGAGAGACGGAAAAATTTATTCTCAAGAATATAAACGCGGCATTGCTAAAGCGAATGTTAAACAGATCGGCACATACAAAAGCGAAAACACAGGAACCAAAATTACCTTCATGCCCGACAAAGAAATTTTCAAGACAATAAAATTCCACTTCGATACGGTTTCGGAAAGACTGCGCGAACTCGCATACCTCAACAAAGAAGTTACGATGACATTGAAAGACGAAGCGGACGATCAAGAAGAAGTTTTTAAATTCAAAGGCGGATTGATAGACTTTGTAAAATATCTTGACGAAAACCGCTCGCCCATTCACAAACCTGTTTACATCGAAGGAGAGAAAGATAACACGCCGGTTGAAATCGCGTTTGAGTACAGCGATTCATATTCCGAAAACGTTCACTCGTATGTTAACAACATTAACACAATCGAGGGCGGAACACATCTCGTCGGTTTTAGAACGGCACTCACAAGAACGCTTAATAACTACGCATACAAAAACGGACTCATCAAAGACAGCAACAAAATAACTTTAACGGGAGACGACTTCAAAGAAGGATTGACGGCGGTAATTTCCATTAAAGTGATGGAGCCGCAGTTCGAGGGACAGACAAAAACAAAACTCGGCAACGGGGAAGTTAAATCGGCAGTAGAAACTTTAGTGGGAGAAAAGCTTTCAGAGTTTCTCGAAGAGAATGCAACGATCGCAAAAAAAATAATTGATAAATGCATGCGTGCGGCAGAAGCCCGCGAAGCCGCACGTAAAGCCCGCGAACTTGTTCGTAGAAAAAACGCTCTCGACACGATGCACTTACCGGGTAAACTTGCAGATTGTTCAATCAACGATCCCGAACACTGCGAGATCTACATTGTTGAAGGAGATTCTGCAGGCGGTTCGGCAAAGATGGGGCGCGATAGAAGATTCCAGGCAATCCTTCCGATAAAAGGAAAAATTTTAAACGTTGAGAAAGCAAAGATCAACAAGATTCTTGAGAACATAGAAATTCAGGCGATGGTCTCTGCGATCGGAGCAGGAATCGGTGAAGAGTTTGATTCCGAAAAAACACGTTACGGAAAAATTATTTTAATGACAGATGCCGATGTGGACGGAAGCCACATCCGCACATTGCTATTAACATTTTTATACCGCCACATGAAAGAATTGATCACGTCGGGTAAAGTTTACATTGCACAACCGCCGCTTTATAAGATCAAGAAAGGGAAAGAAGAACATTACGCTTTTGACGACGACGAACGCGATAAAATTTTGAAACGGTTCAAAGCAGATTTAAAAGGTAAAGAGGAAGTGATTGTTGTAGAAGGCGAAGAGGCGGAAGAAAGCGAGAGCACAACTTCAACAAAGGGAATCGTGATCTCACGTTACAAAGGTTTGGGAGAAATGAACCCGGAACAGTTGTGGTCAACAACAATGAACCCGGAAACCCGGACTGTTCTTCAGGTAAATGTAGAAAGTGCCGCTGCGGCAGATAAAATTTTTGAAACGCTGATGGGCGATGCCGTTGAACCGCGCCGCGCGTTTATTGAGAAACACGCTAAGTATGCGAACTTAGATATTTAATTCTGAGGAGTGAAACGACGAAGAATCTCTAAATCAGAAGCGCACGAGATCCTTCGCTGCGCTCAGGATGACGAATGCAAGACAAACAAACATACAGTCAACCGGTTTTAGAACATGCTCGCAAAGATTTTACCGCGCTTGATAAAGATTTATCCGTTGATGAAACGCTGAGGAAAATCCGCGAAGAAGGTCTCGGCGAAAGAATTGTTTACTTTTATGTTGTTGATGATGAGAAAAAACTTGTCGGTGTTCTGCCGACACGCAGATTGTTGACCGGGAAACCGGAACAAAAGATTGAAGAGTTGATGGTTAAGCGTGTTGCAGCACTTCCAAAAACTGCAACCGTTTATGATGCGTGCGAGTTCTTTGTAACTTATAAATTTTTGGCTTTTCCCGTCGTTGACGAGGAGAGAAGATTGCTCGGCATTGTTGATGTAAATCTTTTTACCGAAGAACTTCTTGATATTGAAGAGCCCGCAGAGGTGAATGATGTTTTTGAAGAGATCGGTTTTAAGATTTCCGAAGTGAAGAATGCTTCTCCACTTAAAGCATGGCGGTACAGGTTTCCGTGGCTCCTTTCAACAATTACAGCCGGAACCGTCTGCGCATTGCTTGCCGGTTTTTTTGAAGCGACCCTAACTGAAAGTATTTTGGTTGCGTTCTTTTTAACAATGATGCTCGGTCTCGGTGAAAGCATCAGTATTCAATCTATGACAGTTGCGATACAAACTCTTCATACTGCGCAGCCGTCTTTGAAGTGGTACTTGAAAAATCTTTTTAAGGAAATTCAGACAGCCGGGTTGATCGGTTTAAGCAGCGCAGTTCTGGTTGGTTTGATTGTGTTGATCTGGAAAGGTTCTTTAATATCGGCAGCCGTAATTGCGTTGAGCGTTTTACTGGTTCAGCTTATTGCGGCAGTTTTAGGATTAAGTGTTCCTTCTGCTCTGCATGCGTTTAAGTTAGATCCCAAAATTGCGGCGGGACCAATTACTCTTGCGCTGACAGATATAAGCACGATACTTTTTTACTTTGGATTGGCGACAATACTTCTATAAATACTTATAAAAATACAGACAATAAAAACATATGAAACTAAATCAAAAACTATTAGATAGGCTAAAAACTATTTTTGGTTTTGCTGGTTTTTTTGCTACACTAATCACATTCTATACTTTTTTGAATGTGAATAAACCAAGCATTCGTTTAGAAATATTATCCAACACAAACGTTGTTGATGTTAACTCAGACGTAAAACAGTTGGATATTATATATAAGGGTCGAAGTTTATTAAAAGAAGGGAAAAATTTACGAGTTGTCACACTAAGAGTAATAAATAATGGCGAAGTTGACGTATTAAAAAATTCATTTGATGATTTAGATCTATGTGGTTTTTCAATTGAGAACGGACAACTATTAGAAAAACCCGAAGTTATAAATGCTAGTAATGATTATTTGAAAAAAAAGACAGTTGTTAATATAGACTCATCAGGCGGAGTTTATTTTTCACCCATAATATTAGATAAGCACGAAGGATTTGACCTAAGATTTTTTATTCTTCACGAATCAAACAAAATTCCAAAAATTCATTCAAGAGGGAAGATAGCAGGTCAAAAGGAAATTCAGGTAGTTGATTTATCTAACAATAAAACTAATAAGAACTTTTTAGATGAATCAATAGAAGGAAATTTCTTAATTCAAATTACTAGAATTCTCACCTATACCGTTTTTCCTATTTTATTAATGTTGGGTGTTTTCCCCTTTTTAGCAATGATCTTGTTGCCGAAGAGAAGAAAGAAAATGCGTAAGCAACAGAGCAAGATATTTAAACAATTTTTAGAAAGAGATCTTACGTCAAGCGAAGTAAAATTACTTGAATTATATATAAACAAGGAGTTGCCTTTACTTGAGCAAATGAATTACGTTATCAAGAACGCAGAAGAATTTTTTGTTATATATAAAAACAAAATATTTTCTAACAAAGTGGAAGAAGGCACAACGAAAAGCAACATTATTGATGGTGGTTTTTTTACTCAAGTTATACAGCCCTATACAGACGAAAATGTTTTTGAATTTATGATAGAAAACGGACTTTTGATAAATGCAGAAGAGAGCTTTGTTATAAATACAAATCTTGCTGAGTTCTTGAGCAAGCTTTTAAATTTTCTTTATACAGATACATTGACGAAAAAATTGTATTTAGTTAAAAGAAAAAAAACTTAGAATAAATTAATAATGGAATAAATAAAAACTATATGACAACCATTTTTGAAAAAGTAGTACCAGTTAAATAAATGTAAAGCGAACAGACTGTTCGCTCAACAAAAACAGAATAAATACACTATGATAACCATATTCGAAAAGGTAGTTCCCGTATCACTAGAAGAAGAAAAGAAATGAAGATTGACAAAGACCACATAATTAGTTTTCTAAAACAGAGAAAAGATTTCTTACAGAAAGAATACGGAGTAACTAGTATTACTCTGTTCGGTTCGTATGCACGCGGCGAGGAAACCGAAGAAAGCGATATAGATTTTTTTGTAGAAATGCCCGCGGATTACGATGAACTTTTCGACTTAAAAGAGTATCTGGAAAAATCGTTTCAACGGAGCGTTGATGTTATCCGGAAACATTCAAATATCAGGCAAAGATTTTTAGAAGAAATAGAAAAGGACGGCGTTTATGTCTAAAGAATTAATAATAAAAAAACTTCTTGATGTCTCTGAAAGCATCGAAATGGTTTTAAGCAGAAGCAGCAAAATAAACGTCGCGGAAGATTTTTCAGCAAGCGTAGAAGGCGGAGAATTATTTGACGCTATTTTAATGCGTCTTCAAATGATAGGAGAAGTTTTAAAAAAGGTAGCAAAAACAAACCCGGAAATTTTGCAAAGCCATCCCGAAATAGAATGGAACAAAGTTATAGGATTAAGAGATGTTATATCTCACGACTATATGTTTGTAGATGAAGGCGTGATCTTTAGTATATGCAAAGACAAGATGCCTAAATTAAAAGAAGCAGTTATTCGGATAATTACAGAATTAGAAAAAGAATTAAATAATAAATGACAAACGGGTTAAATCCTAAATCAGAAATAATAACATGACCACAATTTTTGAAAAAGCAGCACAAGCTAAACAAATGTAAAGCGAACAGGCTGTTCGCTCAACAAAAACGGAACAAAGAATAAATAAACTATGACAACAATATTCGAAAAAGAAGTTCCAGTTAAATAAAAGTAAAGCGAACAGGCTGTTCGCTCAACAAAAACAGAACAAAGAATAAATACACTATGACAACAATATTCGAAAAAGTAGTTCCAGTTAAATAAAAGTAAAGCGAACAGACTGTTCGCTCAACAAAAACAGAAAAAAGAATAAATAAACTATGACAACAATATTCGAAAAAGTAGTTCCTGTTTCACTCGAAGAAGAAATGAAATCATCTTACATTGATTATGCGATGAGCGTAATTGTTGCGCGCGCACTGCCCGATGTAAGAGACGGATTAAAACCGGTTCACCGCAGAGTTCTATTCGGCATGCATGAGCTCGGTGTTCCTCACAATAAGCCGTACAAAAAATCCGCACGTATCGTTGGTGAAGTACTAGGTAAATATCATCCGCACGGAGACACAGCAGTTTACGATTCAATGGTGCGCATGGTTCAAGATTTTTCTTTGCGTTATCCTTTGGTGGATGGACAAGGAAACTTCGGTTCCGTTGACGGCGATTCACCCGCGGCAATGCGTTACACAGAAGCGCGCCTTGCAAGAATTGCAGATGAAATGCTTCGCGATCTT